>Ga0209512_1000037_pt1 | contig 344430 bp, 255 predicted proteins | sample frozenSSSSmetaG_FD_184142 | JGI IMG/M metagenome (GOLD analysis project Ga0209512, IMG submission 184142) | Glacier valley bacterial and archeal communities from Borup Fiord, Nunavut, Canada, to study Microbial Dark Matter (Phase II) -... | ecosystem: Environmental > Aquatic > Freshwater > Ice...
ATTTGCCTTATCTTTGCACCGCATTAGAAAACAATGTACTGGTTTAAAACCCGGTTCGGTAGTTCAGTTGGTTAGAATGCCGCCCTGTCACGGCGGAGGTCGCGGGTTCGAGTCCCGTCCGTACCGCAAAAAAGCAATTCAGAAATGAGTTGCTTTTTTCGTGTTTTGTCAGTTTTCATTTCCGGTTAAGCTTACCGCTCTGCTTAAACAAAAAGCCCCGATAAATAATGCCGGGGCAGTTGAAATAAGTATTGAATTATGAAATGCGAAACTCACCTACTCTTTTGGAAATGTCCTTAAAAGCTTCGTTCAGGGTATTTATTTCTTCAGGGGTAAACCGGGCGGGCTTACCGTTTACATTCAGTTCATTAATACGTTGGCTCATCCAACTTTTTGTTTTTCTGAAGTAAGTTTTTGCAATAAACGACATCGATACAATTTCCTGCATCTCTTTTATCTGCTCTTTTATCTTTAACTGTTTTACGGCTATTAGTGTTTGTTTTGCACTTTCGATAAAAGCATCTTCAAAACCATCAGGGTCTGATGTTGCCAATCGGTCAAAATCCAATTGGATACTTTCAAGTTCCTTTTTGGTTTTTGCCTTTATTTCCAACTCTTTCAGATGCTCAAACTTTTCTTTTGTTGTCATTATCATTTTATTTTTTAATCCTCCCCTTTGTCAATGGTGAATTTTGAAGTTAAACATCTTTTTTTAATTCGTTTACAATCTCGTCAATGATTGTGTTTAAGTCGCTAATCCTTTTAAATCTTGCTGAATAAAATCTGTATTTTCGGAGATACATAAGCAACTCTTTTTCAAGTCTTTTTCTTTCTTTTGATACATATTCGTTCATGTTTTTTTTATCATTAGTTATCCTTCTTTTGATGTCACAAAAATAATAAACATTTGTTTATTGCAAAAGGCTTTTGTCAATTATTTTTGTTAAAAATGGAAACCACCACAAAATTAATTGCAGTGGTTCTATTTTTTCTTAAACGTTTTTATTCTTCCATCTTTGTAAAAGTTCAGGCCTCACAAGTATGCATCCAAATCTTCCTTTTCACAGATTATCTTTTTGTCTTTTCCCAGGTATGGAAGTTGATTCAAGTCACGGGCTTCACGAAGTGTTTCATTGCAGAAAGTGGTGTGAATCATGGCTTCTTTGTTTGAAGACCAACGTTTATTTTTGATCAACTATTATTTGTACTGATATTTTTATCAATGCGATTTATTTGCCACAAAGTATATCATTTTCAAGAAAAACCAGATTAATTGTACCATATTTTGTACGGCTTCGAGTTCCGTACCGCAAAAAAGCAATTCAGAAATGAGTTGCTTTTTTCGTGTTTAGTCAGTTTCTTATTTTGGTAATGGATACTGTACCGCCCGGACCAGCCTTTAATGTGACTGCAAAATTAAAGAACCGGATATAAACGGGGAGATCTGAAATTTTGGTTTCCGATAATTTTTCAGTTAAATGTTGATTTCACATTTGAAAAGTTGCCCGTATCGTCATTTAAACCATTATTCCGTTTTCGTTTCTGTCGCCTTACGGGGGAATATCAGATCGATAATAATATGTCCGTAAGTTTTCAAATCTTCAGCATGCTGAGTCACAAAACCGGTAACCCAAAATTGAAGCATAGACCCCAGAATTTTTCTGAAAATATTCCCGGATTTACCCACTGCAATCTTTTTTGACAAATAACCACTGATTATACCCGAAATTGTGCCTGATAAATTGCCGGAATTAAAAGATGAAGACATCAGATCATTCAACGTATTTCTGATTATACTAGCCGGTTTAAGGCTTTCGATAGCATTTGAAAATTCTTCTTTCAAAAGCTCGCCGGTCATCACAAGTTCTTCCTTTTTCCTTTGTATGGCCAATTTCAGCTCTGCAGCATTGGTTATATTTTCCATATCGAATTAATTAAGCAATTGTTTAATTATAAAATCATTCAAAACCCGTTTAATCCATTTACGCATAAAGAAATACATGATCAGACCAACCACAACATAAAAACCAGCCACAGTGAAAAAGCCAAGATAAATTTTCCCAAAAACCTCGCCGAGCCATAAAGCGACTCCCAGATTTAAAAATAAGAGAAAGCAACTGCTTACAAATATTAGGGCTGAATAAGGTGCTAAGGATGAAATTTTATCTGATGTTTTGTCAATTGCCTGAAGTTTAATTAATTCAAGGCTTGTTTTTCCGTAATCTGTAGCTTTTTCAAGCAACGATTCAATTATCTCCGGGTTGTTTTTCATAAGGTCGTTTTCATAAAATGATCTGATTGCCAATTTGTGATTGAAAATAATTAAGTCTGCTCCGGAAATTCTCAGGAAGAGCGATACATTGAAATAAATCCGGAGCAGACTAATTAAAATAGTTTGCTTTAAACTGATTTGTATTAAGTAAATTTATTTTCTATACTTTTGAGTTTAAAGTCTCTTCAACAGCCTCTTCCGCGGCTTCTTCTACATCGTTTTTAATTTTGCTGAACTTCTCTGAAAGATTGTCGATAAACTCATTGAATTTTTCTTTCAAATCTTCTGCTTCTTTTTCAGTCTTTCGTAAAATAAATCTACGGGTTGCGGCACCTTTAGCAGGAGCAAATAAAACTCCTAATAAAGCCCCTACTGCTGCACCGGCTACTACGCCTAATAATACTTTAGCTGTACTCATGATGATGTTTTATTTAAGTGGTTTATACTGTGTTTAATATACAAATGAAGACCATTTGTACGAATAAATGAAATTAATAATTAATAATTGCCAGAACAGTAACAAGTTATTTGTTGTAATTTACTTATTTGTTGAATTTTATTTTGTTTTTAAACAATTAAAAATCAGTTGAGATTTTCAGGTTCGTGACTAAAATAAATTATTTCATTGAATTTCCGGAGTCAGGCATTTTGCAGAGTTAACTAAAATTCCGGTGCCTGACTCGTACTGAAATCTTTATATCTATAACAGTTCTCAGCTGTTGAATGTTCGTTAAATCGTTCGTTAAACGGGTTATATTCAGTGTTATAAGGCTAAGTATTTAGTTTAACTCATTGTGATTTAATGGTTTTATTGAATTGACATTTTTCTTTTGAGAATGTAAATTTAAAGAAAATATCCTATCTAACTGTTTTTAATCGCTTTTTAATGACTGAATAACAACATAAAACTAAATCAATGCCAACAGAGAACTATGTAATTTGTATATTTAATAATACTCAGACTTACTATCAAAAACGTGTCGTTATTAATAAATCCATAAACTTTTTTTGCTGTTAGCTGTTTTTATAACACCTGACAGCGTTAAATCGGAAAAAGACAAAATATGCTGCTGTCAGTAGATAATAATAAGAAAAACCAATGATATGGCAAAACTAATTTTAATACGTCACGGACAATCTCTCTGGAACAAGAAAAACGTTTTTACCGGTTGGGTGGATGTTCCCCTCTCGCAGGAAGGTATTCTCGAAGCGACCAAAGCTGGCGAAAAGTTGGCTGATATAGAGTTCGATGTGGTATATACTTCGGTTCAAATCCGTGCTATCGAAACGGCGATGATTGCATTGGCCGGTAATAAAAGCGAAAAAACACCCGTCGTTATTCATACCGATGGCAAAATGGGCGAATGGACTGCCATCTACAGCGATGAGATGAACCAAAATCTTATTCCTGTGTATCGCAACTGGCATTTGAACGAACGCTATTACGGTGAATTACAGGGTAAAAACAAAGCCGAAACCGCCGCTGTTTACGGTGTCGAACAGGTTCATGTATGGCGACGGAGCTACGATGTTGCGCCACCCAATGGCGAATGTCTGAAAGATACCGCCGAACGCACCATTCCTTTTTTCGAGGAAAATATTTTACCGCAGCTCAAGGCGGGGAAGAATATATTAGTTTCGGCACACGGCAACAGCCTCCGTTCCATCGTGATGTTTATCGAAAACCTGAACCGCGACGAAGTATTGAAATTGGAAATCCCTACCGGAATCCCTATTTATTATGAGTTAAAGGATGATAAGTTGGTGAAATCAGAACTGGCATAGTAACAAGGCTATCCTTAAACCGGCATTTGCTACTATTTAATAATTTAACGTGGTGTTTTTTATTTGGAAAGCTGGAGCTTGTCCGTCCTACATGGCCGGGCAAGCTCTTTTTAATGTTCGTATACTTGTAACTTTTGGGTAGAAAACAAACCTGTCTGCAGAAATTCCATACTGGCGGTGATTTTCTGCCGGGTATGAACGAGTTGTGCTTGCTGCAGAATTTATCTGCAAAAGAAGAGGTGATCTGAATACTGGTTGATTTTGAAACTGGTTGAAAGTTTAAAATCTCCTGATTTTGATGCAAGCCATAGAATCAGGTCATTCGCATCATAGGACCTGAAGTAAAACATGAGCTGAAAATGGGAAAAATATTGCCTGCTGATTGATTCTTTTTCTTATTTCTGCCGAAGAATATTTAAAGGTCCCAATAAGCCGTAGGGTTGCAGCGGTCTGTCAGCTTTGTAGGGATTGACAGGATATCAGGTCTGTGGCTGGTTTTCGGATAGTTTTTGATCCCCAATCAAACTGTTAACCAAGGTATTTACTACTTCGATCAGAAGTTTTTTTCACCGGCTTTGATCAACCTGGTGATATCGGGCTGATTGGTTGCTCTCCAAACTCCACCGGCATATAACTTCTTTTCAACCAGTTCTTTTAGAACTGCTGGATTTACACAAACCGTTCAAAATGCTTGTAAAGACTATTGAAAATTATTTTCAATAAAACATTGATAGAATAAAGGTGATTCGATTTGACCAATTAATTTCTTTTTTTGGATAGTTTTTGTTTAATAGATCTTTATTTAAATTCTATTTTTACACCGATGATTTTTACAGGAATATTTGCTGTTACATTTAAAGTAAAAATGATTTCTGTTTGCGATGTAAGTAGTAGGCTAAATTAAATGTCTCATTTTAAACTGTCATTTAATTATAGTGAATTTAAATTTACACATAGGTTCACATAGTATTTTTTACATAGTACAACATAGTTCTTAATCCCTGACACCTGAATATTTCGCATATAATTGTTAAACATAGAACCACATAGTCAAAGAAGTATGTGTTTTAAAAACGAGAAATTGGAACTTATTACTATGTTTTCTATGTTATCTTTTTATTAAACTATGCGTTTCTATGATTACTATGTGAGACTATGTGCCTGCCTGCGGCAGGCAGGTCAAAAAAAAATAAGACATTAATTTGTTCCACTTACTTATATATTATTTTGAAACAATAAATTTATTATTATTCGATTTATACTATTCACCTTTTAATCAATTATTTTATGAAGAAAACTTACATGATTGTATGCCTTTCTATGATGTTGGGCATTAGTGTACAAACAATGGCTCAAACCGACCCGGGTACAACCAACCTGAAGCATCAATGGAAATTTGAAGGTACCGGCGTTACGGCTCCTGTCGACCTTGTTGGTACTGTTACCGGAACATTAGTGGATGGAGCAACTATCGCGGACGGAGCGCTTAATATCTCTAATGGTGGGTATGTGAGCTTTGATGCTGCAGCGCTTGATATTAAATCTTACACAGCACTTACTGTTGAAGCATGGTTTTCAAGTTCACTGGGTCAAAATGCAGGATATCGCTTTCTGTATTATTTCGGAAACTCTGACGGAAATGGAAACCACTGCACCGGCTATACTCCGACACGTGGTAATAACGTATGTCGGGCATTGATCGATACCGGAACCGGTGATCAGGGTGTGAACGGAACTCAGTATGATGATGGCCTGTTGCACCACGTGATATGCGTAATCGATGCCACGAATCTTTCGTATTATCTGGATGGTGTTTTAGTGAATTCCACCTCAATTGGTACTACTTCCCTTGCAGGTATTGGAAATCAATTTGCATGGCTTGCAAAAGGAGGATGGCCAGATCCAACATGGAAAGGTTTGATTCAGGAATTTAGTATCTACGATAGTGCCCTTACCGGCGACAATGTGAAGTATCTTTACAATCTGCATAAGATAGATGTTGCTGCAACCAACCCTGGAACGACAAACCTGAAACATCAATGGTCATTTGATGATGGTACTGCTAACGACCAAGTTGGTAGTGTTAACGGAGTTTTGACAGATGGAGCTTTGGTAGTTGATAAAGCGTTGAATACTGCTGCAGGTGGTTATGTGAATCTTGATGCAGCAGCGTTGGCAGTTAATACTTATACCGAACTTACTGTCGAAACCTGGTTTACTCCTGTGGCCGGAGCAAATAATGGGTATCATTTCCTGTATTATTTCGGTAACTCTGACGGTAATGGAAATCACTTCACCGGCTTTACACCGTCCCGTGATGGTAATCCTGCACAATGTGGCCGGTTTATGATCGCAACCGGAAATGGCGAAGATGGTCAACAGGGAATTAACACAACTAAATTTACTGATGGCAGACAACATCATTCGGTTTGCGTGATTGACGGCACATCTGTAACTTCATATATCGATGGCAATTTATTGGGAACTACCTCTATTGGTGCTAATTTACTTGCTAATGTTGGGATTCAGTTTGCTTATTTTGGAAAAGGTGGATGGAATGATCCGGTTTGGAAAGGTCAGACGCATAAAATCAGCATGTACGACAAGGTGCTTACTGCCAATAATGTAAAATACCTCTACAACGCAGGTGCTGAAACAGTAGCTACCGGAGTTGATCAGACAAGAAAAATGATTCATAATGTATATGTAAGCAATAATCAGATTGTTGCTGAATTTGAATCGACATCTGCTGCTTCTTCAAAAATTGAAATTTACAACATTCAGGGTGCATTGCTTTCAAGTGAAGTGTTTACCTGTAATGCAGGTTTAAACAATAAAACTATAAATGCCAATTATCCTGCCGGTATTTATCTGGTTCGTCTTGCAGTTGCCGGACAAACAAGTTATAGCAAAATTGTAAAATAAAACTTTTTCGTTCATATTTTTCCCGGAGGGTGTCCTGAAAGTCAGGGCATCCTCTTTTATTGTAAATAAGTGATTGTGCTGCTGGTTCTGTCAGATTTCCTCTTTCGTTGTGAATTTTGTATTTCCCATTGAAGTTTCGAAATACATATTTTCGAAAAAATTATCCCGGTGTTTGTGACCTGATAATTTATCCTTTGGATGCGCTCCCAAAATAATGACCACAATTGGTAATACTGAAAATATTATACTTAAATGCAATATAATTTTTCTTGTTTCAGTATTGTATTACTTAACCCCGATAATTTTTATCTTTAAAACTCCTTTTGTGGAACCAAAGGTCGACGACCTGTATAAACTAATTTGATACTCGTTATATTCATTCCTAAATCTCAGTAAATTCATTCACTTGAAAATTTGCTGATTCTATTTTTTGGAATAATTTATTCTTGTTGAAACTTTTTGACTTTACGTACTAAATCAACAACGTTTTACAATAATGGTTAATGGCACAAGTCTTATTCCATTGATATACAATAGTATTGTGGGAATTTATCAGAAAAGTGAACTGAACAGTTTAAGTCAGTAAGCTGTTTGGTGTTTTTGTTGAACAATTTTGTCAAACAATTTAGTTAGAAATATGAAAGAGAGTATAACCGAGGAACTGATTATCAATACAGCGAAGAATATTTTCTTCTACAAAGGAAATTATCATGCTACCACTCAGGATATTGCCGATGCTGCGGGAGTGAACAGGGCTTTGATTCATTATTATTTTCGTACCCGCGAGCAATTAATGGATGCAGTTTTAAAAGTTGCCATGACTAAAATGAATGAGCGATTGTATTTGATTACCCAATCGCAAGTGAGTTTTAAAGAGAAAATCGGCAATTTGATAAACATAATTATCGAAGAAGCGCTTGAAACGCCCTATCTGGAGAATTTTGTGGTGAATGAGTATAACCGCCTGGATTTAACTTGTGTGACAAATCCTCACAAAGAGTTGATAGATAGTTGTCTTGCAGGTTTCCTTGATGAAATGCAGGAAGAAATGCAAAAAGGCACTATCCCTACTACGGAGCCATTGCACTTTGTCATAAATTTAGTTGCCATGTGTGCCTATCCAATTAGTATGGGTCCTATGATACAACGAACTTTCGGTATGGGAGATGAAGAGTACCATCAATTTATCCGGGACCAGAAAAAGAATATTTACAATCTTATCTTCAGGGAGTCGGTTTAGACGTTGATAAGTAGTTTGTTATCCCTTTTCCCCTTGTTTGATTACTTCTCTGAATAATTTTTTTTAAAATATTTTTTCAGTTTTGAATAAAGTAATTGCACAACATAACCGTCATCAATAGTTACAGGTATTATTTTAGTTTAAAAAGAAAATGAATAGAAAAAAAATCATTAAACAAAGTTTGTTGACTGTTCTTTTAATGTCAGGAATCCAACTGCAGGCACAAAAGCCATATACACTTGAAGAGTGCATTCAACAAACATTAACCAACAACTTGCAGGTAAAAAACAGTCAACTGGATGAGCGGTCTATTAATTCGCAAATTACGGAAGCGAAAAGTGGATTTCTGCCTTCGGTGGACTTGAATGGTCAATATCAGTATTATATTACCATTCCCTCCATGCTGGTGCCTGCCGAAATGTTTGGCGGTAACCCGGGTGAATATGCAGCCGTTTCGTTTAGTTCCAAGCAAACAACTACGGCCAGTATACAGGTGTCACAAGTGCTTTTCAATCAGAAAGTTTTTATTGCTCTGAAGGCCGCAAAAACGGCAAAAAACATGACTGCACTGCAAATGACAAAAACCAGGGAGGATTTGATTTACAATGTGTCTGCTGTATATTACAACATTCAGGTGCTGAACGAAAATCTGGCCATGCTCGACAGTAATATACTCAGTATGGAAAAAATGCTGAATATCAACAAATCATTGGAAATTAACAATATACTTAGCAAGAGCACTTACAAACGCCTTCAGATTAATTACGAAAATCTAAAAAATGAACGTCAGAACCTTAGTCTGACAGGTGATAAGGCCGCCAATTTATTGAAGTTCTTGATGGGTTTACCCATGACGGATGCCATTCAGGTAACCGGTTTTGAAGAAAAAGACTTACAGTTGAACCCCGGAGTTGCAGATGTCGAAAACCGTACCGACATTCAGTTGATGAATAAACAAATTGAGCTGGCAAATTTAAATAAACAAGTGGCAAAAGCTGATTTTTATCCCTCATTGTCAGGTGTATATAATTATGGACTGACCGGTTATAACAATGAATTTTCATTGAACAAGACCATTAACGATAGCTGGATAAGAGGTAGTTATGTTGGATTACAATTGAAAATACCGTTGTTTTGTGGTTTTAGTCGCACACAAAAGGTAAAACAAAAAGAGTTTGAAGTTCAAAAAGCCAGGAATAACTTTGAACTGGTTAAGCAATCGGCTCTAAAGGAAGTGTCTGATGCAGAAAATAACTATATGAGCATGACCAATTCGTTCGAAAATACCAAACGGAGCCTTGTATTGGCTAAAGAGCTTTTTCAGGGTTCGAATATGGAATACCAAAACGGAATTATTTCCATTTCCGATTTGCTGCTGATACAAAACGACCTCACTACTGCACGCAATAATTATAGCAATGCCATGATAAATCTGAGACTGGCAGAAATTGAATTACGAAAATCAAAAGGAGAATTAGCAAAAAACATATAAACAATAAGTTATGAAAAAGAATATTATTACCATTATTATCATTGTCATGGTACTTGGAGCCGTCGGCTACAAGTTGGCTGCCAACGTAGAAGTCGCAAAAAATAAAGCATACATCCCCGAATTGTCTAAAGCTGTAGTAGTGAAAGTGCAAGAGGTGGTTAAATCGAACTTTAACTATGAATTCACTTACTCCGGAACTTTTATCCCCAACCGCGAAATAATGCTGATCCCTCAATCGCAGGGCGAAGTGAAAGGTCTTTACTTTAAAGAAGGCGATCGGGTTGGACAGGGAAAGCTGCTCTTGCAAGTGGATGACGCTATGCTGCAATCTCAGCTGATAGCTGCCAAAGCCGGTTACGAAAATGCGAAAACAAATTATGAGCGCTTCAAGAGTGCATCGTCAAGCGAAGGAGTTACCAGAATGCAGGTTGATGGTAATTTTCTGCAAATGAAAAGTGCGGAGTCGCAGTTGAAGCAATTGGAGATTGGCATTCAAAAAAGCAAAATGAGAGCTCCGTTTAGTGGTACTATTACCATGAGAAATGTTGAAATGGGCTCGGTGGTGGGCCAAACACCTGTTGCACGACTGACTGATATATCCTCCCTGAAACTTGAAATAAATGTACCGGAAACAGATATCATCTTTTTCGAAACCGGCAGCAATGTGAAAATAAAATCTGAACTTTATCCCGGTGAATTATTTCAGGGGAAAATAGAGTTTGTATCAGACCGTGGTGATGATTCACATAATTATGTGGTAAAAATACGTGTGGCAAACAGTTCCAAAAACAAACTAAAAGCGGGAATGTATGCTTCGGTAACCCTGGCTAAAAAAATGGATGCTGCATCTCTGAATATCCCCCGTTTGGCTTTGTTGGGTTCAGCTAAAATGCCACAGGTGTATATAGCCGAAAATGGAACAGCCATTCTGCGCGAAATAGTTGTTGGCAGAAGTAACGGGACCAATATTGAAGTGTTGAAAGGCATTGCTTTGGGAGAAAAAGTGATTACCAACGGACAGATAAATCTGGTGGACAGTTGTAAAATAACCCTGGCGCCCTAAATCCCCCGAAAAGGTGGTCTTTTTGACAAACTTGTCTTATTCAAGAACCTTTGCTTTCTTTTCGTCTTCAGGTCCCTCTTTGGGGGATTTGAACACTATTTCAGTACAAATCTGGCCTTAAATTCCCCCTTGGGGTAATGAGGACGCTTATTAAACTTAAAATATGACTCTTACCGAAATATCAATCAAAAGACCCTCACTCATAATTGTGATTTTCACAATTCTTATTCTGGGTGGAATATTCTCTTACAAACAACTGAGTTACGAGCTGATGCCCCCCTTTACGGTGCCAACACTCGTTATCTCCACTCCTTATCCCGGCGCATCACCTACCGATGTAAACCAGTCAGTTACTAAAAAAATCGAAGACGTTATCACCGGGCTCTCGCAAATAAAAACCACTTCGGCGCAATCCTACGAAGGTGTTTCGGTAGTAATTGCCGAATTTGAAAATAGTGCCGACATGAATGAAAAACAACAGGAGGCACAACGGAAAATTACCAATATTTTAGGCACCTTGCCCGAAGGTGTAAGAGCTCCAGTAGTCACCAAAGTTAGTCCAAGTGAGGAAGCCATAATGAGAATTACAGTGGTGGCAAAAATGGGAGACCGGGAGTTTTATGATCTGATAGACAAGGAAGTATTGCCTCAACTGAAACAAATTGACGGCATTGGCGATATTTCTGTTACCGGTGGATTGCAGCGCGAGATTAAAGTGAATGTGGACAAAGCCAAGCTTTCATCCTTTGGAATCCCGCTTTCATTGGTCACCCAAGTGGTAAACAGTGCAAATCTTGATTTTCCTACCGGAAAGGTGAAAAATGCAAACGATCAGATTACGGTTCGTTTGGCTGGAAAGTTTAACTCGGTTGAACAAATCAAGGACTTGGTAATAGCTACCAACCCCAAAGGTGGTAATATCAGGCTGGCAGACCTGGCTGAGGTTGAAGATGGCCTGAAAGAACAAAAAACGATTAACCGATTCAATGGTATCGACGGTATCGGACTTACAATCACCAAACAGTCGGATGCCAATGCGGTGGAAATCAGTAAAAATGCAAAAGAGAGATTCGAGAAAATTGAAAAACAATATACCTCATCCGGATTGAAATTCAATATCGGTCAGGACGCATCAGATATGACCCTCGATGCAGTAGATGCTGTAACGCATGACCTCATCATGGCCATTCTATTGGTAGCACTGGTAATTCTGGTTTTTTTACATAGCTTGCGCGACTCAATGATCGTGTTGATAGCAATCCCTACTTCTATCATTTCTACTTTTATTGCCATGTATTTCTTTGGGTATTCGCTCAATTTAATGACTCTGCTGGCTATGTCGCTCGTAATCGGTATTCTTGTGGACGATTCCATTGTGGTGTTGGAAAATATTCACCGGCATTTTGCAATGGGAAAAAGTAAAAGACAAGCTGCATTGGATGGCCGTAATGAAATTGGTTTTTCTGCCCTGGCAATTACCATGGTTGATGTGGTTGTGTTTTTACCCATTGCTTTGGTTGATTCTGTAATTGGCGATATATTGCGACAATTCTCAGTTACCATAGTGGTTTCAACATTGATGAGTCTGTTTGTGAGTTTCACGCTTACTCCATTCTTATATTCCCGCTTTGGCAAAAAAGTAAAACTCGACCGTGCCAAAAAGATGCACATACCATTATTTTGGTTCGACACCCTGGTCGAAAATGTTATCAGTTGGTATGTCAGCAAACTAACCTGGGTATTGAACCACAAACGAATAAGTGCAGCTGTGGTAGCACTCATGTTTATAATCACCGGCTACGTAATGAGTCTGGGCATTTTGGGTCAGGAAATGGTGGCCAACGGCGATGGTGGACGTTTTACAATGAAACTGGAATATGACAAAAACATTACTTTGGCACAAAATAATGTAAGGACGCGAGCGATAGAGAATTATCTGTCGGGACAACCCGAAATAGTAAGTGTTCTGTCAAATGTAGGTGGTTCGAGCGATAACTTTATCACTGAAATGGCGGGTATCAGCAATGAGAATAAGTCAGTAATCACAGTGAAACTTGTTGATGAAGAGAAACGGAATGTGTCAACCGAAAAGTTTATGATTTCAATGCGTCAGCAGCTTGAGAAGCAATATCCGGCAGTAAAAATAAATTGTGCCATGATTGGTATCATGGCCGGATCGGCAGATCCTATCATGTTGATATTAAGTAGTGAAGACCACGATGCCATGATGCATACAGCGGAACATTTGAAAACAATTATTGACAGACTTCCCGGAGCTAACGATGCAAGCATTACCGTGCAGGAAGGAAATCCGGAACTCAATATACAAATTGACCGGGATAAGATGGCAGGGTTAGGACTGAATATGGGACAAGTGGGTATGTCTTTGCAAAACGCATTCACAGGTAATACCGATGCCAAGTACCGCGATGGATTGAATGAATACGATATCAATATTCGACTTGATGCATTCGACAGAAACAGTTTGACCGACGTTTCAGGTTTTATATTTCAAAACAACAAAAACGAAAAAATCACTTTATCGCAATTTGCTACAATCAAACAAAGTAGTGGGCCAAGTATGGTTGAACGGAATAACAGACGTACTTCTGTGACCGTAAAATGTAATCTCCTGGGAATCACATCGGGTGAACTGGCCAAAAACATCGATGAAGAAATTGCTAAAGCCAACTTCCCAGCCAATGTAGAAATTAAATGGGCCGGTATGGTGCAGCAACAGGGGGATTCATTTACCTCGCTGGGCCTGGCTTTATTAGCCGCCATTATTCTGGTTTATTTGGTTATGGTGGCACTCTACAATAGTTTTGTTCAGCCGTTTATAGTGTTCTTCTCAGTACCTGTCGCCCTGATTGGCGCATTCCTTGCCTTAAACATTACAATGGGTTCAATGAGTATTTTTACTATGTTGGGACTTATCATGTTGTTGGGACTGGTGTCAAAAAACGGTATTTTGATAGTGGATTTTGCCAATGGGTTAAAAGCCAAAGGAATGGACACCTACAGTGCACTGATAGAAGCCGGGAAAGAGCGTTTACGCCCCATCCTGATGACAACTATTGCCATGGTGTTTGGTATGATTCCTATTGCAATTGCCTCCGGACCAGGAGCCGAATGGAAAAACGGCCTGGCAGTTGTACTTATCGGTGGCTTAACTTCATCGCTTATTCTTACTGTATTTATTGTACCAATGGCCTACTTGTCGGTTGAGAAAATTCAACAGAAATTCTCTAAAAAGAGAGTAGAACTGGACGAAGAATAAAACGAAAATTCCAACCTGATTAAATTGAAAACGCTTCTGATTGCCACGACAATCAGAAGCGTTTTTGCATCCTACAATAAACTCTGCTGTGTTTCAGCAAATGCTAAGTTTCATGTCGGTTTTTTTTTCGGGTACCGGTACATATTGAAAAATCTACATTGTTTGAAACTATCCGGGCTGTGTATGTTGTACCCTGTCCTGCATCAATCTGATTTAACTAAAAAACAAGAACAGACCAACTTAATGTAAATTAGGCTGGTCTGTTATTTTTTTATATTCAATATTTTTCATTGAACAAAATAATCGTTCAATGAGTTATTATAAAACCCGTTTTTCAGCATTTTCTTTATAGAAATATGAAAAAATTTCCGATAAAAAATAATGAGTTAACTATATAAGTGATGGGATATAGTAACCGTAAAAATAGAATATCCTGTTTTTCTTCTTTGCGACCTTTGCGGCCTTTGCGTGAAAGAAATAAAAACCTCTAAAATGCGCTAAGAACGCAAAGCAAGAAAATATAAGAATCTTTCATAGAATTAAAAAATTGGGACATTGTTATTGTCACTTTACTTACAATTATTAAAATCATCTTAAATTAAAACTAAAAAAAAAGATCATGAGTAAAATAGCAGTATTAGGAACCGGGATGGTTGGAGATACCATTGGTTCAAAGTTAATTGAGTTAGGGCACTCCGTAATGATGGGCTCCCGAACAGCTGATAACGAAAAAGCACTGGTTTTTGTTGCAAAACACAAGACCAATGCCAGTGCGGGAACATTTGCCGATGCTGCAGCATTTGGTGAAATAATTTTCAACTGCACGTCCGGCGGCGGATCTGTGGATGCACTCAAAATGGCTGGTGAAAGCAACCTGAATGGTAAAATAATTGTAGACCTTGCCAACCCGCTTGATTTTTCAAACGGAATGCCTGCAACCTTGTCTATTGTAAATACGAATTCACTGGGAGAAGAAATTCAAAAAACATTTCCTTCATCTAATGTTGTAAAAACGCTTAATACCATGTGGTGTGGGCTTATGGTCAACCCTGCGTTGATAAACGGTGGTGACCACAATGTGTTCGTAAGTGGTAACAATGAAAATGCAAAAGCAGTAGTGAAAGAAATCCTGAAGTCGTTTGGATGGATTGAAGATAATATCATAGACCTGGGTGATATAAAAACGGCAAGAGGAACTGAAATGTATTTGCCACTCTGGCTGAGCATTTATGGAGCGAATAATAGCGGTGTTTTCAATATCAAGATAGTAAAATAAATTTAAAGCGCTCTTAATAAAAAGGTGCTTAATCTGTTGTCCCCTTTCCCCACTGGTTTCAATCAACGTTATACGTAACAAAGTGCAGCGTTATCCGGACTTGCCTGCACCAAGTTTGCTGTAGATTCTATACTTGCACGGGAAAGGGGTTTTTATTTCAGAATATTAAACAACGAACCATGAGACTGTTTATTGGAATAGATCTGCCAAATCATGTGAAGTTATCCCTTTTTAAATCACAGTTGCGGCTAAAAAAGCTTGGAGTGAAAGGTTCGTGGAAAGCGCCGGAGGATTTTCACATCACGATGGAATTTCTGGGTGATTTTCCCCCTGAATTTGTTCCTGCATTGATTCAAATACTGAATACCGTGGTTACAGATAAAAGAATCTTTAGGCTGCATATCGGCAATATCGGGGCTTTCCCTTCATTTCAAAGGGCTCAGGTCTTATGGGCAGGTGTAGGTGGGGCTGTGGAGAAACTGGATGAAATATGGAGTGAGTTGCACGGGGAACTTGGGACGGCTGGGTTTTCACTGCAGAAAGCACCCTTCCGTCCACACATCACCTTACTCACCCGCCCGAAAGCATTGGTGCCCGGTCTGGATGCATTCCGGCTCAGGGTAACCGGAAAATTTATCGTTACAGAGCTTGTTCTTTTCGAAAGTAAAGTGGAGGATCGAAAACGGGTCTATCCACACCTGTACTGTGCCGTGCTTCATCGATAACCGGATGCCAAGTACACTAAGGCATTTAAATTTGAATACAAGAATCCGGAACTCCGAACTTTTCAAACCAATTAACCAATCAATCAAACCTTTCAAACCTTTCAAACTTTTCAAACCCCAATCAACCAATCATCCCCAAACCTGTGAATCTTACAACTAAATTCAATAGTTGTGTAACATTTGAAGCCTGATAACCATCTACATTTGTTGGATTACAAAAAGTAATTCCGATTACTCAGAAAATAAAAATTCATAACAATGAGAACAACGAAAAGTATTTCAATAATTTTTCTTTTTATGTTGGCCATGTTTATGCAACCGTCAACCGTCGATGCAAATGTCAATGTAGGTATTACGATAAGAGTACGGCAGGCACCGCCGGAATTGCCTTATTACGAACAACCTTATTGTCCCCAGGATGGATATCTCTGGGTTCCGGGCTATTGGGATTATGACGATGAATATGATGATTATTATTGGGTACCGGGTGTATGGGTAAGACCTCCGCACTATGGTTATTATTGGACTCCTTCATACTGGGGTTATAGTGGCGGTTATTATGGTTTACATAATGGATATTGGGGCCCTAATGTTGGTTATTATGGCGGCGTGGATTATGGATACGGATACCATGGTTCAGGTTATTCCGGTGGCAGATGGCAGGGTAACTACTTTCAGTATAATACAGCGGTAGTAAATGTAAATAGAAATATTGTGCGCCATACCTATGTAGATCGTACATCTGTTCGCAGTAACAGCAGGTCAAATCGTCCCAGTTACAATGGACCGGGCGGAGTAAGATCAACCCCAAATGCAAGAGAACGGGTTGCGATGCGTCAAACACATGCAAAGCCTACCTATCAACAAACAAGTCACCGGCAGTCAGCCAGTAAGAGTCGAAGTCAATTTTCAAAGGTGAATAAAGGACGCCCGGCTAATGCAGCAGTAAATAAAGTTGGGGCACGTAGCACAGATTCACATGGAAAACAACCCGCCCGTCAACAACAGGTCAGATCACAACAAAACAGACAGCAACAGGCTCCTCAACAACGACAGGTTCGTCAACAACAACAAAACAAACAACAGCAGGCTCGTCCGCAACAACAAAACAGACAGCAACAGGCTCCTCAACAACGACAGGTTCGACCACAACAACAAAACAAACAACAGCAAGCCCGTCCGCAACAGCAGAACAGGCAGCAACAAGCTCCTCAACAACGTCAGGTTCGGCCTCAACAGCAGGAAAGACAACAACAGCAAGCCCGTCCGCAACAGCAGAACAGACAGCAACAAGCTCCTCAACAACGACAGGTTCGACCTCAACAGCAGGAAAGACAACAACAACCCGCTCGTCAACAGCAGCAACAGGCGCCTCAACAAAAAAGGCAAGCACCTCAACAACAGGGAGACCGACAGAATAATGGAAACCATGGACGCTAAAACCAATAAATTTTAGTCCCATTAATAAGAGCAAACATTCGTTATTCGGATGTTTGCTCTTTTCTTTCAAATTACTTCCGTGTATTTTTGCTTTTATTGAGCAATAAGTTTTCCGGTTGCCGTGCTTTTATTGTTATGTAATACTTTCAGGTAATAAATTCCCGCGGCCATATCCCCTCTGTCTATTGTTGCATGCTGCCCTGACCGGTTTATCCTGCTCTTTATTGACTGTCCGAGGATGTTATAGACCGTTATGTTAGCATGTGTCAAATCAAAATTGCAGCTGATCGTTGTTTCTGTTTTGAAGGGATTCGGAGATATCTTTATTCCGTTCTGATTTTCCGGCAATATATTTTCTGAAGAAGTAATAAGCGACCCGACATTACAAATATAGGCATCCACACTGGATATGGAATCAATATTTATTCTCCAGTTGCTGCCAAACAGGATGCGTGTTCCGGTGCGATTTGGTGTTGCATGCGGCTCGGATTCATAAATACTGTTGCCGGAATCAAATGCAGTAGGCGAATATCTGCGACTATGATGATGAGCTAAGCGTTCTACTTTGCCGGGTGTATCCATATTCAGAGCAAATATTTCATCTTCGAAAGGCAGCCATGTTGCATCATCATCTGTTAAACGACCAACAAAATCAAAAGTGCTTACATACACCCATCCCGGACGTGACATGCTCCGGCACGACTCGTGCATATCATATTCTTGTGAGAGAGTGAGTAATGTTATTGAGCTGGAATCGGAAAGTCCGAATTTTTTTATGTAATACACATTCAAATCATCATCATAAACATCCATAATTAGTACTTCTGTACCATCGCTGTCGAGTCCCATATCGCTGTGACCCGAACCAAGCGGTTTCTGCCACACTAAATTAAACTGACGGTCGTACACTTCAACGCCATGATATCTTCCGACAATTTTATCTGCATAATCAACCACCACATGATTTCCGAGCGGAGAAATGGAAATCCAGTCAAATTCAGTTACATGGGTACGCACATCCAATGAACTTATCACCGAATCGAGCACCAAATCATAAACAAGAAAATCAATAGGCGTCCAGATTGTATCGTATCCGCACAATGCAATGTATCGACCATCATTGCTCATATTTCCTTCGGCCCGGGTTGTAACGGTAGCATATTCCGGAAATGTATGCAGCACAGTAACTTCATCGGTCAGTTCATTGATAATATTGAAGGTGTTATCCATAGCATAATACAGCAACTGTGGATTGGTGGGATGCCAGTAAATATCCTGTACGCCGCTGACGGATGAAGGAAATGTCTTGATATACTGGTAAGTGACTCCGTTATAGATGTGAACATCGCCATTGCCCGACCGCAACATCATCAGCGATTCATCGGCATTCCACGCCTGATGTTTGGAGTAATCGGGGAAAACTCCCGGTATGCCGCTCTCTTTCGCATTGGTAATACGGATCACGGTAGAATTAAACCGGGGATCAATGAACGGAACTCCCACGGCGGGTTGTGCAACTGCGGGTTGGGTAATCGTGTTATGATTTGTAATAAGCTGTGCAGAAATGGAAAACGAAAAGATTGCTGCACTCAGGACGAGGGTAATTTTTCTTTTCATCGTTTTGTAGACCGTGATTTTAGTGCTGGCTCCGCACTTTAATCTGTAAGTTTATAACTGTTGTTTTCGGTGAAGCATCGCTCCGTTTTTGGCTGTACAGGAAAACTTAAGGTAATCGATAAGCCGGGAGCATTTTGTAGAAGTTACTTCACCCTGACTCCGGGTGAAAAACTTTGTTTTGCTTACTAGTCATGTAAAGTTCCACTGTGTCCTTTCGAAGCAAATAAAACTTTATTGCCCCGCCAGGAATGTTTGGGAAAGGCGCCGGATTTATTATATTTCATTCAATAAAATACAGATAAATAACACTTTGATTCAATAAAAAGTTTTGTATATGCTTTGTAATGCAACCAGGTAATGTCAATAAATGCATTTAAATATCGAAAATTGTTTCAGGAATATTCAGTAGCATAAATAAAATGACTATGTTTGCATACAATTTCCTGACTTTGCGTACAAGTCGCTGGCTTGCACCATGCTTAGATGAAGAGAAGCCATGAAAACAACAGTCAAAAGTACTCAACACATGAATTTATCCGGCAGGATACTGATTGTTTCTGCTGTTATGCTGGCTTTTGTATCAATGATATCTGCCCAAAATAAATGGACTGTAGAAATGTACGGCGGTATAGCCGGCAATGTGCCCATGCCGCTTCAGGTTGAACAAACCGGGCATCCCGACCTTTATTTCACTGCAAAATACGAAAGTCTTTCGCTGGCTAATCCCATCTACTACGGCTTTCGTATTGGTAAATGGCTTGATAACAAATCCTGGGAATTGGAGTTTACCCATCACAAACTCTATCTCTCAAATAATCCCCCTGAAATTGACTACTTCAGTATTTCTCACGGATTGAATATGTTCACCCTGAACCGGGGTGTGGCCCTTTCCGGATTTCAATTTCGCGGAGGCGCCGGTCCGGTTATTTTCCATCCGGAGTTTAAGATTCGTAACGTCTCTTACGACCCGGACGGTGGACTGTTTCACATGGGATATCTGATGAATGGTGTCGTACTGAATGTGGGAGTGGGGCATCCCATCAAACTTTCCAACCGTTTTTTTTTCAACCTGGAGGTCAAAACCACTTTCGCCTATGTCCGTATACAGCAAGACGATTTAAAAGTTAATGCGTACAACTGGGCTTTTCATCTTATCCTGGGGCCGGGATATAGTTTCTGAATTAGAGCAGGGAACCAGGAGCCAGGATGTAAGAAGTAAGAAGCAAGAGGTAAGTAATGGAAGAATGGAAGAATGTGCCAATTTGAAAATGTGTAAATTTGAAAATGAAAAAATGAAAGAATGAAAAAATGGAAGAATTAAACTCCGAACCCGGAGCGCGAAACTTTTCAAACCTTTTAAACTTCAAACTTTAACCAGGAACCAAGAATCAAGACAAAAGACTCTGAACGCCGAACGCGAAACACGAAACGCGGAACGCGAAACCTTTCAAACCTTTCAAACTTCAAACTTTAACCAGTAACCAGGAATCAGGAATCAAGACAAAAGACTCTGAACGCCGAACGCCGAACGCCGAACGCGAAACACGAAACGCGAAACGCGAAACTTTTCAAACCCCAATCAACCAATCAACCAATTAAGTGTAAACCCACTTTCTTTCGTATTAAATCTAAATTGCTAATTTTGCATTGAATTAAAAGAGTAAATATGAGAAAGTATCTGTTTATCGGTTTTCTGTTTCAGGTTTTGTTTCTGTCTGCGGAATCTGTCGCAATTAAGATCCCAACCAATCTGCCACAGGGACATCCGCGTGTCCTGACGTCTGCTGACAGTAAAGATTTCGTGAAACTGTTGATCGGGCAGGAGCCGTGGGCGAAAGAAGTATTCTATAAAATCAAAACAAGAACCGATAAATATGCCGATAAGCATGTAAAAGATCCGCAGTGGCTGGTTTCCCGTTTGCAAATGTACTGGAACAATCACTGGACCGATGTGTTTATCAAAGGCGAAAAATTTGCGTATGCCGGCGGTGATAAGGCACCGGTTCCTACCGTCCGTTTTACAGGGTCACGCGCCACCACAACCATTTACGGCCGCCCGAAACTGGAAGATATTACGCCTTTTATGGACGATGAGAAAGGATTACTTTTTCACAATAACGCCAAAGCAGGTAAGCCTTTGGAATGGGTCGACCCTGCTGAAACCGGACGGAACATCGAATCCATTAACCGCGAAATTATAGGGATTGCCCGTGATGCCGCCTTTCTGTACTGGATTACGGACGAAGACAAATACGCATCGCTGGCAAGGGATGTTTTTGATATGTATATGACGGGGATGTATTACAGGAATGTACCCATCGACCTGAACAACGGTCATCAGCAAACGCTGGTTGGGTTGTCGTCGTTTGAAGTGATTCACGAAGATATCCTGGAAGATTTGATTCCCTTGTACGATTTTCTGTATTCCGATCTGAAGAAGAACAAAGCAGATAAAATGGAGATTTATGCATCTACTTTCAAAAAATGGGCGGATAATATCATCGATCACGGCGTGCCTCACAACAACTGGGATCTTTTCCAGGCAAATTATATACTGAATATCGGGTTGGTGCTCGAAGATAATAAGAACTTCGGCGATTCGAAGGGACGTGAATATTATATCGATTATATACTCAACCGTTCGGGCATTCGCCAGTGGTCGCTGCCCAAGCTGATGGACTATGGCTTTGACAAAAACACCGGTATCTGGGCCGAATGTCCGGGATACAGTGTGAATGTGGTTGCGGACTTTGCCAATTTTGTTGCCTGGTTCGACCGGAATCTGAATTATGATATTTTGCCGCAGTTCCCCGTTATTGCCAAAGCAGTGTCGGCTATTCCGCAATATCTGTTCCCCAATGGAAATCTCGTTGGTTTTGGCGACACCCATGCCGGTAAACCACGAACCGACGTTTATGCCCGTATGATTGCCAATGCCCAAAAATACGGCAAAAAAGAACAGGAAAAACAATTCACCGCCCTGTATAAACTCTTCGATCCAAAGGCAGGTGCTGTAGCCTCGAAAGATAAAAATGTACGGACCGAAGTTACTTCCTTCTTTTCGGACAAACCCCTGACGTTTGACCCGGAAATTCTTGCTGCAAAGATTGAAGATGTTGTATCTCCCACTTTTTGGGCACCCAATGTAAGCTGGTTTGTGCAACGAAACGGTATGAACCCGGATCACAGCCTGATGATTTCGATGAACGGTTCCGAAGGAAATCACCAGCATGCCAACGGTATATCCATGGAACTGTACGGAAAAGGATATGCATTGGCGCCGGATGCCGGTATTGGAAGTGGGTATTTTGCCCTCGATTATGCCGAGTATTACGGACAATTTCCTGCCCACAACACGGTTTGTGTGGATGGGATTTCCAGTTATCCGATTATGAAAAGTAACCATGCCTTCGAATTAAAAAGCGCTTATCCGGCTTCAACAGTCAAAGCGGGCATCTACAAAGGAATAAGCTATTGCGATGTATATTTCCGGGAACCCGAATCCTGTTCCGACCAGACCCGCATGATGAGTATTGTGACAACCGGCGAAAAGACCGGATATTATGTGGACATTTTCCGTTCGCACAAGGCAAAAGGCGGCGACAAAATGCACGATTATTTCTATCATAACCTAGGCCAGACGATGTCGGTTACCGATACCAACGGTGACTCGCTCAATTTTAAACCAACCGAAGAACTTACTTTTGCCGGTGCTCATTTGTATGGATATTCTTATTTGTTTAATAAAAAGAGTGTTGTTACCGGTAAAGATATCAAAGCTACTTTTACAATGACCAGACCGGGTGGCGATGATATTTACATGAATCTATGGATGAAAGGTCAACCGGACCGCGAGATTTTCTCGGCTTTATCTCCCATGACCGAAGGAATGAGCAGAACTCCCGGAATGCCCTACAATATAAAAGAAACACCCACATTAACCTACGTTGCCCGTCAGAGCGGCGAAGCATGGACACGACCTTTTGTTTCGGTTTTTGAACCGGGCAGTAAATCTGAGCCCGGCAATATCTCTAATGTCTCATTTTTTGAGTCTGAATCCGGATTGACGGATTTTGTGGGTATAAAAGTTGAATCGAAAAGCGGCAGAACCGACTATATTTTCTCCGGTTCAAATACTACTGACAAAGCTGAATATAAAGATATGATTTCTCAATCGACTTATTCAGTTATTGGAACTGATCAGCATGGTGATTGTGTACTGTTTATGGGCAATGGAACCCTGCTTTCGTCGGGAAAAGTAACGATAAAAACTAAACAACCTGCTCAGGTTATTGTGGAAAAGAAACAGGATAAATGGTATTATACAGCAAATTCAGCCTGCAAGATTAGTATTAACGGTAAAACTTATAATTTGGGTGCTTCGGGTTTTAAGGAAATCGTGAAATAAAGAAAATCTGTTTAATCCTTAATTTAGTAATATGCTTTGCGTACTTTGCACTTATAAGCGGTTTTTTTTAATTTCACGCAAAGGCGCAAAGGTCGCAAAGGATTACAAATTACCCAACATAACCCTACTGTTGAGAGCTTATCCAAAAGACATATTCAATAAAACAAATATGAAAAGACTTTTTCTGTTTTTATATGCGGTACTATTTTCAACGGTATTAATTGCTCAGATTTCGGAAGAAGATTTTAAAAATCCGCCCTTGGAAGCACGTCCAAGCACCTATTGGATGTGGATGAACGGAAACATCACCAAAGAGGGAATTACAAAAGACCTGGAATATATGAAACGAACTTCCTACGGGGCTGCCATGATGTTTAATACATCGGTAGGAATTGTGCCCGGTACTGTGAAATACGGATCACCGGAGTGGGACGACCTGACTTTGCATGCGTGTAAAGAAGCCAGCCGGCTGGGTCTTGAACTTTATCTGCAAAACTCACCGGGTTATTCCGGAACCGGTGGTCCCTGGATAACACCGGAATATTCGATGAAGCAACTTACCTGGACCGAAATAATTGCATCTACAGACAAAAAAGGACAAATTCAGTTAGTATTACCCCAACCGATGACAAAACTTGGATATTATAAAGATATTCAGGTTCTGGCTTATCCGTCGCTTGAATGTGAACAAAAATCATTTCAGGATTTAGTAAAAAAGATTGTGGTAAATGGAAAAGAAATTGAGAAATCCATCATGCTTGATGAAAATCCGGATTCTAAAATCAGAATGGAAGAAAAGCAAAATGTTATTGAATTTCAACTTTTAGCACCATTCGAAGCAAGATCAATTTCCGTATTTCGTGATCGGGAAAAACCTATCGATCCACATGATGGTCCAAGAGATTATCCTGCAACTTTTAATATTCAGGTTTCATCAGATGGTGTGAATTTCAACGATGTGACTACATTTGGTTGCCCGGCTTTAAGAGCTGTTGATGTGCCCGGAATCGCAGGTTTTGAACCGGTTACCGGAACTTTTTTCAGATTAATTACTAAAAATCCGACCTGGATTTGTGATGTGAATTTCTATTCGGCACCGCGATTAAAAGACTGGACAGCAAAAACAAACCTCATTAGTCAAAAAGTTGATTTATCAGAGAATAATCAGGTAGTCGATCCAAAACTGCTGATCGATCCGGCCCAGATCATTGATGTCACTGCCCAAATGGATCAATATGGTAACCTGACATGGAAAGCGTCAAAAGGGCGTTGGACCATTGTGCGTATCGGGCAAACCACTACCGGTGAAGTGGTGGCTGCTGCACCAACATCGGGTATCGGACTCGATTGCGATAAATTCGATAAAAAAGCGCTGGATATGCATTTTGATTTATTTTTAGATCCTTTATTGACTAAATTAAAACCTTATTGTGGAACGACACTGAAAGCCTTGATGATGGATAGCTGGGAAGCCGGAAAACAAAACTGGACAACCGCTTTACCCGAATACTTTAAAGCAAAACGCGGATACGATGTAAATCCGTACCTCTTGACTATGACCGGCCGGATTATAGGAAGTGTCAGTGAAACCGAGCATTTCCTGTGGGATATGCGACGTACGCACACCGATATGTTCAACGAAAATTTCCTCGACCATTTCAAAGAACGTGCCGCCCGTTTTAACCTGAAATTTGCGGGCGAACCTTATGGTGATGGCAATTTTGAAAGTATAGAATATGCCGAAAGACTGGACTATCCAATGTCTGAATTCTGGGTGCATTATATTTACGGCGGAGTTACTACCACCAAGTTGGCAGCTTCAACGGCGCATAGTTTTGGACGTAAAATTGTTGGTGCCGAATGTTTTACGGGTACTCCATTTAACAGTAAATTTACCGAACATCCATACGCTATGAAAGTTGAAGGTGACTGGATGATGACCTTGGGCGTAAACCGCTTTGTTTATCATACTTTCGCCCACCAACCTTATGTCGGAGAACCGGGTAATCTGATGACAATGGGTCCGTTCGGAACACATCTGAACCGGAATTCTACCTGGGCTGAGCAGGCTGTGGAGTGGAATACTTATAATTCCCGTTGTGCTGCATTGTTGCAACAGGGACTTTTCGTTGCGGATGTTTGTATACTGAAAGACGAAGCCATCTCAGCCGGAATTTCCGATTATGATATTGAAGAACCACTGGTTCCAAAAGGATACCGTTGGGATGTGATAGGACGTACAGCGCTTTTAAAGCGGTTTTCAGTAAAAGATGGAAACATCGTTTTGCCGGATGGTATGAGCTATCGTTTGCTTGTTTTACCTGAAATGAAGAAGATTTCTCCCGAAATACTCCGTCGGTTAAAAAAGCTGGTGGAAGAGGGAATGACTCTGTTGCTCACCGGATCTCAACCGACCGGATATATGGGGCTGGACATGCAAAAAAATGATGAGGTAAACTATCTGCTAAACGAATTCTGGCATGCTGATGGGTTTGGGAAAGGAAAAATTTATCACGGAGCTTCCATTGTTGAGGTGTTGAATAAACTGAACATAAAACCTGATTTTAGCTATACTTCCGAAAATCCGGATGCGCAGATTCACTGGATTCACCGGACTGTAAATGGCGAAGAAATGTATTTTGTGAGCAATCATCGCCGCCGTTCGGAGAAAATTATAGCTACTTTCCGAGTTCAGGGACTTCAGCCAGAACTTTGGAACGCCGAAACCGGCGAAACGGGAGTGGAGCTGACCTATCAGACAGCTGGAAACCTTACGAAAGTTCCGGTCGAATTGAATGAAAGCGGTTCGGTTTTTATTGTTTTCCGGAAAAAAGGAAACGGAAATGCTACTGTTGCGGATTTTCCTGCAGTTGATTCCCATAAACTAGCTGCTGTTAAAAAAACATTTTCCCTTTCTTTCTGGACTAAACCGGAGACATTCGCGCATCCGGGACGTGGATTTATTATTTATCCCATGGAAGGCGAAAAAATCTTCGGAGCCGGCCACGCGTTGGTAGGAATCAGCATGGGACAAAACGGCGTGAAAGTTTTTGAACGTGCCGGCAAATCCAAAATGGTTCTTGAGTCTGCAAAACCCGTTACAGGCTGGACCTTTGTAAGTCTGGTTTATCAGGATGGTGTGCCCACCTTGTATTTAAACGGAGAAAAGATGCTTACCGGTAAAGAAAGCACCATGACAGTTCATCCAGGTTTAGGGCAACCTGCCGCCGAAGAACAATATATTGGCAGTTTCGAAGGTGATATGACAGCTGTTCAGCTTGATGCTAATGCCTTGAATGAAACTCAGATAAAAGCACAGTTTGCTAAGGGACTTCCGGCACCAATGCTGCCAACCGGAATAAAAGTTCTGAATCTATTGAATTCAGACTGGAATGTGCAATTTCCTGCCTGGAGTAAAGCTCCCGCGGAAATATCATTGCCCGAACTTGTTTCGTTAAGTAAGCATGCCGATTTTAATGTAAAACATTTTTCGGGAACAGCTACCTATCTGAAAGATCTGAACCTGAAAAATGAAGATTTACGATACCCGAAACGAATTTATCTTGATTTGGGTCGGGTGGAAAATATAGCCGAAATTTCTATTAATGGTCAAAAGGCAGGATTAGTATGGAAAGCACCCTATCGGATTGAGATTACTTCTTTAGTTAAGGAAGGAACAAATAATCTAAAAGTTGAAGTGACCAATCTTTGGCCGAACCGGATGATAGGCGATGAGTTCTATCCGCCGGAAAATGAATACGATGAATATGGAAGAATAAAATTCTTTCCCGATTGGTATGTTCATCAGCAATCCCGACCAAAAAATGAACGGGTGGTATTCTCGCCCTGGAAACAATATTCCAATACTGATCCGTTGCTGGAATCCGGATTGTTGGGGCCGGTACATATTTTTATTAAATAATTGTTGTGTCATTGGTTGAAATAGAGTCTATGAAATTTTTGAATAAATATTTATACTTATACAAAAAGCAATTGATTCAAATGCATTATTATAAGTGCTTTAGGTAAAATCGAAATGGAGCTTGTCACAGGTTGAGATAAGCTCTTTTTCTTTTCCTGTTTATTGAAAAATAAAAAATGTAATTTTAGGTGTGAGTTTATTTTCATAAATCACTATATTTGTGATGTCAAATGAATCCGCATTTTAGATAGTTGTCCGTATCTCTGTTTCTATGTTGAAAAAACACCTGAAGTATAATATATTATTACTGTATTGTCTCTTTGTATCGTGCTTTACGGCCGGTGCCTATACTTTCCGTGCATTAACTATGGATAACGGGCTTTCCAACTTCGTGGTGAATAGTTTCTTCAAAGATTCTTCCGGATTTGTATGGATAGGAACCGACAATTGTTTAGACCGTTTTGATGGGGTGGCCATCAAACATTATACTTTTTCAGGCACTGATATTAATAAAAAACGGGTGCTGACCATTGCCGGGTCAGGTGCCGGACAGATTTGGGCGGGCAATGCGCTTGGCCTTTGGAAACTGAACCGTGACAAAGATGAGATGGAGTTGTTTGCTCCGGAAACCATTGATTGTGCTGTATATGCTTTGAATTGGGATGCCGGTAACAAAAAGTTATATATTGGGACCAATAAAGGATTGTATATATACAGCAATGAGCGTATTCAACATGTGACATTGCATAAGAATATATTATCACCCGCAAATCTCATTACCGGGATCAATATTGAACCCAACGGGCTGGTCTGGCTGGCAACCATGCGGGGACTTTTTTCTTATCATCCCGGCACTCAAAAAATTGCTGCTTTTGAGTTTACAAACATACATCCTGATTTAAACGCTTTTAATAAAATCACGCGTATTGGAACGACCCTTTACATGGGTACTATCAATGCCGGAATTGTTCGTTTTGATATACCTGCAAGTCGTTTTTCCCGCTTCGTTGACGTAGGGTGCGATATTATAACAGATATTTCGGGAGATGGAAAAGACCGGATCAATGTTGCAACCGATGGCAATGGCATTCATTTCCTGTCGCATAGCAAGCAGTCAGTCATTGAATCCATCCGTTATAATCCCAATGCCCGGATGGGAATCCGCTCCAATTCCGTGTATTCACTCCTGGTCGACAGAGAGGGAATTATCTGGATAGGATATTATCAGGCCGGTCTCGATTACAGTCTTTATCAGAATAACCTTTTTAAAGTTTATTCATTCCCTCCATATTTCGATTCCAGAGATTTGCCGGTGCGCACGTTCGTGATTCGGGGCAGCGAAAAGCTGATCGGTACGCGCGAAGGTTTATATTTTATTCAGGAGAATAAAAATCAGGTAAAAAGTTATACCAAAAACGAACTCCGTTCCAATCTGGTTATTTCGACTTGTTTTTATAAAGGAGAATATTATATCGGCACGTATGGTGGCGGTGTGTCGGTGCTGAATCCGAATACTTTGGCTATCCGCCCATTGAGTGCGGACAAAACGCTTTCGAAAGGACATGTATTCCATTTTGAGGAAGATGCGGATGGCACTTTGTGGATGGCTACATCGGGTGGTTTATTTTCATATAATAAGGAAAAAAATGCCTTCAAAGTTTTTACAAGTTCAAACTCGCAGTTGCTGAGCGGGAATGTTTATTACGTGTTTTTCGATAGTGCAAAAAAAGGGTGGATTGCTACTGAAACAGGTTTGTGTATTTACGATCCCAACTCACAAAGCATACAGTCCAATGTGTTTCCGAAGGGCTTTTTCAATAATGAGAAATTCAAGGTTATTTACGAGGACTCACATCATAAACTATTTTTCTCTCCCGATAAAGGGAATATCTATGTATCGGATCTTGACATGCTCGAGTTTTCATCGCTGGAAATGACAAAACGGTTTCAGGGTAAAATTTTCATGTCATTACTGGAAGATGGCAAAGGAAAGTACTGGTTCGGCTGTGAAAATGGCTTGATATCCATGTCAGGGAAAGAAGATTCTTACCATAGTTTTGGGTTCGGAGATGGAATTCCCGATCCTGTATTTACCTGTGATGCTGCTTATAAAGACGATGCCGGGCTGTTGTGGTTCGGAAATGCGAAAGGATTGCTCTATGTGAATCAATCCAAAGTCGATTTGCTAAAACCATGCCCGTACCCTGTTGTATTTACCGGTTTGCAGGTCAATGGCAGCGATGTGAATGCACAGGATCAAAAAGATATTGTTGAGAAAAAACAGTTGAAGCTCAGCTACAAAGAGAATAATTTATTGATTCGCTTTGTCAGTTTGTCATATACCAATCCCGGAACCATGGTTTATGAATATCAGCTCGAAGGAAAAGAAAAAGACTGGATCCTGCTTACCGGACGCAATGAAGTGTCGTATCCCGATTTAGCTCCCGGCGATTACCTGTTCCGGGTCCGTATTCAGGGAAATAAGGAGTCAGAAACGCAGTTGAAGATCACTGTCTCTTCGTTTTTCAACCTGACTTTCTGGATCATCCTGGTCGTTGGTTTATTACTTATTTGGGGATTCGGACCTAAATTGTATCAGTTGTTTAAGGACAATATCCTTCATAAATACCTGCTCACCTATAAACAAACCGAAGACCGGAATAAACCGGAACATGATGAAGCAAAGCATGAAGATAAATATAAAAACACCCGGCTTAACGACAAAGAGTGTAAACTGATCTGTGAAAAACTTTATACATATTTTGAAAAGGAAAAGCCGTATACGAATTCCGATTTAAAGATCGTTGACCTGGCACAGGCTTTAAATTGTTCATCGCATTCCTTGTCCTTTATTTTCAATCAGTATCTGACAAAAAACTATTATGATTTTATCAATGAATATCGGGTGAAGGAATTTAAACATCTGATTTCGGATGTGAATTATTCAAAATACACGCTCTCTGCACTGGCCGAACGTTGCGGTTTTAGTTCCAGGGCTTCATTCTTCCGTTCATTTAAGAAGTTGACCGGTATAACTCCGAATGAATATATCAGGAGTATAGGGCGTAGTGTAAATGACCCGGATGAGGAGACCGAAAAATAAAACGGATAGCTGCCAGGAAAGTAAAATGATCCGGCTCAATAACAAAATCTATTTATAAATATAACAGGAACCTGTCTACGGTAGATAAGTTCCTGTTTTTTTTATTAATGAAGCCGTCACGACTTTTTTTAATTATGATTCTAATCCGGGTCTCGTGAGTTCCGACTAACGGAATACAAAATAAGATCGCGAGTCGGAACCCGCGAAACCCTATTCAGAGTAACAGTAAAACCCTATTCAAAACGAAAAGCCGGTTCCCCTTTCATGTTATTTTTGTTGTACGTGAAAACCCCTGAAAAGTACAGAAATCCATAGATTTGTATTATTAAAACCTCAAAATTTTATTGACGGAAAGTTACATATGAATCTAAAGTTCTTCCTTAAAATGCAAAGTCGCAGCAGTTGGACCTGAAAAACTGGCAATTTAGAAGCTTTATCCGGAAAGACAATTGCAATTTTTTCCCATTTTAACCCCCAAAGGATAGTTTTATTTTACAAATCAGTCTTGTATAATTATTTGACACTCCCTGAATATGACATATAAATCAAAGAACTTCAGGTAGATAAAATCTATTTTGTCCGATATAATGGGTTGAGATGTATTCCGGACTTTTAATTGTCTTTTTGAAATTCAATCAATATATATTTGCTGAATCAAATCTAAGTTGAAAAAGCAAATATTATGGAAACCACACTTTACCCATCTCAAACCATTGCTGTCAGTGCCGATAGCCTGATTGCCCGTTCCTATAAAGAGTTCCATCTTTATGTTGTTAATTACATTGCCTGTAAGATCAATAATCGCGATGAAGCAGAAGATCTTGCCCAGGATGTCTTTGTCCGTTTGCTCGATTATAAACAAATGCTCCTTGAGGAAACCGTCAAATCATTTATCTTTACCATAGCCCGTAATTTAGTGATTGACTATTTACGCCGTCATTACAAACGTCAGGAAATCTCTGCCAATATGTACGAGTTCCTTGAAAAAACCACCAACGACGTGGAATCCAGACTTCACGAAAAAGAGATACTTCATCTCGAACAAAACAAGCTTAGTACATTCTCACCACAACGTAAAACTGTATATTCTTTGAGCAGGTACGAAGAAATGTCGGTTCCCGAGATTTCAGAAACACTGAATATCACCCGTCGTACTGTGGAAAACCACTTGCTGACCGGTCGTAAAATGATGCGTGAATATATCAGGAAGTGTGTGTAACTTGAGTTACAGCATCTCAATAAATTATTAAACAAAACCGATGCCTACAACAGGATTGTATCGTTAAATGGAAACAGAACCTGACGCTGACTTATATGAAAAAATATATATTGATAATAAAAAAAGGAGGTAATAAATAGATAATGACTGATTTAATAAATTCACGTGACTAAACAAAACAAATGTATCATCTTCAATCTAACAAAATGATGAAAATTCTCAAATTAAACTTAATCGCAGTTCTAAAGCTCAGGGCTGTCAGATTCAATCTTTTATTGCTAATGATGGGATGTTTCTCAGTGGCACTTTCTGCTCAGAACATCACGGTTTCCGGAATGATTAAAGATTCATCGGGCGAACCCCTTATTGGTGTTTCAGTTCAACTGAAAGGAACTCAAACCGGTACCGTAACCGATTATAACGGTAAATTTTCACTTGCAGTACCTGCAAATGCTCCCCTCACCTTTTCTTATATCGGTTACACTTCGCAAACAGTGGCAGCACAACCTAATCTGACAGTTGTTATGCTGGAAGACACCAAAAATCTGGATGAAGTGGTGGTGGTAGGATATGGTACCCAAAAGAAAACCACCTTAACCGGTTCGGTTACGCAGGTTAGAGGTGATGAAGTCTTGAAAGGTAAAGCCACAACCAATGTAGCTGCTGCCTTACAAGGTGAGATTCCCGGTCTTACCATTACCCGTACCTCTTCGCGTCCGGGAAATGAAGGTACCGCCATTAGTTTGCGCGGTGGTATCTCGGTAAACTCGGTGTCACCTATGATTGTTATCGATGGCGTTGATTCTTATGAATGGGAATTGTCGCAAATAAATCCAAACGATATTGAAACGGTATCGGTACTGAAAGATGCATCCGCAGCAATTTATGGCACACGTGCTGCCGGTGGCGTTATTCTGATCACCACCAAAAGAGGTAAGGAAGGTAAAGTAAAAGTCAATTATTCCGGTCGTGTAAATACGAATGTTGTTGGAAAACGTTTCCCGACTGCTACAGGACAGGAATGGGCATTGATGATGAATGAAGCAATCACAAACGATGCAGTTACCAACGGAGGAACCAAAGCCTATTGGATGTTCGATGAAGCTCAACTTGGAAAATTAATGAACAATGAAAGCTTTTACGAAAAAATCAATATGGGTACCGGAAACTTAACTCAGGTTGACCCTACTGCTGACCAGTTTGATGCCATTTATGGTACTACTTATGGTCAATCGCATAACTTAACCATCAGTGGCGGTAATGAAAAAACCAGGATTTTGACTTCGTTGGGTTATGCGCAAGACCGGTCGCTCATTGATGTGACTTATGATGGTCAAAAAAAATACAACTTCCGTACAAACCTCGATTATAATGTAAACAAGTGGATTAAGACAGAATTTAATTTGTCTTATGATAACCGTACCGTTACTGCTCCAACCCAGGGTATCGGTCAGGGAATCCAGGACTTTTATACATTTCCTTTAATCAACAACAAAGGTCAGTATTATGATGTCTTTGGAAAAAACAATGTGTTGGCCAAACTGGTTACCGGAGGTGCTTCAAATAACAGGGAAGAACTGCTCAGACTTGGAGGTAAAACAACTTTTGACCTGGGTTTTCTTGTCAAAGGTTTATCAGCCAGTGCAAATGCAAATATAAAAATCAGAAACGGACTAAAAATTGAACGCCAGTTATCTGTTTCCATGTATGATTGGGTAAATGAAAATGGCATTGGGGATGTTACCGGTGTGGCTTATCCTTTCAATACTTTTAAAGCAATAAGCCCTTCAGAAAATTGGGTGAAAAATACCTATCAGGAAAATCTTTATCAATCTTACGGAGGATTTTTGAATTATGACAGAGGTTTTGGAAATCACAATATCTCATTGATGGGTGGTGTCACTGCCGAAAAGTCTGACTATATGCAACTTTACAGCTATCGCTCAGGTATGGCAGATAATTCACTGGATGATATTAATACAGGAGATGCGCTGACTGCACAGGCAACCGGTGGAAGTAATGACTGGGGATTGGTTTCCTATCTTGGTCGTGCAAATTACAACTATAAAGAAATATATCTGATCGAAGGTTTGTTCCGCCGTGATGGTTCGTCTAAATTATCACCCGAAAATCGTTGGGCTAATTTTGCAGGCGTTTCCGGTGGTATTCGAATCTCGGAATTTGAGGCCATTAAAAACATGGAAGTTTTCAGTAATTTAAAACTTCGTGCTTCTTATGGTGAAACAGGTTCGCTTTCAGGTATTGGAAATTATGACTATGTGTCCGGAATCTCTACCAACACAACCGTGTTTGGTTATACAGGTACAAAAGCCACAACTGCATGGATTAGTCAGGTAACTACAGCTAACCGTACCTGGGAGCGCGTTGCAACCACTGATATCGGGCTCGATTTTGCTGTTTTAAACAATCGTTTGAGCGGTACATTTGACTGGTATCTTCGCGAGAATAAAGGCATGTTGATTGCCATGACTTATCCACAGGTTTACGGAGCTACAGCACCCAAAACTAACAGCGGTAATTTTAAAGCTAAAGGCTGGGAATTGGCCTTGAACTGGAATGATAAAATTGGAAAAGACTTTACTTACAAAGTAGGATTTTCCTTGAACGATGCCAATACTGAAGTAACAAAATATAATGGAGCTGTAGCCATAACAAATGGTTACAAGAATAATAATCCAAACGAATCCGGAACTTCATGGATAGAAGGAAAGCCTTTGTATGCGCTTTATGTTTATAAGACGGATGGTTATTTACAAGACCAGGCTGCCGTGGATGCTTATTATCCTACAGTGAATGCTACAGGTTCAATTGTTCCAAAACAAGGAACTGTAAATGCGTTGCAACCCGGCTGTGTTAAAAAAGTGGATATGAATGGAGATGGCAAAATAACTACCGATGATTTGTATTATCTGGGAGATGCTGCACCTCATTTGTTATTTGGAATTTCGTTGGGTGCTTCTTATAAGGGTGTCGATTTTAATCTGTTTATTCAGGGTGTTGCACAACAAAATATTGTACGCGATGGCACCATGGCCGGACCATTCTGGGTGGGTTATCAAAACCAGAATTCTACTTTCTTAGGTAATACCTGGACAACTACGAATACGAGTGCACGATATCCATTGATGTCGCGTAACGGTGACAGAAATAACTGGAACTACAAATGGTATAATGATATTAATGTAAACAATATCAGTTATGCACGTGCTAAAACAATGTCATTGGGTTACAGCCTGCCTAAACTGCTGGTTAAGAAAGTTGGTGTCGAAAACCTTCGCCTTTATTTATCAGCCGACAATTTGTTTGAGATATCCAATGTAAAAGATGGATTTGATCCGGAAAGTAAAGTTGCTTCAGGTCAGGGAAATATGGATGTGTTCGCACGTACATTCTCATGCGGAATCGATTTGACATTTTAAAAATAACCTATTTAATATTTAATAATAGTAGAATATGAAAACAAATAAATTCATACTTTCTGTTTGTATCAGTTTAGGTCTTGTGTTTTCAAGCTGCAGCAGCTTTCTCGACACAGAACCAATGGACAGTTTGACAGAAGTAACCTATTTCAAAACCCTGGAGCAGTTTCAGTACGCAGCCAATAATTTACACCAGAATGTGTATGCGTGGAATCAGGGTAATACTTCCTACGAAATTCTTTTTGATTTTGGTACTGATATCATCGCCAGAACAAGTCCGGCAGTAAGTGGTACCAATAGTGCCGGTACAACCGATCCTTACTGGAGCCAGACCTATAACTGGTTGCGCACAGTTAATCAGTTAATTGAAAAAGGTGATAATTTCACCGGAGCTGACAATATCTCAGGTCCTATGGGTCAGGCTTATTTCTTCCGTGCCTGGCATCATTTCTTCTTATTGAAACGATTTGGCGGTGTACCTATTGCCAATAAAGTGACTACCGAAGATGCAGATATTGTATGGGGTAAACGGGCGTCCCGTTATGAAGTTGTCGCACAGATTATATCTGATCTTGATACTGCCATCGTGAAACTATCTAAAACAACTGTTGCCACAACAGGGAATGATGGTCATATTACATTGGAAGCAGCTAAAGCTTTAAAAGCCCGCGTTTGCCTGTTCGAAGGTACCTGGGAAAAATATGTTGGAACTACTACCGATGGTGATGGTACTACCGTTGGAACAGGGTCTGTTAAACCGGCCGTTTATCCAACTGTTACCGGATTTTTAACCATGGCTAAAGATCTTTCAAAAGAGGTGATTGACGGTGCTAAATTTGAATTGTGGAAAGGTGTTGAAACAGTTACCGTTTCAGGTGTGGCCAACAAACCCTATTATGCCAACTCAAGTTATTTCTATTTGTTTAATCTGGAAGATGGGGCGTCAAATCCAAATGGTTTGGGCAAGGCATCAAACAAAGAATCAATTTACCGAAGTGTGTTTGATTATACCAATCGCAAGGGCAGCATGAATCTCTCGCACACCAAACCTGCAACTCCTTCACGTAAGTTGATGGATATGTTCCTTTGTACCGACGGATTGCCGGTTCAGTATTCGCCCAACTTTCAGGGTTATGCCAATATGAAAGACGAATTTAAAAATCGTGACTATCGTTTGGCTTCCTGTGTGAAAGAACCATTTAAATTCTATTGGGGATTTGGAAAGACTTCAAACGGAGCCGTTTACACTGTAGATCTGACAACAAAAGCAAATACGAGTACTTATTTCTATTCACCTGCTTTACGCGCAAGTGGTCAGACAGGATATGAAGGTCGTAAATTTTCGACTGAACGTTCTGACCGTTCAACCGATAGTGATGAATCACAGGATTACATGCATATTCGTTTGCCGGAGATTTATCTGATCTATGCCGAAGCAACCTGTGAATTGGGTAACGGATCGATTTCGGATGCCGATCTGGATTATTCAATCAATAAAGTTCGTGCACGAGCAGGTGTTGCTCCGTTGAGTATGGCTTTGATTGCTCCTTACAGCGATCTTACATTATTGGGCGAGATTCGTCGTGAAAGGGCACTGGAACTCTTCGGTGAAGGTCAACGTATTTCAGATTTATGTCGCTGGGGAATTGCCGAACAGGATATGGCCGGAGCACCCATTTGTGGCGTTTACGTTTCGTACAACGGTATTGACACAGAATATAAAACCGCCGTTAATCCTTCTGACAATAAAAATGTATTTAATGCTTCGGCCTTCGATGCATCATCTGTTACTTCTGCAGAAACATCTGTATCGTCCTATGCCGGTATTGCAAAGATAAAAGCCGGAGCTGTCATTTCAGAGAAAGCTGAAAACCGTGTTTTTGCCCGGAAAAACTATCTTCAACCGATACCAACAGATCAGATTAAGTTGAATCCGAATTTGAAACAAAACCCGAATTGGTAATTATTTTAAAAAGTCTGATTCAAATAAATTAAATCGTTTAACAACGGGGTTCCGAGAAATCGAAACCCCGTTGTTTTTTTTTTGCAATTTCATTGGATTGGATATGACAATACGAAAAGTTATAATCATACTTATAATAATTGAGAAAAGTCGTTTGTGAATATATTCTGGTCATGATTTTTTCTGATTTAATTGAAGATTATTTTAATTGAGTGAAGAAGATGGGTAATTCGTATGTAATGTAAGCAATTGGAGCAATCTAATACATTTTCTTAGCTACTATAAGATATTAGCGGAAGTGCTTTTGAAATAGTTGACTGAGAAAATAATTTGAAAAGTAATCCTGGCGTTGTAAAAAATGCGATAGATCTGACAAACAACAACAGGCCTGTAAATAAGAAAGTTAATCAGGTTGCACCAATGACAACAGTCGTTTATTATATTCAGGATTAATAGGAGAGGAGATTTAATAGTTAATTGTAAAAATAATGCTGTCCGGGGTTTCTTTTTTTGATACCTTTGAGAACATCAAATATATGATTTTACATTCAATGAGGATAAACTAAGATATTTTTTCTGCATGCTTTTAATGGTTAAAATGCATAATGACAATAAGATGGGAATTATTTTGTTGTTTTAAGAATGATATTATAAGTTAAATATTATTTCTGGTTAAGTGAGTAGTAAATGTTATTCGTATATAGATTTTAGAATAGATTATTAGTTTCCGGTCAACAGTATTTTCCTTTCTTGAAGTGACTAACAAATTGTTTTATTGAGATATACATTTGAGCGTTGGCTTAAAAATCTTAATATGCCGGGACGAAAATCCCATATCAGTTTCTCTTTAAATCTTTAAATTCACAAATTAATATTTAATTCTTATGAAAAAACAAAGACTCTTTACGTGGGCAATCCTAATGATGTTTGCTGTCACAGCATTCGCTCAGGATGCCATTCATGGTGTGGATGGTTATTACAACTGGACACCGAAACAAATGAAAGCGGACAACCTGCTTACCAGAGGAAATCATACATGGGTTGGATCAGCGGTTACTAAAGCTGTATCTTTAACATATTATGATGATTTCGCCAGAATAAATATGGGACAAACGGGAACTAAAGTCTTTTCGGGTGATACAAAAATCTACGGAAACTTCAGAACTGACTGGGGTACAAATTTTACTGGAATTAATCCGCTGAAAATTACTAAAAAGTATCCTATTATTGCGATTAAAATCGGACTCCCCGATTCGGTTGTTGCTAAAAATTATTCAATGCAATTGGTCCTGAACTGGAAATATAACGGCGACTCAGCCATGGTTCCGGGTACAAATACCACTTCAAACAATTGTTATACAGTGTCGGGATATAATATCACCGATTTGGCATATTACAGAGATTCGGCCTATAGATTTACAGATGCTACAATGACTTCGACAATAAAAACAGGCGGCGTTGATGGTAGTTTAGGTCATGGCGGTTGGAGTCAGAATGGTCGTATGTATGTCTTTTCATCAAATACCTACGCCAATAGCTGGGGTTCCAAGGACAGTATTTATACGTATACGCCAACAGGACCAAGATGGATCAAAGAAAGAAAATTTACATACGGATATAACAGTCGTTTCGCCCTGGGTGACAGTATATTTCTTCGGGCAACAACCGGCGCTCAAACTCAGTCAAAACTTCAGGGTTGGATTAAAGTGCAGGATCCGGTTGCTTCAGATATTTATTATGTTGACTTGAATAAAGTGTTTAAAAGAGACTCGCTCAGGTTTAATATTAACAGAGATCTTGAAGTGGTTGACTTTGATGCTATTATGGAGAATTTTACCTGTGATACTTCGAAAGTAATTACGTTATTTAATGAGTCAGGCGATAGTATTGGACTGGATACAATTGCTAAAACACGTGAAGAACTTCCATATTATCAGATTAAATGGATTAAAACTTTTTCAACGTTGGATGAATTAATCAATTCTACCACTCAAAACTTTGGTGATGGCAATGATACGCGATCAGACAATCAATTGATTTTGAATGCTTCTCTTTATAATGCAAAAATGTCATTGCAGAACTATGCCCATACCGATCCATTGTATTTCGATGCTTATCAGGCTGCATTGGATGCAGCAAAAATAATATATGCAACAGTTGCTCCAAGCGAAGATAAAACATCCGCCGAATGGATAGCCTGGGATGCTACAGTGGCACAGGCAGTAACCGATCTTGCTGCTGCAAGAGAGAATTTCCTGAAAGGAATTGCTGCAAACTTAACCAACCCGTACAATGTTTTGAAAACCGGTAATGGTGAGGCTGAATTTATGATAGGTGCGGATGCAATTGTGAATAAAGTTGGTTGTAAACTGATAACATTGGGAGGAAAAGATTCAGGAACTCCATTTGTAATGGTGAAAAGCAGTTCGTTGGTTAACGGACGTACCGCTTATACTTTGTCGAATGCTTACGGACGTGTTTGTTTGATTAAAGACACACTTGCATTGGTTCCAACAGCTAAATTGGCTTCTGCCACTACAGCCATGTTTGTATTCTCGAATCGTGCCGATAACGAATATCCTGCTTACGATATTTATGTAAACGGAAAATTCTTGTATCTGAATGCAACAACCGGAAAATTGGCCTATGCCTCAACAGTTCCCGATGGCGAAATCAGCGAACTTGGTGCCTATCTTTTTGATATAGCTCCGGCAACTTATGATGCTTCCGGCGATGATCCTACTATTACCCAGTTCACTGGTTGGGAGTTCGAAAATGGCAATCTGGATGGATGGAGAGTGAATGGTTACAGAAATTACGGAAACATTGAATCCCTGTTGATTAAGGATAAAGGTTGTGCTATGTTAACTGTGATGCCTACTTACTATGCCGGAATCGACACATTGAAAACCACACTGTTGAATACAGATTTTACCGTTGCTGGTGGTGCGGGTACACTTTTCTGTCGCGAAGATGGTACTTATCCAAACTCAGCAAGATTAGAACCAACAGTACGTGATTCTACCTATATTATCTGGACAAATACGTATCAAAAACGTTATCTTGCAATGAAAATGGCTGCTACCGATACGGTTGCAAAATTGAATTCACTAGGACTCTTTGCTGTTAAAAGTATCGATGAGATTTCCTTTAACCTAAGCAATGTGGCCGGTAAAAAAGGAGATGTTATTTATTGGGATATGTTAACGATGGGTGTTCCTTACGGTAATAAAGGCTGGTCATGTCAATACTTAAGTATGACAGGTTATACAGCAGATACTCAAAAAGTTTATGTCGACTGGATACGTCCATATGCAACCATCGACGAAATTCCAAATGAGTTGTTGGATATCAATTCAGCAGTTCGCAACCTGTACGAAAATTCAGTTGTAAAGGTATTGGTTGATAACAAAAAAATCATCGTGAAAGCAGAAAATGCTTCAACTATTTCATTGTATACTGTAAGTGGTTTGAAAGTTGCTTCTAAATTCAATACCGAAGCTACATTTAATGTAAATACACAAGGTGTTTATATCGTAACTGTGTTGGAAAATAATCAGCTTGTTACCAGAAAAGTAATGATTAAATAAATTTCTTTAAAAAGAGAAGGGGTACAATGCCCCCTCTCTTTTTATTTCCAGTTTTCAACCTCCCTCCCTCAAATAACACATTAACCTAACAACCAAAAAGCATAAAAAAGATGAAAGAGCAATTCTTGAAATACTTTTATGTATCTTTATTCTTGTTTTCTGTCATTTTCATTTCGGGATGTAGAGACAGTGATTTAGTGGAAACATATACCACATTCACCGGTAAAATGATGGGACAGTATTTATCAGAAGAAGATTCGACCTTTTCGGAGTTTACGGCTGCATTAAACAGAGCCGGGGCACTGAGCTTACTTAATACGTATGGAAAATATACCTGTTTTGCTCCAACCAACGAAGCCATGCAACAATTCTACGCAGAAAAAGGCAAAACACTTGAGCAATTGGATTCTACCGAATTAAGGGATCTGGTATTTTATCATCTGATTGATGGGGAAACTGCCGGAACACAGTATTACCGCACTACCGACTACGATGTATTCGGGAAAGGTGCCTTACCCACCAAGAATATGGCCGGAAGATATATCTATATTTCTCTGTCAAACAGCCAGTGGATGATAGACAAAACAGCCAGGATTATCAGTGCTGATAATGAAATGATAAACGGAGTGGTGCATGTTATCAACAAAGTATTACAGGGAAACAAAGATTTATTACCCGATTTTATTGCCGCAAACTCACGCTATTCATTGTTCAGTAAAGCGCTCGAAGAAACCCGTTTAGCAGATTCATTGAAGCTGGTTGATGACGAGTCGTATGTACAAAAGCCAAACTGGCAATATGTACGCGCCACTTACAACAAAAGTTGTCCGTATCCCAAAAGTAAGCTTTACGGCTTTACGGTTTTTATGGAAAGTGATTCGATAATGAAATTAAACAACATCAATACTTTTGATGAATTGGTGAATTATGCCAAATCGGTTTATGATGTCATGTATCCCGATGACAAAAACATCACCAACTTTGCCGACCGGCGCAACAGTTTGAATCGTTTTGTGGCTTATCACATCGTCAACAAAAAAATGACTTCCGATAAAATAGTCGTAAAATGGGCTTATACCTATACCTGGTCGACGGAATATAGTGCTACGGGGTGGTTCTCGTATAAAAACGATGATGATAAATATCTGATTGAACAATATTTAATTCCTATGTGTCCCAATACATTGATAGCTGTTCAGTTAGGGAATTACTTTAATTTCTACGACAAACAAACGGATCAGGCAGGAAGTGTTTTGAGCAGCAGTTACAGGGGTTTGATGACCGAAGCACGCAAACGGAATTTTATCACACTGATAGATACTGAAAGTAATAACGAATGTTTAAACGGAATTTACCACTCGTTGAACAATATGTTGGTTTATGACCAGAATGTAGAATCGAAAGTTTTGAAGAAACGACTGCGTATGGAAGTAAGAACCTTTATGCCAGAACTGGACAACAACGATTTTAATTTCGAAAAATATTCATTAGGACCCATGATTATCCCGGATAATTATTGTAAGGCTTTGACATACAATGAGGAATCGAAAGTGAAAGTAATTTTATTCCCTGCAAATGTGCACCCGTATATGTACGGTGATGAAATGCTGGCAGATGGTTTTTTCAATCTGAAACTGAAAGTTGGTCCTATCCCTGCGGGAAAATATGAAGTTCGTGTTGGTTACCAGGTTCGGCCTACAACCAGAGGTATCACGCAGTATTATTTCGATGGACGGCCCTGCGGTATACCTATAGATCAGAAAAAAACCGGAACCGACCCCGAAATCGGCTGGCAACAGGTTTACAACGATGCTTTAATTGCAGGTCGAACTGCGGCTGATCCGGTGAATGATGCAGACCCGGATGGATTTGAAAACGATAAGCTTTTACGCAACCGTGGTTATATGCGCGGTCCGGATATTTGGACCGGACCAGTTTTCAGAAACGACTGGCAGGTGACAAATTATTCCGCACGAAACAGTACAGCTTCATTAAGACGAATACTTGGAATTTTCTCATTTGACGAAACATCCACCCACGAATTGGGTATGGTGCAGATGTCCGATGGTGACGCATTGCTCGATTATATCGAATTTATGCCCGTTGAAATGATTCCCGAAGAAGATACTCACTAAATTAGATTTACAATATAAGATGAAAATATTTAAATCAATAGCCGCAATAATTTTGATTGGCTTCATGGCTTTTCTGCCGGCATCCTGTGTCAGCAAATTTGAAGAACTCGAAGAATCACCTGCCTGGTTAGGGCCAAATATCTACGATTATCTCAAGTCGGAAGAGAACTTTAGTTATTATATCCGATTGATTGATGACTGCGGTTATACCGAAACGATGCAACGTACCGGTAGCGTATCCCTGTTTGTTGCCGACGATGCTGCATTCCAACGTTTTTTTGCATCCAATAATTTGGGGATAACCAGATATGAGGATATGTCGCAGTCATTGAAATATTTGATTCTGCGATCCGGATTGCTGAGTAATCCTTATCTGACCGAGAAAATGTGTAATACCGAAAGCGGCAACAAGGGTCAGATACTACGCCGGACTACCGCCTATCAGGTACTTGATTCTGTTCCGGTTGTCGATGGCAATGCTATGCCCGAAACAGCTTACTGGAATAAATTCCGCGGTAAGACATTTAAAATGTTACAGGATGGATCGGATTGGACCATGTTACATTTTATCGAAAACGGGATGGCTGTAAAAGGTATCAGAAACAGCGATTTCGATTTTATAACAGGAAAAGTTCGTCAGAAAGATGATGTGTACATTTACAATATAAAAGTTGTGAAAAGAGATATTGCCTGTAAAAACGGATATATTCATGTGCTCGAAGAGGTTTTGATTCCGCCTGTAAATATGGCTCAATACATAAAATCAACTCCGGTTGTGAGTCAGTTTAATGATTTGATGGATCGTTTTTGCGCACCCTATTTATATGCTATTGTTTTCAATGAAGCGACCAGTAAAAATGATACGGTTTTTCAGTTGCGTTATTTTAACTCAGGTGTGAATGCATTAACAAAAGCGCCCGATGCAAACGGAGCGCCAAACGGCAGTACTGTAGATGCAACCTTGCTTTATGATCCGGGTTGGAACAAAATTCAAACCGCATCCGGCAACAGTCTTTTGTATGGATACGATATGCCTGCTATGTTTGTACCGAGCAACGAGGCAATGACAGAATATTTTTCACCTTCAGGATTGGGCAATGACCTGTACGACCAGTTTAAAACATGGGATAATGTGCCGAATACTATTGCCGCGGATTTTATCAGCAATCACATGAAAAAATCTTTTCTTACGGCATTGCCGGGTCAGTTTGGCGGGATGAAAGACGAATCGGGTTATCCCATGAATGTAAGTTCAGCAAATATCCTCAAATCTTTTATTTCGAGAAACGGGCTGGTATATACAATCAATAAAGTTCTGCCACCATTGGATTACAGAACAGTGATTGGTCCGGTGAAAATAAACGCTACAACTTCTATTTTCCAAAAAGGACAGTCCGACTCGTATGTGAAATTTATCTACTATTTCCGTTCGTTGTTGAACACCTACAGTTATTTTGCATCATTGGATGCCAATATGGATAATTATCGTGATCCGGTTTCGCAGGGTTATGTTGCAAGTAAAAAAGAAATATGGAAATTTAGAATTGCCGCCAATGGTACCATCCAGGCAACCGCAACCCGTGCAGGTGGCGATTCAGTGACAATTTCGGATGGACGCATCACGAACCGCTTGCAGGACATTTTCGATTTACAAACTATAGTTGGAGATATTACTGATGGACAGGAATATTATATAACCAAAGGTGGTGGTGCAATCAGGATTAAAGGCCAGGTAGTTACCGCCCCCAATGGACAAAGCATGTTTGCCGAAGGAACAACACTCGAAGGTGGCGGTAATATTGAAAGAGGAAATAAAGCAACGATTGTAAAAAATTATTCTAAAGAAAACGGTTGTACCTATTTTATTGATGGGATTCTTGAGAATCCTGTTAAATCAGTCTTTGGTTGTTTACAGGCTAATCCGCAATTCAGCAAATTTTTAGAGTTGTGTACCCAGGACGATATTTTTACCAGTTTTGTCAGTGCTTCGGCAAAAGCCTTAAATAATAAAGTAAAATTTTTCGACCTGTATCATTATACCATTTACGTTCCTACGAATGCTGCTATCAATCAGGCAATAAGTGATGGCTTATTGCCTTCGCAGAGCGATATTGACAATGCATCCACCATTGAAGAACGTGCGCAGTTGAACGAGAAAAGATCACGATTCCTGCGTTATCATTTTCAGGATAATTCCATATTTATAGGCGGTGAACAGGTTTCAAATAAATCATATCTGTCGAGTACAATTAATAAAACAACCGGTAAGTTTTACCCGCTTTATGTCAGTAATACGGGCAATCAGTTAACTATCAGGGATTATAAAGGCAATACGGCAAATGTATTAAAAAATGCCGATTGTTACAACATTATGACCCGTGATGTAGTGGTGAATAATGCCGATTTAACAGCCGCCACAAATATTGTTACCTCTTCGTGGGCAGTTGTCCATTTGATCGACAAGGTGTTACGTTTTGAATAAAGAACTACTGTAAGAACCAAGAATAATCATTACGTATGAAAAAAATTATATTAATATATATCCTTTTACTTGCAGTACTGCAACTTTATTCACAGAACGAAGCTACTGTTTTGACCGGACGTATTACTTCGGCAACTAACGGTGAAACGTTGATGGGTGTATCGATTGCAGAAATGGATCAAAACAACAGGGTTGTCAATATTACGATCTCCGATTTTGATGGCAATTATATTTTAAAAATAAAAAACCCGAAGAACAAACTCAAAATATCCTATATAGGTTTTGAAGCTCAGGTATTTGCCGGTATTACTAAGAAGCGGATTGACGTTAAAATGAATGAGAATTCTCAGATGTTGTCAGAAGCAGTAGTTGTAGCCAAAAGAACAACCAACGATGGTTCATTCAATATTGCGACCCGGGAAATCAGTATGGCTATGCAAAAGATTGATGCAAAAGATTTTGAAGGTTTATCGGTTGCTTCGGTGGATGATGCTTTGCAGGGTAGAGTTTCAGGTTTAGATATTGTTGGAAATTCCGGTGCTCCGGGATCGGGTATGACCATGCGTATTCGCGGTACAAGTTCAATCACAGGCAATGCCAGTCCACTGATTGTAGTAAACGGAATTCCGTTTGATGGTGATGTTAATTCGGGATTCGATTTCAGCTCGGCAAACGAAGAACAATATGCCAATTTACTGAATGTAAATGTTGATGATATTCAGGAGATTGTGGTTTTAAAAGATGCTGCTTCAACTTCAATCTGGGGTTCGAAAGGTGCAAACGGAGTTTTGATGATTACCACTAAAAAAGGGTTGAAAGGAAAAACAAAAGTGCAGTATTCTTACCGTTTCACACAGGCATATCAACCGAATGGGATGAAAATGTTGAGCGGAGACGATTATACCATGTTGATGAAACAGGAGTATTTTAACCGGACAATTTCTGACACCGAAAACCGTGAACTTGTGGAAGAATTTAATTATAATCCGTCTTTTTCGGAATATGAAAACTTCAACAATAATACTGACTGGATATCTGCTGTAAATCAGATTGGTAATACACACGATCATTACATTACCATTTCGGGTGGGGGCGACCGGGCACGCTTCAGAATTTCGGGCGGATATTACGATCAGACCGGAACAAATATCGGGCAGGAGTTGACCCGCCTTTCCACCCGTTCGCAACTCGACTATCAGGTGTCCGACAGATTGCGTTTTACATCCGAATTCAGTTATACTTTTACCGATAACCTGCGAAATTATGATAATTTACTGGATATTGCCTATAAAAAAATGCCCAACGTTGGCATTTTTGGTCAGGATGCGAATGGAAATAATACAGAAGCGTTCTACAATATCCGCAGTGATTCCAGGTTAAATGCGAGCCAGAAAAATCTGATGAATCCGGTCGCATTGGGCACGCTGGCATTTGACAGAGAATTGGGATACCGTATTTTGCCTACATTCAGAATTATGTACGATATTTTTAATCCCGAAAAAACGTTTCTACGTTACAACGCTTATATTTCGTTCGACGTAAATAATATTATCAGAAATAATTTCCTTCCTAATAATGTGAATACTTACGCGTGGAGCAATTCGAACGTGAACAGGGCAGAAGGTACAAATACCGAGAAGTTGACTGTAATGACCGAAAATAATATAACCTGGCAACTGCCACGCAACGATAAACATCAATTAATGTTGTATGGCGCTGTTCAAACAAGTAGTGGGTCGGCAAATTATCAGTCGTTTACGACTTACGGGTTGCCCGACATGCAAATAACTGACCCCACTGCACTCGGATATCTTGAAGCTGAATCGTCGGGCACATCTAAATCGCGTTCCATCGGATTAATAAGCCGGGCGCATTATTCGTTCCTCGACCGATATATAGTCGACCTTTCGTACCGTTTGGATGGAAGTACGCGTTTCGGAAAAAATAACCGCTATGGAAGTTTTCCGGGAGTTGGTGCGAAATGGATAGTTTCGGATGAAACCTTTATGAAACCGACATCAAATGTTATTTCCATGCTGGCTTTTCGTCCAAGTTGGGGAGTAAGTGGAAATCAACCGGGAGCTGAATACTTACATTTCAGTAAATATGTTGCCGATAAAGCCGGATACCTTGGTTTAACTTCTATACACCCCGACAATCTGCAATTAACAGATTTACGTTGGGAAACTGTAACCTCAACTAATTTAGGTACTGATATTGAGCTTTTCAAAGGGAAAATTAATCTGGTACTCGACTGGTATCACAAACGAACCGATGATTTGTTGTTCAGTAATTTAGCTATATCTCCAACTTCGGGTTACTCCAATATTTTGTATAAAAATGTCGGTGTTATGGACAATGATGGCTGGGAAGTAAATGTGGACTTTAAAGAAATAGTAAAACAGGGAAAATTTACAATGGATTTTAATTTCAATATTTCCAACTATTACAATCGCATAGTAGAAATGGACGATGCAGTTCAGAATCAGTACAACGACAATGCAAATACCATTGGAAATGGTGTTTATTTAACCCGTATGCAGGAAGGAAATTCTTTCGGTTCGATTTATGGATTCCGTTATCTTGGCGTTTACCAATACAGTGATTTCATAGAAGGATCGCAGGACAACGCTCCGGTAGCACGCGATGCCGGAAACAATGTTATGCTCGATTATGAAGGAAATCCCAAACCCATGTATTTTAAATATAAATCGACAAAATATGCTTTTAAGGGTGGTGATGCCATCTACGAAGATGTAAATCACGATGGTTCGATTGATGAGTTTGATGTGGTTTATCTCGGAAATTCAAATCCGAAATTCAGTGGCGGTTTTGGTATTAATTTGCGATATGCAGCATTTACACTGCGCTCGCTTTTCACTTTCCGCTATGGTAGCAAAATTATTAACATGGCCCGGATGAATGCCGAAAACATGTATACATACAATAATCAGACTGTTTCGACCAACTGGCGCTGGAGAAAAGAAGGAGATGAAACTGATGTACCACGTGCAGTATACCAGGAAGGTTACAACTGGCTGGGCAGCGACAGATATGTTGAAGATGGTTCGTTCATGCGTTTGAAATATTTGCAGCTAAATTATACAGTTCCGTCAAAGCTGATAAAGCAATTGGGCCTGAGTCAGTTGAAACTGTATTCGAATTTTAATAATATTTTCTGTCTGACCCCATATTCGGGTGTCGACCCTGAAATTAGTTATGGCCGCTTCGGTGCCGGAATACCGGGCGTAAGTGTTGATAATTCGAGAACTCCTCGTTCGATAGACTGGAATTTTGGCGTTACGGTAGGATTTTAAAAGAAAACTTAAATCAGATTTTATGAAATTCATATTATTGAAAATGAAAAATATACTTAAAAATACGGCACTCCTGATTTTCTTCTCATTCGCATTGACATCCTGTGTTGACAAATGGCTTGACATGCGCCCTGATGATCAGGTCGTGCTCGAAGAATACTGGACAAGTGCAGCTGATGTGGAAGCGGTAGTAGCTTCGTGTTACCGTTACATGATAACCGACGACTATATGTATCGTTTGTTCTACTGGGGCGAATTGCGATCGGATAACATCGCTATGGATAATGCAAACACAGATGAATCGAACCTGTGGAATGTAAACATACAGCCCGACAATGGAATTACACGATGGAATTCATTTTATCAGGTGATTAATTATTGCAATACTGTAATTTATTATGCTCCGGGAGTAATGGCTGTCGACCAGAACTTTAAAGAATATGAATTGCGGACTTATTTGTCCGAAGCTTTGACAATCCGTGCATTAAGTTATTTCCATTTGCTGCGGACTTTTGGGAAAGTACCGCTGGTTGTTAAACCGAGCAAAGATGATTCGGAAGATTTTAATGTGCCTCAAAATACTGAAAAAGAAATTATTGACCAGATTATCGCCGATTTAACTACCGCCGAAGGATATGCACGTGATAGTTGGGCAACTACAGCATCGACCAAAGGGCGTGTAACCAAAAATGCTGTCCGGGCATTATTATCTGATGTTTATTTATGGAATCAGGAATACGATAAATGCATCGAAAGTTGCGATAAGGTGCTCAATGACAAGATCAATGAAATTATTTTACTCGAAACCGATTACCTCTACAGCAAAGCTTTTTACGAAGGTAATTCGCCCGAAAGTATTTTTGAACTCAATTTCAACAGTAATCTTACAAAAAATAATGTAACGCCGAATCTGTTTGGTAACATAAACAAAAATATCTCAAGAGGTCACCTGAAAGGTTCAGCTTCACTTATCAACGCATATTCTTTGAGTTACGACACCAGGCTAAAATCAACGCTGGTTGCAAAATACAGCAACAATAAAATTGAAATGACAAGTGCAATTTTCAAATACGAAGGACAAAAGGTCCCGGCCGATTTTTCGAAGGAATTGTATGTTTTCCGAAGTGCAAGCAGCACAGCCAACTGGATACTTTATCGTTTGCCCGATATTTATCTGATGAAAGCTGAAGCGTTGGCTGAAATTGGTGAAACCTCAAATCTTCGTCAGGCCATAACGCTTGTCAATAAAACGTACACCCGTGCAAATCCGGAAATTGACTCACTTAAATTTGAAGATTTCAACACAGCTGCCTCTGTAAAGAAATTGGTGCTGGAGGAACGTCGCAGGGAATTTGCTTTCGAAGGTAAACGTTGGTACGATTTATTACGCCTGGCCCGCCGCGAAGGCTCTACGGCCAATGCAGTCCAATATATTTTGCCAAATTACAGCGATGCTACATTAATTACAGAGAAGATGGCTCAGTTAGGTGCCTGGTACTTGCCGGTGAACGAGGCACAAATTTCCATCAACCGCAACCTGAAACAAAACGACTATTATAATTCAATTTACGGCACAAAATAAAAAAGAGTATTGTACAAACACATTATACTAAAAAAATATGTTTAATAAACTTATTATAAAGATATTAGTAATCCCTGTTCTGCTCGCCGTGATTTTTACATCATGTCGCGACGATGCCTGGAACGAACACTATGCATCGCAACAAACTGCGAGCAATGAAACGCTGATGCAAACCATCGAAAAGGATCCGGAATTAAGCGAATTTGCAAGAATCCTGAAAGAAACCGGATACGATGATGTATTGGCTTCATCGCAGAGTTACACGGTTTGGGCACCTACCAATGCGGCGCTCGCGTCGGGAATTGATGCCGACACCGTGACCCGTTTTTTACAAAATCACATTGCACGCTTCAATTATTCGACAGCTGATGTAGCAAACCTTCAAAGTATCCGTGTACGTATGTTGAACGGAAAAGCAAATCCATTTGCCAGAACCGCAGGAGGTTTCACTTTTGGGAGTGCAAATATTATTAAAAAAGATATTGTAACGCAAAACGGGGTTTTGCATACCATTGACAGCCAGGTGCATTTCTTTAAAAATGTTTGGGAGAATGTCAGTTCTACCGGGAATACAGATTCAATTGCCCGTTATTTGAGTTCCTACGATATTTATCTTTTCGATGCGGCCAGGAGCACCGAGATCGGAACCAGTCCAAAGGGAATTGTGTACGATTCGGTATTTATTTATTCGAATGCCTGGCTTACAAAGTATGGCCGTTTGCAACTCGAGGACAGCGTTTATACCATGATTCTTCCCGACAATAATGCATGGACAAATGCCTACGGTAAAATTAAATCGTATTATAAAACTTATGATAAATTGCTGGGTGAAACCGCAACGACTAAAACCTTTCAGTTAACCGGTATTTCTGCTGATTCCATACAGCGGGCACATACTTGTCAGGCATTGGTTATGGATTTGGTTTTCAGGGGAAAACTGGATGTAATTCCGGGTGATTCACTGGTTTCGACCAACGGGAACGTGTTTCATCAGCCGGCTTCACTTTTTACAGGTGCTGTGAAAGAAGAGTCGAGTAATGGTCTGATTTACAAATCATCAAATCTTACTTATAAAGCTGCCGATTCGTGGCAAAAGGAAATTGTGGTTGAAGCCGAAAAAACTACCGGTCGTGAATTTGCCAACGCCAGTTTATATACCCGAGTAGCAACAAACGAAGCATTACTTTTTCAGATTTCGGAGAAAAAATACATTGAGTTGAGTCCTTCGTCTACCAATCCCAATTTTCAGCCGGAAGTGGTGCTTGAGATTCCCAATACACTGGCAGCGGCATACAATATCTATTGTGTTGTGGTTCCTGCATACGAACGTGATACTTTGGCGTTGAAAGACAGCACGAAAGTTTCTTTTCAACTCACTTATGTTGATGCCGGCGGTGTAATGAAAACAAACACCGCCATTACACGGGATCCGTCAACTAATCTGCTCTACGAAACAAGTCCAAAACGGTTGAAAAAAATATTAATTGCCCAAAATTTCAAATTTCCGTTTGCAAATTTCACAGGTTCGCCTTTTATGCCGTTGGGTTCAACAAAACAAAACACGGTGAAAATTAAGGTGAAAACCAATGTAACTAATACTGAATTTACATCGGGGAAATATACCCGGAACTTACGTGTCGATTGTTTCATCCTCGAACCTGTAAACGAATAAAGAATATGAAGATCAGATTAAAATATATAGCCATCATTAGCTGTTTGTCATTGTTTGTGCTTCAAAACGCACTAAACGCTCAATCGCCGGCCGATACCCTTTTTGTAACCGGAATGGTAACGGATGCTGCCACGCAAGAGGCAATTCAGGGAGCACGGATACAGGCAGGAAAAATGTATTCGGCAATTACAAATGAAACAGGACATTATAAAGTAAGATTGCCTTACAAAAATTCAATGCTGGAAATTTCTGCTATCGGGTACCTCCAACGATTTGTTACTACAAGAGGCAGTCAGGTAAAAAATGTATCGGTATACAAATCTTCTTTTGTGTCACCCAAAAATAATCCGAATGCTTATTCCTCAACGGATGCACTCACGCTTGAAGATGAATTGCAATCGCGATATGGGTCTGATATCCGTGTTGTGAAACGTTCGGGCGAACAGGGCATCGGTTCCAATTTATTCATCAGAGGCTATAATTCTTTAAACGCAAATGCAAAACCTTTAATTATTGTTGATGGTGTGATTTGGGATGACCTGACCAATGTAAGTTCAATTCAGAACGGTTATTTTATTAATCCTTTGCTGGATATCGATGTGAATGATATAGAATCCATTGAAGTCATGAAAAATGCTTCATCTTTATATGGAAGTAAAGCTGCAAATGGAGCCCTGATAATTAAAACCAACAGAGGCAAAAGCCAGGCTACAAAAATCACCTTCGATGCTATGACCGGAATAATCCAAAAACCACAGCAGATTCCGGTGATGAATGCAGCACAGTACCGCACTTATGTAACTGATGTATTGAAAGAATCGGATTTCTCGGAAGCCCGGATAAATAATTTATTGTTTTTGCAGGACGATCCCACAAGTCTGAGCTACAATAAATATCACAACGATACACAATGGGGCGATCAGGTTTATAGCAACGGTATTTCGAACCGGTATGCCGTGAGTGTTCAGGGTGGTGATGAAGTAGCCATGTATGGTTTTTCGATGGCTTACACCGGAGTTAACGGTGTGATGAATGAAACTACGATGGACAGATTAAATACACGGTTTAATTCGGATATCAATTTAAGTAAATCGGTTAATGTGGCCACCAATATTTCATTTTCTCAAATCGACAGGGAATTGCGCGACGATGGTGTGGATGCGCGCACAGCACCGGGATTTCTTTCGTTAATAAAATCTCCCTTGTTCAATGGTTATAAATACACAACCGTTACCGGCGTTTTGACAGACAAATTGGAAGGTGTTGATGATCTGGGTGTGTCAAATCCCCTTTCGATAATTAACAACGGAATTGGTCAACACAAACAATATCGTTTTAATATCAGTGCCGAACCGGTTTGGGATATCAGTAAACATATTAAAATTTCTTCCCTGTTCGGTTATTCAATCAACAAGGTAAAGGAACATTATTTTCTTCCGGTAAATGGTGTTTCGGCAGCTAATCTCGAAAACTACGGGATGTCTTATAATGTGGTAAAAGACCAGACCATGCAGCAAATCTCTGTTTTCAACGATACGAAATTTAAATATGAAAATACTTTCGCGGATGTTCATAAACTGGACTTTCTGTTGGGTTTCCGAATGTTAAGTAACCGTTTCGAAAGCGATTATGGTGAAGGACACAACACCGGTGGCGATTACATCACCAATCTTTTATCGAGTCTCGCATATAAAAAAGTGAATGGCTTAAATGATGTTTGGAATTCAAAATCGGTTTATGCTCAGGCTTCATATAGTTATGCGCAACGGTATTCACTTTGGGTGGTAAGCTCGGTGGATCATTCTTCCCGTTTCGGAGATAACACAAAAGATGGATTCCGCATTGGAAATGACACCTGGGCTGTTTTTCCTTCGGTGGGTGTCGAATGGCTTGTGACCGGTGAAAGTTTTATGAAAAACATGACTTTTATTGACAAGTTGAAATTACACAGCAGCTTCGGATTAACAGGAAACGATGATATCGGAAATAATGCACAAAGAGCCTACCTACAATCGGTAAATTATATGGACAAAGCGGTGGGACTGAAAATTGCAAACTTAAATAATCCGACCCTGCAATGGGAAACTACTCAAAAACTCGATGCCGGAATAGATATTGCATTTCTGAATGAACGGGTGAATCTTTCGGCAACAGTATTCAGTCATAAAACGCAAAACCTGCTGACCTTAAAACAAAATTCAATGGCAAGCGGATTGGGAAGTTACTGGACCAATGAAGGCGAACTTCGGAATACGGGTTACGAACTTGCATTGGGACTCAAACTAATCAACCTGAAGTCGTTTAAATGGAATATGAACATTTCGGCTGCTCATTACGGGAATAAAATTACAGCTTTGCCCGATGGCGATTATACTACGATAATCTGCAATGCCGAAATTCTCAGCTCTGTGGGTAATCCTGCCGGTTTATTCTATGGTTACAAATCGTTGGGAGTTTTTGCTTCGAATGAGGATGCATTGTCTGCATACAATGGGGTAGGGCTGAAAATGCAAAATGTGAATGGCACCTACAGTTCTTTTGGTGCGGGCGATATTCATTTCGACGACAAAGATGGAAATGGCATTATCAATGAAAAAGACAAACAAATTATCGGTAATCCAAATCCTGATTTTACAGGCGCTGCGTTCAATACCTTTTCTTTCAATAATTTCACCCTCGATGTGGTTTTTACTTATTCATTGGGGAACGACATTTATAACTTTCAACGTTCACAACTCGAAAGCATGAGCAATTTCTACAATCAAAGCACTGCGGTTGTAAATCGTTGGATAGCAAACGGTCAGGAAACCTCAATTCCTAAAGCCATTTACGGAGACCCGGTTGGAAATGGCCGTTTCTCTGACCGATGGATTGAAGATGGTTCATATTTGAAACTTCAAAACATAAAGCTGTCGTATGTTATTCCTATAAAATCTTCATTTATTGATGGATTAACGGTATGGACTTCGGTAAACAACTTAGTGACCTTTACCGGATATCTGGGTGGCGATCCTGAAAATTCAATGAATCAGTCGGTATTGTATCAGGGAATTGATTATGGACTGGTTTCTTCGGGCCGTATTTTCAACTTTGGGTTAAAACTTAATTTATAATCGCGCTACTAATATGAAAAAGTTTAAATATATATTCGTCATTTTTATCCTGACACTGATTCTTCCTGCCTGCAGCGATGACATGTCGCAGCGCCTTCTTTTTGAAGAAGATCAGCAGATTAATACCGAAAGAAGCGCATTTTATGCCATGACAGGAATATTACAACAATTACAGAAAGTTGGCGACAGCTACGTGATTTTCGGAGAATTACGCGGTGATTTGATGGATGTCACACAGAATTCATCACAGGAATTACGTGATATTTCTAATTTTGAAACTGATTCGACCAATTCGTATCTCAATCCGAAGGAATATTATGCCATTATTAATAATTGCAATAATCTGATTGCTAAAATTGACACAAACCTTGTAATCAGTGGTTCAAAAGCACTGAAGCTGGAGATGAGTGCGGCCAAATCAATCAGAGCCTGGTCGTATTTACAACTTTTTCTGAACTATGGTAAAGTATATTACTACAGCAAACCCATGCTGTCGGTCGATGCTCAATATAGTTTCACGACCATTACTGATTTTACACAATTCAGCGATTCGTTGATTGCCGATTTAACACCCTGGAAACCGGCGGATAATGTTGCCGAACAATTTCCCGGATATGGAACTATCGGTGCTTTTTCATCTTCGAAACTGTTCATTCCCATTCGTTTTGTGTTGGGAGAATTGTATTTGTGGAGAGCTGAATATGCTCAGGCAGCAAAAATGTATTATCAAATCATTTATACCAATCAGTTGACAGTGTTGAATTACAAAAATTCGTGGAACAGCACCCAGACCGGTTACGTATCGAACTGGACTAAGCTTTTTACCGATTTAACATTAAACGAACAGTTGTCCTATATTGGTTTTTCGGATGAATACGCCAACAATACGAAAATTCCCGCTTTTACAAGCAAAGAAACCTATATGTTGGCTCCTTCGAAAGCTGCAATCAACACCTGGGAAAGTCAGACTTATTCATTCACAAATACCATTACGCAGACAGGCGATTTGCGAGGCCGTAACGGATCATACTCCAGCTTTTCGGAGTTGAACGAATTGAACGACAATGTTGAGTACAGTTATATCACCAAATACAAAAATATGACAAATTATGTGTCGGTTTGCCGTGCAACACTTGTCTATCTGCGTTATGCCGAAGCTGTTAACCGCATGGGAAAACCCTCGGTTGCATTTGTATTCCTGAAGTACGGTCTGAATAAAATCATCCTCGAAAACACTGCATACACCACACAAACCGAATTGAAAACCAAAGAAGCCTTTATTGATTTCGGACAATCACATTCCGATGATGAAAGTATTACCCTGATGTTTAAAAACAATATTGGTATGCATTCGCGCGGTTGCGGGTTGGTCGACCTGAATAATTCTTTCAGATTTCCTGCCGGTGTCGATTCAGTAGAATGGGTTGAGGATCAGTTGGTAACAGAATATGCATTGGAAACTGCTTTCGAAGGCAATCGTTTTAATGATTTGATGCGCATTTCAAATCACCGGAACGATCCCACATTTTTAGCAAATAAAGTTGCAGCGAAATTTCCTGACGAACAAAAAAATAGCATAATCCAGCTTTTATCCGACAAGAAAAACTGGTATTTACCGGAGAAAAAATGAGTTGTTTTAAGAAACTCTATAATTTTATTGAATTAAACTGTAAATTAATCAATTACAAAAATACCTTTCACACGTCTTAATAAATGAACACACAAATACGAATGAAAAAAAACACGATTGTACATTTATTCTTTCTTTTCTGCTTCATTTCATTGACTATGCAAACTGCGCAGTCACGAACTTTTGTACATCCGGGAGTTTCGCATAAACTCTCCGATCTGGATCGAATGAAATACATGGTACAGGCCGGAAAAGAACCCTGGAAAACATCCTTTGTCAACTTGCAGGCCAACCAGTATGCGTCTTATAATTACACCGTAAGATGGTCGACTGACTCAATACGGGTGGTCGAAAATCTGGGTGCCAACTACGAAAAGTTTAAATACGATGCCCTGGCCTGTTACTACAATGCGTTGCAATGGTACATTACAGGAGATGCCCGCTACGCCGAAAAGAGCGTGGAAATTCTGAACAAAATGAAGAATATCCGCAGCATTGTCAGTGCAACGCAGAGTCTGTGTGCCGGCAGGGTTATACCAAAACTGCTCGAAGGTGCCGAGATTATTAAAAATACGTATCCGGGTTGGAAGCAGGCAGATATTGAAGCGTTTAAAGCCATGTTGGTTTATCCGGGTTATTCAACTACAGTCGATTATTCCGGTGCAGCCGAACATTCGTTCTACTGGGCCATGTACAATGGTGATTACGGTCGCCATGGTAATCAGGGTATTTTCGGAATGCTGGGAACCCTGCAAATCGCAGTTTTCTCCGACAATGAAATCATGTATGACCGGATACTTCGCTATATGCGTGGCGAGGCACATCGCCCGGATGATTTGCCTTATGTTTCAGGGCCTACGTATGTAAACTCAGGCAAAAACACCGCTTCGTCCAACAGCTATTTCGACGATTATTCGTTGTATTCACCATACGTATCCAATCAGGTTCAGGATTATGGGTACAACGAAGTCATAAAAAACTATATCTGGGAAAACGGACAAACGCAGGAAGCATCCCGCGACCAGGGACACTCGCAACTGGCATTGGGGCTTATCAATAATATCTGCGAAATAGCATGGAATCAGGGTGATGACTTGTACAGCATTCTTGATCACCGACCTCTGCTTGGCTGGGAGTATTATTTCAGATACAACCTTTCGTATGTGAATTCATTCCCTGATCAGACCTCGGCATGGGAGCCAACTGTAGCTTCCGGAGAATTTATTCAGCGAAGAGACAGAAGTCAGCGCTGGTTCTCAAAAAAAATCAATCCCTGGAATGCCAACGATACCACTGCCCGGACCAGAGCTACGATGTTCACAGATAATTCATATACTACTGCCACCGGACCAAAAACTCCAATGTACGAACTGACGTTGGGGCATTATAAATCGAGATTGAATTTGCCGGTTGACCGTTTTAAATGGCTTAATCGTGCTGACAGTATATCGCGCAAACTCTTTGGAAACGAACGTCAGGGATTTCAGGTCGATTATCTGGGTTTCGGTAGTTTGACTTTCCACCGCGCCGACAGCTGTCCCGGCGATCCTGTAACTTTTATCGATAAAATACCAACATATCGTATGAATAATGTTCCATGCAAAATTGAAGCGGAGGACTATGATATTTTTACTACAAATGGTCAGGGGCGAACATTCTATGATCTGACCGGAACAAAAATTGCCAACGATTACCGACCCGACAGTGCAGTTACTTTAAAACCAGTTTCAGTTGGTGGATTCAAAGTCTCAGATATTTCAGCAGGTGAATGGTTGACGTATTCGGTTTTTTTTCCTGAGTATTCGCAATATTCTGTTTCCGTTAATTATTCGGCAGTAACAACCGGCGGTAAAATAAAAATACAAATTAATGGTATTGATAAAACCACAGATATTGATTTGCCGGCAACAGGAGAGGATATTTTTGCTGATTTTATATTACCGCAAACAATTACTTTACTCTCAGGTGTTCAGTCGGTAAAAATCCTTGTAACCGGCATCTCAAATACAATCGAATTAAATGCTGTCAGCATTTCGAAAGCCCTGGTACCCGCTGTAAATGATTATGTATCAAAACAAAGCGGTGATTATAATACTGCTTCCAACTGGCAAAAATTAAATGCAGCAGGAACTTATTCCTCCGTAACAACCGCTCCGGCTACTGCTAATAATACCTGGATTCTGGCGGGACACAGCATGACGGCTTCGGCAGCCGTGAACGCGAAAAATTTGGTTGTTTCAGGCTCTTTGGTAGTCGGCACATCAACCACCGCTACTTTTAATGTAACACTTGGAACAGCAGCAGCTCCCGGCAGTTTATTTGTTATGGAGGGTGGTGTCCTCCGTTCGACTACCCCAAATGCCGGGTATGTAGGAACAATATCAGTTTTTGGACCGACCATTCAGGTCGACGGGCAGTTGGGTTCTGCGAATACAACTTCTGCTACAGGATCGGGATTTCGTATTTATTGCGAGAACGAAAAAACAACCATCAGCGGTTCGGGTACATGCAATATTGCCCGCTTGCAACCGGGTTCTGCCAATACAAAAAATCAGGAGATGGTGATCGATATGGATATGAATCTGATGAATGCGGCAACCAATGGTGCTACACTATCTTTGTTAAATGGTGATGCCGGTTTGGCATCAAAAACCGTAACTATCATGGAAAACCGGAAAGTGACTTTTACGGGAGGCAGTGCAGGTTTATTACACCAGCAATCTAATTCTACTGCGCAATCGAATACCGGAGGTGATATGAACTACACTATTTTAGGAACCTTAGATACCGGACCAGGCGGATTATATTTTACAACTTCAACTTTAACATCATCTTTAAACCAGCAAATAAATATCAATCTGGGACCAAATGCTAATTTGACTGTCGGGCCGAAATTTATCATGATCAAATCTCAAGAAAATCAAGGAATTAACTTCAATTTTGCTTCAGGTTCTAACGTTAAATACGCAGGAACAAGTACTACCACTTTTTCATCGACCGCTCCGGCAGGAATCACTCCCGCAACATTTCCCACCTCATACTCAAACCTGAATATCGACAATCCAAAAGGGATCAGTTTGTTAAGTTCCGCCACCATCGATAAATCCCTCAGTTTGACCAGCGGTAATTTGACGCTCGGATCAAATAACCTTACTTTACTTAGCGGAAGTATAATTGCAGGAGGTTCTTTAGCAAGTCATATTATAACGAACAGCACCGGAGCATTGACCCGTTCGACAAGTTCTTCAACCGATAATTTATTTCCCGTTGGTGTATCATCCAAACGCTATGATCCGGCTGTAATTAATCCGGTTTCTGAAACAGTATTTACAGTAACTGTCGACAGTGTTTTTAATATTGCCCCGAAAAATATTGCATTGACCAATCCGACCGTGTGGAATATCAATGCGTCAGAATCTATAGCTGCCAATTTATCGTTTACACCCTCCACGGTAACTTCAATTAGTAATCCGGTGATAGCCCGGGTCTTGAATGGTTCATGGTACGAAACAGATGCAACAATAACAGGAAATACATTTTCTGCTCAGATGAATTCCTTTTCTGTTTTTGCTACCGGAACATTAAACGGATTTGGCTTAAAATCGGCTTTGAATGACCAGGAATGGAATAATACCACCTTTTTTACCTTAAATAATGAGCTTACTATTCAAGGATTAGTTGCCGGCGATAAGATTTTTGTTTATAACTCAACCGGACAACTGGTATCACACAGTATTTCTTCCACAGGCATAATTTCAATGACATTACCCGCCAAAGGTTTATACCTGGTGGAAATGAAAAACCACAAAACAAAAAAGACCCTTAAATTAATAATCAATTAATATTTATTTTAAACACTTTAAATGTAATATGTATGAAAACAAAAATTTTTACTCTATTGGTGGCTTTTATGGCTTTGATAAGCTATAATGTGAATGCTGCAACAGTTACCGTTGGTGCAACGGGAACTTATCCTTCAATTGCTGCGGCAGTTACAGGTTTAGGGACAATTACCGAACCGGTAGTTATTGAGTTGACTACTGATTATGCGCAGACCATGGACAGTATTCTGGTAATTCCGGGAGCTGATGCTACAAACACGGTTACGATCCGTCCACAAGGTGCATTAATCGTTGCAGGAAACGGAGCCTTCGTCTGGAAAATGAAAGGTTGTCAGTTTGTAACTATCGACGGTCGGGTCGGTGGTGCAGGTGCATCTGTATTAACTTTACGTGCCGATACACTTGTTGGAACAACTACGACTACAGTGTTGAAAAGTACAATCGCACTGAAATTTGAGGATGACGCTGCACACAATACCGTACAATACCTAAACTTAAAAGGTGCTACAACTGTAAACCCATGGAGATCCACAACTTCTACAGTTGCTGCCGATAGAGGCACCATCACTTTTGGAGCAGGTATTGCAACCGGAAACAGTTATAATACCATCGATAATTGCGATTTAGGACCGATTGATGCTTATACTTCGACACCTACAATTTCTATTTATTCTACCGGAACTTCAGGTTTCCCAAATACCAACCTGACAATTTCCAATTGTAAGATTTACGATTATTTTTCTACTGATATGAATAAATCAACGACTGCACCTTCATCAGGTGTTGGTGTTTATTTGGGAGCAAATACAACTGCATGTACAGTTTCCGGTAATAGTTTTTATCAAACACTGCCAAGAGCTAAAATATACACCCCTACCACCTATGAAATGTGGGGTAATGCTTCAGGGGCAAGATCAGCAGCTATTGCAATATTTAATACAAGCGGAAGTGGCTTTATTGTAAAAAACAACTATATTGGTGGTTCTGAAGCACTATGTGCCGGCTCGTATTATAAAGCTATTACCGGTAATAATACGGCATTTAATGCAATTTATTTAAATGTATCTCCAGGTGCTAAATCATTTGTATATGGAAATACCATCAAAAACTTATGGCTTGGAGCAAGTCTTAATCAAACTGTTGCATCACAAACATCTGCTATCAATTTAAGTGGGTCTGTTTGGGTAGGCGTTCGTGAAGATGAAACAACTGCCGATGGAAATACGATTGGAGATCAATCAGCTGCTACAGTTGGTGCCAGTGCATCAATCATATTCAATGGTACTGCTACAAATGGAGCTTTTTCAGGTATTGTGAATAATACTGCAACGGGAGCAAATGTGAAAATTGCAAATAATAAAATTGCAGGAATCTATGTTCCCGTAAATCCATTTACTGCAACATTTATTCACTATCTGGTTGGTGTGAATAATTTAGGGGGAAACCAATGTACAGTTTTAATTGATAATAATGAATTTGGTAATAGTGATAGTGGAGTGGCAGCTGCAAGCATGTCTTTACAAAATCTTACCGGAAGACCATCTTATGGAGTATTATTAAATGCGGCGAATGCAACTTCTACATTTACAATTTCGAACAATAAGATTTCTAATATTTATGCATATACATCAACCGCCTCAGATCCCGGACAAGTATTTGGAATCATGATTCCAAATGCAATTGGCTGTCCGGTAACAATTAATAATAATGAAATTCGTGATTTGGTTTATACAAATAAGCGTTCGAATAATACCGGTGATTGTTTTACATCTTCAGGTGGAATCGTTTGTTCAAGTTATGGTAACGGTTCTGTTATAAGCAATAATAAAATTTACAATATTCAGGGTGTTGGAAATAACTCATACAATACCAACGGTATTTCCTTACAGTGTATGAATACAGCAGCTAACGTGAAGGTGGATGTTTATAATAACCTGATATATAACATTGCTTCTGATGTAACAACTTCAATTGGTCTCCAAGTCAGTGGAACAACGGGAATCAATACTTCTTGTTCAGGACCGGGTGCAGGAGCTTATGCCAATACTCCAACTTATAATGTGTATAATAACATCATCCGTTTAGGTTACAACAGGGATGGTTCGCCGGTTTCAACTTCAACCGTATTGATTGGTATCCGTGATACTATGATTTCAAACAGCGCGACAGCTGCAGCAAATTATTACAACAATACAATTTATATCGGAGGAACAGGAGTTGCTTCAACTGTAGCCAATCCATCATTCGGGATGTGTTTTGCAACGTATAATAATTTTACAACAGTTGGTGTACTCGCCACCTTAGTAACCCGTACGGTTAAAAACAACCTGATTATCAACGAAAGATCCAATGAAACAACCGGTGGTGGACATTATGCTATAGGAACGGGTGGTACAAGTACTGCATTGGCTAATTTTACTGCCAATAACAATAATTACCTGGTTACAGGAACCGGCGGAGTATTGGGTCGGTTTACAGGCAAAACAGAAGCAGCTACTTTCACCGAATTGCAAAGTTTTACAGGTGATGCTAACAGTATTACTGTTTCACCTGTATTTATAAATGCAACAGCTACAACTCCGGACCTGCATTTGAATCAAAGTAGTGCTGCAAACGATGCATTAAATGTTGCTGCAACGATTGCGCTTATCACAACTGACTTTGATGGTGATTCAAGAGCCGGAATTAATTCTACTATCGGAGCAGATGAATATAAAGGACCGGGAACGGGATTAATTTCAAAACTAACACCGGATATTTTTGTAAGTGTTTCAGGTGAAAATGCGATCGTTAACGGTGTAAAAGCAGGTGATGTGATCTCGGTTTATACCCTCAACGGTCTGCAAATTAAACAGATTACTGCCAAATCCGCTCAGGCTTCGATCAAACTGAATACGGGAGTTTATTTGATAAAAGTGAATAGTAAAGTAATGAAAGTGATCATGTAATCTCTGATTCAGGATATTTTTCATTCAAATAAAGCAGCCGGAAATAAGATTTCCGGCTGCTTCCTGTATGTGCAGGGCTTTGCTTTCTATTTGCCGGTATTCAAAGTTGCCACCCATTTACTTTGAGGAAAAGAATCCATGTGAAGTGAAACCTGTCTTCGTAGGTAAATCTAAAGATAGCCGGCGGCAAATTTCCGGTGGTAGGTAAATCAGCAGTCACAAGTTGTTGATTTCATTAATTAATAAAATGAAAATCAGCAAGTATGGGATTATTAACTTCAGATTGAAATGAAATTGACAATTATGGGTTTATTACTAAGTGAAAACCTGAACTAATTCGTATAAAACAAAGTAATAAACCAATTATCTAATCTCAGATTTTCATGAAAAGATTATTAGCTCCTTATTCCATATTATTTCTGTTGTTGATTATTTCATTTCAGGTCAACGCGCAGCGAAAGTTTATCCATCCGGGCATTACTTATACACAGGGCGATCTGGATAGGATGAAGGCTATGATAACTGCCCGTCAGGAACCATATTACGGAACTTATTTGCAGTTTGCTGCATCGAGTTTTGCTCAAAGTACAGCTGGAGGTCATACAAATGTAACGCAAATTCCGGAAACACAGCACAATAATTATATTGGCATGGATGGCCGTAAAGCTCATGACAATGCACTTATGTGGCATCTGACTGGTAATAAAGCATACGCCGATAATGCAGTGAAATTGCTCAACGGTTATCTGAATCTGACTAACTCAAGTTGCCGTGGTACCGGGCCACTTGATAATGGAAAGATATACATGTTGATAGAAGCTGCAGAACTGATGCGCGACTATTTGGGTTGGAAGGCTGAAGATCAGAAAAAATTTAAAGCGATGTTGGTTTATCCGGGTTATAGTACAAAACAGGTTCCTGCCAGTCATTATTCATCGGTCGATTCGCTGAACGATGTTTCTATTTATTGGAATATCTACAATTTTGACCGCGGAAGGTTTGGAAACCAGGGATTGTTTGCAGCGCGTGGTATGATAGCTATGGGAATATATCTGGATAACGACACCATTTATGACCGTGCTTACAGGTATTTAATCGGACTTAAGCACCGAAGTGATGATTTGCCTTATCCATCAGGTCCTGCTATTGTTGGAAGTCAAATCAGTATCTCAGATTTCAAAATGGATTATAATGTGACTTATTCAACTCAGATTGCCGATTATGGTTTTGATGAATTGCTGAAATATTATATCTTTCAAAATGGGCAATGCCAGGAATCAAGCCGCGATCAGGGACATGTTATGGCCGGAATAGGAAACTACACTTGTATTGCCGAGATAGCCTGGAATCAGGGAGATTCTCTCTATAACAACCTCGATAACCGCATTCTGAAAGGTATAGAATATAATACACGTTATAGTCTTTCCAGTGACTCAGTTGTTATTTATCCCGATCAACCGCAGCCATGGGAACCCAAAGGATTTTCAACAAATGAAGCCGATTGTACGTATGATAATGGATATTACTATCAGACAATGAGCCGCTCGGGACGTTGGTATAGTAAGCAGATAAGTCCCGATTCCCGCAAAAGTGATTTCGGCCCAAGTGGTTGGCGTGAACAGGCATTGGCACATTTTAAAGTACGAATGGGAGTTGGTGGGGATGATGTGAAATGGCTGCAGCGTTCGGATGACCGGTTGATGACAGATTATGGTTTTGAAAACTGGGGAACCAGTGGACATCATTACGAATGGTTTGGATGGGGAACGCTGACGAAAAGACGTTCACCCTGGATGGCCGGAGACCCGGGAATTTTTGTTAATGGACAACGCATTTCAGGAATGCCTTCTGCACCCTGTGTTATAAAAGCAGTTGATTATGATTACTTTTGTGGTGATGGAGAAGGACATACTTTTCATAATACAGGAAAAAGCAAAAGTAACCTTTACCGGACAGACGGAACAATTGAAATCGCACAGGATGGAACTGATAGGATTGTGAAAGACATGGTTGCAGGTGAATGGTTGAATTATAGTATGATTTTCCCTGCAAATGCAGGTAATACAATTGCATCACTTACAAAACAATATAATATTTATGCTACCTATAAATCGGCAGGTTCCGGTGCAAAACTATTTGTATCAGTCGATGATGGTATTAAAATTGGAAAAGAACTTGTTGTCACTGAACAATGGACAGAACGTTGTCTGGGTACACTCACCGTTTTTTGTGGAGCAGCCGTAATGCGTGTATTTGTTAAGGGGGAAAGTAATTTAATGCAATTAAAAAACCTGAGGATTGAACCAGTTGAACTCATGAATCTCACAAAAGCAAAAATTGATTCCCTCGCTGTTTCTGTGAAAGTTTATGACGCTAACAACATTGATGTTTCATCTGCTTATCAGGGGGCTATCACTGCTGCCACCGATGGAAACAGCAATACAGCCATCAATATGGCAACTCAGAAGTTTCTGGTTTATGACTTTGGTGAAAATGGACTGGACATCAGTAATGTTATTTTTTATAATGACGGAGTTACAAGAGATACGCGGGAAATTGCCGCGGTACTTGGCTCTGCCAAAAACGGAGCATATACCGGAGCATGGAATAGCAGTTTGGCACAGGGAATACTGCGAACCAATGGAACCATACAAAACAATTATATTATTATTGACAATGCCTGGTCGAAAACCGGTAATGGGTACTATAAAGTCGGTACTGTAGGCAAATTCAGATACTTAAGTATTTATAATTGGTCGGCACCTTCACGAATTTCTGAAGTGGAAATTGAATATTTGACTGACCATTCTACTGCAGAGGTGGATACAGAGCTTTCTGCTAAATGGGAGGAGGATATTGCAGGGAATAATGAAATTAATTCCGGTTTGTACCAAAATCCTCTCGTTTTCATAAATGGAAGCGAGGTTATTGCCAAAAATGCCAAATGGATAAAAGCATATTCGGTGACAGGTATAATGCTTGAGAGTATAACCGGAGAGAAAATAAAATTAAATCCGGGTATCTGTATTCTGAATGTTGGTTTGGATAATGGGGCTGTTAGTCAGAAGATTCTAATAGAACCTTGAAAATATATATTCAAAATGTTGTAAGTGATTTATAATTTAGTTTGTATTGCTGTTAAAAGAACAATGCGAATAAGATACTGTCATTTCATTCGTAAGTATTATTACGAGCCATTTTAGCTAAGAAATTATGAAATTAAAAAATATCTTTTTCGCTTTGTTACTTTTCTTCTCTTCAACCATTCCCGCCGCCGAGTGGCAATGGTCGGTACAGCTTCCGGGGGTTGTTTCCTCCGAGACCAACGATCACCCGCGTGCTTTTTTATGGATACTTTTCCCTGGAACTTTGCGGCTCAGCATAATGAACGAACCCTGGCTGTGCTTTCGATACACGGTGATGCGCCATCAACGAATCTGACAGGCTACTGCCGTCCAAATCTGGATTGGAGCAAACTGAATTCGTGAGTTTATTTGATAAAAGTGAATAGTAAAGTAATGAAATTGATCATGTAATCTCTGATTCAGGATATTTTTCATTCTAATAATGCAGCCGGAAATCTTATTTTCGGCTGTTTCAATTTATAAGCGCGATATTCTTCTATAGAATATCTGTAATATGATAAAACGATCTTGATAAAATACATTTCTTTAAACAATTAAAATTTTCAAGGGGGTTATCGGAAAATTATCGGCAGCCTTTTTTTGTGCTAAAATATTTTCAATCAGTCTTAAGTGTATTATTCAAATGATTCGTATTGATTTCGATAACCATAATGCCATTCTGAATATTGGCATAAATTTAATAAAATTTAAACATGATACGAATGAAAACACGGATTTTTACTCTTTTAATGGTCTTTGTGGCCATGAGTTCACTAAACTCAAATCTCTATGCTCAATTGGCAGGTGAGTATATTGCAATTGCCGATGGCGATTACAATACTGTAACAACCTGGGGTATTTCTGATGGCATTGGAGGCACAACTGCTGCCACTTTAGTACCAACTACTGCAATCAATGTCTGGATTCCGGTTGGTCGTTCGTTGACCAATATTAGTACAGCCGCTTTGGCTAAAGATTTACACATTGCAGGAACATTAATATCAGGTGTAAATACTACTACTACAAAAGACGTATCAGTAAACGGGAATCTTTTCATCGAACCAACCGGAGTGTTAAAATCTACCTCAAGTAACGCAGGAAGTGTCGGAACATTGAAAATTGGTGATGCGTTAGGTTCGGGTCCATGTACTATTCAGGTGTATGGACAGCTCGGTTCTGCTTCACTTACTGACGTTGCAGGATGTGGATTTAGAGTTTATTGCCAAGCAGGAGGAACCACAACGGTTCAGGGTAGCGGTAAATTTAATATAGCAAGATTTCAGAGCGGTGCCAATACACGTACACAATCTATTGTAATTGATATGGATATGAATGTGTTGAATTCGGCAAACAACGGTAAAACTTTATCGATGGAAAACGGAACTGCCGGAACAGGGAATAAAACATTAACTATTAATGCTGGTAAAGTAGTTCGCTTTATTGATAACAATGTGAATGCCATGCTCGGAAGTCAGGAAAGTGAAGCAATGTCACAAACAACCGGAAATATTACTTATGATATTCAGGGAACGTTAAACACTGGTTCAAAAGGAGGAATTAAATTAACAACATCTAATCAGGCGGCGAGTTCCTCCGAAATTGTTACCTTAAAAATAGGTGCAACCGGAAAATTAATTTTGGGTACCAAAATAGTTACAAAGGTAACAACGCCTGCAACTCAATCTATTGTCTACGATTTTGCAGATGGATCTACTGTAGAATTTGCAGGTGCCACTGCAGCAGCATTTACTTCGCCACTAACCGGTGAAACACAATCCTACATGACGAGTTTTTCAAGTTTAATTCTTAATAGTTCTGTAGGTCTTACGCTTCCTGCCCCAGTATTGGTTAGAAATAACCTTACGCTTACTTCAGGAATCCTAGCTACAGCTGCAAATACACTTACAATAAATGGAACGATATCTGGTACTGGAACAATTGATACAGGAGCTTCAGGTACCCTAGCATTTGCAGGAACTTCAGAACAAATGCTTGACGCAGCAAATGTAAGTTCTGGTTTAGTTAATAATTTAGTAATTAACGCTGGTTCAAAACTCACAACTTCAGGAACACTGTCTGCTACTAACCTGACTATTAACAGCGATGTGAATGGACCAGGAACATTAAAGGGCACACTGACTTCAAACAATGCAACCGTTAATCAATCCTTACAACATGCCGCTGCATTGAGAACCTGGTATTTAACGTCACCGGTAGCATCTGCTTCGCCGGCAGGTATGAGTATCATTAAATCTTACGACGAAGAGACTTATTCATGGTCATCACACACTCCAACCATGCTTGCCAAAGTCGGCTATCAGGTAGTTCCTGCAGCTGCTGCAAACGATATTTCATTTACAGGTATATTAAATAGCGGAAATCAATCTATAACATTGTTGAGCAGAGCAGGAACTGTTAATAAAGCTGGTTTTAATCTGATTGGTAACCCTTATCCTTCCTTTTTAGATTGGGATTTGGTTACAGCCAATTCTGCTAATACCGCAAATATGCGTTCAACCACAATGTGGTACAGAACTAAATCAGAAGGGGTTTATAGTTTCTGGACGGTTAACGGTGATGGCGTTGGTTCGCCAAATGGTGCAAGCTCAAAGATTCCACCTATGCAAGCCTTTTGGGTTAGAGCAATAGCAGGTGGAGGATCACTGGAATTGACTAATGCTATGTGCACACACGCTCCGGTTACAGATAAATTACTGAAAGCACCGGCTGCCAAAAATACAGAACTTCAATTGGTTCGTTTACAAGTATCCAACGGAACAAATACTGACGAAGCAGTTATATATTTCAGCGCCAATGCTGCTAATGGAATGGATATCTATGATGCTCCAAAAATGAGTAATGACAATGTAGCAATTCCTGAAATATATACTACCCGGGGAACTGAACGAATTGTTATTAATGCAATGAATAGTATATCATTTGACACCCCTGTCGGTTTGGGATTTGTGGCCGGTGATGCAACTTCATTCAGCATCAGAGCCAATGAAGTGAATAATTTACCTTCGGATGTAAAAGTGATATTGAAAGACAATGTGAGCTTAGCCGAAACTGATCTGACAGACGGAGTTTCGACCTATCAGTTTAGTCCTGAAGTTACAAGTGTGGATCGTTTTAGTATTATTTTTCGCTCTTCAGGAGTTACTACAGGTCTAAATAAAGAAAGGGACAATAGCCTGTTGGTTTATTCGAATAATAATCACGGAATTACTATGAAAACGAATGATGAAAAAATGATTGGAACTATGGTATCTGTTTATAATACTATAGGACAACTATTGATAAGTAAACAAATGACCGCTGCAACAATGAATATTGACTTCCCTTATGCGCCGGATGTTTACATGGTGAAAGTAAATAATATAACCAAAAAAGTAATTGTGAAATAATTCATAGTATTAAATTTCTAATGAAAGAAAACATGACAACAACAAATATAGAAAATAACGTTAGGCGGTTGTATCAGACTCCTGCAATAGATAAAATCAGGTTGGATAATGAAATATCCCTGGTATTGGAATCAACTCCCGAGGGGGGCCCGGATGAAGTCTTAAATAATACACCTTCGTATTTTAACAACGATCCGTTTAAAAACAATGTTGGCTAAAACTTAGGAAAACAATTAATAAATCCTGAAAACGTTGTGAGTTTTTAGGGTTTATTATTTTGTATCTTTGTGGGTAGTGTTTTTCCCGTTTCTATCGTATTCAAATTAAGAAGTGATTTTTCATGACAGGTATTATAGGTAAAAAAAGAATGTGGTTGTTGGTAATGCTATTTGTATCAATATACATTCCCGCCGCCGAGTGGCAATGGTCGGTGCAGTTGCCGGGTGTTGTTTCCTCCGAGACCAACGATCACCCGCGTGCTTTTTTATGGATCCCCTCCAACTGTAATCAAGTTCGGGCAGTGATTGTCGGAAACCATAATATGTTGGAGGAAGGCATTCTGGAGCACCTGAAGTTTCGTCAGAAAATGGCAAAGTTGGGCATTGCCGAAATCTGGATTACACCGGGGCTGAATCAGGTTTGGGATCCGAAAACCAATGTGCAGCTTGTTTTTGATCAAATGCTTGATTCACTGGCAGCGGTATCAGGCTATACTGAATTGAAATATGCCCCGGTAATTCCTATGGGACATTCGGCCATGGCTACTTTCCCCTGGAACTTTGCGGCTCAGCATAATGAACGAACCCTGGCTGTACTTTCGATACACGGTGATGCTCCATCAACAAATCTGACAGGCTACGGCCGTCCGAATCTGGATTGGAGTAACCTGAAAATTGACGGCATCCCGGGCTTGATGGTAGAGGGTGAATACGAATGGTGGGAAGCGCGCGTACAACCGGCTTTGAACTATAAGAAAGCAAATCCGGAATCCTGCATTTCATTTCTTTGTGATGCCGGTCGCGGACATTTCGACTTTTCGGAGCAGTTGGTTCAATACCTGGGCTTGTTTATTGAAAAAGCAGTTAAATACCGGCTGCCCAAAACCAGTCCCATTGATCAGCCGGTAAAACTGATTCCGGTTGATCCCCAAAAGGGTTGGCTGGCAGAACGATGGCATAAAGATAGCATCCCCGAAGCAAAAGCTGCACCCTGCCAATTGTATACGGGCAAGAGCGATAGTGCCTTTTGGTATTTCGATAAAGAAATGGCTAAAATTACAGAAGATATTTATTCACAACAACGTGGAAAGAAAAAACAGTATTTGGGTTATTCCCTGAATAAGGAACTGATAGCATTTCAACCCAAACATTTTTATGGTTATGTGCCTCTTTTTGAGCCTGAATCCGATGGAATAACCTTTCATTTATCGCCTGTATTTACGGATAGTTTACATAGCCGGATTTCAGATAAACACGCCGGAAAGAATACGATAATATCAAGGATCTGTGGTCCGGTTGAAAAAATGAATGATACAACTTTTAGGGTGCAATTTTACCGGATGGGTTTAAATAATCCACGCCGGACTGCCGATATTTGCCTGATGGCTTCCAACGATGGAGATAAAAACTATAAAAGTGCAGTTCAGCAATTGTTGCTTAGAATACCATACAGAAACAAAGAAGGTAAAGAACAAAAAATCAGCTTCGATTCTATTCTCAATGTCAAACAAACCATAAAATCGGTCGGTTTGCACGCAACTTCCGACAGCGGATTGCCGGTGTCGTTTTATGTGCAGGAGGGTCCTGCTGAAATTAAAAGGGGAAAACTGCTGTTGACGAAAATACCGCCACGTGCGAAATTTCCGGTAAAAGTTACTGTAGTTGCCTGGCAATATGGACGAAGTGCTGAACCTAAGAATCAGACTGCTAGGCCAATAACCAGAAGTTTTTATGTTGAAAATATAAATAAATAAATAAATATATAAGATGAAAAGATACTTTTGGTTGCTCTGTTTTGTGTTGAATATTAGCTTTTTATATTCGGTAAATAATAAATGGGAACTCTACTTAAATTTGCCAAATCAGAAGAGTTTATTTGTTGAAAGTTTTGATTTGAATAAAATAGAAGAATATTCATCTACTAAATATTTAAACGATTATAGAATTTGCCTGAGCATAAAAAAGCTGGATGGGTATTGGTCATATAATGTTGATGTTAGCTCTGAGAATTCTACAGTAGATTGCTATCTGAGTTTTTCGAAAAAATACTCAAAAGTTGAGCTGCCATATTGTTTTAATGGTCAGGTGAATCAATCGTCTGTCTACAGACAAAGCCCTCATGAACCAGCCGATCATGAAATGACAGGGCTGTTGATGCAACCTATACCTATGATTGGATTCTATAACAATGGAAATTATGAAGTTGCGATTTGTAATAGTCCGGTATACTTTGATAATTTTACAACCCAGACATTTGACCTTAAAAGAAAAATGGTTACTCTCTCATCCGGTGATGGTGGGACGCTGTTTGATAAGTATGGGAAATTGAATTCTGTAGATTCTTTAAAGAGAAAAGGGACTAAGAAATATATAATTGAACCACACTATTTTACTGTTGACAAAAAAAACATACATCGAATGAATGGTGTTTTTATTTTATTCTCAGGACAAGGATTAGGGGATTTACGTGTAAAAGTAAATAAAGTGATAAGCAAACATTGGTCAAATGATAAAATAACAGATTTATTCGGGTCGTCAGTATTTAGCACATCATACATGAATCTGAGGATAAATGAAACCGGAAAAAGTAAATATTGGGTTATTCCGGCCATTGAATATGCCAACAAACAGTATACAAGGGATGCATTTTGGATTTCAATGGTTTTACCTGATAATTTTTCTCTGGCCTGTTATGAAAATGAGGCTGCAAATGACACCAAATTTACAGGAGCAGAACGACAACTTTTTACTGTTGTTTGGGCTTACAGAAATTATATTAAAGGATTGAAAGTTGATACTGCCAATGTGAGAAACATACTGACTTTAATTGAGAAACATGCACCAAACGGGTATTACTCGGGATTTGGGCCGTCACGTAAAATCGGTTGTTGGCAGGGGTGGGCTGATAATCTGGCTTTCGATGAAACCGATGCCATTTCAAATAATCAGGGATTATATGTAGTGGCTTTAAAATGTGCTGAAAGAATGGGCGTAAAACCAAGTGTTTCTGTTTTACAAGCTTTGAAGAATTACCAGGATTTGTTTAATCCAAAGATTACTGGATTTGCTATCAGCCACGAAAAAGATTCGATTTTATGTGTTGATGCTTTGATGGGCGATTTGTTGGCACAGGTGTATTTGGGAGAACGATTGCTCTCAAAGGAATCGGTGCTGGCTCATTACGAAACAATGAAAAAACTTGCAAAAACGAAAGTTGGATTTAAAACCTTTTGTAATGCTGATGGCTCTTACTTAAAACCGGAACAATATAATTCTAAAAAATATACTGCAGCTGTTGATAAAATTGAAGATGGTTTATATCAGTTTGGAGGATCCTGGTATTTGTATGATATGCAGATGTTGATGGATGCATATCTTGCCGGGGCAAAAGATGCTGAAGACTTAATGATATGGAGAACCAAAATAGAATTCAGCTTAGGGAATACAACCCATGAATACATAAATACCAAAACCGGACTGCCATTTAAACCGAATATGGGTTGGAATGCCGGTGTTTATGGTATCTGGCAGGAATTAATCCTACAAGGTAAGGTCACAACAAGGTTTTTTGATGAAATAAATAAACTCAGGTAAATAATAAAGTAAAATTATGAAGTTCTACTTAACACTATTTTTGTTGTGTATGGCAACAGTTTTCCAGGCACAGTCCCATTACCCCGGTCAGCATTCCGGTAAAATGACAGTTGCAGATAAAACGCCGATGAAGGCTTACAGCTTTGACCTGAACGCTATCCGGTTGCTGGACAGTCCGTTCAGGGAGAACATGAAGCGCGAAAGTAATTGGATTCTTTCTATCCCTGTCAAACGATTGCTGCACAGTTTCCGCACTACGGCCGGAGTATATTCAGGTTCCGAAGGCGGTTATGACGATAACCTTAAACTGGGAGGCTGGGAGTCGCTCGATAGTGATTTGCGTGGACATACCACCGGCCATATTCTCTCGGGATTGGCCATGCTGTATGCTTCTACGGATGACGAGCTTTATAAAATTAAAGCCGATAGTATGGTAAAAGGATTGGCTGAAGTGCAGCAGGCATTAAATCAGGATGGATACCTGAGTGCATTCCCGCAGGGACTGATTGACCGCAATCTGGCCGGACAAAGGGTGTGGGCGCCCTGGTACACCTTACACAAAATCTTTGCAGGATTGACAGACCAATACCTGAATTGCGACAACAAACAGGCATTGGAAGTGGTTACTAAAATGTCCTCGTGGGCTTATAATAAATTACAGGCACTTACTCCGGAACAAAGAACAATAATGCTACGCAATGAATTTGGCGGCATGAACGATGTGTTTTTTAATCTGTATGCAATTACCGGAAATGAGCATGATAAATGGCTGGCTGAGTTTTTCTATCACGATGAAATGATCGACCCCCTGAAAGAACAAAAGGATAATCTGGAGAAAAAACATGCCAATACATTTATTCCAAAACTGATAGGATTAACGCGTGATTATGAATTGGAAGGCAAAGGCGACAGCAAACAAATTGCAGCGTTTTTCTGGAACACGGTCGTCGATCATCACTCGTTTTGTACGGGAAGCAACAGCGACAAAGAGAAATTCTTCAAACCCGACAACCAATCGGCGCATCTGACCGGATATACGGGTGAATCGTGTAACGTGTATAATATGCTCAAACTCACGCGCCACCTGTTTTGCGCTGAAGCGAATGTGAAATATGCCGACTATTACGAACAGGCGCTTTACAACCACATACTTGGACAGCAGGACCCCGCTACCGGCATGATCGCATATTTCCTGCCCATGTTGCCCGGCGCACATAAAGTCTACAGTACCAAAGACAGTTCGTTTTGGTGTTGTGTAGGTTCGGGTTTCGAAAACCAGGCAAAATACGGTGAAGCCATTTATTATCACTCCGATAAAGCCCTGTATGTGAACTTGTTTATTCCTTCCGAATTGACATGGAAAGAAAAGGGACTTACCGTTCGTCAGGAAACGCAATTTCCCGACAAGGCAACTACTACTTTAACTATAAAAACCGCATCAGCAATTTCTATGGCGCTCAATATCCGTTATCCGGTCTGGGCTGTGTCGGGAGCCTTCGTTAAAGTGAATGGAAAAACCGTGAAAGTTGCTCAAAAACCGGGCAATTATATCAGCATTTACAGAAAATGGAAAAATGCCGATAAGATTGAAATCACTTTCCCAATGTCGCTTCGCATCGTACCAACGGATAATGAAAAAGTAGTTGCCATTGCTTATGGTCCAATCGTGCTGGCAGGTAAAATGGGAACGGAAGGCATGGAAAAGCCGGCTCCGCATTCTAATCCAAAATTACACAATGATTATTACACCTACGACTTTCATGTGCCTGCCAATTTGGTACATCAACTCAATCTTGATCCATCGAACCTCAACAAGTTCATTAAACCCATAGCAGGTTCTGAAAAGCTTAGTTTCAAAACCGTTCACGAAGGAATTACTCTTGAACCGCTGTATCGCATTCATAGCCAAAGGTATGTGATTTATTGGGATTTGAATACCCCTAACCCCTAAAGTGGAATTATTAAAAATCAGTGTGACAATTAAATTAATAAATATATGAACATCAAGCATTTTATTCTCTTTATCGGTTTGTTTTTTTGTAGTCAGGTTTATGCTCAAAAAATGAAACATCCTTCACTGGTTTTTACTCCTGAAAGAATTCAACAGGCTAAAAAACAGATCATAGAAGATGCCAAAATGGAAGCTGCCTGGAAAGATATTATTAGGGTGGCTGATGAAAATCTGAATAAAAACGATTTACTGAAAACAGATTATCTGGCGTTAGCTTACCTGATGACAGACGATAAAAAATATGCAGATAGAGCCAAAACAATATTGTTGAACTCAGTGAGAGGAAAGCAATGGTTCAGTACCGACGAAATGATGCTTCGCAAGCCGGCGTGGCGTGCCGATTTGGGTTTAGCGCACAAATGTAAAATCAGTGCCATAGCTTTCGATGGTATTTACAACGCCCTAACCACCGAAGAACGAAAAGAAATTGCAGCTGGTTTAAATAAATATGGAGTTATACCATCGCTTGAAGACTGGTTTCTTGAACCCACCCGTATTCATTCCCTGAATTCGATGGGACATAACTGGTGGACTGCCTGTACCGGAATGGGTGCTCTGCTGGCAACAAGTATCGAAAATGAAGTCCCTGAAGCCGGAAAAGCTGCCGCTAAGTTTTACGATCAATTGCCCGAATGGTTTTCGTTTGCAGGCGATGAACTGCAAAATAAGCCCAAAACAATGGATGTTAATGGTGGTATGTACGAAAGCGTGAATTATGCTACCTTTGGTATCAGTGAGGCACTTTTGTTCCGTATGAGTTGGCAAAATGCTCATCCAAAGGTAAAACCTAACTATATACCTGAACTTGAGAAAACACCTGAATTCTTTATGTATGTTAGTTATCCACGATCCGGAATTTTAAATAGTCTGAATTTTGGCGATAGCCATTCGAATGTGGTCGGTGACAATACTTTGATGCTTCTTTATGCTTTGGGAAATAAAGATAAAAATATACTTTGGTATCTGAATCAGGTGGTAGATGGTCAGCACCGGGAAGGTAATTACAGAAATACAACTATTGGCTTTTTATATTTCCCCGATACAAAAGATGCTCCCGAAATTCCGAATTTAAATAACTCGCAGATTTTTCCTGATTTAGGTTGGGCCACTTTCCGTAATTCCTGGGATAAAGATGCCACTTTGTTGGCTGTAAAAAGCGGTCATACCTGGAATCATTCCCATGCTGACGCGAATTCATTTCTTATTTTTCATAAGGGCGAACAAATTTTAAGAGATGCCGGAAACTGTTCCTATCCAAATCCTGATTATGGTAATTATTTTTTCCAGAGTCAGGCACACAATGTGGTGTTGTTCAATGGCGAAGGTCAACCAAACAATCAACAATATGAAGGTTCTATGCTCGATGGAAGCTTGAGTAATCTGATGGATGCAGGCAATATTAAATACATAATGGCCAATGGAACCGGACCTTACGCCAATAACTTTGTTCGCAATTTCCGTCATTTCCTGTGGATGGATAATGTGATTTATATTATCGACGATTTGAAAACATACAAACCGGGAAAGTTTGAATGGCTGTGGCATACTGAAGGTGAAGTTAAGAAAACCGGAATTGATATAAATGTGACCAACAAAAATGCTTCGGTAGTGGTGCGGCCCATTTACCCTGAATACATTGTGCCCTCGGGCTTTGTGCATGATTATCCTACTTTCCTGAATGTTGAAGAAAAACTAGGCCCTACAGAGGATTTGAAAGGCAAGGAAACTTATTATTCGTTTAAATATCCGGTTGAAACCAACCGGGTGAAGGCATTGACCGCAGTTATCCTGAAGGACTCAGCGAATGAAAAAGAACTTCCGAAAATGGAGCGCATCGAAGGTAAAGACTGGATTGGTTTAAGAGTTAGCCATAAAGGTAAGATTACCGACATTATTATGAATCAGTTGGCCGACGGACGATTGATGCATTCCAATTCATGGATATGGGCCGAAGGTTGGGAAACCGACGCTTATATGTTTGCAGTAACTTATCCCGAAAATGCAAAACCTTCAGAAGCAAAGAATATTTTTATTGCTTATGGAAGTGCCTTACGTCGTGACGGTGTATCGTATTTCAGTTCACTCTCAAAATTATTTGTAGTACTGAAAACCGATGGGAAAGAAGTGCAACTGACTGTTGAAGGTCAACCATTGATAAATGCAAATTTCTACAGCCTGTTTAAGCCTACATCGCTGTTAGTCAACGGACAAAAAGCAGATATTCACTACGAAGAAAAACAACTTTCAGTGAAAATTGATAGCAGAAAATAAGTAATTATTTAAGTCATCATGAGTTCGATTTAAGCTATGACCTGATTTAATGATATATATGAGTATGTGTCTCCCGTAGGGAATTTATATCAATAGAATATGTTATTTCTTAGATTTAACTCCCTGTCCATTCGGATATGACTATTAAATGAGCAAAAGATGTGCATTGGTCGGCGGGATATGTCATCCTGCCATCATTATTCTTCGGATTTGTAATCCGAAATAAAGATATCTGTTTTACAGTCGGATATGCTACCGGATTAAAAACCTGCCTACCGCAGGCAGGTTTAAAGAAAACAAGAACCGGGATTACAAGTCTCAATGGCAGACTGTATCTTTTATGCATAAAATGAGCATATCCGGGAGGACGGGGAAGAATTGTAAGTTAATTTATTCTAATATTGTTGTTTCTGGAATGCACCAGAATAACTATAAAGGATTTCTTGCTCTTAGAGCTGGATTTATGACGTTTGGAGTAGGTGAGTCAAGATTTTGTCATTTTAATTATATTCCGGATTGATTACTTGAGTTTTCTAAATCTATATATAAAAGTAGTTACCCGGATTAATGTTTGTAGTTTAATAATACACTTATAGAAATTTATTCAATAAATAAATATATAAATATGCAAAAAAAGTTTTTGATTATTGGGTTGTTTGTTTTATTACATTCAATCTCATTTGCTCAGGAAGTTATTTCTTATCCTGTCCCCGCTAGTCTAATTTATGATATTCACAATGATGACTACTCAGTACAGGTTCGCAACATTGGAGGTGTCTGGCAAGATTTATATGAATATTCTGTTCAGGTTGATATGGATAACCCGCAGGATGCCTCTATGGCTCAATTCGATTTTTCGGGTACCGTAGAGGTCAAGGTAAGACTGAATAATAGTATTTTAAATCAAGTGAAGATTCGACCCGCTATAGCAAATATTCAACCTGTGATTAGTGGAAATACCTTTACATTCATTTTGAATGAACCTAAGAAATTGTCCATTGAAACTAATGGTGATACAAGACGCAATTTACACCTATTTGCAAATCCTATCGAAACAGATATTCCCGACCCCAAAGACCCAAATGTAATCTACTTCGGCCCGGGTGTGCATAAGCCCGGTGATTTGCCCGGTAATGTATTTGTGATTCCTTCGAATAAGACGGTTTATTTGGCGGGTGGTGCCATTCTATTTGGAAAATTACTTTGTAATAGGGTTGAAAATGTCAATATTCGTGGTCGTGGAATTATTTATCAGGCAGTTCGTGGTGTAGAAATAACACATTCGAAAAACATATCTGTTGAAGGTATAACTGTGGTCAATCCATCTCATTATAGCATCTATTTGGGAGAATCCAGGGATGTTAAAATTGATAATTTTAAATCATTCAGTTGTGGTAGCTGGACGGATGGAATTGATATGATGAGTTGCTCTGATGTTTATATTGAGGATGTTTTTCTACGTAACTCCGATGATTGTATAGCCATTTATGGTCACCGATGGGGTTTTTATGGTGGGAGTAAAAATGTAAAAGTAAATAATGCAATTCTTTGGGCAGATGTGGCTCACCCAATTAATATCGGGTTGCATGGAGATACAAGATATAAAGGCGATGTAATTTCAGATATACAATTTACTGAAGTTGATATTCTGGAGCATGATGAGGATGACCGTAATGCGCAAGGTTGTATTTCGATTAACGCAGGTGATATGAATCTGGTAAAGAATCTTCATTTTGAAAATATTCGAATTGATGATTTTGAAGAAGGTCAGTTAGTTAATTTACGTGTTGTTGAACATCCAAAATATACAAGTGGCCCCGGACGTGGCGTTGAAAATGTGACTTTTAAAAATATCTCCTACTATGGGAATTCTGATAATGGTTCGGGCTTTTCAGGATTCGATTCGCTCTGTATTGTTAAACATATAACATTTGAGAATTTACAAATCAATGGAAAGAAGATATTAAACGCAGGCTCGGCAAATTTTCATATAGGGAAGTTTGTTGAAAATATCATTTTTAAATAACACGCTACATTGTCTTTTTATAATGTTTTATTAGTTTTTGATATCTGAAAATCCACTATAATTAATCATTGTTAATAATATTATTTAATGATAAATTTATGTAGTATGAAAAAATGTATAGCTGTTGCGTTTCTTTGTTTTTTTACTTTTTCTGTTGTATCTGCAAAAAAAGTAATGACTGGCAATCCCATTATTCCCGGTTATTATGCCGATCCAAGTATTATTCAGGATGGAGATAAATTTTATATTTTCACAACGCTTGACCCATGGGGTGGAGAAGAGCTTGGTTTGTGGGAATCTGAGGATTTGGTGAACTGGAAACTTATCCCTTTAAACTGGCCAACATTAAGTCAATGTCGTAGTGAAAAATCAAATGAAAATAAAGTATGGGCGCCATCTGTTATTAAAGGAAATGACGGAAAGTTTCATATGTTTGTATCAGTAGGGAGTGAAGTTTATGCAGGTGTAGCCATTAAACCGACTGGCCCATGGCGTAATGCTGTTTCCGGTAATCGCCCTTTAATCTCCACACAGTCACATTTGGGAATTCATACGATAGACGCAGAGGCTTTTATTGATACTGATGGTCAGGCGTATCTTTATTGGGGTTCTGGTCTTAATTGGGTTAATGGGCATTGCATGGTGGCTAAAATTAATCCTGAAATGAATGAGTTAACGGAATTATGCAAAGATATAACACCGGAACACTATTTTGAAGCGCCATATATGTTTAAGCGTAAGGGTTTGTATTATCTGACTTATTCAGAAGGATTGTGCACCGATCATACTTATAGAGTAGAATACTCAACATCTAAAACACCATACGGTCCATTTACATTAGGTAAAAACTCACCTATTCTTAGTTCCGATTTCAAAAATGGTATATTAGGAACCGGACATCATACTTTTCTTACGCATAAAGGGAAAATGTATGTTGTATATCATCGAATTTCTCCAAATACAGTTAATGAATTGCACCGTCAGATATGTATTGATCTGGTAGTTTTTGATAAAAAAGGCGCTATAAAAAAGATTAAACCGACCAATTCGGGAGTTAATTTGTTTAATCGTAAAATTAATGAAGGGGCATTGCCTGTGGTCGCAGTATCTGCTTCATCAAGTGCAGGAACCCTTTTTATTCCCGAATCAGCTACAGATGCTAGCTACGCAACACTTTGGAAGCCAGATAGTTTAGACGTAAATAACTGGTTGAAAGTGGATTTTGGTAAAGTTAAACAAATACGTAGTTGCGAAACCCGCTTTGAATATCCTAACCGTGTATCAAAGTATAAAATTGAGTATTCAACTGATAATGTTGTGTGGTCACTTTTTGCCGACAGAAGCCAAAATGCAATGCCAGGAAGCCCAATGATAGATACTAATAATGTTTCTGCACGATATATTAGAATTGTACTACCCACTGCCACTTCGGGAAATTCTGTAAACGGCATTTGGGAATTTGTTGTAAGAAAAAAATAATACGATAACAGGCAAAATTTGGTCTAAAAAACGCTTACTTATGCGATATAATAGAAATATATATAAAATTTCAATAATCTTTATACTCGTGCAAATTCTAACAGGATTTAGTAGTGAGTCATTTATTACAGCTGCCTCAACGAAAACAGAAATTGTTTTCATTGATTATTTCCCTGTCATTAATGAAGTTGTTGATAATAATGGATTTAAACACCCTGGTGTTGGACTGACCAGTGAATTGCTTGAGAATGTCAGACAGAAAGTCAGAAAAAAGGTGGAACCCTGGAATACATATTTTAATGCGATGTTGGAATCCTCAGCTGCATCAGGGTATGTAGGTTCGAGTAATCAAAATGCGACTGACCCAACTAAACCATTGTCCGATTCTTTTAATAGTCAGTCATTCAATGGAAGATTCATTGCGGATGGATTAAAGGCTTATACTCAGACGCTATTGTGTTTTATAACTGGCGATGAGCAGTACCGGCATAATGCTATGCACATTATTCGAATATGGTCTCAAATGGATCCTTCTAAGTACAAGTACTTTACAGATGCGCATATCCATACAGGCATTCCATTGAAAAGAATGGTAATGGCTGCGGAAATATTAAGATATACGAATTGTCAATCAGAGGATTTGAAGTGGACTGAGACTGATACCAAAAACTTTGTTATGAACCTTGTTACGCCAGTAACTGATACTTTTCTGTATAGTCAACATCGGTTTATGAATCAGCATAATTATCCACTGATTGGAGCTATTTCGGGTTATATTTTTACCGGAAACAGAAGCAGGTATAACGAAGCCGTGGAATGGTACACCGTAAATAGTACCGCTAAGGATCAGGGTTTCAATGGCTCTGTCAAACAGCTTTTTAGGTGGGTTGATGAAGAAGCGGTTGTTGGCAAAAAAGTCGGTGAAGGCAATCCTGTTCCTGGACGTGTTCAGCATGTAGAGATGGGTAGAGACCAGGCTCATGGCGGTGGCGATTTAACTAATACGGTCATTGTTAATCGTATGCTTTTAGCACAGAATACAAAAGTTGATCCATTGAAGGGTACAGTGTCGGATGCTTCAAATGCTGTTGGACCATATGAATTTTTAAATGACAGATCGTTGGCAGCAGCAAACTATTTCTGGCAATTTATGCTTGGTTATGACACTCCATGGACTCCGGTTGCATATTCCATATCCCCTGAGGATATTGTTAGAGATACTTATAACTCCATATCACTTAATTACAAAGGCCGATTCCTGACGGCCAACTTCTGGGACTTTTATTCTTATTATTCTTATTCCCGAAAGTTAGATGTATCGCAAATAGCACCATATTTTTACGAAGCATTTACAAAAAAGCTAACCCCCGATGGGAAAGGATGGAACAATGTGGATGGCGGTACTGATTTCTGGCTTTATCTTCCTAAGGAAGCCGAAAAAAATGCGTTAGCATTTTTGCCCAACAATAAATCTGCCGGTACTTTGCTTGAGCTTAATGACCGTTACACAAAACTGGATAATAATTCCGCGACTATTCATGAGGGAGATGTTTCTTTTATTCGTTTCAATGCAACCGGAGCAGGAAGCAAAATAGCTATTATGAGCTTTGGTAATGGAGAAAAAAGATATGGTGTACGATTCAGAACCAATGGAGTTGCCAGGCTTTCGGTTGCTGGTAGTGCTGTGGTATTGCCTGATACCGGGAATGAGTGGAAATATGTAACTGTAAACACAAATATTGGTAATTTTGAACATGTATCAGTTGTTGGTGCAACCGGAGTTGTTGTTGATATTGACCATATTAATGCCTCGGATGCTGGATTGAGATCGTTGGAATTTAAGACAGGAGAGTTGGACATGAATTTTACGGGTTATGTGGGACAACCGATACGTTTTGATTTTTGTTCAAATGATTCGATAAAGAATGACAGCATAACTTACAAAGTATTCAACTTACCGAAGGGTGCAAAGTTTGATGTTAAAACTGGAGCTTTGAAGTGGTTGCCCCGACGTGTATGTACTACACAAATGACAGTTGCAATTACCGATGGAACCACCTTTGTTGCAAAAAATGTATTTATAAATATTACTCATGATAGGGCTTCTGCTATAAAAGCTATTGCCTCAGTATATGATCCTGCGAAGATTTATTCGTCGAAATCTACCCGACTATTTAGTGAAAGGTATGAAGATGCTGTAAAACATATTAAAAAAATGAGGGCTGGTGCATTTAGCAGAAAACTAACTGCATTGATGTTAGCTGCTCAAAATTTAGACCTGATGACTCCATTATGTGAAGATGATGGAAGTCTTGACTACAGCAAAAGAGTTGTTTATTCTACCTGTAGTAAAGAGTTGAAAAATTGGTTGGATGGTGTCCCGAGTACTTTTGTAGGCTACTATTTAGCGCCAAAGTCATTTCATATTCTCGATTTTGGACCCGATTGCAAAGTTGCAGCATCAGCATTTGGTTTCCAAAGTAATATATTCGCTGATCGCACGGCCGGTTCTGTTGTATTTGGTTCGAACGATCAGGAAAACTGGACAAGAATTACGACGCAGGAGACTGCATTTACACAGAGCTTTCAGAAAATTCAGGTAGATGATGAGTTTGAAAATTCAAAATTCCGCTACCTGAAAATTGAAAAGATACGTCGGCATCCAGATATTCTGGGTGGCAATACAAGTTTCTTGTTGGAACCCGGCGAATTTCGAATTTACGGACAATGTCATGAAGTTGAATAATGTGATTTTTCTTTTGACGATTTTTTAAGCGTCAATTAAAAATGGAACCAACTCAACTGAAAATAAAAAAGTTCTTACTCCCTTCGGGGGTCGGGGGGCTGCATTTATTCCGAATATTTGGTTTGCTGTTGACCTTACAATTCCAGTTGCAGCTCAGGGCCCGTACGTGCATGTTTATTTTCATTTCCTAAAAAACCATCCTCTATTGACCATACGAATCATCCGGTGGGCTCGTATTGCCGTGATTTTATTTGCCTGATGATTGGAAAAGTCGCCGCGTCTTTTTGAAATAAATAATTGAATATGTTACTTTAATCTAAATTTATATTTAAATTTGTCGGTATATTTTCATGTCAAATTATTTCACACCCATTCGTATGTGCAACATCCACCATGCAATTAAAGCAGTGTTGTATCCTAATCCATTGAAAAACAATGATGGTACTTTCAAGGCACAGACTCTTATGAGTCAAACACTGGGTATTAAAGACATTTGCAATTCATTGTGTAACAGATCCATGACCGGTGTTGATCCCAATGCCATCGAATACCACGTCAGGTTGTTTCTGGAAGAAATGGGAGAGTTGTTGGCTGATGGATATGCCATTAACACAGGTTATTTTGCCGCCGGGGCAACAATCAGAGGATCATTTAAACACGAAAATGACAAGTTTGATGCCGAGAGACATAGTATTACTTATAAGTTCAGTCAGGGTGCCGTCTTACGGAAGAGAAACGCCGGAACGAAAGCAGAGATACTTCACATCAGAACTTCCATATACGGTTTCCAGCAAGTAAAGGACAGCTATTCAGGCTCCGAATACGATCTGATTACACCGGGTGGTGGCTTGAAAATTAAAGGGATAAAGATGAAACTCACCGGTTCGCATCCGGATGTCGGGCTTTACTTTATCAGCGAAACAACCGGCGAACGTACCAAAGTTCCGGCAGTGGATGTGATCACGAATCAGAACAATAACCTGCTGATTCTTATTCCCCGTTTGCAACCCGGCTCTTACCGCTTAGAGCACATCACGCAATACGCCGGTAAAGGCACTCCGCTTAACGAACCCCGCAGCTGCACACTCCTTCAGATACTACGGGTTATATAGGAGTGATAAGTCTGTTTGACATGTACAGGTCAAACATTAAGACCAGTATAAGTCAATTTATTTGACCTGAGCTGGTCAAAGTGTCTTCACCGGGAAGTAATAAAAGTACTTACACCTAATATCGGACAGGCCGGAAAGATCGTATCGCACCGTGTATTGCGGGTGTAATTGACGGATCACTCCTTATGTTTACTATGGATTAAAAAGTTTCAGGGGTATGTCTCAGCATTTGGATATAAGAAATTTCTTAGTACATGAAAAAATACTAATAATCTGAATAAGATAAGAATAATACTTGCCTACGGTAGGTAGGTTCTATTCTATTTTATTATTTGGAAGGTATGAAATTTAAAATTGCACAATGGTTTCTAACATCAAAAAATCCCGAATGTAAATATGTTTAATTCCCCGATAGCTATTTCCGGTGAACTTGTCATTGGTAATAACGAATTTAGGATAATTATCATCAATCTTTAGTAGATTACCAAATTCTCTATCGATCGTCTTTTGTTCGTCCAATCGAAGTGCTACCTGTATATAAATGGTTTCACCATTTTTCCGGCAAACAAAATCAATTTCATTGGTTTCTAAAACGCCCACTTTTACTTCCCAACCATTAAATAGAAGATGGTTGTACACTGCGTTTTCAAGTATTTTGCCTAAATCATCCGGTCTAAAACCAATAACAATGTTCCGAATACCTAAATTCTCAAAATAGTATTTTTCGCCCACTTCAAAAATACGTCGCCCTTTTATGTCAAAACGTTTAACCTGATGTAACAAAAATGCATTTACAAAATACTCTGTATATAATTGTATTTGATTCGGCGAAATATTTGTATGCTGAGACTTAAGAAAATCGCTGATTCTTTTGGCCGAGAATATATTCCCTATGTTATCTGCAAAAAAAGCAACTAATTTTTCTAAAATAACTGTATTCCTTATATTATAGCGACTTACCACATCTCTGTAAACAATTGTAGAATAAATACTTTTCAGGTATTCAAAAACCTGATTATTTAAGGGTAAATTTATTAAATAAGGAAATCCACCATAAATGAAATAATTATTAAGGTTTATATCATTATCTTCCACCTGATGAAATAATAAAAATTCAGGATACGATAAGCTCATGATATTGAATTCAATATATCGTCCGCTTAAATAGGTAGCTAATTCTCCGGATAACATTTTTGCATTGCTTCCGGTTATATATATGTCATTGTTTTCATCTAAAAGTAACGAACGCAGGGCTTTCTCAAATTCTTCAATATCTTGTATTTCATCGATAAAGATGTAATTTTTCTTTGTTTTAACCGATAATGACAGCACATAATTATTTAAATCCTGCGCATTAAGGATAAAATCAAAAAATAAATCTTCTTTGTTGATATAAATAAGATTTGCCTCTTTGTCATTCTGTTCTATTAACTGCATTAACTGAAAAAGCAGATAGCTTTTTCCTACACGACGTTGTCCAGTAAGAACCTTTATAATATTTTTATTCATAAAAGGCTTAATGCGAGAAATATATGCGTCTCTCGTTTTCAATTCTTTGGGAATATCAAATGTTTTCATATCAAATGTACGATTATATTATTTGGTAATAATTGGAATAGTTATAAGTATGATTATAATAATATGCAAAAATACAGAAAGTTTTAGTTGTATTATCAATATGCAAAGATTTTAATCGATTTATTTTTTTTGATTGAGTGTTTCTGCTTCTTTAATCGTACTTTTATATAGTGATTAATAATAATATTTAAAATCGGAAAATGATACATTTAAAACTTAGTGTGCTGACATTGATCCTCTTTTTGAGTTTTTCGACTAATGCACAGACTCTTATCAAAGAAACAGAAACAAAACTGACATCGCCCGACGGAGCTTATGAGTTTAGCTTTTACCAGAAGCAAATTGCGAAAGGGGAGAACCAAATGTATTACAGCCTTGCTTTTAAAGGTAAAACCGTTGTGGAAGAATCGGAACTGGGTGTGCTGATCGAAAATCAGACTTTCGAATCGGCGCTGGCAGTTCCCAACGATACCTGTAAAATATGGGGTGAAAACCTCAACTTTACCGGAGTGCAACGCAGCACGTTTGACGAAACCTGGAAACCGGTTTATGGTGAACATGCCATCATTCGCAATAATTACAACGAGTTAACCCTTTCGTTCAGTAAAGGAGAAGTTCCTGCCCAAAAGTCGGGTGATGGTTACGACAAAAACAAAAGCTATTTCATGAATGTGATTGTACGGGCGTACAACCAGGGGATTGCTTTTCGATACTTTTTCCCCCAACCAAGCAATGGCTTGTTCCTGCACATTGTGGGTGAGCAAACCCAATTCAGCATGCCCGAAGGTACGCTGGCTTATTACGAGCCCTGGGCACAGGGACCGTATGAATTGTTGCCCCTCAAAGACTGGAAAGGACAAAGTGAACGCCCCTTGACCCTGAAACTGACAAATGGATTGACCGTGGCCCTGGCCGAGGCTCAAATGACAGATTATGCCCGCATGAAGTTCAGCCTGAATGACACAAAGCAAAATACACTTCAGGCGACTTTGTATGGCAGTGTGGATGTAATTCCGGAACACTCAACTCCCTGGCGGGTGATTATGGTGGGTGAGAAATCAACGGATTTGATTGTAAATAAAGATATTATTCTCAATCTTAATCCCGAAAATAAATTGACAGATGTGTCCTGGATTAAGCCCGGAAAAGTAATACGTGTGGCAAAAGTGGATCAGGCGAATGCAAAACTTTGTGTCGACTTTGCTGCCCAACGTGGTCTGCAATACATTCATATTGATGCCGGCTGGTACGGTCCCGAAATGAAAATGAGTTCGAATGCTTTAAAAGTTATTGAAACGAAAGATATAAATATTCCCGAACTGACTGCTTATGCGGCAACAAAAGGTATCGGGCTTTGGGTGTATGTCAATCAACGTGCCTTGGTACAGCAACTGGATTCTATTTTGCCATTGTATAAAAAATGGGGAATCAAGGGGATAAAGTTTGGTTTTGTTCAGGTTGGAAACCAACGCTGGACTACCTGGTTGCACGAGGCAGTAAAAAAATGTGCTGAATATGGTTTGATGGTGGATATTCACGACGAATACCGGCCTACAGGGTTTAGCCGCACCTATCCCAACCTGATGACACAGGAAGGTGTTCGCGGTAATGAGGAAATGCCGGATGCAAATCATAATACAATTCTTCCTTTTACCCGTTTTCTGGCAGGACCCGCCGATTATACCATTTGTTATTATAATGCAAGAGTAAAAAATACGCATGCACATCAGTTGGCGCTGTCGGTGGTGTATTATAGTCCCATCCAGTTTCTGTATTGGTACGACCAGCCTTCGGCATACAAAGGCGAACCTGAGATTGAGTTTTTCGATAAAGTAAAAACGGTATGGGACGATAGCAAAGTGTTGAACGGCGAGGTAGGTGAGTATATTACTGTGGCACGCCGTAGTGGCGACGACTGGTTTGTGGGTTCCATTACCAATAATAAAGTCCGCAACCTCAGTGTTCCGCTTACATTTCTGAAAGCCAAACAAAAGTACGTGGCTAATATTTATACGGACGATGATGCCATAACCACCCAAACAAAAGTAAAAATAACCCGGATGATTGTGACTAATTCCACATCGCTTCAGTTCATCCTGAAAGGGAGCGGAGGTGCTTCAGTTTATCTGACTCCGGCTACAAATGAAGATTTGAAAAAGTATAAAGCTTTCAATAAAAAACAACTTGCGTTGTAAATAGAAGTATTTAGAATAATAAAATGTCGTTCCATACTTATTGCTTTATTCAAATAATATTCCAAAATTGTTAAACACGAATCACTTAAATCCTTAATAGCTTTAATAAAAAACACAGAAATGACATCAAAAAGAATCACATTCATTTTACTGGTTTGTATCCGGTTTTTATTCACAAGTCCATTGACTGCACAGGACTTTGTCCATCCCGGCATTCTGCACAAAGAAGCTGATTTTGCCCGTATGCGTCAGAAAGTAGCTGAAAAAGCGGAGCCCTGGTACACAACCTGGAATAATTTACTTGCAAGTTCTGAAGCAAATTTAAACTGGACTCCCCGTGCTACTGCAACCGTAATCAGGGGAGGAACCGGAGATAATATCTCATTAATGTACAGGGATGTAGCAGCAGCTTACCAACATGCTTTAATTTATAAGATCAGTGGCGATATAGCCCACGGTAATAAGGCTGTTGAGATATTGAATGCCTGGTCGCTGATAAACAAAACCGTTTCGGGAAATGCCGACCGGTATTTAGCTGCCGGATTAGATGGTTATCAGTTTGCCAATGCAGCAGAAATGATGCGGGGCTATCCGGGATTTGATGTAAAACAGTTTCAGAATTATCTGAAAAATGTTTTTTTCAAACCGCTTAATGAGCGATTCATAGTAGGAAATGTTGAATACGGTGATCCAAATAACGGTGCATGTTGTACAAATTACAGGGCTAATTGGCAAACTTGTAATATGGCGGCAATGGGGGCAATCGCTATCTTTTGCGATGAAGCCGATTGGTATAAAGAGGCGATTAATAATTTTAAATCGGGTTGTGGTACCGGGAATATTAATAAAGCAGTTCCTTTTATACATGCTGGCGAAAATGGAGAACCGGATTTAGGACAGTGGGAAGAAAGCGGACGTGATCAGGGACATACCTGTGGAGGATTTGCTGAAATGGGCCTTTTTCTTGAATTGTTATATAATCAGGGAGATGATTATTTTTCATACGCCGACAGTCGTTTCAGAAAGGCCGCTGAATATATTTCGAAGTTTAATATTCTGGAAAATGGGGTTGGAAAATATACTTTGCCATACACTACATATTCGAGACAAATGGGTACAAACTGTTCGTGGTACACAGAAAGTGCTCTTTCAGAAGCTGGTCGGGGTGCCCGTTCGTCGTATTTGTCACAGGTTTACAACCACTATGCATTTCGTGCTAAGTCTTCTGCCGCTGAAGTAAAATACATGAAAGAATCCTTACCCACGAAATACTCCGGAAATATGGATGGTCCGCATGTTTCGTCAGATGGCGGGCACCCGGATACTTATGATCAACCCGGTTTTGGAAATTTGACTTATACATTGGATTCTGCAAGCGTTATACTTCCGTGGTTGAATATGGATATAAGTGCACGATCCATCGCAAAACTACCCAATTACGGTGAAACAACTTTAAAGGACAGTACCCTTACCATGATTGGCTCAGGAGCAGGGATAAAGGACAACTCGGATCAGTTTCAGTATGCATTTCAGAAGTTGGTGGACGATGGTTCAATTGAAACTCAACTCACAAGTGTGGATGAAGTGAACACGCTTTGTCAGGCAGGACTAATGATACGTGAGAATACGGAACAAAATTCAGCGAATGTGTTTCTCAGTTTGTCTGCAGCTCAGGGTATAGTATTAAGTTCACGTGATAGTATTGGAAAAATGACTACGACCATAGCCACAAACGCTTCTATTCATACTTTCCCGTACTGGTTGCGGCTTTCACGTAGCGGAGATGCTTTTATTGCCTCCATTTCGTCGGATCGTGTAAACTGGACGGCAATTGGCAGTAAAATCATTAAGATGAATCGTCAGGTTTATGCTGGTTTGGCTGTTTCGGGCAACAATGTAAATGAAATTTGCACTGCTGTTTTTGATAAATCCATTCTGAAACAAGGGAATATAAAACCGATACTCAAGGTGTCCACGCCATTAGCGGGTACAACACAATATATAACGCCGGCGAATATTAGCGTTTCAGGAACTGCTTCTGATTTGGATGGGTTGCTGGATAAAGCAGAAATCTATGTGAACGACAGTTTGGTCTATACCGCAAAGGCCTCACCATTTAACTATGTTTTACCGGGAGTGACCGAAGGTAACTATGCTGTGTATATAAAAGCATATGACAAAACAGGGGGTACTACAACTTCAGATACTGTGACCTGTACCGTAAATCCGGTCACTACACTGTTGCCCTGGTATAAATTTGATGAACCAAGGGGAATGTTCACCTACGACAGCAGTGGCAACAATATGACAGCCTACACACAAGGTGTTGCTGTCTTTACCGCCGGAAAAATAAATAATGCGCTGCTCCTTGATGGTGTGGATGATTATGTAAAGTTACCCAATACTTTCATTAATAAGCTGAGTGACTTTAGTATATCAACCTGGGTATATCAAAATCAATTAGTAAACTGGGCAAGAATATTCGATTTTGGTCAAAGTACGTCTAACTATATGATGTTGACAGCCTCAAACGGATCATGTATGTATTTCGAAATTGTTTCATCAACAGGTGCAAAACAATCAGTGACCACATCCAGAATTTTACCTTTCGGTTCGTGGAATTATGTTACCGTCACCCTGGCAAATAATGTGTTGACGATTTACCTGAATGGCGCTGTTATAGGCAAGAACACAACATTTACCTTGCGTCCGTATGATTTAGGCGTAAGTGTTACTAACAATTTTATTGGTAAATCTCAATATACCAGTGATCCCAATTTTTCAGGTAAAATTGATGAGTTCAGATTTTATAATTATGCCCTGAGTGTCGATGAGATTTTAACTGCCATGGCTTTAACGCCGATAGATGAAGTAAAAGCAAATCCGGGTCTGTTTTATCCAAATCCGGCAACAGGCGAAATATATGTTGTGCATGCTGAAAATTCGGAAGTTCGGATTTATGACGCTTTGGGTAAACTGGTGTTACAACAGCAAATCACAGCCTCAAATCAATCGATTGATATCAGCCGGCTGACACAGGGAGTTTATATTTTAAAAACAATGGATAAAAACTTCAATCAACAACAAAATAGGTTGATTGTAAAATGATTATTAATGACAATTTGAATTTCAAAGAATGAAAAAGACTTTTATAATCTTTCTGTTAAGCGGCTTAATATCTTGTCTACATGCTCAACAGATCGTTACGTTTCCCGTGCCGGATAGCATTCCTCACAATAATGATTTCACGGTAAAAGTACGCATCCCCGGTGGACAATGGCAGGACCTGTACGAGTACGAAGCACTTGTGGACATGCACCATGTAACCAGTAGTTCTATGGTGAATTTTGACTTTAAAGGAACTGTTGAGTTTTCGGTGACTTACAACCGGGGTACTGTTCAAACTGCCCGTATCCGTCCGTTGTCATATGGATTTCAACCGACGGTAAAAGGCAACACGCTTACGTTTTCGCTTTCCAAACCCTGTAATCTTTCTCTGGAAGTGAACGGTGATATCTTTCATAACCTGCAGATTTTTACCAATGCGCCCGAGACATGGAAACCAAGTCCCACAGATAGTTCTGTGATTTATTTCGCGCCAGGCTTTCACAGGGTTAAGAACAATATACTGAAGATCCCTACCGGCAAAACACTTTATCTGGCCGGTGGTGCCGTCCTGAATGCTTCGATCAGTTGCGATAGCGTGAAGGATGTGCGCATTTGTGGTCGCGGAATTGTTTATAAAGCGAATGATGGAGTAGGGGTGAACTTCTCGGACAATGTGCTGATTGAAGATCTTATATTTCTGAATCCGGCCCACTATTCTGTTTGCAGTGGTCAGTCAACCAATCTGAAGATCAGGAATATTCGTTCTTTCAGTTCCAAAGGTTGGGGTGATGGTATTGATTTGTTCTGCAATACTAATGTGCTGATTGAAGGTGTGTTTATGCGGAATTCCGATGACTGTATTGCCATTTATGGTCATCGCTGGAATTTTTATGGTGACTGTAAAAACATACTGGTACGCAATTCAACGCTTTGGGCGGATGTGGCTCACCCTATAATCATCGGGACACATGGAAACCCGGAACCGGGCAAAGCGGAAGTTCTTGAGAATATGAAATTCGAAAATATCGATATTCTGAACCACGACGAACCCCAAATTGATTATCAGGGCTGTATGACCATCAATGTATCGGACGAGAACCTGGCCCGGAATATACTTTTCGAAGATATCCGCGTCGAAGATTTCGAACAGGGACAATTACTCAATCTGCGTGTCACTTTCAATAAGAAATATGCAAAAGCACCCGGACGCGGCATAGAGAATGTGATGTTCAAAAATGTAACTTACACCGGAAAGCGTTCCAATATCTCCATTATCGAAGGTTATTCGGCAGAACGGGGAATAAAGAATATCGTTTTTGAAAACCTGGTAATCAACGGAGTTGAAATTTCAAGCCGGATGATTAATAAGAAACACATGAAATACTCCGATTTCGCTAAAATTTACGAAGGCCTTTTTATTGAGGGTATTGAATATATAAGTTCGACCCCGGAAGTTGAAAAACAGAAAAAACAGGATAGTGTATTGTAGATTCAATGATGCTGAACACCTTGCTTGTTAAATTGCTCCCGGATTTGTAACAGGAACTATTTAATGTGCTGATCTTAATCTTTAATTCAAAATTTTCAGGGATTAAATTATCCCACCTGTTTATGTTTACAAATATTCAATTAAATAAGGCCGTACAGAAACAAAATGTTGTTTGGAGTTGTTTAATGAATATACAAAATATGTGAAATGCCTTTTGCTCCTCAATTCTTTAGATAGTTGTAAATAAATGATTCAGTAAAAACAATCATACTTTCCAATAACTTTAAAATATTGATATTATGAAAAAGAAATGGCTATTATTTTCAGTGATTTGCCTTTTAACAGGCGTTTTTAATTCATGCAAACAAAAAGACCAGGGACAGAAAGAGATTGTTATCGCAATTATTCCAAAAGTTGATAATGCAGTCTTTGATCAGGTCAAAAAAAGTGCTTTCGAATCGGCAAAAGAGTTAGGCATTGTAGTCACCTGGGAAGCTCCTACTTCCGCCGATGGGAAGAAGCAAAAAGAGTTGATTGAAAATCTGATTCATTACAAAGTAGATGGCATTCTGATTAGCTGTAACGATGCTGAGATGTTGAAAGAACCCATCAACAGGGCGATGAAAGCCGGAATAAAGGTGGGGACCTTTGACTCGGATTGCCCCACAAGCGACCGGATTTTATTTGTCGGAACCGACAATAAGAAGGCCGGAAAGGTATGTGCCGAAACCATGATGAGTTTATATGATAAAGCCAAAAAGCAACCCGATCAGATTATCGTTTTAAGTGGTGGTGTGAGTGCAGACAACATGTCGCAAAGAATATCCGGATTCCGCTCTGTGTTCAGTCAGTCTAAGATTGCCGAAGTGCTCTATTCGTTCGAAATGTCCGATTACGGAGCAGAATTAGTTACTGAAAGTTTAAACAAAAATAAAAAAATCAACGGTGTTCAGATGATTTGGGGCGTACCGGTTCTGGATGGTGTGGACAAATTTCCTGCAATGGCGAAATTTATGAATACCGGGGGCGTTGCCGTATTTTTTGATGTTTCCAGGCCATTGCTGAAATATATTAAGGCCCATCCGAATTGCGCTACCATGAAACAGGATTTCCATGCCATGGGACATGATGGGGTGACGAATCTGTACAATGCAATCATGGGGAAACCTTACGAAATTCAGGTTCTGTATGATGTAACTGTGATCGATCAGGCTAATGCGGAAGAAGAACTGACTAAATTATAAAAGAAAAATACAGTATTAAGATAAAAAAAGGGTTTGACAATTGTCAGACCCTTTTCAGTATACGTCAAACAGATATATGTAACGGAAATTATTTTTAAGTAATTGGACTAATTTAATGTCGTATTTTTTTGACACATAGTTTCACATAACATACATAGAAACACATAGTTTAAAAATAAGTCAACATAGAAAAACATAGTATTAATAAGTCTTTTTTCATTTCCGTTTTAAATCTATAAGTCTTTAGCTATGTGTTTCTATGTTTACCAATAATTGGCTAATACATTCGATATAAATGAATTAAGACAATGTTGTACTATGTGAAAATACTATGTGAACCTATGTGTCAAAATTCAAAAAACACAGAAGCATTTTATTTTGTCAGCAATTTAGATATTCAACCACTTCGTGGTTGGTAAAATATGATCACCTACTCATCCATGCATTTTATACATGGCTATTCACATTCAATTCCTTCGGGATTTCATACAGGATTATTCTCATTTAACCCATTTTGCCGGTGTTTTTTCCTTCGCCTTAATATCTTTAACGCTTAGTTTTCAATATCCGGTTCGAAGAATACCCACTGAATGGCCGGGTTTTCTTTTCGGAGCGCCTGCTCACAGGCATTTATGTTCTCTATCAATTGTTCTACTGTATCCACCTTTGCCATTTTTGCTTTTATGGCAACCATGATCTGAGCTCCCAACTGCAGTGTGATCAGATTAAGTATCTGATCTACTTCGGGTCTGGCTTCCAGTAAATCCTTTATTGCTGTGCTGGTATCACTGTCGGTACTTTGTCCTATCAGGAAACTCTTGACTTTTACCGCCAGAAAAATGGATACAAAGAGAAGCAAAACCCCGATCCCGATACTACCCATTGCATCAAACACCGGATTTCCGGTGACTATTGAAAGCATAATGGCTATCAGTGCAAAGGCAAGTCCCAGTAAGGCAGCAACATCTTCACCCAGCACAACGATCAGTTCACTTTGACTGCTGTTTTTAAACCACTTCCAAAAGGATCTGTTGGCTCTGATTTTTTTTATCTGAGTCAGGCAGCCATACAATGATGCAGCTTCGAGCATCATGCTGACTGATAAGACCACAATGGCAATCATTGGATTTTTCAATCCTTCGTGTGTACTGAGCTTATGGATACCTTCGTAAACCGAGAACAAACCACCCATGCTGAATAATATCAGGGCAACGATAAACGACCAGAAGAAGATCTCTTTTCCATAACCCAGCGGATGCCGGGGATCCGGTTTCCGCTTTGTGGCATTTAAACCCACAAACAAAAGCCCCTGATTCACACAATCGGCATAGGAGTGGATGGACTCAGCCAACATGGCTCCCGAACCGGTTAGAACTGCAGCAACCGTCTTGGTTATGGCTATGCCGAGGTTAGCCAGTAAGGCAAAAAGTATTGATTTTACGGATGCATTTTGTGTTGACATATTCTTTTTTTTATCGTTAATTTTCTTACTTTATTTATATCTCTTTACTTAAAACCTTCTTCTTAATTAAAATGAAAAAAGAAGAAACACACAGCTGCCCACTCTTTTTTTATGCCTTTTGCATAACCTATGGTTGTGTAAGAGCTGTTTTGAACTGTACCTTCATCTTTAATATATCCAATAGTTGAGTAGTTGCTGTTTTGAACGGTACCATCTTTTTTTACATAACCAACCGTTGAATAACTGCTGTCCAGAATCGTTCCATCGCTTTTTATATAACCAATGGTCGAATAATTACTGTTTTGTATGGTGCCATTACTCTTAATATAGCCTACTGTTGAATAGTTGCTGTTTTGAATGATGCCATCACTTTTTATATAGCCAATGGTTCCATAATTATCCGATTGTATTTTTTGAGCAAACACATCGTTCAAAATGAAAACTGACAGCAAAATGGTTACCGTAAAAAATAATTTTCTCATACGATTTTTTTTTATTACATTTTTTGTGTTCAACAATAACTCAACCTGGTTATCCTTCATTTCTTCCCAAAGTTATCTTTTGTCTTTCTTTTCAAACAACTTCGCAGCGGGGATGTTGTTCAACTGTGACTTTATGTCGGGGAGAAAAGGCCACACGAAGTGCTGAGTTTATGCCCAGCGTTCTGAAAAAACATCCCTTTTCTTTCGCCCCACAAACATACAAAAAATATTCTTCAATTTAACAATTTTATCTAAATGATATAACCAATCGGATAGTATAACGAAATTAGAAAAAACAAACTGAATAAAATAGCTTTAAATGCTGTCTTACTCTGAAATAGCTTGATAGATTTATTATTATTTATTTGTGACTTCGAATAAAAACTTTTTTGCCATTTTCCAGTGCTTTGATTACTTTTGTACAAAATAAAAATCCACCATGAAAACTCTGAAGTATTTTACTGCTGTTATTGCATTGCTTATTGCATTCCATGCACAGGCAGCAGCAATAACAACTACAAAACTAAGTTGCGAAAACTTTATCAACCCCATGTGTATTGATGCTGCACAACCCCGTTTGGGCTGGCAGATAAGTTCGGAGAAACGTTCGGTACTGCAATCGGCTTACCGGATACTGGTGGCTGATAATCTGCAGGATCTGTCGAAAAACAAGGGAACAGCCTGGGACAGTAAAAAGACAGCAAGCAATCTGTCGATGGGGATACAATATGCAGGCTTACCTTTGCTGCCGGCGGGTAACTACTACTGGAAAGTTATGGTTTGGGACGCTAAAGGTGAAGAGTCAGCCTGGAGTGAAACGGCAAGATGGCAAATGGGTTTATTGACTGCTGCAGACTGGAAAAATGCACAGTGGATAGGCTATGAGGATCTGGCGGATTCGATGCGGATAACGGCTCCGGCTCCCGAAACGGAAAAGATGCTGGGCAATAAAGGAAAGCAGGTTCCGGTTGTGCCCCTGTTCCGGAAAGCGTTTCAACTGAAAAAACAAGTTGCTGCGGCCACCCTTTTTATTACCGGCATGGGACAATATGAAGCCAGCATAAACGGTGAAAAAATAGGGAAAGGTTTTCTGACTCCGGGCTGGACGAATTATGACCGGACAATTTTTTACAACAGCTATGATGTGACCAAAAACCTGAAGAAAGGATCCAATGTCATTGGTGCCATAGTCGGTAACGGTTTTTATTATATTCCCCGCGAACGATACCGGAAACTGGTGTTGGCATTGGGTATGCCCAAGATGATTTGCCGGTTAAAAATCACCTACAAAGATGGTTCGGAAGAAGATATCGTGTCGGATGCCGGTTGGAAAACAACGCCTTCGCCCGTTACATTTTCAAGTATTTACGGTGGCGAAGATTATGATGCCCGGCAGGAACAAGAAGGTTGGGATCAGGCAGGTTTTGATGCTTCGGCATGGAAACCGGTCATCCTGCCCACAATTCCCAAAGGAATCCTGAAAGCGGAAGCAGATTATCCCGTGGGTGTGGCTGAGACTTTCGGGGTAAAAAAGATAACGAAAATGGGAGATGGAAAGTATCTGTATGACTTCGGACAAAATGCTTCGGGCGTGGTGGAACTGAAAGTGAAAGGCAAAAAAGGGCAGAAGATAAAGATGACTCCGGGTGAATTTTTGAATGATGATTTGTCGGTCAATCAAAAAGCCAGCGGGAGCCCGTATTATTTCACGTATACACTGAAAGGTGAGGGCGAAGAAACCTGGCACCCGCGCTTTACCTATTATGGATTCCGGTATTTGACGGTGGAAGGAGCAGAGCCCGATACGGTTTCTTTAAAAACAGATCTTCCGGCTATGGTGTCACTCACCTTTCTGCATACCCGGAATATGACGCCGCAAAACGGTACATTCCATTGTTCGAACGATCTTTTCAACCGGACATTCGACCTGATAAACTGGGCCATCAAGAGCAATCTGCAATCCGTCTTGACCGACTGTCCGCAACGGGAAAAACTGGGTTGGCTGGAACAGACTTTCCTGATGGGAACTTCGATCAACTATAATTTCGACATTTATCATTTGTACAGTAAGGTGGAAAACGACATGCTGGATGCCCGGCTGGAGAATGGATTTGTGCCCAATATTGTTCCCGAATATGTGGCTTTCGATCAATGGTTTGATGGTGCATTCCGCGATTCGCCGGAGTGGGGAAGTGCTTCGGTGATAGTTCCCTGGTTGATTTATAAGTGGTATGGCGACCGGTCGGTGATGGAAAAAGCCTGGCCGATGATGGTTCAGTATGTTGAATACCTGGAGAAGAAATCGAACAATCATATTCTGAACTATGGTTTGGGCGATTGGTACGACCTGGGTCCGGATAAACCGGGTGTGTCGCAACTGACGCCTCCGGGAGTTACTTCTACCGCCATTTATTATTACGATCTGAAAGTGTTGGCACAAATGGCCGGGGTGCTGCATAAAGACGATGAGGTAAAACGATTCACCGACTGGTCGGAAAAAGTGAAGACGGCTTTCAATGCCCGATTCTTTAATCCCGAAACAAATGTGTATGCCACGGGAAGTCAGACTGCCATGGCCATGCCACTGAGTTTTGGGTTGGTTGACGAAAAGGCACAGGACAAGGTGGTGAAAAACCTGGTCGATTCAATTATCGCTGGAAACAAAGCCTTAACTGCCGGTGATATCGGGTTCCATTACCTGGTTGAGACGCTGGTAAAAAACGGACAGTCACAGTTGTTGTTTGATATGAATAACCGCGAAGATGTTCCGGGTTATGGTTTTCAGTTGAAGCACGGTGCAACGGCCTTAACCGAATCGTGGATGGCCAATAAGATTTCGTCAAACAACCATTTGATGCTTGGGCATTTGATGCAATGGTTTTACGAAAGTTTAGGCGGCATTCAGCAGGAAGAAAGTTCGGTAGCTTATAAAAATCTGATCATCAAGCCAACGGTGGTGGGTGATATAAGCTCTGCTTCGGCAAACTTTGAAACGCCTTACGGGAAAGTTTCGACCAATTGGAAAATAGAAAACAAAGTCTTTTATCTGGAAGTTACGATCCCCGGAAATGCTTCTGCGTTGGTTTATCTGCCTGTTACCGGTAAATCTGTCGTTTCCGAAAACGGCGTCCCGGCAGATCAATCGAAAGATATCCGGTTTGTAGAAAAAAGCAGGGACTATTTGGTTTATAAAGTCGGATCGGGAAGATATCGTTTTGAGGTGAAATAAAAGAATTTACAATTTATTCATTTACAATTTACTATTTAAAGATCAGGTAGCTGATACATTTTCGATAAAATAATCTTTGCGACCTTTGCGCCTGAAATAATAAACCGCGCAAATGGAACATGCCGACCTACCTGCGGCAGGCAGGCTTGTCGGTAGGCGCAAAGCACGCAAAGGAAGAAAAGGAAAAACTTTGTAACCTTAGTGGGAAAAGAAAAAGTACGCAATGTGATTGCAGGTAAAGGTGTTCAATATTTCATATCCGGAAAATGAAAAAAAACCGGACGTTATCTGAATAAACTATCAATTCATTCAAATGCGGCCGGTATTATAAGTAAAGACAGTTTTAGTCTAAATATGAAATTGAAATTACAGGATGGAATTATCAGATTCAATTCTTTGTGATCTGGTTATTTACTGTTAATTATCTAATCTTCCGCAATAATAAACTCTACATCATAGTTTTTCAACCATTCAATGTCTTCGGGCTTGATTTTGGAATCGGTGATCAGATAATTTATTAATGAAAGTGCTCCCAGGCTGGCAAAAGCATTTTTCCCGATCTTGGAGGAGTCAGCCACCAGGTAAATCTCATTGGCAGATTCTATCATGGCTCTTTTTACACAGATATCGCTGATGCCGGGATAGGTCAGTCCTGACTTCAGGGCTATCCCGGCCGTAGCCAGAAATAATTTATCGACATGTAAATTCTGAAAAAAGTCAGCTGCTTTTTGTCCGGTAAGCGACAGGGTAGGCGCTTTAAATTCTCCACCGGTAACGATTACGGTAATACCCGCCTGAGCTCCCAGGATTAAAGCAATATTGAGCGCATTGGTAATAATAGTCAGGTTGCTAAAACCGGTTATCAGTTTCGCTATTTCTGTAGTGGTAGAACCTGAATCCAGAATAATTGTATCGCCATCATGAATAAACTCTACTGCCTTACGGGCAATCATTTGCTTATCGGCCAGATTCTCCTGGTTTTGCAAACTGAAATTTCGTACGTTCAGGTCAATATTCTTGAGATAGGCGCCACCATGTTCACGAACAATTGATCCTTCTTTTTCGAGATGTTCCAGGTCCTGTCGAATGGTAACTTCCGTTACTTTGAAAATCCGGCTCAGGGCCATTACTTTGGCATGTCCGTCTTCACGAATCAGTTCCAGTATCTTTTCACGACGTTGATTTTGAAGCATGGATTTACTTTTTATTTTTTCTGTATTCAGCAAGCTGACCGATTGAGATCAATTTTATATTATGCTCCTGCGCCACTTTAATCAGATCTTCCAGACGCGCCATAGTTCCGTCGTCATTCATAACTTCCACCATTACACCACTGGGATTTAAACCTGCCAGAACCGGTAAATCAATGGATGCTTCGGTGTGTCCCATGCGGCCCAAAACGCCATCGGCATGTGCAATCAAGGGGAAAATATGACCGGGACGACCCAGGTCCTGTGGTTTTGTATCTTTATTTACCAGTGCCTTAACCGTTTTGGAACGGTCGGAAGCCGAAATTCCGGTAGTACATCCGTCCCCGAGTAAATCAACCGAAACGGTGAAGTTTGTTGTCATGGTAGCTGTGTTGTTTTGTACCATTCTCTCCAGCAAAAGCTCCTGAGCGCGTGCTTCGGTAATGGAAACACAAATCAACCCCCTGCCGTATCTGGCCATAAAGTTGATTATCTCAGGTGTTGTCAAATCGGCAGCCGCAATAAAATCACCTTCGTTTTCGCGTGCTATATCATCAAATACTAAAACTACTTTTCCTTCACGGATATCTTCAACAACTTCTTCTATTGAATTAAATTTATAAGACATGTAAAATATATTTTATTGCTATGTTTCAGACATTTAGAAAAATAAAAATGCCCCTGATTTAATTTGACCACAAAGGTAACAATTAATTTCAAAAGATTGTGATACCAATAGCAGTAAGCAAATACCACGGCAAAGTCCATTTTCAGTGAAAATGGGCAATCAATAATTATTTGTCAGATAAAATCAATTTGAATTGAGTGGTGTATGAACCTTTATTTTCCATGCCTTCCAAGACTTTCAATGCATATTCAATGCCTTGTACCGCCATTTGAGGACCGAATGCATCAATGGTTGCCAGCAGGGCTCCGGATGCCAGTAAAGGTTGAACGGCAGCGTCATTGTCGAAGCCAACCACTGGAATGATTCCTGTTTTGCCATTCATTTCCAATACCCTGATAACTCCGAGTGCCATGGCATCATTGCAACACATGACCCCATCAACATCCGGATGCTCCGAAAGAAGTTGAGTGAAAACCTGGGCGGCTTTATCCGTTTCCCAATCGGCTGCTTCGGAGGCAACCAGGTTTAAGTGATATTCGTTAATCGATTCCATAAATCCCTGTTTGCGTTGCTGCGCATTTTCAGCGACTCGCAGACCTTCAATGATCATCACGTTGGTTCCTGCACCCAGTTTTTTTGCCAGCACGTCTCCGACCATCTTAGCGGCTGTTTTATTGTCGGGACCAACATAAGAAAGTGAGACGCCATGTTGCTCTAATAAATTTTCATCAAGTTTAATATCAATATTGATGACCTTTATACCTGATGCTGCGGCTTTTACAATGACCGGTACCAGGGCTTTTGAATCGATGGGAACAACCACCAGGGCATCCACTTTTTCTTTAATTAAAGTGTCGATCAGTTCAATTTGCAAATCTATTTCCGTTTGAGTGGAAGTTCCAAGGGTTATCAGATTGAAATTAGTTTGGCGGGAAGCAAATGCTAATGCCCCTTTTTTCATTTCCTGAAAAAACTCTGCCTGAAGGGACTTCATTACCAATCCTATGGTGGGTTTCTGTTTCACTTTTTTAGGTGTTTAAGGTTATTCTTGTTTTTGAAAACTCCACGGAAATGAATGCAATCCGGGGAGTTCCTGTTTTATTTTTTACAGGAGAATATTTAGCAGGTAACTTTCAGCTTTATTTATATTTTAGACATTGTAATCATCAGTAATCCAAGGATGAACAGTGCAAACATGGCTGTTAATAGTCTGTTTGTTCCTTTTGGAGCGCTTTTGAATTCTTTCCACACAAATACACCCCAGAACATTGCCACGACAGGTGCACCGTTTGTCAATGCATACGAAATCGTCGGACCCGCTTTCGGTATTGCCATAAAGCTGATCACCATGCCGGTCATCCAGATTATTCCGCCAAGCACTCCGGTAAGATGTGTTTTTAAATCGCCTTTAAAATAATCACCGATGGAAAGTTTTTCACCCTGAACCGGATGACGCATAACCCAAAGATTAAAAACAGGAGTGCTGATCACCGCTCCAATGGTAAAGAAAAATACGCCGGTGAATGGTGTTAGATTTCCTGAACCACCGGAAACAAAGGCCGGATCAAGTGATTTTACTACCAAGCCGTAGAAAAAAGCAATCGTTACACCGGCCAATAAGGATATGATAATTCCTTTTGAAGTTGTAGTCTTCTGGCCTTCGACCAGTTTTTTATAAGCCATCATGCAAAAATAGATCGCGGCTATAATCAGAGCAACGCCTGAGAACAATATGTACAGATTATTGCCTTGTGCTCCGGCAATAAAAAAGTTGACCAATATGCCCAATACCCAGGCCAGGCCACCTCCGATAGGGAAACCAACGGACATCCCTGCAATGGCCATAGCTGCCACAAGCAACAATGTGCCCAGATTCCAGACTATTCCTCCGGCAAGTGCATACAGTATGCTGGTGGTATCGGCTTGTGCAATATCAGTCATAAAACTGCGACCGTCGGATCCGAAACTGCCCAATGTAAATGCTGCAACAACGGCCGTCAACAGAAGACCCCATACAAAATCGAAATAGAATAACTCAAAACGCCATGTTTTTGCAGCCATCTTTTGAGCATTTGCCCAGGAACCCCAGCATATCATGCTAAATATCAGAAAAATAATGGCAGGAATGTAACTTTGTATCAGAATCATAATGTGTGTTTTTTAGTATTAGAATAAAAATGTGTGATCTTGAAATTTCTGAATATGTTAAGTGGATTGGTTATTCTCCACTTAACTTATCCCGAAATTAATTATTAATTGATTAGCTGTGTTTGTACAAATCCCAACCTAGATAATTGCCCACGGCTTCTTCGAGTATAGATGACACATCGCCACGAACCATCGCCACGTGGTGTTCGTATCCGTTTTTGCAAATGTATTTCAGCAATTTTTGCAGATCCTTCACCTGACTGACTGCGATACCTCCATCCATACCATAAGGTTCATCTGTAAACTGACCTTTACCAAGATATGATTTGATAATTCCTTTTGGATCGTCGGTAGAAATACGGAAGAATGAGAAATCGCCCGCAGCAACTTTTCCTTTCACGGCACCAAATGTATCTTCCTGGCCTAAAACTGTTCCCAGAACATCCAGCGAACCAATAGTCAATTCGTTTTTCATAAAACTTTTCGGATAGTTGCTGCAATGCGTACAAACGCATTTGTCACGATCTGTTCCAAAATTGTTGTTCCAGTCGAGCAAAGCAGGTGCATTCCCTGAAGCTAACATTAAAGCATACATCGAAACCGATCCTGCGATATCTACTTCACAGGCACTTGGCATTAGTTTCTCACCCAACATACTCATGGTAAGACAAGATGCGCATCCGTAGTTGTGTTGCAATGAATCCCAGCATTCTATGGTACTGGCATCGATTTCGTTTGCTTCAAGCCAGTTTTCTACTGCAATTCCAAATTTCGCCTGACGAACAATTTTATCTTCTTTTACAAGAGATGAAATCTTTCCGTAAGCTTTGATTTCCGAAAGTTTATTTTTCAATTCGGCGGCATTCATATCAACTTTATTGGCAGCGCCAAGTATTTCTGAAAGATCCACAGTCACAACGGTTATGCCGGAAGCCTGAAGAATTTTTTCGCTGGCACGAACTGTCTGGAAAGCTGCCGGACGGGCACCGATAGCACCAATACGGGCATTGCGTAAGCCGTTTGTTACACGGCAAACTCCCGCGAAATTTGTCACATCAGTGTCAAATAATTCACTGTCCAGTGGATAGGTGTGGAAAGTAGTATCGGTGAATTTTATTCCGTACTGATAGAAATTGTTACAAACCGAGATTTTTCCACAGAATGCATCGCGACGACTGTGAACATCGACTTTGTCGTTGTCATCATCGATAGCCTGAACCATAATAGGTACATTTAAATTGGACAGTTTAATAGCATTTACAATTCCCAGTTCATTGCTGAAATTAGGAAGTACAATGATTATTCCATCAATTATGTCACGGTTCTGGCTGAAAAGTTTGGCGCATTTTTTCCCGTCATCGTAATTATCGATGCTTCCGGAAACAGTTTCGCTAACAGGAAGAATTACATAATTATGACCCAATGCATCCAATTTGCGAAGCAAAATTTCACGGGCAGCTATTCCTAATTTTGCACTGAAAATATCCCTTGTTCCTACTATAAGTCCAAAGGTAAGTTTTTGTTTGTAAGCCATTTCTTTATGTTTTAAGTATTAGTAGATTATTGAATTGTATCTTTGTTCTTTATTTTTTATCCTGTATCTTGAATCTTGGTTCTTGATTCTTGGTTCTATTTCATCAGAGTCCGTAAAACTGCTTTCTTCCAGAGTCCGTGCAATTCTTCAACTTTTGACAGAGGCATTTTTGGGGAAATAAAGTCGTTGACAGTTCGTAATGCTGCTGCATCTTTTAATTCACTGAAACAGTTCATTGCAAAACCATTCATCAACACGGCGCCAAGTGCTGAGGCTTCCTCAATGGGGCTCCGGTTAATTTTTGCCTGCAACATATCCGCCTGAAACTGCATAATGAAGTTGTTTCTGACAGGACCACCATCTACGCGAAGTTCAAGTAATTGCACTCCCGATTCCTGAATTAATGCCATCAGATCTTTTACCTGATAGGCAATAGACTCAAGTGCCGCCCTGACAATATGTGCTTTATTTGTCCCGCGGTTCATACCGCAAATCAATGCTTTCGCATCATTATCCCACCAGGGTGCTCCCAGACCCGCAAAGGCCGGAACAAAGTAAACACCATCCGTACTTTCCACCGATGTTGCCAAATCTTCAGTTTCCGCAGCTGATTGAATGAGCTGCAGTTCATCCTGTAACCATTTGATGGTGGCTCCCGTGCAATGGATATTTCCTTCGAATGCATAATAAACTTTACCCTTTGCGGCAAAGCCAATGGAAGTAACCAGGCCGCGTGGCGCATGCAAGGCTTTTTCTCCGATATTTACCATGATGGAAGAACCTGTTCCATAAGTTGCTTTTCCCATGCCTACCGAGAAACACATTTGTCCGACCAGGGCACCATGCGAATCACCCAATACGCCTGCAATAAGAATTTCGGGTAAAATACCGTTCAGTGTGGTTGTGCCGTACTGGCCGTCGCAAGGTAAAGCTTTAGCCAACATGGAGGCCGGAATAGTGAAAAGCTCCAACAGCTCAGCATCCCAATCCAGGGTATGGATATTAAAAAGAAGGGTACGGGAGGCGTTGGTATAATCAGTTGCATGAACTTTGCCATTGGTAAAGTTCCAGATCAACCAACTATCGATGGTTCCCATAAGCAAATGCCCTTGTTGAGCCTTTTCGCGGGCATCTTTGACATTGTCGAGTATCCATTTAACGCCACTTGCAGAAAAATAGGGGTTGATGATTAATCCGGTTTTTACGGTTACCGAAGGTTCATGTCCCTGCGCTATAAGTTCTTCGCAGATATGCATCCCGCGGTTACATTGCCAGACTACAGCATTATAGACCGGTTTCCCGGTGCGTTTGTCCCACACAACAACTGTTTCACGTTGATTGGTAATGGCAATTGAAGTTATATCTGAACGCTGAATATTGCTTTTTTCCAACAGTTGTTCAACGGACTTGTATGTGTTGGTAAGAATCTCTTCCGGATCATGTTCTACCCAACCGGGTTGCGGATAATATTGTTTGTGATCAACAGAGTTACGTGCCACCAAAGCAGCATTTTCGTCAAATAACATTGCCTTCGTGGTCGAAGTACTCTGGTCAATGGCTAATGTGAATTTCATTCAGTACAGATTTAGATGGGAATTTTTAATAAAAACTGGAGTCCGGAGCACAAATTAAATCAAATGGAAACTCACTTAATATAAAGACGTATTGTTAAGATTTTTGTCACTACTTTGCTGAAAATTATTGATTAACAATTAATAATTGCCGGTATGCTCATATATTGGTTCCTGTAAATTTGCAAATTGTTTTTTAAAAATCTTAGAATACTTGTTTTATTGCTTTTATGAATTGTAAAAAGAAATAGCTGTTGCCAGAATTCCTTCCGAGTCTATTCCATAATGATTAAAAATTTGTAATGGGGTACCGAGAACAGAATTTTCATCAGGAATACCCAGAATACGCATTGGAACAGGATAACTTTGCGACACAATTTCGGCGACTGCACCGCCAAGACCGCCATAAATACTATGCTCTTCCACGGTTATGATTTTGCCGGTTTCTTTTGCCGCTTTTTCCACAATTTCTTTATCGAAAGGTTTCAATGTATGCATATCAATTACCCGTGCTTTTATTCCCAGCTCGTGCAGTTTTTTCCCGGCTTGTAAACAGTGATAAACCATTTCACCGGTTCCGATAATGGTCAGATCGTTGCCATCCAGCAATAAATTTGCTTTCCCGATTTTAAATTCCGGGTTTTCATTTTCATAGACATTTGGCACCGCATTTCTTCCTACCCGAATATAAACCGGATATGGATAATCGATTAATTCTTCTACCAGCTTTTTGGTCTGATAAATATCGCAGGGTAAAACAATGTGCATCCCCGGGAAAGTCCTCAACACGGCAATGTCATGCAGGCTGTGATGAGAAAAACCCAAAGCGCCGTAACTTACGCCACCACTTACACCCAGGATTTTAACGGGATTCGCCGAGTATGCCACATCCACTTTTACCTGTTCCAGACTGCGGGCCACATAAAAACAAGCCGGTCCGCACACGAATGCTTTTTTCCCGGCTGATACCAACCCGGCAGCTACACCAACTGCATTTTGCTCTGCAATTCCCAATTCTACAAATTGTGCGGGAAGTTCTTTCGCAAATGAATCCAGCGTTACTGATCCCCGGGCATCGGTGGTCACGGCTACTATATCTTTATCTTGTTTTGCCAGTTCTACCAATGTATCGGTGAACATTTTCCGGCAAGGAATTTTATTTATAATTTCTTCGCTCATTTTATTTCTTCTGTCAAACTGTTGATTCTGTCATTAATCTCTGAAATAGCCAGATTGAATTGCTCTTCGTTCAGTACCCCGTGATGCCATTTGGCTTTTTCTTCCATATATGAAATACCGTTCCCTTTGGTTGTATGGGCAATAAATAACTTGGGTCTTGCATTTCCGTAATCCAGACTATCGAATGCACTCACTATCGATTCCATATTGTTTCCTTCAATATCAAAGACCTCCCAACCGAAAGCCTCCCAGCGTTCACGCATTGGTTCAAGCGACATCACCTCTTCGGTATTTCCACTGATTTGTAATCTGTTCCTGTCAATGATGGCCACCAGATTATCCAGTTTATAATGACTTGCCGACATGGCAGCTTCGTAAATGGACCCTTCGCCCTGCTCACCGTCGCCCATCAATACGTAGGTGTGAAATGGCTTTTGATCCATTTTTGCAGCAATAGACATCCCGACCCCTACCGATAATCCGTGTCCCAAAGCGCCACTGTTCAACTCTACTCCGGCTATTTTTTTTGTAGGATGACCTGCCAGCATGGAATTGAAATGACCATAGGTATTCAATAATTCATCATCAATAAAACCGGACATGGCTAAAACAGCATACAAGGTTTCGACGCTGTGCCCTTTGCTCAGAATAAAACGATCCCTTTCAGGCATTTTGGGATTTTTCGGATCAAAATTCATCACATAAAAATAAAGGGCTGTTTCAATTTCAATGGAAGATAAAGAACCTCCAATATGCCCCGATTTGGAGGAATATACAATCTCAACGACCCTTTTTCTTATTTTTTCAGCTTGTAGCTGTAATTCTTTTATTTTACTTTGATTTGCTTTTGACATGGTTTATAGTTTCGAATTATTTCGTTTACAAACGTAATAACAAATAATCGAAGGTGCAATAGTTGGGTAAGATAAAGTATGATAATTAATATAATATAACACTCAACGTTTTAGTTATTAAGAAATAAAGCATTTATTTCAGGTGCCTGAATCAACTGAATCAATAAAATACATCAAATAAATGCCTGATATAAAACAAATTCAAAGCACATATTCATTTACTGTTTCGAAAATGGATTGTTGATTTTGAAAGTGCATTTTGTTTTCTGCTTCAGGGTGATAAGGAATTATTGTTTTGTTGGCTGATAGAATTAAGTGTTTTCTTTAAATTATTCGTATTGGTAAATATGCATTTAATCTAAAAACACAAAATGAAAAAAGATTTTTTATTCAAATATATAGCCATAATAATATCCTTTGTTTCAGGTTGCAGCCTGTCTGTTTCAGCGTATGAATTTGGTCCGGTGAACAAGCTTATAAATAGCTGGGTAGAGAAAAATTATTATCCCGGAGCATCCATCGTTATTGCCAGAAACGACACGGTTGTTTTTGAAAAATGCTATGGGAATTATGCACCTGACACCGAAGTCTATATTGCTTCTGCCGGTAAATGGCTGGCTGCGGCAACGATTGCTGCGGTTGTCGATCAGACCGGTCTTTCGTGGGATGATTCCGTGGAACGCTGGTTGCCTGAATTTAAAGGCGATCCGAAAGGGATAATCAAACTCCGTCAGTTGTTGTCGCACACTTCGGGAATCCGGAATTATTTGCCTCTGCCTGCCATTGATACTTTTAATATCCTGCAAAAATCAATTGAAAGCATTCTTCCGCTCGATACGGTTTTTACTCCCGGAAGCCGGTTTGAATATGGCGGACTGGGCATGCAGGTTGCCGGACGCATGGCGGAAGTGGCTTCGGGAAAGGATTTTGAAAACTTGTTTCAGGATTTGATTGCAACTCCGTTGGGTATGAAAAATACGCATTTCACGCCTGTCAACACCGAAGGGGGACATTCACCTATGTTGGGTGGCGGTGCAAGAACGGTATTGTATGATTATTTTAATTTTCTGAAAATGATTTTCCACGATGGGAATTATAACGGCAGACAAATTCTGAGCAAAGCATCCATTATTGAAATGCAGGCGGATCAGGTCGGAGCGGCAAAAATATTACCGGGCGAATATACCGAAAAAGCATTCGGAGCATTTCATACCGGAATTTACGGGTTTGGCGAATGGCGCGAGAAATTAGATAAACAGGGAAATGCTGTTCAGATCAGCAGTCCCGGTTGGGCAGGAGCGTATCCGTGGATCAATAAGAAAGATGGGGTCTATGGTATTTTTCTGGCACATGTTCAGGGGGATGCAGCCCATAAAGATGGATTTTCACCATTTTACGATGCGCCGGTAATTTCGGGATTAACTTCAACCATTCTAAATTCTGAAAAAGTAAAACAGGGTTTTGCCAATATCGGCGATGCGATGCTTTTTTACGAAGAAAAAGGTGCAGGAGAGCCGCTTATTCTGTTGCACGCCCACAGTGTGGATCGTCGGATGTGGGACAAACAATTTGAAGAACTGGCAAAACATTACCGGGTGATTCGTTACGATTTGCGCGGTTACGGGCTTTCGTCCATGCCGGTGGAAGGAACAGATTTTACAGTTTGTGAAGATTTAAAGAAATTCATGGATGTGTTGCAAATTGAAAAAGCACATTTAGTCGGTTTGTCGCTGGGAACACTGGTCATTTCCGATTTTATGACTTTATACCCCGAAAGGGTGAAGTCGGCGGTGCTGGCTGCAGGTGGCATGTCATTTAACCTGAAACCACGTGAACCGGAGAAAGATTTGAAAACATTTAAAGAAAACTGGAAAGTCAGCATGCGCAAAGGATCTTGCAGCGATTCCCCGTTTTTGATGTCGTTGATCGACGACTGGCGGATGTGGCAGGTTTCGCACCGGGAATCAGACAAAATATTCCTGGGTGATAGCGCCAGGATTTTTTATCGAAATAACAAATTGAAAATTCCGGTGCTATTTATTATAGGTGAATGTGACAGCAGAGGAAGTCAGGACGCCGCTAAGGAACTTTCGGCTTTATTGCCCAACAGTAAGATTAAATTCATCAAAAATGCCGGTCATTTTTCGTGTATCGAACAACCGGAAGCATTCAACAAAATAGTATTGAGTTTTATAAAAAAACAGACCGGGAGAAAATAATTTGAAAGTTGATTAAGTGCTTTCAGGGTTTGTTACGTATTAATAATTGTAACCGGAAACAGATAATTTACATCAATCAGAAAATGAAGAAAGTCAGGATAATTTTATTGTTTATTTCAATACTTTTTTGTACCGGAATTTACGCGCAGAACAACTATATTTCAAAGGTTTGGGTGGCTGACAATGGTGATGGAACTTACAGGAATCCCATTATCAATGCCGATTATTCCGATCCGGATGTCTGTCGTGTGGGTGATGATTTTTATATGACGGCTTCCAGTTTCGGTTGTGCTCCGGCTATTCCCATTCTTCATTCCATGGATCTGATCAACTGGAAAATTGTAAATTATGCCATGAAACGTATTTTGCCGGATGAGGTGTTCAGCAAACCGATGCATGGAAAAGGAGTCTGGGCTCCCTGTATCCGTTTTCATAACAATGCGTTTTTTATCTACTGGGGCGATCCGGATTATGGTATTTATATGATAAAAACGAAAGATCCACTGGGCGATTGGGCAGAACCAGTTCTGGTAAAGCCCGGAAAAGGATTGATCGATGCTTCGCCGCTTTGGGATGATGATGGACGGGTTTATCTGGTTCATGCCTGGGCAGGAAGTCGCGCAGGACTGAACAGCATTTTAACGGTAAATGAATTGAACGCCGAAGGATCGAAAGTAATTGGCGAAACGGTGTTGGTTTACGATGGGATGCCGGATGGAAATCATACAACCGAAGGTGCAAAGTTTTATAAAAGAAATGGTTACTACTATATTATGGCTCCGGCGGGAGGCGTGGAACAAGGCTGGCAGATTGTGCTGCGTTCGAAAAATATTTACGGACCTTACGAAAGCAAAACGGTTATGGCTCAGGGAAATTCATCTATCAACGGTCCTCATCAGGGTGGTTGGGTGGAAACACAAACCGGAGAGTCGTGGTTTATGAATTTTCAGGACAAAGCAGCTTATGGCCGGGTTATTCATTTGAATCCTATGAAATGGGTGAAGGACTGGCCGGTGATTGGGGTTGATAAAGATGGTGATGGTTGCGGGGAACCGGTAATGAGCTTTAAAAAACCGAATGTAGGGAAAACCTATCCAATTGAAACTCCGGTGGAGAGTGATGAGTTTAATTCCGAAAAGCTTGGTCTGCAATGGCAATGGCATGCCAATCTAAAACAATCAACCGGAATGCCCTCGCCCATGGGTTTCATAAGACTCTATGCAGAATTTATGCCTGAAGATTTTGTGAATTTCTGGCAGGTGCCGAATCTGTTGTTACAAAAAACAACGGCTGATGAATTAACAGCTACAACGAAAGTTGATTTTTATTCTAAAACCACGGGAGAGAAAACCGGACTCATTGTCATGGGATGGAATTATGCATCTGTTGCGCTGGTAAAAAAAGATAAAGGTTACGAATTACAACAGAGCATCTGCATTGATGCCGAACAGAAAAACCCGGAAAATCTTGTTGCTGCCAAAGAAATTGCCGAATCGAAGATTTATCTGCGTGTTCAGGTAAAAAGTGGAGCGATGTGCCATTTCAGTTACAGTATCGACGGTAAAAAATTCATTGCTTTCGGAGATCCTTTCAAGGCACGTCAGGGAAAATGGATAGGAGCAAAGGTGGGCCTGTTTTGTCTGAGTCCGTTGAAAACCGGATCCCGCGGGTATGCCGATTTCGATTGGTTCCGCGTTGATAATTAATAATTAATAATTGATGGTACGCTGATATGTAAGCTTCTGTAGATTAATTAATAGCAGATTAAATAACTTCAATTACTTTGTAAAACATTTAGAATAAAAACGATTAACTGAATATTAAATGAAAAAAGAAAATTCCATTTCGAAAATTCTTCCCGTGCTGTTTGGTTTCTTCATTATGGGTTTTTGCGATGTTGTGGGAATTACCTCTACGCACGTAAAAGCTGATTTTGGTCTGAGCGATACGATGTCGAACATGATTCCTGTAGCACTCTTTTCCATGTTCCTTCTTTTTTCAGTTCCCACAGGAATATTGATGAACAAAATAGGACGTAAAAAAACGGTTTTACTGAGTAATGTGATCACGGTGATTGCGATGTTTTTACCTTTGATAGGTTATACTTTCGCCATGTCGCTTGTTGCTTTTGCGTTGCTTGGAATAGCCAATACCATATTGCAGGTTTCGCTGAATCCATTGCTGACCAATGTGGTTATGGGGGACAAGCTCACCAGCAGCCTCACTGCCGGACAGTTTGTAAAAGCAATTTCTTCTTTCTGCGGGCCTTTTATCGCCATTTTTGCAGCCAACCAACTGGGAAGCTGGCAATTGATATTCCCGATTTATGCCGTAATCACACTTTTGTCAACTGTCTGGTTGATGGCTACTCCTATTGCTGAAGAGCCGGCTGTCGGCAAAGCTTCTACATTTAAAGAAGTGTTAAGTTTGTTGTCAGACTCAACGATTCTGAAGTTGTTCCTCGGAATTCTTTTTGTTGTAGGTGTTGATGTCGGTTTGAATACTGCAGCACCTAAAATTCTAATGGAGCGTGTTGGCATGTCGGCTGCCGATGCAGGTTACGGACCAAGTGCCTATTTTGCTTTCCGTACAGCAGGTGCTTTTATCGGTGCAATTCTATTGGCTAAATACTCTTCAAGTAAATTTTTCAAAATCAATATTGTCATTGCAGTATTGGCATTAATTGCTTTGATTTTCGTTCCGGGCAAAATGGCAATATACGGTATGTTTGCAGTTGTTGGATTTACTATTGCCAATGTATTCCCCATCATTTACGCCAAAGCTATTCTGGCCCGACCCGACAAAGCCAATGAGATATCAGGTCTGATGATAACCGGAGTTTTCGGAGGTGCCGTGATTCCATTTTTCATGGGATTGATGTCTGATGCTTTCGAGTCCCAGGTTGGCTCTGTAATCGTAATTCTTGCAAGTGCACTGTACCTTACTTATTGCGCTTTCTTTTTGAAAACCGCAAAATAATTAATTTGTTATGAATAAGATAATTGTAGGATTGAGTCTGCTGACTTTATTTTCATGCAGCTCACTTAAAGTTGAAGATTTGGATGTCGATAAATCACTCGATTATTGTGCCATTCAAACGCAACGAACACTAAATGAGCTGAAAGGAAATTCAGTGATTGATTACAGCATGATGCCCCGGAATATCATGGATACTGCTTCCGTCTGGAGTTGCCGCAAGGCAAGCAAAGAAGAATGGACAGCCGGATTCTGGCCAGGCGTGCTCTGGTATGATTATGAATATACCAAAGATGCAAAGATAAAGGATGAAGCTGAGAAATTTACCGGATCACTCGGATTTTTAGCACACACACCGGCATATGATCACGACCTGGGTTTTCTGGTTTTTAGCAGTTACGGCAATGGATATCGCCTGACCGGAAATTCGGCCTATAAACAAGTGATTCTGGATACGGCCGATTCGCTGGCAACCTTATTCAACACCAAAGCCGGAACCATTTTGTCGTGGCCCCGCGAAATGGGACCCGGAAAATGGCCGCACAATACCATTATCGATAATATGATTAACCTCGAAATGCTTTTCTGGGCAGCTAAAAACGGCGAGAATAAGGAATTGTATGATATTGCTGTTTCACATGCCGATAAAACAATGAGAAACCAGTTCCGTGACGATTATTCCTGTTATCATGTTGCGTTGTACGACACGATTAGTGGAAACTTTATCAAAGGAATAACACATCAGGGATTCAGCGATAAATCGATGTGGGCAAGGGGTCAGGCCTGGTCCATTTACGGCTTCACGGTTTGTTACCGTGAAACAAAAGACCCTAAATATCTTGATTTTGTTCAAAAGTTAACCGATGTGTATCTGAAAAGATTGCCAAAAGATTTTGTGCCTTACTGGGATTTTGATGCGCCCGATATTCCCAATGCGCCACGGGACGCTTCAGCGGCTTGTGTGGTAGCTTCTGCCATGCTGGAATTATCCACATATCTGGATGCCGAAAAAGGATTGAAATATAAAAATGATGCCATTAAAATGCTAACCAGTCTTAGTTCCTCTGCATATCAAAGCGGAGACAAAAATCCTTCATTTTTACTGCATTCAACAGGACATTATCCGAATGGATCTGAAATTGATGCGTCCATCATTTACGCCGACTATTATTATATCGAGGCTTTGCTGCGGCTAAAAAAACTGAATGAAGGAAAAAATGTTATACTTTAAAATTGATACAAAAAGCCTTCATGCATTTTGACAAATAATAAACTCCCCCTGAATCTTTCGGTTCAGGGGGAGCTTGTTTTGATGTTGTCATTGTTATACTCCCGTTATTTTCCGGTTGACAATTTCCAGAATCTGACCTTCCAGTTCAATGGCATTTTTTTCAAGTTCTGAAACTTTTTGCAGCAATTGTGTAGCAAATGCTTTATCTGCCAGACTGCCGGCATTAATTCTTACATTCAAGGCAGCCCCCAATACAGCTGATCGTGCTGCCAGTGCACCCACTCCGGCATCGGAAACAGAGTTTGGATTGCCTGATTGCGCCATCGTTATCATTACTTCCATCGACTCATAGCTAACCTGCATGACCCGGAACGGAATTTCCATGGCTTTGCGCGTGGCGCGTTGTATGGCTTCTTTCCGCTGTTGCTTTTCATCTTCGTTTCTTTGTGGCAGGCCGAATGCATCCATGATGCCATTGAAAGCCTGTGTATCTTCGTCAATAAGCCGGAGTAACTCATCATAATACGTTTTTCCTTTTTCAGCCCAGTCGGAAAATTCTTCCCAGCGGTCTTCCCAACCTTTTTTGTGTGCCGACAGGTTTGCAACCATGGCTCCCAGTGCTGCACCCATAGCACCCATGCAGGCCGAAATGGAACCTCCGCCCGGTGCAGCCGATTCGGAAGCAGTTTCGTGCGTAAATTGTTTCAGGCTTAAATCTATCAATTTTTTTTGAGAAGCGTCTTCCATCAGGTATTCAATAATTTTCTTTTTCGGATCGAAAGGTGACAGTTCGTCCAGGCCCAGTGATTTGATGGCAATTTTCAATATTTCTGCATCTGAGATTCCGGTGGAACGTCGTTGTTTCCGCAAAAAGTATTTTCCTGCATCAAGCAGGACCTGCAACGGAACAACACCTACCAACTCGGAACCTGTTACCCGTATGCCTCTTAATGCAGCACGTTCGCAGGCCAGTTCAAAAAGCTGATGCATGGAAACAGTTGCTGTGTCGGTGATATTAAACGATAACTGGGCAATGCCATATTCATCTATATACCAACCGATTCCCTTAACACCTTTCAGTAAACCCGGAACGTAAACCGGATTGCCCTGTTCGTCTTTTACTATTTTTCCTGTCAGCGGATTTCCTTCGCGTTTTACACGACCTTTTTCACGGATATCAAAAGCAATGGAGTTGGCCCAACGGGTAGAAGTGGTATTCAGATTCACATTGTAAGCTATCAGAAAGTTTCGGGCACTCACCGCTATGGCTCCGGTTTTACGTACCAATTCATTGAATTCTGCAGGTCCAAAATCAGGTTTCCACTCAGGATCACATAGTTTCTGAGCCAGACCTTCATATTCCCCGGCACGACAATTTGCCAGGTTGCAACGTTTTTCTTCGGTGGCGGCAAACTCGTAACAATATACAGGAATGCCCAATTCATCACCGATCCGTTTTCCCAATCTGCGGGCAAATTCAGCGGTTTCGTCCATACTGATTCCCTTTATTGGAATGAGCGGAAGCACATCGGTGGCTCCAAAGCGTGGATGTTCTCCTTTGTGCCTGGTCATGTCGATGAGTTCTGCTGCTTTTCTTACAGCGAGAAATGCTGCTTCACAAACTGCATCCGGCTGGCCGACAAAAGTCACCACGGTACGGTTCGTAGCTTTTCCCGGATCAACATCGATCAGTTTGACACCTTCCACCGACTTGATTTCATGGAGAATCTGGTTGATGATTTCCATGTTGTTTCCCTCACTAAAGTTTGGAACACATTCTATGATTTTTTCCATATTTTAATTTAGCCCCCTAACCCCCGAAGGGGGAATAAGAGAAGTTTATTGTTATTATAATTGAAAATAATAAACGCTTTCAAATCTTTACATCCCCTTTAGCCTGGGGTCTTTCCGTTTTTCCAAACCTTTTCAACTTTCAATTGCCCTTGTTGATATAAAATTTCTTTATAATCATTAGTTTTGAAAGCAATGATATCGGCAAGATTTCCTGCTTTTAAAATTCCCCTGTCCGTTTTGTTTAATGCCAATGCAGCTCTGCAGGTTATTGCAGCCCATACTTCTGCCATTGTCAATTTCTCATATGCACCCAATATTGCAGCTGTTGTCAACAGATTCCCCATGGGAGCAGAGCCCGGATTCCAGTCGGAAGCAATCACCAGGGATGTTCCGGCATCGAGTAATTTGTGGGCAGGAGCAAAGGGTTCACCCAGGCCAATCGAAGCTCCGGGAAGCACTACCGGAATCACATTCCCTTTTGCCAGTAATTTAATTTCATTTTCATCGGCAGCCTCGAGATGATCAATACTGAGTGCCTGCATATCGTTTGACAACGCTGCAGCACCAACACTAAACTGATCACCGTGAAGTACAATGTCAAATCCCATTTCTTTTGCCTGCGACAAATATATTTTTGCAGCATCAACAGAGAATGCACTTTTCTCAACAAAGATATCGACCCGGTTTGCCAGCTTTCTTTTTTTAATTTCCGGCAATAATATTTTTGTAATCTGTTGCAGGTATGCTTCTTCATTCCCGTCAAAATCTTTCGGAAGAATATGCGCTGCCATACAGGTTGGAACTAAATCGGCTTTTGTTTTTTTATCTGCCAATGCTATGGCATCAAGCATCTTCAATTCCTGTTCAACCGATAATCCGTAACCGCTTTTTACTTCGATGGTGGTCACGCCTTGCGCAAGTAATCTGTCTGCCCGTAGAGCGGTTAATTCATCTAATTCTTCAATCGATGCATTCCTTGTTTTCTGAACGGTGTCCCAGATTCCGCCACCTGCTGCCGCAATTTCCAGATACGTTTTTCCGGATAAACGCAAGGCATAATCTTTCGCCCGCGAACCTGCCCAGCAAATATGGGTATGCACATCGATCATTCCCGGCAAAGCGACATAATCACCTTCTATCCATTCGATGATTGCGGTTTTGAATTGTTGTTTCAACTCCCTGAAATTACCAACAGCCACTATCCTCCCTTCGTAATGCAGGATGCCTCCATCCGGAATAATCTCCAGTTGTTCATCGGACAAATGACCTCTTTCGGGCAAATGATCCATGGTCAGCAATTGTTTAAAAGGTCCGGTGAGTGTCATATGCTAATTGGATCAATTGGTTTATCAATTTTCAATCGTTTTAGTAAATTTAATTTGCGCTTACATAACGCGAAATCTTGACTCAGAAATTCATATCAAATCGTTTGCGGTTTTCTATCGCAGTTTCATATCCTGCATCGGCATGACGATAAATTCCCATTGCCGGATCATTATAAAGCACCCGGCTCAGACATTCTGCCGCACGGTCGGTTCCATCGGCAACCACTACCATGCCTGCATGTTGCGAATATCCGATACCTACTCCGCCACCGTGATGAAACGAAACCCAGGTTGCGCCGCCACCTGTATTTGCCATCAGATTCAGTAACGGCCAGTCCGAAACGGCATCACTTCCATCCAACATGCCTTCTGTTTCACGGTTGGGCGAAGCTACCGAACCACAATCGAGATGATCACGACCGATCACGATGGGTGCTTTTACTTTTCCTTCTTTCACCAGTTGGTTAAACAAAAAACCGGCCTTTTCGCGTTCGCCCATTCCCAACCAGCATATTCGACTTGGTAAACCCTGAAACGCAACCTTCTTTTGTGCTTCTTTGAGCCAGGTAATCAGATGTTCGTTGTCGGGAAATAATTCCATCAAAGCACGGTCGGTGGTATAAATATCTTCCGGATCGCCCGAAAGTGCCACCCAGCGAAACGGTCCTTTCCCATCGCAGAATAACGGTCGGATAAATTTGGGTACAAAACCATCATAGTCGAACGCGTGCGCTTCACCACCCTGGCGGGCAAACTCACGCAAATTGTTTCCATAATCAAAAGTTACACTGCCCCGTTTTTGCATTTCGAGCATAAAACCCACGTGACGCGCCATGCTTTTCAAGGATTTTTCTTTGTAAATTGTAGGATTGCTTTTTCTTAATTGTAATGCTTCATGAAGCGTCATTCCGTTGGGAATATAGCCGTTCAAAGGATCGTGTGCCGAAGTCTGGTCGGTCAGGATCTCCGGTATGATATTATCATTCAATAGTTTTTCGAGTACATCGCCGATGTCGCCAACCAACCCTACAGAAAGAGCTTCTCCCGATTCTTTCGCTTCGAGTATCCATTTGATGGCTTCATCGTAGTTGGTTGTCATTTTGTCGAGATAGCGCGTTTCCAACCTTTTCCTGATTCTTTCCGGATCCACATCCACGCCCAGATAAACTGCTCCGGCCATGGTTGCAGCCAACGGTTGCGCGCCGCTCATTCCGCCTATTCCGCCCGAAACAATCAGTTTGTGTTTTAAATCACCATGAAAGTATTTGCGTCCGCATTCCACAAAGGTCTCGAAAGTTCCCTGCAGAATACCCTGTGAACCAATGTAAATCCAGCTTCCGGCAGTCATTTGACCGTACATCATCAATCCCCTCGATTTCAATTCTTCGAAATGTTCCCAGGTTGCCCAGGCCGGAACCAGATTGCTGTTGGCAATCAACACACGCGGTGCCTGCGGGTGGGAGCGAACTAATCCGATCGGTTTACCCGATTGTATCAACAGGGAATGATATTCATCCATTTCGAGCAGGATGCGGATAATTTCCTTTACTGCTTCGGGATTACGGGCAGCCTGACCTGTTCCACCGTACACAATCAGATTCGCCGGATCTTCGGCCACTTCAGCATCCAGGTTGTTCAACAACATTCGCAGGGGAGCTTCAGTCTGCCACGACCATGCATGCAACTGATTACCTGACGGTGCTTTATAATGCGGATGCGAAGCGTATTTTTCAATAAATTCCGAATAGTTCATGGTCTTCGTTTTTAAAATCGATATGATGTTTTTTACTAACCTGATGAAGATAGCTGATGATTTTTTTTGATTGAATCAGTTCAATGGCTTTTTCAATATCGTCGGAGAAAACCCGGTCGGTATCGGCAAAAGTGATTTGTTCCCGAATCAGGTTATGCGCTTCTTCAATCAGAACACCAGATTTCAGTGGTTTACGAAAATCGAATCCCTGTGCCGCAGTAAGTAATTCGATGGCGAGTATTTTCTCGAGATTGTTTACGATTCGCAGGCTTTTACGTACACCTATCGAGCCCATACTCACGTGATCTTCCTGACCGAGTGAAGTGGGAATGCTATCGGCACTTGCAGGAAAACATTGGGTTTTGTTTTCACTGACCAAAGCGGCGGTGGTGTATTGCAGAATCATAAATCCTGAATTCAGTCCGGTATGTTGCATCAGTAGTTTGGGTAATCCCGGTACGGTTTCCATCATGGATAAATAAATCCGGCGATCTGCAATATTACCCAACTCGGCAGCGGCCAGTCCGGCATAATCAATCGGCATGGCTATGGGTTGTCCGTGGAAGTGCCCGCCATTGACGGTTTTGTCTTCCGAAAAGATAATGGGATTGTCGGTTACCGAATTGATTTCGATTAAAATGGTTTCTTTCAGATGTAGCCATGCATTGCGTGATGCACCATGAACTTGTGGAATGCAACGCAGTGAATAAGGATCCTGAACGCGCAGACAATTCCTGTGGGATTTTACGATCTCGGAATGATGGAGCAATGTCCGCATCCGTTTTGCCACATATATGCTGCCGGAATAGGGTCGCAGACTGTGAAGTTCTTCATCAAAACATTTGACTGAACCCATCATCGCTTCGTGGTTCATGGCTGCAATAATATCGGCATGATCGAGGCAGTTCTGGAATTTTTCCAGGAGCTGCACTGCATGGGCACTCATAAATTGTGTTCCGTTAATCAATGCCAGTCCTTCTTTGGGGCCCAGGTCGACAGGTTGCATGTTGAGCAACTGCAATACTTCCGACATGGGTTTCAGTTGATTCCTGTAAAATACTTTTCCCATTCCAATCAAGGGAAGAAAGAGATGGGAGAGCGGTGCCAGATCACCCGAAGCACCAACAGATCCCTGTTCCGGAACGCAGGGAATAATATCATTTTCGATATGCCATAAAATACGATCGATGGTTTCAACAGCAATGCCCGAATAGGCTTTACACAATGCGTGAACTTTGAGTATCATCATCAGGCAGGCAATTTCTTTGTCTATGGGATTTCCAACACCGACGCTGTGACTCATCAAAAGGTTGTACTGAAGTCTTTTGGTATCGTTCTCACCGATCAGGGTAGTACATAAGGGACCAAATCCTGTATTAATCCCATACACTCTTTTTTGTTTGTGAACAATTTTTTCAACCACTTCGCGGTTTTTCTGTACTTTGGCACGTACGGAAGCAGTAAATATCCCTTTTTGCAATCCACGGGCTAAATTGAGGGCGATACCTATGGTCAATTCATCTTCACCATAACGGAATTCTTTCAGGGATTTATCTTTTTGCATAATTTTTAAATACTGATTTAAAGCTTGTGATTTAACAGAACCAAAATCCCGGACTGAACAGTAGGTAATTACCGGCAAAATCGGAATATTCATTCAATTTCCATGCAAATATAGAAATAGTTTTTCACAATCAGGTATCCGCAATGATAATTATCAAAGTCTTTTTTGCAGTAATTATTTCTTTGGAAGGGATAAGTTGAAATAGTTGAATAAAAAGTTTTTTGAGAAAGATCATTCAACCATGGTTTATATTAAAGATTAAAATGTAGAAAGACGGATTTGCAAATCCGTCTTTCAAAAGTTTATTTTTGAATGAACGCTTTAATTTTATTGCTGAAAGCAAACTCATAGAAATACAAAATACCAGGGTGGTACGAAATTATGGAACTTAGATTTGACTTGCTTTTTTTCAATACATCGGATTGTTCATTGTTCTACTGTCAGTAATTTATACATTATCGGATTTTGCTATAACTTTTTTAAAACAAAAAAACCGCTACAAATCTGTAGCGGTTTTTTTTATTCCTTACCATAAGCACCCTGATTAAAACGGCAGATCATCCTCAGCGTGAGGAGGTGCCTGTACATCATCTGATGCAGGCGCTGCTACAACCGAGTTTAGCGCTTCGGTTTGTTCGGGTTTCTTTCCTAGCAGATTAATGGTGTCAGCAAAAATTTCGGTGGTGTACCGTTTAATGCCTTCTTTTTCCCACGAACGGGTTTGAATTTTCCCCTCCACGTAAATTTCTCTTCCTTTGCGGATGTAATTCTCTGCAAGTTTCGCCAAACCTCTCCAGGCAACAATATTGTGCCATTCGGTACGTTCAGGAACCTGGGTTCCATTCTGGGCTGTAAAACCCTTCTCGGTAGTTGCCAGGGTGAAATTTGCCACAGCAACATCTTTGTCTAAATAACGGACCTCGGGGTCCTTTCCAACATGACCAACTAAAATAACTTTGTTTACAGACATGATTTCTAAAAATTTAAAGTTAATAATAGATTAATTTATTGAATGACAAAAATAAATAAATTATTTTGTATAACATGCGTTTTAAATAAGAAAATTTAAATAAATGGCAAAATATTTTTTTTATTTATTTAAAACGTCAATTCATCAACTTTTAAAGCTACATTTCCTTTTACATTTACCTGTAATCGTAGCGCGCCGGGAACCAAACTGAGACTCATTACACTCAGGTTGTTTAGTTTCCCCTGTAAACTCACGCCATCACTAATGGAATAATTACTCATCATCAGATTGACATCTGTTTTCGCTTTTTCTAAAACATCTTTTACCGGATAGGTTAAATAGGGTGTCAGTTGTTTCAGGATAACTCCATGCAACAACCAGCTGGCCGACCTCGCCAATGAGCTTTTGGTTTTCACGCTGAATTCAGGTTCCACAATTTCTACCGCGATTTTTTGCGGATTGTAAACCATGTTCCCGCTGAAGTAAATCCGTCCGGTTAATGATCCAATCACATCGGCTACGAACATAGCTTTCCCTTCGCTGCCATAAACGGATAAATCAGTAATGGTAATGGTCTTTTTTCCTTCGGTAAATGTTTTGTTGATCAATTCTTTTTTTGCCATTTCCGAAATTTTATCGAAAGTAACATCGGTACCGATATTCAGGTTGAATTGCTGGGCAGGCCTGGCTACCTGTTTGAACGGAGGTAAAGCCACAGTGGCATTTGCAGCAGGTTTTGTGCCCATGAACGATTCGATCTGGGCGTAAAGTGCCACGGCCAGGTTCAACTTGTTGCCGGTGGTAGTAAAGGGCGATACATAAACATCTTTGGGAGTAATGCGTACCCAGACATCATTATCGGCATTTACCTGACGCGGTTTTTGTGCTTCGGACCAGGCCATCGAAATGTATTTCTTCAGATCGACAGCTTCAGCCAACGATTTGTCTATCTGGTCGGAAATTAAACGGTCACATTGAGAGAGCGCCAGGTTGGCAATGGGAGTAAGTGGAACACTCACACCCACCAGGCTCAGTTTTGGTGTTTCAATCCATTCATAGCCCGATGACGCGGTTTTGGAAACCAGTTTCCAATTTTTATCTATACTGATGGTCGTTTTATAAGTCAGGGCTATACTGCCGTTTGCTTCATAAAAATCACCGACAGAATAACCGAATTTTTCGATCTTCCATGCAAAACGCGACCAAACTTTCAATGGGACACGGTATTCGATCACATTATTGTTGATGGAAAAGGTGAAATTCTGGATCTTCGACACTTTTACACTTAAGTCTTTACCCGATATTTTTGTGCCATCAAAAATCACTCCGGTCATTTTTTTATTGATGGCCATTTCTAATTTCTTTACATCGAGTTCTACTTTCAGGGGAAGCTCCGACAGGGCTGGAGCAATGTTGGAAGGTAAATACGACTCTTTCGGTTTTTCAATCTGCATGGTTTTGCACGATGAAATCAATAACACGATACACGTTATTGAGATGATAATGTTTAGTTTTTTCACTTGTCAAATTTTTAGAATAAATGATTCGATAAATTCAACTGCAAAATTAACACTTTTCGCTGAGATAAATATCAAAATATTCATTAAGAAAATAGTATTATTCCGGTGTGGGTTTACAATCAATTTTCATGACTTTTTAACTGCACAGCAAGCTGAAACTAAGTTGTTCGCAATTCTGGAGATACTCTGTTTCAAAGAAAATAACAGGATTCAAGGTTTAAAATTTTCGAAAAGTATCTATGGACTGGATTATTTATGACGAATGTAGCGTAAAATCCGGTTTTCTATGAAATAATTCTCATTTTTGCACATTTCACCAAATTCATTTTTCAAACGGCGTTAAATAAATACAATATGACAGCCAAATGTGTGTCTGTAATATAATATTTGTGCATGTTTTTTAATGCGGAGTTGATTTTAAATAATTTTTTTCTGTTGAATATAGAATTAAGTATTGATGAGATGTCATAATAATTCAAGAATTGTTCACTTACCCTGCTGGAGAAAATTAAATTTCAGCCTTAAATTTAATTTATATATTTCTATATCATGATAATAAGTTATTTTTTGTATGTTTTACTTTCAGTTCTGACAGGTTCCTATAATTAAAATAATTAAATTGAATGTAAAAACATTGTACTTATTACTGCCTCCCTGAAATTAATACTACAAAATCTAAAATATCAGGGGGTTATGAACTTATATGTATATTAATATATATATTTGTCTCGTTATTCAGTTATCCTTTTAAGCGCTTTTATTATTTTTAATTTTCATAATTTGTTATGAAAACATCTTTATCCCGACCCTTTTTTGAAGAAGCTACCCATACTCTTTTCAGTTGTTTGAAATTTTTTATTTGTCCCGTTTTTTGAAGATTATTTTCTAAACCTTTTCCGGTATGAAAACTTACTTAACCATAGTGACTGATGAACTTTTATTCTGGAATTTGTTTGTACCGTTGCTTAGCCGCAGCATTCAGGATATTCAGATAGATGTATGCAGATCTTTTCACGAAATCAATGAAAAAATGGATGCGAAATTATGTGATCTGGTGCTGGTAGATGGCGGAATGTCAAAATTGTCGAGCATTGAAGTCATTCAATATATCCGCTTACAAAAAAATATTCTATCCCCAATCTGGTTTTTCCCCGAAATTCAAATCAAAGATTATATTTACAAAGCATACGAAATGGGTGCTACCCGGATAGTAAATAAACCATTTGATCCATATCGGGTATCTGATGAAATTGTATCTTTACTTTTAAACGATTGATAAGCCGATGCTATGAAAAAACTATTCCCGGTTATGTTGTTTCTGTTTCTGACTTTTTGGATCGGAGTTTCTGCCCAGATTAATACCGACTCGATATTCTCCGTAGCCATTACATATGCAAGGAATCAACAATACAATCTGGCAGTTGAAAATGCAAAAAAAGCCCTTCGAACAGATCCAAAACGCGGTGATATAATTGTATTTATTGCCAATGTATATTCGTGGCAGGAAAAGAATGATACTGCATTGGTTTATATTGACAAAGCACGGGAGATAAATTATCAGCAGGCCGATTTTTTTGAATCGTGGACAAATATATTATTGCGGTCGCATCAATACGATGCGCTATTACAAAGTTGCACTGAAGCAGAGAAATATAACTATTCGAGAGAAGATATTCTAAAAAAAAGATTGATTGCCTACAGCGAACTGGAATCTTTTGACTATGGGATCAGTTTAGCAGAGTTGCCTGAAAACAGAATCTATTTAAACGATGAGCCTATAAGCAGTTTATACACAGCTTTACTTTTAAAAAGGAATACCAATGTAGTATCTGCCAACTACAACCTCGATTTTTTTGACAATGGTTTACCTCAACATTTAGGTGCATTGGGTTATTCGTTTCGCCTGGGGAAACAGACCTTGGGATTTCGTGCAAATTTTGCCAATCGGTTTAATAGAACTGACCTCCAATTGGAAACTGACTTTTACATGCATTTAAAACAGAAACAATATTTGTATTTTAATTATGGTTTAGCATTTGGAAATTTGTTATTTCCCCGACACCGGCTTGGCTTAGAATACAATGTTCCGCTCAATCATAAAACTGAAGTTTCGCTTGGCGGACGCTATATGAATTATCCAATTTCCGGGGTATTTATAGTAACCGGACATTTGAGCAGATATATGGGTAAAAGCTGGCTGGCACTGCGTCCTTTTTATGTTTTTTCAACCCTGAGCAACAAACAATCTATTTCTTTCATCGGAAATTACAGGCTATACTCCAGGAATGAATCGGATTTCTGGGGGTTGGAACTTGGATTTGGAAATTCGCCTGATGACAGATATTCCATTTTGCAAACGGGTGGTTTTAACCATTTAACTGCATATATAATAAAAATAGAAAAAAGCTTTATTTTGAGCCGAATTTCTGACTTCCGTTTAGGGATAGGTTATGTCAGCGAAGAATTCACAACAAATCAGTTCAGAAACAGATATACTGTTGAGTTAGGATACAAACTAAGATTAAAATAATGAAAACGCTGACACTCTATATCAAGTATTGGTCTATCAGAATTTTATTCCTGATTATTTTTCTTATGTTCGCTTTCGGCAGCTATTTTTATAGCGTTCCGCATCTTACATGGGGTTCGCTGAAAATGTATAATTTGTATTATGCTGAGATTGAAAGTCTTCCCGGATGGCTTTACGGGGCAGAATATTTCATTTTTACTTTTATCATTACCAGCATTATATTGTTTGTGCTTATTGTTTTTTATAAAAGAAACAAAAGAAAAAGGAAAAAAATCAGAGACAGATATGAAGCATATTTTGCAACCGCTTTAGTGAAATACTTGTATGAAGAAACGGAATATAATACAGAAGAGAAGAAACAGGATGCCATCCTTTTTAAAAAGGCACTGAAAGATGATTATGCCAAACGGATATTTATAAGCACGCTCAGAAAAATTCGTACTCAGACAATTGGTGAAGTCAGGGATAAAACCCTGAGAATATATGATGAGTATTATTTTGATTATTTGATTCGTGCCTATTTACATGCGCCCTATCTTCGCAAAAAATTATTTGCATTAAAAGTTATTTCTGATTTTCAACTGACTGGATACGAAAGCTATATAATTAAACTGGCAAAGCGAAATAACAATGTGTTACATTCCGAAGCATTGGTAACACTCGTAAAATTAAATACTTCCGACAATTTACTCCTTTTGGCAGAGTTGAAAATTAAACTCACAATTTGGGATATAAATATTATAGTTAAAACCGTTCTGGAACAAAATAAGAAAGACATTGATTATCTAAAGCTCATTAATCCGGAAAAACCCGAAGTCTGTGCATTGGGGATAATGCTTGCGCGGCTAAACCAACGGAAGGAATTGAAAATGGACATACGGAAACAGATTGGAAATTCAAACGAGTTGGTTAATGATGAAGCTTTTTTAGCTTTTGTTTCATTCGTTGAAGATCAATCCGATTTTGATTTTTTGATTAATAAGTTTGAACAAGCTTCTGAAAATGTACAAATCAGTATTATAAAAGTAATTGCATCACATCCCGACAAATCCGTTTCAACTGATTTCCTGAAAAGTGTTGTTGAGAATAAATCATTTATACTCAAATTAGAAGCTCTGCAAGTTCTAATGGAATTAGATTTAAGTATTGTTGCAAAATTCAAGCGCTCTGAAAACAAAACAATCAGACAAATCTGCGCTCAGGTATTAGATCTTAATTTATAATCCCCCATGCTATGAATATAGTTAATTTGATCTCGACCCTCAATAGCTTCTTCTTTATATATGCCTGTATGTTGTTTCTTATTTATGTGCTGACTGCCCTTTTATCAGTCTTGGAGCTAAAAAATTATATCAATAAAAACAGGTATGTAGATTATAAATCGATGCTGACTTTCCAAAAATTGCCATCTGTATCTATTATTGCTCCGGCATATAACGAAGAGAAGACTATCATTGAAAATATAAAATGCTTATTATCATTGCAATATCAAAATTTTGAAATTATTATAGTAAATGATGGGAGTAAAGATAATACATTGTCAAAAATCATTGATTATTTCGACTTAATCAAAGTAGATATTGCATATGAATCGAATCTGGCATGCGCACCCATTAAATCGATTTATAAATCAAACAATCCTGCATACAGCCACGTGTTAATCGTAGATAAAGAAAATGGTGGAAAAGCGGATGCGTTAAATGCAGGGATTAATGTTTCTCAAAAAGACTTATTTTTAGCTTTAGATGTTGATTGTATTATTGAACCGGATGCCTTATTAAAAATGGTAAAGCCATTTTTAGACGATAGAAAACACCTTGTGATAGCCTCGGGAGGTGTGGTACGTATTGCAAATTCATGTGAGGTGTCTGAAGGAAAAATTGTGAAAGTAAATTATGCTCAAAATTTTTGGGCTAAATTTCAGGTGTTGGAATACTTCAGGGCATTTACTATGGGACGAATGGCCTGGAGCAAACTCAATGGATTGTTGATTATTTCAGGTGCATTTGGACTATTCGACCGCAAGCGGGTGGTCAAAGTCGGTGGCTATGATAAAACAACGGTTGGAGAAGATTTGGAACTGGTAGTCAGGTTGCGCAGATACATGCATGAAGTTGAAAAAAAGAAATACCGCGTCGCTTTTATTCCCGATCCTTTGTGCTGGACGGAAGTTCCGGAATCTTATAAAATACTTTCACGACAACGAAACCGTTGGACAAGAGGGGGAATTGACACCATACTTAAACACAGGAAAATGTTCTTTAATCCCAATTACGGACTTATTGGTATGGTAAGTTTTCCGTATTGGGTTCTTTTTGAATGGTTGGCTCCCATCCTCCAATTTTTTGGTCTTTTGTATTTTGCTGTTATTACAGTATTAGGTCTTCTCAATCAATATGTGTTTCTGATACTATTGCTTTTTGTCTTCTCATTTTCAGTTATGTATTCCTTATTTGCCGTTTTTTTCGAAGCCTATACCTATAATAAATATCAGGGAGCGGGTTATATTATTCAGGTTTTTGTTTTTATTTTACTCGAAATGCTAATATACCAGCCTCTCAATATGTTTTTCTCTTTGTCGGGGAATTACGATTTCTTTTTCAAGAAAAATAAAAAAGGCTGGGGTGACATGACACGAACAGGATTTACGAAAAAAAAAGATAGAAATTCACCCATAAAACTATAGCGCTATGAACTTAACAAAAAATCAAACATCCGCATTCCAAACATGGAATGATAGTTTTCTGCTTAACATAGAGATCATTGACAAGCAACATAAGAAATTTTTTGAAATTTTTGATGAGATATTATTGTTGAGTAAAAATGGAGATACAACCAGCAAACTATTAGAAGTTATAGAAGACTTGCAGAATTATGCTCATTATCATTTCCAGACCGAAGAAGTTTTAATGGCGAATGCAAACTCACCCGATTCCGAACTGCACATTATCCAGCATGAATTTTTCATTAAGAAAATGAAAGAATTCCGGATAGCCTATAATTATAATAATTCTGTGCTGCTCAATCAAATAGTTGTCTTTATGCGAAAATGGTTATTAATGCATATCTATGAAGTTGATGGGAAATATGTTGAATCTGTAAAAAAATATCTGGCTGAAAATGAGTTTCAAATAGAGCAATATTAAACCTTTCATTACTCAGGTTTTTTAAATACTTAATTGTTGCGTTGTTTGTTTTGAATTTGCAGTTCAGTCAGACGATTCAATATGAATTCTATTCAGATATGTCTGTCTTTTTTTAAAAAGATACTGCGTTGTAAACAATTTATAATAAATATTGTTGAATACTTATGAGAAAAAAAATACTCTTCTTTTTAATTATATCAGTTCTATCGATATCAGCTCAGACTTTACCTCACTATAAACTGACAATAGCTCCTTCAAACTTGGATTCTATGTATGCTCATCCTGAAGATGAAACTTATTTTCCTGCTATTTTTCAGGTCGACACTTTCAGTTATGCAGTTCAGGCTCGTTTCAAAGGTTCTACTACCTTGCTTTATCCCAAAAAAAGCTGGGCCATTAAGTTTGACAATGCCAACAATTATTTCGGGAAGAGCCGTATTAATTTGCATGCCGATTATAAGGATTATTCAAACATGCGTAATTTTCTGATTTTAAACCTGTTCGATTACCTTGGTTCACCATCATCTAAAATACAGCATGTTACCTATGAAGTTAACAATGAACCTTATGGCATATATACACAAACAGAACAAATAGATAAAGAATACCTGAGCCGATACGGACGAACTCCTTTGACATTATATAAAGCCACCAATCACGGGGCACTTATGGCACCTGCTGTACATGATGAATACTATGGTATTATATGGCAAATGGAAGGCGGGAATGATCCGGAATATAATGAATTAAGAGGATTTCTGAATAAATGTATGTATTGGAGCAGAGCCGATTTTGACGCTAACATTGGAAACCTGATCGATGTGGATAATTTTTTGAATTTCTTTGCTGTACATTTTGTTTTTGTTGGAATGGACAATTTCACGAAAAATATCTATTTGAATAAAAATAGCAACAGTCTGAAATATGAATTATTCCCCTGGGATAATGAAGGAACATTTGCTAATTCGGCTATTGGAGTCTTCGATTCCACTCTGGTTGATTATAATATGCGGGATGCACATACACCTGAATATGAGGTTGTTTTTCAACGTCTATTAGAGAATCCTGCTTATAGATATGCATTTAAAACCAAGATAAATAAAATTATTACTCAAGGTTTTACGTATATGAATACTTTGATTGACAGTACTTATTTGAAAATAAAGCAGGATGTATATGCTGATACAAAAAAGGAAGCCACTAACGTGGATTTTGATAATTCGATTCCAAGGCTGAAGTGGTTTTTGAATCACCGTAAATCATTCCTGCAAAACAATGCATTACCCATTAGAAATGTGTTAACTGATTTTTATTGCTCCAATCCATTGCCCACTCCTGCAAACTCATCCATTACTTTCCGGTTGACATCGCCGGTAGCACAACCTGTTAATATGTTTTTTGCCGATTCGGTTAATTTTAACCGCTTTGGACAGGGATTTAAATTCAGCAGGTTCCAGTTATACGACGATGGTAAACACGATGATTTGTTGGCCAACGATTTAATATATGGAAATACAATTGATGCCAATAAATTTGTGAGCCCATTGATACCTTTTGCCATTACCGGTGCCGAGCAAAACTATCCTACCAACGGAATATTTTATATAGATTATTACGGTTCAAAATCGTATGCAATAAACAAAGGAAATGTGGTTTCAGATATAGACAAAAGGCTGTCTATCAGTAAAGTGTTTAAATATGAAAATAATTATTTTGTAGAACTGATTAATACATCTGACTCTGTTCCGGTCGATTTGTCATATTGTCACTTGCGGTCGGATGACCCGACACATGACTTTATGTTTACCGATCAGGTTGTGTTGGAACCCAACGACACAGTTTATGTTTCATCGAACTACAACCTCGGGAATCAGTTTTTTAACGGGAAACGTAGTTTCTATAATTTATATTACCCGCTTGTAGTTGGCGATTCTTTACATTTGCTTTCACCCATGCTGACTAATCTGGTTTCTACTCAGGTGGATAGCATTCAAACTTTAACGGTACATAGTCCGGGTTTGGTTATCAATGAAATAAATTATAAATCGGGAGCAACTAAACCTTCAGGAGATTGGGTGGAAATTTACAACCCCGAAAGTACTACTGTGGATTTATCAGGATGGATATTCAAAGATAGTGACAACAAACATGCATACGTTTTTCCGTATGGTTACCTTTTGCGGCCAGATGATTATGTAGTTGTATCCGAGAATCTGACTGATTTTCAGACAACTTACCCCGACATGAATAATGTGATAGGTAGTTTTGGTTTTGGTTTATCCAGTAATGGTGAGCCGGTAAGACTGTACGATAATTTGGGTCAACTGGTTGATTCTGTTTATTATACATCAACAGCTCCATGGCCGGTACAGGCAGCCGGAACTGGTGCCACTCTTGAATTAAAAAGCCCTGCATTTGATAATGCCATAGCCGGTAACTGGTATGCAAATTCATTGTTAACCGGAACTCCGGGTATTGTGAACTCATTTGTGTCAGGTGTTGATAAAGTGAACACAACTTTATTAGGTATTTATCCTAATCCGGCCACAGGAAAGTTCTATCTTCAAACTGAAACAAAGGAAGCGTTGGTTGAAGTGATCTCATTACAAGGTTCGGTATTGAAATCGGTATTGCTTTCTTTCGGACTTCATAGTGTAAATGTCAGTGATTTGTCTTCAGGTATGTATCTGGTTCGGGTAACAGTTGATGCTAAACAAATGACTGAGAAATTAATAATCCGGTAAATGAATAATACGATAAATTTTCACAAGAAGTGAGTTTGTAAAAAATTGTAAGCCTGTTTTAATTTGGATGATCTTTTTTCAACTTTTCAGGTAAAAGTAAAACAAGCAATTAAAGTTCATTATTCCAAACTAAAAAAGCCTGCTAACATTGAGTTCAGCAGGCTTTTATATTGATATTATTCTATTTTAATAAGGCAAAATCAATAACCTCCATAATGTCGTTCACATAATGGAATTTTAGTCCTTTCAGGTAAACTGCTTTTATCTCGTCAATATCTTTCTGATTTTCTTCGCAAAGAACAATGTCGGTAATCCCTGCACGCTTGGCAGCCAGGATTTTCTCCTTGATACCTCCAACCGGAAGCACTTTTCCACGCAAGGTTATTTCACCGGTCATGGCCAGGTTTTTCCGTACTTTTCGTTTCGTGAAAGCCGATACCAAAGCAGTGGTCATGGTTATACCTGCCGAAGGTCCGTCTTTTGGAATGGCGCCTTCAGGAACGTGGATATGTACATTCCAGTCTTCGAAGAGTTGGCTGTCGATATTGAAACTGTCGGCATGGGCCTTGATATATTCCAACGCCAGCATAGCCGATTCTTTCATAACTTCACCCAGATTACCGGTGAGGGTCAGCCGGGGCGATTTGCTTTTGCTTAAACTGGATTCAATAAACAGAATTTCGCCACCAACCTGCGTCCATGCCAGCCCCGTAACTACACCCGGGTATTCGTTTCCCTGGTATTTGTCGCGACTGTAACGGGAAGCTCCTAAATAGCTTTTCAGGTCTTCGTCGGTCAGTTCCACGTTGTAAGGTTCATCGGTAGCCACGCGTTTTGCAACTTTTCGCATCAGGCCGGCTAACTGCCTGCTCAGTTCGCGGACGCCCGATTCGCGGGTATACGATTCAATCAGACGGTTTAAAACCGGTTTTGTCAGAATAAATTGCGAATCTTTCAATCCGTGATTTTCCAGTTCTTTCGAAATCAAATGACGTTTGGCGATTTCCAGTTTTTCTTCCTGGGTATATCCGCTGACTTCAATCAACTCCATACGATCGAGCAAGGCTCGGGGAATCGTACTCAGGTTATTGGCAGTCGCAATAAAGAGTACCTTCGATAAATCGAAATCCACGTCGAGGTAATTGTCGTGAAAAGCCGTGTTTTGTTCCGGATCGAGCACCTCAAGCAAAGCCGATGACGGATCACCTTTATAATCGGTAGTTATTTTATCAATTTCGTCGAGCACAAAAACCGGATTTGAAGATTCGGCTTTTTGAATATTCTGCATGATACGTCCCGGCAAAGCACCAATATAGGTCCGGCGATGTCCGCGGATTTCAGCCTCGTCGTGCAAGCCGCCCAACGAAACGCGTACGTATTTTCTGTTTAATGCTGTTGCTATCGATTTTCCCAGGGATGTTTTTCCGACTCCCGGAGGGCCAAATAAACAAATGATGGGCGATTTCATGTCGCCTTTAAGTTTAAGTACGGCTAAATGTTCCAGAATACGGTCCTTCACGGTTTCCATTCCAAAGTGGTCGTGATCCAGTACTTTCTTGGCATTCTTCAGGTTGAAATTGTCTTTGGTATATTCGTTCCATGGCAAATCGAGCATGGTTTCAATGTAATTGAGCTGGGTAGAATAATCGGGCGAATGTTGACTCATCCGTTCCAGTTTTTTCATTTCTTTCTCAAATACATTGGCTGTAGCTATATTCCATTTTTTATTTTTGATTCTTTCCCTGAAATCAGCAACATCCATTTCCGGTGAGTTTCCACCCAGTTCGTTTTGAATGGTTTTCATTTGTTGTTGCAGGAAATATTCCCTTTGTTGCTGATCAATTCCTTCTTTAGCCTTGTTCTGAATTGACATTTTAATTTCCAGCAACTGCGATTCCTTGTTCAGTAATTCGAGCAGCTGATAACCGCGGTCCATAATTTCATCTATCTCCAGCAGGCGTTGTTTCTCTGTCACATTCAGTCCGAAGTTTACGCACACATAGTTTATCAGAAACACGGGATTCTCAATATTCCTGATAGCAAAAGCCATTTCGGGTGACATGGCCCCCGAATCGTTGATGATATTAATTGCTAAATCCTTGATTGACGATACCAAAGCCAGGAACAGTCCATCGTTGGGGTCCGGTAAAATATCCTCTACCAGATTTACTTTGGCTTTCATATAAGGTTTTACAGATTCCAAATCTCCCAAATGAAAACGACGTTTTCCTTCCAGAATAACCGTGGTGGTATTATCGGGCATTTCGAGAATACGTACCACCTGAGCGACCGTTCCCATGGGGAAAAGCTGATCGATGGTCGGATCATCAAGTTTTTTGTCAATCTGAGAACAAACGCCTATCAATAAATCATTTTCGTTTGCAGCACGGACCAGCTTCAATGATTTTGAGCGTGCTACCGAAACCGGCAACAGCACTCCGGGGTACAAAACCATGTTCCGCAAGGGAAGTATGGGTAGTATATCCCCCGAATTCATATTCAGCTCTGACGAACGTTCGTCGAGTGAAATTATCGGAAATATATCGGACGAGCCCATCATATCTTCAGAAAACAGATTATCAAAAGGATTATTCATAGTTAAATGGTGTTTATACTGCCATTATGGCGGGAAAGCGGAATGTAATAATTTGGTTTGAATTTAATTGGAAATTAAAATGCTTATATTAATTAGTTTAGCATTTTTACTCCTTCCTGGTTATTTCTTGTTTCAATTGCTGTGCCAAAGAAAGTTTCGGATATAAAGTCATAAATAGTCATGAACTCAGGCCGGATGTAATTTTAAAGTTAAACCAAAACGGATCCGACAACTATGTGCGAAGATTTAAAACCTGGCATTGAAAACTAAAATTCAAAGTAGGTATCCGGAGGAATATAATCTCTGAAAATGGAAGAATCGAATGTGTTAATGGTCTTTCCTGAATCAAAGATTCTTATTACGAATTAATTGTGGGTTTTTGACCAAATGCTTTGGCTGTCATTTCATCGACGGTTACACGCCAGACTTTTACATTCATTAAAGCCGGTGTTGAATATTTAAATGTGCGGTCCGAGAATTTTTTCATCATTAAGTCCATAACTGCTGCTTTTTCGGCAAGGTCTTCGATGAAAGTAACAGCACCTTTGCATACCACACTTCTTGCAAACATACTGTAACTGCAAGCCACATCGGGATGTTGGTAAACCAGTTTTCGGTCGGTACAAAAGGTGACACAAATCCGGTTATTCAGTTCCAGTAAACTTAAATGTTTACCTTCGGGTGCAGAATGTAAAATGATTTCTCCATTTGCATATCCGAAGTTCATCGGAATAACATACGGTGTTCCATCTGCTTCCACGATGCCCGCGAAACAGAGGTCACACTCATTTATAATACTTTCCATCTCTGACCGTTCGGTAATTATTGTAGTTCTCATAAGCTGATCTTTTATTTACAAAAGTATAAAAAACAGTCCAAAATAAACGGTTATCCTGCAATTATTTTTTCAGCCCTGATTTTTCGGAAATATTTTCTGCACAGCTTAGTTGGAATTGTGCAAATATTTAATATCTTTGTAATAAATTTTAAACTTATACAAAATGAAAAAAGTTTTTTTCGCTTTCGCGCTATTGATTGCATTCAGTATGACTGGCTTTTCTCAGGTAAATAAAATTGTAGGAAAATGGAAAACTATCGATGATAATGATGGAAGTGTCAAATCGATCGTTTATGTTTTCAAGGCCACCAACGGAAAGTACTACGGGAAAATCGAGAAATTGATGAAGGATCCCGAAAAACTTTGCACCGAATGCGTGGGAGCCAATAAGAATCAACCGATCCTGGGTATGATGATTATTAATAATTTAGTAGAGAAAGATGGCACCCTGACCGGTGGAACAATTCTTGATCCAAAAAACGGGAAAATTTACAAATGTAATATCAGCCTGGACAAGGAAACCGATAATTTAAATGTGCGCGGTTCACTTGACAGGGGTGGTTTTATCGGCCGGTCTCAGACCTGGATTCGGGTAAAATAATTCAAATTCATATTGAACCTGAGGCTAAATTAAAGCACAGGTTCCTGAATAGAATAGGAGGGTTAAATAAAATTAATTCGACAGAAAATCTTCGTAAATATGTTGTACAACATAAAAATTAGCATTACTTTTGCACTGTGTTTTTCATGGTATTAGATTTAAGGTTAATTTAAAGATTGGGTTGTCGTGAGACAACCTTTCTTGTTTTATACACTTTAATACAATGAAATCAATATCTAAACGATTATATACTTGTTTTTTATCAGCTTTGCCAAAGTCGGGAAAAACCGTTTGGTGGTTGCTGAAAATCATCCTGCCCATAAGTCTGGCGGTGAGTTTACTTCAGTATTGGGGTATTATCGCACAAATGGCATCTATTCTTGCTCCTGTCTTCTCTCTGATCGGTCTTCCGGGCGAATCCGCCATCGTTTTTATCTCCAGTATTTTTCTTTCACTTTATGCCCCGATAGCTATTATTGCTACCCTGCCCCTGGATATCCGCGAGATAACCATTCTGGCTCTCATGTGTTTGATATCGCATAATCTGATTGTGGAAACAGCCATTCAAAAAAAGACAGGATCTTCGGCCCTGATCATGTTTTTTCTTCGCATTGGAACTTCTTTTGTAGCTGCTTTTATACTCAATTTACTTTTGCCTGAAAATCCTGGTTCAAGCCAATCCATACAAAAAAGCTTTATTTTCGCAGATATAAATGAAATGTTGAAGTATTGGTTAATTGGTGCCAGTTGGTTGGTATTAAAAATCACCCTGATTGTTACCGGTTTAATGATATTGCAAAATATTCTGAAAGAGTTCAGTATTATGAACTTGCTATCCCGGATATTTGCTCCCTTCATGCGCATCATGGGCTTATCCAATGAGAGTTCATTTTTGTGGATAGTGGCTCAGATATTAGGTTTAACCTACGGTTCTGCTGTCATGATAGAGGAAGTAGAACGAAAAGAAATTACGCCCTATGATGCTAATTTGCTGAATTATCATATTGCTGTGAATCATTCATTACTGGAAGATACCCTGCTGTTTGTAGCCATTGGTGTCCCTGCCGGATGGATTATTGCTCCCCGTTTTGCATTGGCCATTGTTGTGGTCTGGAGTGTACGGGCAATTGCGAAACTAATGCACAAAGAAATAAAAACAGAAGTGCCGACCGAAGCATCTGAAATTGTAATTTTAGAAAGAAAATAAACTTTTCAGTGCAACTAAATTGTATTTTTTATCAATTCAGTTCTTTTGTAAAATCAAAGAAATAATTATGCCGAAAAAAATGTCGAACACAAAAAAAATGCTTATAGAAGTTGCTCGTGGACTGTTTGCCGAAAAGGGTAAAAAGAACATTACCATGAATGATATAGCCGAAGCTTCCAAAAAAGGCCGGCGGACCTTGTATACTTATTTCAACAATAAAGAAGAAATATACAAATCGGTAATTGACAAAGAATTGAACTCCATTTTGGATAGACTGAATATTGTATCTGCTCAAATCTGTGAACCAGACGTGAAACTGACTAACCATATCCTTGCACATCTTGATGCTGTAAAAGATGTGGTTAACCGGAATGGGTCGCTTCGGGCCGATTTTTTTCATGATATTTATGAAGTGGAACGTAAACGAAGAAAAATTGATGCGAAAGAGATTGCATTAATCCGGTCTATTCTGCAGGATGGTATTGAAAAAAATATATTTAAGCGTATGGATTTGGACATGTCTTCCATCATAATCTTTTATGCTATCAAAGGGCTCGAAGTTCCATATATCCGGCAAAATATCAGCTCGGATTTTGAAAAAAACAAGAACAGCATTGTCGAGTTTGTATTTATGGGAATAAAAAAGAATATCATTTCTAACAGATAAGGAATAAAAATGCTTCAGGTATTCAACCTGATAGTATCTTGTTAAACTGATTATTATCTTTAAGTTGTTGTGTGAATTGGAAATATCTTCCTGTTCAATTAAAGAAATAATTCTTTAATTGAAATAAAACGATTACCTTTGCAGCCGAAACAAAGAAAATTAAATAAATGGCGTTTGTAAACAACACTATGATTATTCGCAGAGACCTCATGTCGAAGCTGATAAAATTGCATAAAGAAGGAACACTGGTTTCAGAGATTGACCGATTACCGATTTTAATGTCTCCCAGGAATGCGCAGGCACGGGGCAGATGTTGCATACACAAAGAACGGGCTGTATTGAAATATAAAATGCTGCCACTTTTAGGATTCAGCGTTGATGAAGAAGAAGATGAACTGACGCCCTTGTCAGTTTACGCCCAAAAGGCTCTGGATCGTACAGAAACTAAGAAAAGCATACTGACAGTCGTAGACGAAGCTTGTACAGCCTGTGTGAAAACAAATTATGTGATTACAAATTTGTGTAAAGGTTGTGTGGGCCGCCCTTGTTATATGAATTGTCCAAAAGATGCAATTTCTTTTATGGACAATGGACAAGCTCACATAAACCACAGTAAATGTATCAATTGTGGTATCTGTAAAGAAGCCTGTCCATATCATACGATTGTTTATATCCCGATACCGTGTGAAGAAGCCTGTCCGGTGAAAGCCATTCAGAAAGATGAAAACGGAATTGAACACATCGACGAATCGAAATGTATTTATTGCGGGAAGTGTATAAATGCCTGTCCTTTTGGCTCTGTCTATGAAATTTCGCAAGTTTTTGATATCCTCTCTGCTAAGAAACGTGGCGAGAAACTGGTTGCCATTATGGCACCTTCCATACAATCGCAATTCAATAATACACTTGCCGAAATATCAGAAGCAGTTTGTCAGATCGGATTCGAAGAAGCTATAGAGGTGGCTTTCGGTGCCATGGAAACCACTGAACGGGAAGGAGCCGAACTGATGGAAAAATTGGAGCAAGGTGAACAATTTATGACAACTTCTTGTTGTCCTTCCTACATGGAGTTGGTTGAAAAACATTTGAATGAAATGAAACCGTTTGTTTCGCATACGAAGTCACCCATGTATTACACGGCCGAAATGGCGAAAGCTAAATATCCCGGCGCAAAACTGGTTTTTATTGGGCCTTGCGTGGGGAAAAGAAAAGAAGTGGCTGATAATGATATGATTGATTTCATGCTTACTTTCGAGGAATTGGATACGCTTTTTACAGGTTTATCCATCGAAATGAAGGAAATACAAAACACTACCGAATGTGCACCCATGATGGGGCGGGGATTTGCAAGGGCCGGAGGCGTTATTTCGGCAGTAGCGCAAATGTATCCTCAGTTAGGAGTTAAAGCAGTTCAGGTTTCGAATATTAATAAAAAAAATATAGGTCTTTTGAAAGCTTATGCAAAAGGCAAAGCACCCGGTAATTTTATTGAAGTAATGGCATGCGAAGGCGGTTGTATATCGGGGCCATGCGGAAAAGTAGATTTCGGACAATCACAAAAGATCTTTAAGAAAGCCATGGGTGAAATTTAATTGATAATTAATAATTAACAATTAAGAATTAAAAGCCTGGCTCAGGTATATTTAATAAGAAGTTTTCAGTGAAAATAATATATGCAATTTTAGGATTAATAAGTTTAGGTGTGGGTATTATCGGTGTATTTCTACCGTTACTTCCTACCACACCCTTTTTATTGTTGTCGGCTGCTTTATTTGCCCGCAGTTCTACACGACTTTATAACTGGCTGCTCAATCACAAGATTTTAGGTGCCTTTATCCGTAATTACCGGGAGGACAAGTCAGTCACTGTCCGGGTAAAGGTAATTGCCATATCTATGCTTTGGGCAACTATGCTTTTCAGTATATTTTTGGTAGTAAACGAAAAATGGTGGTTGCAGGTGATGCTTGGAACTATAGCTACCGGTGTTACCATTTTTATCATGTCGTTGAAAACAAGAAGAGTAACTAAATAGTTATCAAAACAGATTAATAAAAAAATGAGACCGGTTTTTTCGATCTCATTTTTTTTTTACATGTAATTCAATAATCCGAACACAAACCACAACACCAGCGCCTGTCAGTGATAATCACCCGTCGGGGTGGGTCGGTTCAAGTAGAAGTTTATATCGGTATTCTGTCCGGAGCCTGCACTATCCTTTGATATTATTCAGATAGTTATCAAAAGATAGTTTATTGTAATCAGCCAATACTTTCTAAATATAAAGATTTGATTATGTTACAAATTGATTTGTTTTAGTTCCTTGTAACGGGCAAAGCTGTGTTGTTTTATTAATTTGATCTTTAGTTGTTGAATTTACCGCATAATCATACGATTTTAGGACATCTTTCTCAATCGGATAAACGCAAAAAAACTGAAAAAAAATGTGTCTTTCGGGATTGTTAAAAAACAAGCCCGAAAGACACAAATACTAAAAAGATAATTTTTAATATGAATTCTAAACCCCGCTGTACATGCTAAATCCCCCGTCGATTGGCAATACAACACCGGTAATAAAGCTGGCGGCTTCGGAACACAAAAACTGAACAGCTCCGTTCAGTTCATTAATATCACCAAACCGATTCATAGGCGTATTAGCCAGTACTTTGACACTGCGATCGGTCAATGATCCATCGGGATTGATGAGAACCGCACGATTCTGATCGCCAATGAAAAAGCCAGGTGCAACTGCATTGACGCGAATGCCATCACCATATTTCATGGCCATTTCCATGGCCAGCCATTGCGTGAAATTACTGACAGCCGCTTTGGCAGCGGAATAACCCGGTACCCGGGTCATAGCTTGTAATGCAGCCATGGAAGATATATTAATAATGCTTCCCGATTTCTGTTCCGACATCACTTTACCAAAAACATAAGAGGGATAAACGGTTCCGTTCATATTCAGATTTATCACTTTATCCCAGTCGGCAATTTTCATGTCAAAAAAACTCTGATCGTCGGCAAGCGTTGCTCCGGCAACATTACCTCCGGCAATATTCAACAGGATATCTATGCGTCCCCATTTTGCCACAATCTCTTTGGCGACAATCTCCAGACTGGCAATATCGAGCACATTGCCCACCATCCCGATGGCTTCACCACCTTCGGCAGTCAATTCCAGCACGCGTGCATCCAGATTTTCCTGTCGAATGTCGATAGCCACCACTTTAGCTCCTGCTTTCACAAAACTTTTGGCAATACTTCCACCCAACACACCTCCTGCACCGGTAATCACTGCTACTTTTCCTTCAATACTAAACATTTCATTCATAATTCTTTAATTGTATAAATAATAAATCTCGTAATCTTCTGATTATCAAAGATCAAAGATCAAAGATCAAAGATCAAAGATCCAAGATCCAAGATCCAAGACAAAAGACGCGAAACGCGAAACGCAAAACGCAAAACTTTTCAAATGGGAATGAAATGTACATCCCGCTTGCGGGACCTTTCAAACTTCAAACCCTGAACGCGAAACCAATCAACCAAATAACTAATCAACCAATCCCCAACTCATTTTCAACCGTTGCAAGAATACCCGAAACTTCGGCCAACGCGTACATTCTCCCCAGGAAAGAATAACCCGGATTGTAGGCTTTGTCTGCATCGTCGAGCATCAATTTTCCATGATCGACCCGCATGGGTAATCCCGGATTTTCACGTTCGAAAATGCGAACCAACTCCACTAAATGTCCACGGCCTTCGAGATGTGAGGCTTCCATAAAATTTCCGTTTTCAGCAACTTCGGTACTGCGCAGATGAACGAAATGGGTGCGTTTGGCAAATTTAACGGCCAGTGCCGGAACATCATTGTGTAGGCCGGAACTCAGCGACCCGGCGCAAAATGTCAGGCCGTTGTTTGGACTTTTTTCGGCGTTTAAAATCCATTCAATATCTTCGGAATTTCCCACGATACGGGGCAATCCCAATACAGGGTATGGCGGATCGTCGGGGTGAATGCACAGGTTTACACCATATGCATCCGCCACAGGAATTATGCTTTCAAGAAAATATTTCAGGTTTTGGCGAAGTTGCGTTTTGTCAATACCCTTGTAAAGTGCGAGCAGATTATTAAATAATTCCACCGGTTTTTGAACATCGCCTTTAAAATTTTCATTTACAAATCCCTGAGTTTTTACAATAATAGTTTGTATTAACTCTTCTTTTTCGGCTGCTGTAATTGTTTTCTTCAGCCCGTTCACCTGCTTCATTTCTTCGGTTGAATAATCATATTCGGCTCCCGGTCTATTCAAAATAAAGCAATCGAAATAGGCAAACCTGATTTTGTCGAAAAATAAAGTTGACGTGCCATTGGGCAGTTTAAAATTCAAATCTGTCCGAATCCAGTCGATAACGGGCATAAAATTATAACAGACTGTTTTCACACCGGCTTTTCCCAGATTTGTCAGGCTTATTTTGTAGTTCTCAATCAGTTGTTCCCTGTCATTTCCGCCATATTTTATACTTTCCGAAACCGGCAAGCTCTCCACTACCGACCACCGCAAGCCAAATGATTCAATATAATCTTTAAGTTCAACAATATCTTCCTGCTTCCATATTTCACCATTCGGCACATCGTGTAAAGCCGTTACAATTCCTTCCACCCCAATTTGCCTGAGCATACCGGGCGTAATTGGATCTTTTTTACCAAACCATCTCCAGGTTTTTTCCATATTCTGTTATTTAAATTTCAAACTTTTCCAAAGTTTTGAACTTTGGAAAAGTTGGTATTGGCTTTTTAATTATGATGTTTCAAATCTAATTTAATCTTTTTTAAATCATCCAACTCGTGCACCGGACGCTCAATGTCATAAGGAATAGGGCGTTTTGAGAATGTCTGAAAATACAACAGGCAGGCATCTTTCCACCAGACAGCATCGCGTGCCTGAATCTTCAATTTGGATTGAACTTCGGAAAAACGCTGTGCATCGATAAAGGGTTCTGTTTTGTCCCATATTTTCTGATATTCCCTTACCTCGTTCACTCCTTTATCGTAGGTATAACACATTTCATCCCAAAGCGTTTTACCGCTTTTCATTTTAAAATCCCAGGGCAAATGGTGAAACCACAGTAAATACATATCCGGACAAAGTGCAGGATCATTAAATTGCTCTTTCAACGGAGTATAATACTGACTTACGGCATTGCTTCCGTGCGTTGTACGGTCGAAACCGATACCGGATGTACCGGCATTGTGATAGTATTTAGGCAACCAATCGGGACGGGCATCCGGAATGTCGCACCATGGTTCCGGACCGTAATGATGACTCCAGGCATAAATATGATGTAATCTCTAAGGCATCTTCCATAAACGACTGCCGTTTTCGGCGGTCATCCGGAAAACGGCAGTCATCATGAGAAAACTTAATAGCAATCCTTTTTTACATCTAAAAATCATACCTATTCATTAATAAACAATTTGTTACCTTTAATATTCACTATTTGCTCAACCACTTTTTTATCTTCAATTGATTTTGCATCCGGCTGTTTACCACCGATTGACAAGCGTACTTTCCCGGCCTCGACAACTGCAATATTTTCCTGATTACGGGCAGCAAATTGTGCCGGTTTCAGCATAAAATCAACAGTTTTCGTTTCTCCCGCTTTCAGGTGAATGCGCTTAAAACCCTGTAATGAACGGATAGGCTTCTTAAGTTTGCTGTCTGGCAATGAAACATATAATTGAACGACCTCATCTCCATCCATTTTTCCAGTGTTTTTTACATCAACGGAAATACTGATATTTTCATTGGTGTTTATTTCGGCAGGCGCATTTTTAATTGCGTATTCAAAAGTACTAAAACTTAATCCAAAACCAAACTCGTAAAGTGGTTGGCCTTCGAAATACCGATATGTTTTTCCTTTCATATCATATTCATCGAAAGCCGGAATCTGATTGATGTTCTTATAAAATGTCAACGGCAATCGTCCCGCAGGATTATAATCACCAAAAATTACATCGGCAATGGCTTTACCACCGGCCTGTCCGGGATACCAGGCTTCAATGATAGCCGGGATATTTTCGGCTTCCCAGTTGAAAGCCAGTGCGCTGCCATTTAACAAAACCAAAACGGTAGGTTTGCCCAATTGCTGAATCTCGCGGATCAGTTCGGTTTGTATTTCGGGCAACTGAATATCTAAACGGTCACCACCGGCAAATCCTTCAACTTTCACCTTCATTTCTTCCCCTTCAAGCAACGGACTTAAACCCATGCAAAGCACCACCAGATCAGAGTTTTTAGCCAGTGCCACGGCTTCTTCTTTCAGATTATTTTCAGGTTTGTCCCAGAAAATATGTACGTGTGAATATTCTGTATTGTTCTGAACGTATTCAATTTGTATTTCATATGCTTTACCGGCTTCCATTTTAATGTATTCGTAGCCTTTTCGTGAATGGTGCTCATTTTCCCTGCCGAATGTCAGCATTTTTCCATCCAAAAAGATTTTAAACCCACTCAACGCCTCACCACCAATGGCATACTCTCCGGTTACAGGCGGAACAAGTACGGCTTTCCAACGAACAGAGAAATTATCGTATTTCATATCGTTGAAAGGGGCTGTATTCCACCATGTAAAATTCACATTTTGATCAATCCGGGTATGCTTCGGACTTCCCTGCAAATTTTTATTTTCGAAGTATTCGGCATGCAATCCTTTATTATTCATTGTTTTATCAGTGAAAAAATACTGAGCCGGAATCACCGTCAGACAAGGCAATCCCCTGGCGAGTTCGCAACCCTGAGCAAAATTTACTTCAGCATCCGGCAATTTTTCGATGATTCCCTTCAAAGGAGTGGATTCGAAAGACGGATATCCGTTGTAATTACCCAGTAAAACCTCCCTGTCGTCGGCATTTGGTCCGATAACAGCCACACGTTTCAGCTTTTTTGTGAATGGTAAAATATTCTCACCGTTTTTCAATAAAACGATCGACTTACGCGCTGATTCCAATGCCAGTAAACGATGCTGTTCACAATCAACAACTTCAATTGGAATTTTTGAGTACTTAACATCAGTCTCCGGATCGAATTGACCCAGTTTCATCCGCGCCAGCATCAAACGATTTACCGATATATTAATTTCATCCTCTGTTAAAAGTCCTGAATTCACAGCGCTGAACAAATGATTTGCATAAACACTTCCACAATTTAAATCTGTACCGGCTTTGACTGCCATAGCAGCTGCTTCTTCGGGTGTTGCCACAACATGATGTGCCTTTTCTTCGTAAAAGTCCTGGATAGCTCCGCAATCGGAAACGATATAACCCTTGAAATCCCATTGATTACGCAGGATGTTTTCCAGAAATTTGCTCCCGCAACATGGTGCGCCATTCAGGCGTTGATAAGCGCACATTACCGAATAAACGCCGGCTTCGGTAACTGTACGTTTAAAATGCGGGAAATAAGTTTCAGCCAGATCATAATCGTTTGGTCGCACGTCGAACGAATGGCGGGTCGATTCAGGTCCGCTGTGAACCGCAAAATGCTTGGCTGTAGCAATCAGCTTGAAGTATTTCGGATCATTGCCCTGCAATCCTTTAATGAAAGGAATGGCCATTTCGGCGGTTAGAAAAGGGTCTTCGCCATAGGTTTCCATGCCTCGACCCCAACGTGGATCACGAAAGATATTGATATTCGGAGTCCAGAATGTTAGTCCCTGATAAATGCCGTGTTTTCCGCGTCGGAGATAATCGTGATGTTTGGCACGTGCTTCATCCGAGATCGCCACCGCATTTGCATACATTTGATCGTTGTCCCACATGGCTGCCATACCGATAGCTTGCGGAAAAACTGTTGCCAGACCTGAACGGGCTACACCATGCAAACATTCGTTCCACCAGTTGTATGCCGGAATTCCCATGCGATCGATGGCGGGAGAATCGTAACGCATGAGCTGCACTTTTTCTTTGAGTGTGAGTTTTGAAACTAAATCTTCGGTGCGCACTTCGAAACTCAGTTCTGTATTGAGATAAGGTTCAACAGGCTTGAACGAAGTAAGAGTCAGCGCGATAATGATAGTAATTGCTATCTTGTTTAAAGCTGTTTTCATGATATTAATATTGAATCCTGAAAAATAGTATTAATCAGGCTGTTGGATAACTCATTGTCAGTAGTGAAAAGTTTGCCGGTTTGAGCGTAAAGTGAAATAAAAGCACCTGATAATACGATTAGAATTTGTATGAATCTCTTCATGGTTTGAAGTACTTAGATTTACTGTTGTTTGTGATTATTACACAAATGTACAAAAATAAAATGAACATAGATTTTTTGAATTGGCAAAAAACCAATGAATTCAGGAATGATGCTGTTTTCGTCGAAAAATGTAACAACCACAATATAAATTGATACAATAACTTCCGCTTCTAAATGACATAATTGTAATTATACGGGATGAAATATAAAAAAGCAGCATTCCTTCCGGAGGAGAAATTCGTCCGTTCAACTTGAAATTGGGGGATAAGGAGCTGTTTACATTTTTACAGATGGATCCTGAGATGGAAATAGGATACAGATGGCAGCATAGTAGATGCACGTAACCTCAGTGCACTGGTTTCAGACGGATTTACCGGAATATTGATTTGTTCTTAAAATTCTTCGAAATAAAGGTATAGCTCGTGGAAACTCCCTGTGATTTTGTAATTGAAAATTTCACTTTGTCAATATGTTGAAAACGAAGACAGAAGTTTCAGTTGATATTTATTTTTATACCTGTTTCTTGCTGAGGGTTTTATCCATAAAAAAAGAGTAACTCAATTTAGCTACTCTTTTTTTATGTGATCAGATTGTCTGTAAATTACTTCCTTCAACCTGCATGCACATTCGCATTTTCCGGTCTCCAGTAATCCGCTTCGTTTCAGCAAGTCAAATTCTGTCCTGAAATTCTCAGTGAATATTCCTTTTTCGAGGTTTTCTTCAATTTGATTCAGCGTCCACCATTTCGTGTTTTCAATAAAAGTTAAATTTGGATTTACCTCTTCGCGCTGGCAACTTACAAACATAAATGCGTAATGCTGTTCATTTAGAGTCTCATGCATGTAATTTGACAAATACATATATTTGAAATCTTTTAGTCCATAGTGCTCTTCAGCGGTCCGTTCAGTACATTGTTCTATTGTTTCACCCATTCTCACATGATTTGAAATGGCAGTATCCCACAATCCCGGAAAAATTAAATCGTCAGGAGCTCTTTTTTGTAAGAAAATCATGCTTTTATCTATCAAATGAACCCTTACAATGGGATGCAGGTATTTCTTCTCATCATGAAGACTGGTTAAGTATTGAATGCTTCCAATTATTTTTCCCTGCTCACTGACTATTGGCCACCATTCTTCCTGAACTAATTTCCCGCGAATCATTTCTACCCGCACTATTTCAAATATTACCATGAAAATAATTGTACCTGCAAAGCAATATTTTATTATTTCAAGTGAAAGTGCATCCTGACTGTAATCAGATAGTTGAAGGAGTAAATTTGCAGTTATAAAAATTAATAATACAAAAAATAATGACCATATAACACGATACAACTCATTGAAGTTGTTCGACATGGGTATCAGTTTCGGGATTATGGCTGTGACCTTTTTTTGAATTTGCTTTCGGAAGAATAATAAAAAAACAATAAAAGCAAATATGATAATTTTATCTACAGAGTGCTGAAGAAATGAGGGCAGGGGTAGGAAAACGACAAAACTGGCAATAAGTCCCACGCTCATAAAAATGAACGTGAAAATTAAATGCCACATAAAAATCTTGTTGAATACGTAGAACACATAAAAAACAAGCAATAATACCACGGGGAATGCAATTTTCCAGGCTGTATCCATCCCATAAAACTCATCCAGCACTAAAAACAGGAGTAGAGGTAAGAAATGTAATATGGGGTTGAAAAACGATTCTTTAATTTGCTTTCTCAGCTTTTTCATAAACAGTATGCTATAATCATCAAAATACTAACAACAATATGCTGGTATAGTTTGATGATAAGCCGAAAAAGGTTGTTATTGTTTCAAAAGGACATCATTCTGCTCACATATTTGCCGATAATGTCAAACTCAAGATTGATTACCGTGCCTTTTTTTATCTGGTGAAAGTTGGTATGTTCATACGTATATGGAATGATGGCTACCTGAAAGCTGTTGTCGGTAGGATTGCAAACGGTCAGGCTTACACCATTCACTGTCACTGAACCTTTATCAACGGTCATATAGCCACGTTTTGCCATTTCTTTATTAAACGGATATTCGAACGTAAAATACCAGCTGCCATCGGCTTCCAGCACATCCGTACACACCGCCGTCTGGTCTACATGTCCTTGTACTATATGTCCATCCAGCCGCCCATTCATAAGCATGCTGCGTTCCAGGTTTACTTTGCTTCCCGGTACCAATAATCCTAAATTTGTACGGTCGAGCGTTTCCTTTATAGCTGTTACTGTGTAGGTGTCGTCCGTTATGGAAACAACAGTCAGGCATACGCCATTATGCGCTATACTTTGATCTATTTTAAGTTCGTTGGTGAACGAACATGACATGGTGATGTGCAGGTTTTCCTGCTCTTTGGTGAGTGCAACAACTTGAGCTGCTTCTTCTATTATTCCTGAAAACATAATATTTATTTACAATTTTAATATTTACTATTTACTATTTGGTGCAAAAACTTAGAGATTTACAATTTATTCATTTACAATTTGGTGCTAATAATTAGAGATTTACATTTTAATGAAATTCCAGTTCGACAATTATAGAATAAAAGCAATAAACCAGCATTATTAATTTTAAACCTGCCTGTTGCAGGCAAGTTGTAAATGAAAAAATCGTCAATTTCTTTTTACAATTACAGTATAAAAAGCAATAAACCAGCTTCTTTCAATTGTAAATAGTAAATGAATAATTCGTAAATTTTTTAATTTCTTGAGACGCTCTTTACACCTTTTACAATTTTTATTTTTTTTACAATAGACTCCAGATCCTTGGTGTCATTAACCATGATAGTCAGATTTCCCTGAAAAAGGCCTGCACTTGAGTCTACTGAAATAGACCGCAAGGTGATGTTTTTTTCTTTCGAGATAAGTGAAGTTATGTTCGTTACAATCCCGATGTCGTCGTGCCCCACGATGCGTAAAGTAATCGGGTATTGTGATCCTATCGATTTGCCTGACCAACGTGCCTTCACAATCCGGTAGCCAAAGCGGGCTATCATCTGGGGAGCATTCGGGCAATCGGTACGGTGAATTTTAATGCCACCTGCCACAGCCACAAAACCAAAAACATCGTCCCCGTAAATTGGATTGCAACATTTTGCCAACCGGAAATCGACGCCTTTCAGATCTTCGCCGATCACTAATATGTCCTCTTTGCCGGTTGTCTCCGTCGTAGTAAGCTCCTTGGAGAAAGTCTCGGCACTACGGGTCTCGAATTGTTCCGATGTAAGTTGTTTGTCTAAATCCAGATACGCATCGCGAACCACAAGCATATCGAGCTTTTCGTGTGCAATCTCCTGATAAAAATCGCTCACCGTTTTAAAGCCTTTTTTCTTGGCTAAACGTGAAATATTTCCATCGTCTAAATCTATTTTCCAGTTTTTGAAGCGGCGGACCAAGGTTTCGCGCCCCATTTCGGCATCTTTATATTCAACTTCTTTTAATGCCTGACGGATTTTTGTTTTCGCACGCGAGGTGGTTACTATTTTTAGCCAGGCTGAATTTGGTTTTTGAGTGGGTGAAGTCAGAATCTTTACCTGATCACCATTGTTTAGTTCGTGTTTGAGGGTCAGATTCTTGCCGTTGACCTGTGCCCCGACACATTTTGATCCCAACGCGGTATGAATGGAAAAGGCAAAATCAAGCACGGTGGCTCCTTTGGGGAGCTTGTGTAAATCACCGTTTGGGGTGAAAACAAATACTTCCTTATCGTATAAATTCAATTTGAATTCATCCATAAAGTCAATGGCATTCAATTCGGGATTCTCCAAAATCTCGCGGATGTTTTTCAACCAGTCATCCATGCCCGATTCACTTTTTATACCCTTGTATTTCCAGTGTGCCGCCAGCCCTTTTTCTGCCACTTCATCCATGCGAACCGTTCGAATCTGAACTTCCACCCATTTACCTTCCGGACCCAATACGGTTGTATGCAAACTTTCATAGCCGTTGGTTTTGGGAATAGAGAGCCAGTCGCGTAATCGTTTGGGATTCGGTTGATACATATCGGCCACGATAGAGTAGGTCTGCCAGCATGCCGCTTTTTCCTTTTCAAAAGGCACATCCAGAATCACCCGTATGGCAAATAAATCGTAAATGTTTTCAAAAGGCGTGTTTTGCTTCTTGATTTTTGTATAAATGGAATGGATGGATTTTGTACGCCCTTTAATTTCGAAACTAAAACCCGTTTCTTTGAGTTTCTCTTTCAAAGGCAATATAAATTCGGAAATATACTGGTCGCGCGAACGTTTGGTTTCATTTATCTTGTGAGCGATCTCCCGATAAATCTCCCGGTTCGTGTATTTTAATGATAAATCTTCGAATTCTGTCTTAATGGCGTATAAACCCATGCGATGGGCAAGGGGCGCGTATAAAAAAGAACTTTCGCGCGCGATGTTTTGCCTGTTTTCTTCGGCGTATGCATCCAGGGTACGCATCGTCTGCAGGTGATCCGCGATGATGATGAGTATCACGCGAATATCTTCGGCAAAAGTCAGGAATAACTTCCTGAAATTTTCTGTTTCGAGGGATGATTTTCGTTCATACAGTTCTCCTACACGCAATAATCCGTGTATGATAGAGGATACCTGGGTGTTAAACTTTTTTTCTATTTCTTCTATGGTCAACAGTTTCTTCTCGACCAGCTCATGCAGTAGAATGCTGATAACTGCAGCCTTCCCGAGCCCAATTTCATCCAGAATAATTTCCACAACCCTGATTTTATCCGACAGTGACTTTCCGGTGCCTGTCTCTTTTGGGGCATGCTCATTATAATACTGAAGTAGAATGGACTTAAAATCCTTTCGTTCGTCGTAGCTGAAAAGATTCGGGTACAAGCGTAATAACCTGCTATATTGCGTGCGGATGGATGATGTTTGAGGCGTTGTCATACGGAATGAATAGTTAATGGTAAGAACAGGAATGTGACTTTTGCCTTATAGATAAGATTTGAAATTCTCACTGCTTCACTTTTATTAAGTAAGCCAAATGTTTTGCAAATATACGACACATTCTTCAAGTTGTTTCAAAATCGGCTCAGAAAATGGCTAAAAAAAAGCCCGGAAAACCGGAAATCAAAAGAAACACCAAAAAAAACAGATAAAAAAAGCATAGAAAGATGGCGTATTGAATTTTCTTTTCTAAATTTGCAGACTGAAAAAAAAATGATTGTTTTTTTTTCGTTAAATACAATTGTGTACTTTCCTCAGTCATTTAATAATAAACAAATTTAAGCATGAAAACAATTATCAAAGTTTTGCTTTCTATTTCTATCGTTCTTCTCACCTATTTTTGTATTATGAGTGTACTCACACCCATTCGTTTTGAAGAAACAAAGGATAGCAGGGAAAAAATTATCATTAAACGATTGACGGATATTCGTAAAGCAGAGTTGGAATTCAGAGATCAAAAAGGACGCTATACCGCCAGCCTGGATACCTTGATCGACTTCGTTAAAACAGCCAGAAAAAAAATGGTCATGAAAGAAGGTTCATTAACTGACAAACAACTTGAGGCCGGATTAACCGAAGTTGCAGCTGTGAAAATTGTAAGGAGAGGTAATCCTACTGAGATTGCAGCAAACGGACTACAGGGTTTCGTACGCGATACGGCTTACGTAAGTATGCTCGAAGCAATCTTTCCAAAAGATTATACAGTCGAAACCATCAACGAATTGGCAATTATCCCATTTTCGAACAAGGAGAAATTTACGATGCGCGTGAAAAACGATTATGTGAACAGTGCCGGCATTAAAATTCCTTTGTTCGAAGCTTCTGCTACCTACGAGAGCTATCTGTATGATTTAGATCATCAGGAAATGCTTAATGCCATTGATATTCAGGAAAAATTGGAACGGTTTGCAGGTTTGAAAGTAGGTTCCGTTGACGAACCAAACAATAATGCAGGTAACTGGGAATAGACAGTCAGACAACTGCACGCCCGAAAGGCGCGTGCTGATACGTATCTGTTATTTCACAAACTCAAAATAACGATTTGGTTTTTAGACTTAACAATCTAATATGGAACAATTTCCCGGTTCGCAACATATTCACCAATACAGTTTATCCATTCGATTCAGTTCGGATGGATTTTCTTTATGGATATACGACGAATCGAACACACTGCTTACCACGAAAACCGTTACCAGCCTGTTGCTATCCCTTTCTGCAGAGGAGATAGTCCTGTTGTTGCAGGAAGATACTAATGCCTTGCTCGACATTCGTCATGTCCAATTGATTTACGAGTCCGATCGCTATGCATTTGTACCTGTTTCGATTTTCAAAGAGGAAGAAGCCGGCCTTTTTTTGCAATTACAGGATCAGTTGGAAAAAAATAACAAGGTACTATTCAACCCGATGCCTAAATGGGACATGGTGAATGTGTTTTCAATGCCGGGGGCTTTATTTGAAGCGTTAACCGAATTATTTCCCGGTGTGATCCCGGCACATCATCTCAGCTGGTTTATAAATGAAAAAATAAAACTGCAAAGCGACAGCAGCATTCAACTGTGGGTACGGCCTAAAATAATGGATGTAGTTGCACTGAAAGGCGGGAATATTGTTTTGATAAACAGCTTCGTCTATCATACTCCTGAAGACTTCACTTATTTTACGCTCAATATTTTCGAGCAACTATCGTTCAATACCGAAAAGGACAAGGTGAAATTATTTAATGTTCAAACATCTGCCGATCTTCAAAAACATCTTCAAAAGTACCTGAAGTATTGCGAAATAGCTGAATAATCTTTTTAAAGTATTCAGAATCTTATTTTTAATAAAAATTATATGAGAATTATCAGTGGAAAATATAAAGGCAGGCGGTTAAGTGCACCGGGCAATATCACGGCGCGACCAACAACCGATTTTGCCAAAGAAGGCTTGTTCAATTTGTTGAATAACCGGATTGATTTCGAAGGAATTGATGTGCTCGACTTATTTGCGGGAACGGGCGGCATCGGTATTGAGTTTGTATCGCGCGACTGTAACTCAGTGATCAGCATAGAGCAAAACGATAAACTCTGTGCTTATATCCGTAAAATATGCACCGACCTTAAAATCACCAATCTCTCCATGCTTAAAACCGATGTGTTCAAGTTTATCAAAACTTGTCACACGCAGTTCGATATGATTTTCGCCGATCCTCCTTACGACCTGGAGAATCTGAATGAAATCCCCGATTTGATCTTCAAACATAATTTACTGAAAGCAGATGGACTTTTTGTGTTGGAACATTCCGCTAAAAACCACTTTGAACTTCACCCCAACTTTACAGACCACAGAAGTTACGGGAGCGTGAACTTTAGTTTTTTTGAAGTGAAATAAATTCGATACCTACAAAAAAAGCAGCGTTACATTCATGTAAACGCTGCTTTCTTCTTTTTTTACTCAATACTCCATACTCAGAACTCCAAACTCCTGATTTCTACTTCCATCTCACTGTTTTACCTTTCGAAGTAGCTCTTCCCACCGTAAGAATATACAGTGAAAGCAGTGGCAGGAAAATATCAAAAACGGGCAGGGTCAGTATATGTTTCCGGTCGCCGAAATGTTTTGCTGAACGGTTAATGATCGATAACTGGACTATGTAACGGGTCAGAAACAGCACTACTGCTGTGATCTGGGTGATCAGGTTACCGAGAATTAAGGTCGCGATCAATAATCCATAGAATAAACCACGGGAGATCGGTTCGAGTGCCAGTCTGAATTTACTTATTTCGCTGTAATAGGATGAGACTGACAGATGACGTTCTTTTTGATAAAACCAGCCCCTGAAAGTCCTGTTCGGTTCTGACCAGGTAATGCTGTCGGGATCAATTTCTATCCTTGTATTCGTGCTGGTGGCAGCTTTGTTAATCATTAAGTCATCGTCTCCCGAGCTTAGTTGCAGGGTGGATGCAAACCCCTTCTGGGCGAAAAAAGTCTCTCTGCGGTAAGCCAGGTTGCGCCCTACGCCCATATACGGTTTGCGAGCATAGGCCATCCCCATATATTGGAGGGCGATAAACAGCGTGTCGTAGGTAATCAGGCGGTTTAAAAACCCCCTTATATTTAGATAGGCTCCATATCCCAACACAAACTCAGTTTCGGGAGTAAAGTTACGGGCCATACGGGCTATCCAGAATTTGTCTTCGGGCATGCAATCGGCATCGGTGAAGAGCAATAAATCGTTCTTAGCCGCTTTTACACCCAACGTAAGACCCAGTTTTTTTGTGCTCAGGTTGTTGGCTCCTACCGGCACGAAAGTGCTGCGCAGTCTGGGATAAACCTTACACAAGTCGTTGAGTAAAATGTCTGTTTCATCTGTTGAACCATCGTTTATCACGATGACTTCAAAATCGGGATATTCCTGTTGAAGGATGAAAGGCAGGAATTTGCGCAGGTTATCGGATTCGTCTTTGGCACAAATGATTACCGATACCGGTGGCTGTTCAGTCAAATAAGGAATGGCTTCCTTTCTGATTTTTCTTCTGAGGCGTAAAACACCATTGATATAGCGAAAATAATAATAAAGTTGGTGAATGAATGCCAGCGCTAATAAACCGGAAACGATCAATTCAGCCAATGAAAAAACAAAGCCGTAAAATTCTATCATAAAAACATTTTAAAATGAGCCTCAATTTCCGCCAATGGGCGGATGCTTTGCATTAGTTCTTTATTTTTGTATCTGTATCAACAAGTATTCTCCTATAAAACCACATTTCAACCGCCCCAAGCCCCTCCTGCAAACGGGATAAATTGCGGGGATGTAATATTACAACCGTCTCTATAACATCTTCTACAAAAGAAAATCCTGAAAACACGCTTAATATACCCTTTAATCCAAAGAATCAAGAACCAGGAAATAGTCGGTGGTTGGTAGTTCGTAGTCGGTAATAAAGAGTTCTGAGTATTGAGTTCTGAGTAAGTAGTAGACAGTATAAAATTCAAACTTAAAACCCGAAACGCGAAACTTTTCAAACCTTTCAAACTTTTCAAACCTTTCAAACCCGAAACGCGGAACCCAGAACGCGGAACCCGAAACAACCTCTTATTCCCCTTTAGGGGTTAGGGGTCATTTTAATTGATCCGAATTATATCCTATTGGCAATTTGCGTAAATTATATTGCGAAGCCATTATTTCACCATAAGCACCGGCCGAACGGATGGCAATCAGATCACCCCGTTTGGTTTGGTTCATAACAAACCCTTTGGCAAATGTATCCGAGGATTCGCAGATTGGGCCAACAACGTCATATGTTTCAACCGGTAATTCCGAGCTGATGTTTTCCATATAATGATACGCCTGATACAATGCCGGACGGATCAAATCTGTAAATCCTGCATCCAGAATGGCAAACTGTTTGGAAGTTCCTTTTTTGATAAACAGAACCCTCGAAATCAGGCTCCCGCATTGTGCAACCACCGAACGTCCCAGTTCGAAATGCAGCGTCTGACCCGGTTGTAAATTCAGGTGGTCGCGGAAAATTTTAAAATAAGCATCAAAATCAGGAATTGGGAAATGATTGGGATGTTCATAATTGATTCCCAGACCGCCACCTACATTCACGTGATCGAGCTTGACGTTCCGCGCTACGAAATGCTCCTGAATTTCGTTAACCTTTACGCACAATCCCTGAAACGAAGTCATGTCGGTAATCTGTGAACCGATATGAAAATGAATGCCAATGAGTTTTACATTCGGCAGGGTAGGGAAGAGGTCGATTACCTGATCCAGTTCCGACAGGTTGATGCCAAATTTGTTTTCACTTAAACCGGTTGTGATATAATGGTGTGTATGGGCGCTCACATTGGGATTAATGCGCAAGGCTACGTTGGCAGTTTTTCCTTTGGCGGCAGCCAATTCGTTGATAACTTCCAGTTCGGGAATCGATTCCACGTTGAAACAGAAAATATCATGGTCGAGGCCCAGGTTGATTTCCCAGTCTGCCTTGCCAACACCGGCAAAAACCACTTTCGATGGAGCGATACCCGCCTGAATAGCTGCTTCAACTTCGCCACCGCTCACACAATCGGCACCCAGTCCGGCATCCTTGATGACTGCCAGTACACCCGGGTTTACGTTGGCTTTCATGGCGTAATGCACATGAAAAACAGTGTTTTTTACTTGCTGATTAATTTCTTCGAGCGTGGTGCGAAGCGTATTTAAATCGTAATAATAAAAGGGCGTTTGAATGTCCTTGAATATATCTAAAGGAAAGTTTGCTTTAATCATGATAAAAATGAATAACCCCAAACCCCTAAAGGGGCTTAAGATCTGATTTATATAATTGTTTTAAACCTTAATTAAAAACATTATAGCTATGTCTTTAAGCCCCTTTAGGGGTTTGGGGTTTTTTTAATTAAAAAGTGCTTCGCTCAACGCATTGAGTGCTCTTTTTTTATCGACGCCATTGATCAGGAAAGAGATATTATAATTACTGCCACCGTATGAAACCATGCGGAGCGGTATTTCTTTGAGCGCGCTCACTACCTGTGCCTGAAAACCTACATTTTCGTAGGGCATATCCCCTACAACGCAGATAATAACCAGATCACTATCTACAGTGACTGTTCCGAATTTCTTCAGATCATTCACAATTTCTTCCAGTCGTTTGGTGTTATCTATTGAAACGGATACGCCGACTTCCGAAGTAGTCACCATATCGATGGGCGTTTGATAAGATTCGAAAATTTCGAATACTTTGCGCAAAAATCCATGAGCCAGTAACATGCGCCCCGATTTAATTTTAATGGCGGTAATGCCATCTTTAGCAGCCACCGCTTCAATTTTGCCTTTGTTCTTTTTCGTGGAAATCAGCGTTCCCAGCGCTTTCGGTTCCATGGTGTTCAACAACCGGACCGGGATATTGTTTAATTTCGCAGGTAATATACAGGTAGGATGCAGAATCTTGGCACCGAAATAGGCCAACTCGGCTGCTTCCTCAAAATGCAGTACCGGAACCGGTTTGGTGCCTTCCACAAAACGGGGATCGTTGTTGTGCATACCATCTATGTCAGTCCATATCTGTATCTCTTTGGCAAGTACAGCGGCTCCGATCAGGGATGCTGAATAATCACTGCCACCACGTTGTAAATTGTCTATTTCACCGTAAAAATTCCGGCAAATAAAGCCCTGGGTGATGTAAATCATTTTATCGGGATGTAAAGCCAGTTGTTCCGCCAAATGTTCCGCAATATAAGCGGTGTCAGGTTCCGCGTTTTTGTCAATGCGCATATATTCCAGGGCCGGAATCAATGCACTGTTTTCGCCCATCTCCTGTAAATACAGTTGAAATATGGCGGTTGAAAGCAATTCGCCCTGGGCTAAAATGGCTTTCTCTTCGAACAGGGTAAATACTGATTTTGACAAGGAGCGCAGGTACTCGAAATGCGATTTAAGTACCAGTCCTGCTTCGAATTTGAACTCGGGGGTGTTGTATAAATCCTCAATTACATCGAGATATTTTTGTTCCAGGGTGTTGATCCTTTCCAATCCACCCGATTTATTGTTTTTATAAAGATAATCTGAAATTTCGATTAAGTTATTGGTTGTTCCCGACATAGCCGATAAAACAACAATTTTCCGTTCTCCATCACAAATAAGCTTTGCAACCTCTTTCATCCGGGAAGCTGAACCTACGGATGTCCCGCCGAATTTTAATACTTTCATTTCTTTCGTGTTATATTATAATTGAATTGAATATAATTGAGTGCAAAAGTAATATTTTTTTCTCAATAATTTCCATTCGGTATCTCGATTAATTGTTTTATATTTGCAAAAAAATGTGCTTGTACATGAGAAAAAGAATAGTTTCTGTATTCTTATTGATTTTCTGTTTCATTACCTTCACCTATGGCATTGATGCATGGATACGAATTAACCAGTTGGGTTATTTGCCGAATGCTCAAAAGAAAGCTGTTCTGATGAGTGAAGCGGTACTTGAACTGAAGCAATTTTCCATTCACGACGCACTCACCAATAAAGAGTTGGCTGTATTTAATACAGTTACAAACTGGGGTATATTTCAATCCTGTCAGAGTAATTATATCCTTGATTTTTCATCCTTTCAGCTGCAGGGAGCTTTCTATATCAAAGCCGGGCTGATATACTCACCCACCATTTTTATCAATAAAAATACTTATCTCGGAAGCAGTGATTTTTTATTAAATTATATGCGGCAGCAGCGTTGTGGATATAATCCATCGCTTAATGCCCTTTGTCACCAACACGATGGATACGAAGTGTATGGTGAAACCCCAACGGTGGTTGAAACAACTGAAACCGGCAAAACCACAAACAGATCATATAAACGGAATTTTCAGTCCAGGGAAACCGAACCAACTTCCTCTGATAAATTTGTAGATGTGCGCGGTGGTTGGCACGATGCCTCCGATTATCTGCAATATGGCACTACGTCGGCCAATGCCGTATATCAAATGCTTTTTGCCTATCAAATGAATCCGAAATCATTCTCGGATAAACACGATGCTGCCGGAAATGTCGGGAAAAACAATATCCCCGATATTCTGGATGAAGCCAAATGGGGCCTCGATTGGTTGATGAAAATGTATCCTGGACAGGAAGTGTTGTATCATCAAATTGCAGATGATCGCGATCACGCGTCCTTTCGTCTGCCTTCCGAAGATCAGGTGGATTACGGTTGGGGACCCGGAACAGGTCGCCCGGTTTATCGTGCCACCGGAAAGCCGCAGGGTTTATTCGACAATAAAAACCGCTCTACCGGAATCGCTTCTATTGCAGGTAAATATGCGTCAGCTTTTGCTATGGGATCCGACCTGCTGTCAGCATTCTATCCTGATTTTGCCGATAGCCTGAGTGTGAAAGCCATTGAAGTTTATGAATACGGGAAAAAAAATCCGGGAGTGTGCCAGACTGCTCCGGGCAAATCACCCTATTTTTATGAGGAGGAAAACTGGGCTGACGACATGGAACTGGCTGCAGCTCAACTTTACCGGTTGACCTACGATGGCAATTATCTGAATGATGCTGCCACTTACGGACGCATGGAGCCAATTACACCCTGGATGTGTTCCGACACCGCACGCCATTACCAATGGTATCCTTTTATCAATTTAGGCCATTATATGCTCGCCAGCGTGGAGAATCCCCGTTACCAGAAAGAGTTCCTCCAGAATTTTCTGAATGGTATACAGCGCGTGAAAATGCCTGCATCCGAAAACCCTTTCAATGTTGGTGTACCTTTAATCTGGTGCTCTAATAATCTGGTGACAGCCATGGCTACCCAATGTAAGTTGTATCGCAACATCACAAACGACTCTACTTTTCTTGAGATGGAAACGGCCCTGGTTGACTGGCTTTTTGGACGAAACCCCTGGGGAACTGCTATGGTCGTCGGTTTGCCGAAAATTGGAGATACAGCATCCGATCCACATTCTTCCTTGTGGCACAATCACCGGATTCCGCTTTCAGGTGGCCTGGTCGACGGCCCGGTAGCCCGAAGTATTTATAATAATTTAGCGGGCGTTCATTTAACAAAAGCAGATCCATACGAACGTTTTCAAAGTGATTGGGCCGTTTACCACGACGATTATGCCGATTATTCAACAAACGAACCAACCATGGACGGTACGGCTTCACTCACTTATTTACTTGCAAGCAGGCAACAAGAGGGGGTTCCTGACAAAACGTCCGACAATAACGTCTATAACTTTGGCGGAATTACGCGTACCGATCCGGATATAAAACAAATTTCACTGGTTTTCTCCGGTCATGAATTTGCAGATGGCTACAAAATAATTCGCAGCACGTTGAAGAAACTCAATATAAAAGCTTCATTCTTTTTTACCGGCGATTTTTACCGGAATCCAAAATTTAAGTCTGTTATTAAAGGATTGCAGCAGGATCAACATTATTTAGGTGCACATTCCGATAAACATCTGCTCTATGCTTCGTTTCAAAACCGGGATTCCATGTTAGTGGGCAAGGATGAATTTCTGGAAGATTTGAGAGCGAATTATACGGAAATGGAAAGATTCGGGATTGAAAAAAATCAGACGCCTTTCTATTTACCACCTTACGAATGGTATAACGATAGTATTAGCCGCTGGAGTAATGAAGTTGGAATAAATCTGGTCAATTTCACGCCCGGAACACTTTCGAACGGAGATTATACGACCCCCGAAATGCGCGAAAAGTATTATTCGAGTGCCGAAATTTACAAACGAATCATGCAGGTTGAAAGGAATGAAGGTTTAAACGGGCATATCTTGCTGTTTCATATCGGTACCGATAAGCGCAGGCAGGATAAGTTTTATACACAATTGTACGATTTGTTGGTTGATCTGTCCGGGGCAGGATACGATTTTGTGGATTTGTATCAGTCGACCGATATAGTGGAGAAAAACAAGGTGTTGAGCCCTGATAAAAAACGAAAAAGGAAGAACTGAGAAGTTCTTCCTTTTTAATTGCATAAACAGGGGTGGGAGACGGGGCTCGAACCCGCGACTTTCGGTACCACAAACCGACGCTCTAACCAACTGAGCTACAACCACCGTATTAGCGAGTGCAAAGATACTACAGCAATTGATTCTTTGCAAGTATTTTTCAAAAAAAAACGCGTTATTTTTACAAAATGTTAATTACCAACGAATAATGATGGAAAGAAAAATGAAATATAGTCTGATTGATCCCCTGATGGAAGCTCAGATAGCCGAAATTCAACTTCAAATCCGGCTTTCAATGAATGGAATTGTATCCGAAAGTATGTCCGGTAGCGGAATTATCTATAAAAAAAATTATGGAGTGTCTTATCCCCGTATCAAGGAAATTGCAGCCAGGTACAGCCCCGGTCACGAACTTTCACAAAGGCTTTGGTCGATGAAAATCAGGGAAACCATGATTATGGCTACTTTATTGCAACCGGTTGAGAAATTTACTGCCGAAAATGCACAGGAATGGGTGTCACAATTTAACCAGATTGAAATTGTTGAACAAACATGTATGAACCTGTTTTGTAAGCTTTCGTTTGCCGATTCGCTCAGTATGAAGTTAATACAGTCTGATAATAATTGGGAAAGGATTACCGGATTTATTTTAGCTGCCCGTATAATCAATAAACTGAGTCGCGATCAAATTAACATCATTCTTTTAAAGGCGATCGAAATATCGGATACCGACGATTTCCATCTTTATAAAGCAGTCGGGCTTTGTTTGAGCCGTTTATGTCGCAAAGATAAAGAAACAGCCGCTTTGATTTTAAACGAAATTGAATCCATTGATCAAACAGCTTCAGTAGGTCAGCAATATATTTCAGCCGAAGTAAAACAGGAAATATTATTTTTGGACATTTTATAGCAAAAAATTGCGTAATTGTTGTACTTTTGTTCGTCACATTTTCAAAGAATGAAAGAAGAAAATTCATACCAGGAAATAAAAGATGTATTTACTGAATACCTCAGGATACATCAACATCGAAAAACTCCGGAGCGATATGCCATTCTGGAGCGGATCTTTTCTTACGATGGACATTTTAATGCTGATATATTGTATAATATAATGCAGGAAAATTACCGGGTAAGTCTGGCTACTATATACAATACCCTCGATCTGCTGTTGGAGGCTAAGCTTGTCATCAAGCATCAGCTTGGCGGTCAGTTTGCGCAATACGAAAAAACTTTCGGAAACAATACGCATCATCATTTGGTATGTACCAGTTGCGGGAAAGTGAAGGAATTCTCCGATAAACAAATCCGGGTGGCCATTCAAACCAGGACTTTTGCTCATTTTGAGATGTCACACTATTCATTGTATTTATTCGGGCTTTGCAGTAAGTGCAAGGAAACTCAGAAAATATAGTTGGTAGTTTATTGTCGGTAGTAAGTAGTTCTGAGTATAGAGTTCTGAGTAAAGAGTTCTGAGTTTTGTTGGTAATTTTATAGGAGACGGTTGTAATTATAATTCTACCGATAAACCGGTATGTTCCATTTGCGACCTTTGCGCCTCCCGACAAGTCGGTATGTGCCATTTGCGCGAGAATTTAGTAACAAAGCAGAAATAATGATTCTACCGCCCCAAGCCCCTGAAAGAGCTGTCAGGAGGTGTCATTGATAGTTTTTTATAATAAAAAGAAAAAATATTTTATTCATATTTACAATTTAGAATCGAATGAAAGTAGATGTATTATTAGGTCTCCAATGGGGTGACGAAGGAAAAGGAAAAGTGGTAGATGTACTTACACCCGGTTACGATCTTGTTACACGTTTTCAGGGTGGACCAAATGCCGGTCACACACTGGAATTTGAAGGAAAGAAATTCGTGTTGCGTTCTATACCTTCCGGAATTTTTCAGGGCGACAAAGTGAATATCATCGGAAACGGTGTGGTCATTGATCCAGCTTTATTCAAAGCCGAAGTGGATGCCTTAAAAGCGTCGGGACACCCGCTGACCGAAAGATTGAAAATTTCGAAAAAAGCACACCTGATACTTCCAACACACCGCTTGTTGGATGCTGCTTACGAATCGGCAAAAGGAAGTACTAAAATTGGAACCACCGGCAAAGGTATCGGACCAACTTATACTGACAAAATCAGTCGTAACGGCGTACGGGTGGGTGATATTCTCCATAATTTTGAAGAAAAATACAACGCGGCTATTGCCCGTCATCTGGAACTGCTGAAACAATACGATTTCGAATATGACTTGCCCGAATTGGAAAAAGCCTGGTTCGAAGGTATCGAATGCATCAAGGATTTTGAACTGATCGACAGCGAACATTATATTAATAACGCGCTGAAGGCAGATAAAAGAGTGCTGGCCGAAGGTGCACAGGGTACCATGCTCGATATCGACTTTGGATCTTATCCTTTTGTAACTTCTTCCAATACCATTTGTGCAGGTGCCTGTACAGGTTTAGGTGTTGCTCCCGGTAACATCGGTGAGGTGTATGGTATTTTCAAGGCATATTGTACCCGCGTGGGTAGTGGTCCTTTTCCTACCGAGTTATTCGACGAAACGGGTGAAATCATGCGTAAAATCGGTTTTGAATTTGGTTCGGTAACCGGACGTCCACGCCGTTGTGGTTGGATTGATCTGGTTGCACTGAAATATGCCGTGATGATTAACGGTGTTACCAAACTGATCATGATGAAGAGTGATGTCATGGATAATTTTGATGTCATCAAAGCCTGCGTTGCCTATAATATTGATGGAAAAGAAGTAGAACAGTTCCCTTATGACTTAAGCGACGGTTCTGAACCCGTTTATGTTGAATTGCCGGGTTGGAAAACTGATATGACAAAGATGCAAAGCGAAGATGAATTCCCCGAAGAATTCAATGCCTATATCAGCTTCCTGGAAGAAGAACTGGAAGTGCCCATCAAAATTGTTTCTGTCGGGCCCGATCGCGGACAAACCATCATACGGTACGAAGATTAAACGTTCCGTGTTTCGCGTTTCGTGTTCCACGTTTGAAGGGTTTGAGGTTTGAAAGGTTTGAAAGGTTTCGCGTTCAGGTGTCTTTAATCTTGGTTCTTGGCTCTTGGTTCTTAAAAGTTTGAAAGTTTGACGTTTTGTTGTTCCACAAAATGGAGTTCTTCCGTCATTCTTTCATTTTTTCATTCTTCCATTCTTTACTACTTACTACCGACTACTATCTCCCGCCGCTTCTGCCATTTTGTCAACTGGCAAGGATTTTGACGGGAAATTTGCACTAACAATTAAAAATCAAATCTTATGTTATTCGGATATGTTATTTTTGGAATTGTAGCCTTAGTAAGCTGGCTCATTCAACGGAGTTTAAAATCAAAATTTGAGCGTTACTCTAAACTTCGCATTCCCAATGGAATGACAGGAAAGGAAGTGGCTCAGAAAATGTTGCGCGACAGCGGTATTACCGATGTAACTGTAACATCAACCAATGGTCATTTAACCGATCATTACAACCCGCTCACCAAAACGGTGAATTTGAGTGAAAATGTGTATGCCTCCAGCAGTGTTGCTGCCGCCGCCATTGCCGCTCACGAGTGTGGTCACGCTGTACAACATGCTTATGCATACGCGCCTCTTAAATTGCGTACGGCCTTGGTTCCGGTAGTAAGTTTTGCTTCCAACTGGATGCAGTGGGTGCTGTTGGCGGGGATTATTTTTGTAAACACTTTCCCACAACTGCTTATGGCAGGAATCGGTTTGTTTGCCATGACAACCTTGTTTAGTTTTGTCACTTTACCGGTAGAAATCAATGCCAGTACGCGTGCCTTAGCTTGGTTGAACGGCGCTGGCATCACCAATTACGAAACCCACGATCAGGCAAAAGACGCTTTGAAAACTGCTGCTTATACCTATGTGGTTGCTGCTTTAGGTTCGTTGGCCACGCTGGTGTATTACATCATGATGTTTATGGGCGGAAGCAGAAGATAGACCAATTTGAAAATTATTCAATTTGAAAATTTGAAAATGAGGGAATATGAAGATATTTCCTCATTTTGTGTAATATGCTTTGTCTCTTCCATTTCATAACCGGAAAATTTTGCTAACTTTGCACCCGCTAATAAGGCTCCGTAGTTCAGTGTATAGAACGTCAGATTCCGGTTCTGAAGGTCCCGGGTTAGAATCCCGGCGGGGTCACTTTGTAAATCTTAATCCGCTATAAGTTTGTCTTATAGCGGATTTTTGTTAAACAATACTGGCGTCAGTACCGGCGAAAAATGAACTGTCAAACGAAAAAATCGCTTCGATTTTGTTTTATATATTTACCATTTTACATTACTACGGCTTTTGTCGGATCCCGACGATTATTTTCTTCTGAAATCTTAGTCCGGAGTATCCTTCAGGAAGGCTATTTCTGCTCATGATTTTTATACATTCTTTTCTGTCTTTTTTTAGTTGAAAAGTGAGGCTTTACACCTTTGTATCTCATATTAGGCTGATTCTGTTCACCGGTTGTTAGACAAGCACTTATACGCCAATGTGATTTTATCCCGTAACTTACCCCGTAATTATTCATTATCCAAAATAATCCAATGACCACCCTTGTCTCCACCTATTCGGTCTAAAATTCCTGCTTTTTTTAATTTATTTAACTGATATTCAACACCTCTTCGACTCAATCCACTAAACTTCATCATCTCTTTTATAGTAACCATAGAATTAGTAGATATCGCTTCAAGTATACATTCAACTGAAGTTTTCTCCACAGTTTTCTCCACAGTTTTCTCCACAGTTTCTTCCACAGTAACTCCCAAACGCAGCAATCTAATTGTAAACATACCTTCTGTGCTGAATTCGGGCAATGGTAATCCAGCTTCTTTCATCAAATTATTCATCCGGTTGATACCCGAACCCACTTGCTCAACGAGTTGCATACGTGCAAAAAGTCCGAAGATGAGTGGATTCCTTGAATGACTACGTTTTCCAAAATCTGCCCGATTAATAGCACTCACTAATCCACCTGGATTGCTAATTTCGACTCTGTCATCAAAAAGTTCAATCATTATTTTGGCACCTTTGTCGTAATAATCGCGGTGCGAAAGTGAGTTGATAATGGCTTCCTTGAATACTGTTTCGGGAATTTCCCAAATTTCTTTACGTGGACCCGACCCTTGTCCTTCAATGTCGTAACGAACGTTCATTTTTTCTTTCAACCATTGAATAGCTTTGGTGTATTGCGTGTATAGCGACCCACCAAATGATTTATCATCGATAATATACCGTTTGTCCAACCCTTTGAATGACACACAACGCACAACCGCATTCTCGAAAATAACTTCGGGCTGTTTCCCGAAAAACAGTACTGCACCATTTTTAAATTTGTCGTTTTCTGTCAATAATTTCAGGTTTTTGTATATCTGAGCATCGGGTGTGCTTTCGGTTAAATTTGCAGCGTATTTAAATATTTTCAATAATCCGGCATCCACATCGATAGATGCATCAAACTCGTTACAAGTTGCTTCATCGAAATAAATCTTACCCGATTGTTGGAAGAAATCGCGCATCTGCTCTGCTGTAGTGAGCTTCTGCGAATTTGGGCCTAAACGCACATAAATAGCACCGGATAATACATAAGGCTTATTGGTTCCCGAGGGTACTTCTATAACACCTATTTGTTTGCCATCCACTTCCACTATCGATAGTGTACAATGAAGGGCGGGTGTAATCTCACCTATTGAGTTTTGAATAGCCGACCGTTTGGTATTGTCTATACTTACTCCTTTCAGGTTATTTTTATCGTCAACGCCTATCAACAAAACACCGCCTGCTGCATTTGCAAATGCACATACCTCCTCGCTCAGTTCCTTTACCTTGGAAGGAACAGATAACTTAAACTCTGCATTATATCCTTCACCACCGGATAAAAGTAATCGTATATCTTCGGTTGTTATCATATTTTGGAAATTCTTTGACAGCTTTGTTTGCTTAAAATTGTATTTCATGTGGTTATGCATTATAAATATAATTTCAAATAATGGTCAAAAATACGCATTTATTTTCACAATGTATTTTATTTACTGTTTTTAAATAATTATAGGCACTGAAGATCCAAATCATATTTAACTCAAACTTTTTTGCTGAAAATAAAAAGGATAAAAAATTAATATTGTCCAGACTAATGAATATGATTTCTAAATTCTGTTGTGTTATGATTCGGTTTCCCTTTAGGTCTGCTATTTGGATTTCCAGTTTTCCTTTTTCTCTGTTCTATAATTCATTGTATTTATTATGTTGTTTTCCTATTTAATGTTTTTACTTGTGATCTCAATATATTCAGTAAATTTTTCTTTTAATTAAATGATTATCTCTTTAAAAATAAATTTATATATTTGCATCCAGTACACCCTATATTTCTGGACAGCTATTTTATTACAAAAAACTTATATTATTGAATTTCTGAAAAGATAAGCTCCGTGATCCGGATATAAATGTTTTTGAAAATTTACCGGAAGGGAATTGATGTAAATTGAGAATAATATTTATACTCCAACTTAGATTTTATTATGATATAAACTTTAAATCAGGATGATATGAAACCAGTGCATTTATTTTTTCTGATCGTTGTTTTATTGAACAGTTTCAGTTTAACAGCACAAAAGGAAGAGCGACATGACATCGTTTTATTGGATAATGTGAATTTCGACCGGGTTGATAAAAACCTGGAGTTAACCAGGCTGGCTGACAAAGTCTGGTTAATACAATCGTCTTATGCCTGTAACGGTCATCTGGATTGCAATCATTTGCTTATTGTAGACCGGAAAGATATTGTTTTGGTAAATACACCCGCAAGCGATTCATTAACTGCAATTTTGCTGAATTGCATAGAAAAAAAGTTCAAAAGAAAAGTGACCAAAGTAATTGTTTCCCATTTTCATGATGACAGTTCGGGAGGTTTGATCGTGATCGGCAAGCGTGGTATCAGATCCTATGCGTCGAATATGACCCGCGATTTGTTAAAGCCCGGAAACAAGTCGATTGATTTCGTATTTACAGACTCATTAAACATACCTTTACAAACCATTCCCTTGAAATTGTACTATTTTGGAGCCGGTCATTCCATTGATAATATTGTAATCTGGTTATCTGCCGGGAAGATCTTGTTTGGTGGCTGCCTGATGAAATCATTGGATTCTACGGATAATGGGAATATTAAGGATGCTGATTTACAGGCCTGGCCGGTTACCGTTCAAAAAGTAAAGGATAGATTCCGTGATGTGCAGACTGTTATTCCCGGCCATGGAATGATTGGTGATGCTTCGGTATTCGACCACACCATTGAGATTTTGAAATAAAAAGAAATGATAATCAGAGCGTTTCAAACTGCGGAACGGCCCGGGATAATTGACAAAAAATGGATCATTTTAAACCTTTGTCGGCCAAAACAGTCAAAACACTTCGGATGCTTTCATTTGCACGAATGCTAAAATTTACAAACTAAGAGGAAATACATAATCTATAACGACATGACAATAATGGAAGAAAAAAACTCAATTGATAGATCGAGAGAACATCTGGCTAACGAGAGAACTTTTCTTGCCTGGATTCGAACAAGCATTGCATTAATGGGATTCGGTTTCGTAATTGTAAAGTTTACTTTGTTTTTAAAGCAGCTCTCATTACTTTTGGAAACAAGTGTGGTACCATCAAAAGGATATTCATCAATCGTGGGAGTCGTAATGGTTGCTATAGGCGTTATAATCGCTTTTTTGGCTTTTCTGCAGTACAAAACGAATGAAAAACAACTAAAAAATAATTACTATGTGTCCTCCTCAATGTTGTCACTGTTAATAACGCTCATCATTATAATCGGCGGCGTATTTTTAGTATTCTACTTGCTATCAACAATTTGATTTTATTTAATAGGATGATTTGTTTTCGGACACAGAAGATACAATAAAGCATTAACGCAACTTTGGCATTACAAAATTACTCGTAAAAAAAAATAATTGGAACAATATAATGTGCTGTTTTTTTCTATTATTTCAGATAATTTTCCCAATATTATTAATAAGTCGTAGACTAAATTAAATGTCTCATTTTATGCTGTCATTTCATTATATAGAATTTGAATTTTACACATAGGTTCACATAGTAATTTTCACATAGTTCAACATCATTCTAATTCCCTGATGTCAGATTATTTCGCATATAATTGGTAAACATAGAAACACATAGACAAAGAAGTATGTGTTATAAAAACGAGAAAATGGAACTTATTACTATGTTTTCTATGTTATCTTTCTATTAAACTATGAATTTCTATGATTACTATGTGAGACTATGTGTTAAAAAAAATCGACATTAATTTGTTCCACTTACTTATCTCATTACTTAACTCCCGGTTACGATGAAAAAAAATATCCTGATTCTTGTTTTAATGATCCCATTTTGTTTGTTAACCGCGCAACAAATCGCCTTTCCGGGTGCGGATGGATTTGGAAAGAATGCAGCAGGAGGAAGGGGAGGAGCAGTTTATCATGTTACGAATCTGAATGATGCGGGTGCAGGTTCCTTTCGGGATGCGGTCAGTCAACCGAAACGTACAGTCGTTTTTGATCTGAGCGGGGTAATAAAAATTCAAAGCAGAATCTCCGTCGCATCCTTTATCACCATTGCCGGACAGACAGCACCGGGTGAAGGTATCGTAGTTTATGGCAACGGAGTTTCATTTTCGGGTTCCAATGATATTATTGTAAGGTATATCCGTTTCAGGGGAAGCGTGGAGATGAGTAAAGGCGTATGTACCGTGTCGGCGGACCATGCCAAAGATATTATTTTCGATCATGTAAGCATTGAATGGGGCCGTTGGGATAACCTGCACATCAAAGAAAGTAAGGACATCACTCTGCAATACTGCCTGATCGGTGAAGCAATTAATCCCCAGATGTTTGGTGCCTTACTCGAAAATCCCACTAACCTGACCATTCATCACTGTCTTTGGGTTGATAATCAAAGCCGTAATCCCAAAGCAAAAGCAGGCATAGAGTTTATTAATAATGTAATCTACAACTGGGGAAGCAACGGGCTGGTCGGCGGACATTCGGCTGCCGATCATTACCAGGATATCATCAACAATTACTTTATCGTAGGACCAAATTCTTCAAATGGATTTATCAGTCAGTTCTCTGTTACCGATCATGTATATCATGCAGGAAACCTGGTGGATATGGATAAAAACGGTAAGTTGAACGGACGTCCGGTATCCACTGAAGAATTTGTCAAAACGACTGCAACGATTGTAACAAAAGCACAAAACACCTCTTTATCTCTTTCTGCAATTGAGAAACCCGAAGCAGCCTTTAAAACAGTATTGGCTCAGGCCGGTGCTTCACTGCGTCGTGACGCCATTGATGCCCGTCTGACAGGCTATGTAAAATCGCTGGGCAAGGAGGGCCGGGTCATTAAGTCGGAAACAGAAGTTGGCGGACAGCAAGCAATAAAAAGTGTAAAAGCCCCGAATGATAGCGATGGTGATGGCATGCCCGACCGTTGGGAGAAGAAAAATGGTCTGAATGCCGACGATCCGAAGGATGCGAACGGGATCAATGTCAAAGGGTATAGCAAGCTGGAGGAATATCTGAATAATCTGACAGTTCATTAAAGCTATCGTAGTCCCGCAGAGACTGAAAATATCCTGTTAATATTAAGAATCTAATTTACAATAGTATGAAAAAATCAAGTATGCTCATTTTCTTTTTACTCATTCTTTTTTCAGGTTCTATATACGCGCAGGAATTGCTGCAAACCGGCGGAAAGAAGATGCCTCCGGTATGGATAGACAAAGATACCCATCATAAAGTGATGCGGCTGACTCAACGCGAGGGTAACTCGGCCAGTTTCTATTTTCACAACAATCCTTTTATTAGCGGACAAAACAGGGATGATGTCAGCATGATCTTTTATGGAAATGATAGCTACAAAGCCGATGGAGTTGGCATGCAACTGTTTAAGGTAAATCTTGCCAGCCTGGAAATTACCCAACTGACGGACAAAAGCTTTAGAAAGAACGGCGAAATTGTTGGCAAAAAGAATCACAATGTCTATTATCAGGTCAACGACTCCGTATTTTCCATCAACACCGACAGCCGAAAAACTTCATTCATCTATGTTTTCCCTGATGGTTTTAAAGGTACAATCACTACGCTGAATGCTGACGAAACCCTGTTGGGTGGAGTCTGGTCGACGGATGCGGAAAAAACAATATACAAAGCCAATCCTGCAAAACACGATTATTTCAATAAGATTTATGAAGCGCGGCTGCCCCGCACCTTATTTACAATTAACCTGGAAACAAAAGCATTGACAAAGCTTTTTACCGACAGTGCCTGGCTGAATCATGTGCAGTTTTCGCCGGCTGATCCGCATTTATTGATGTTCTGTCACGAAGGACCCTGGCATAAAGTGGACCGCATCTGGACCATTGACCTCGACACAAAAGCGGTGAAACTGATGCATAAGCGCACCATGAACATGGAGATTGCCGGTCACGAATGGTTTAGTCCCGATGGAAAAATAATCTGGTACGATTTTCAACAGCCCCGTGGCGGAACGTTTTTCGTAGCCGGTACCGATGTGAAAACCGGGAAAGAGATAAAATATAAGCTGGAAAGAAATCAATGGAGTGTGCATTATACCCAATCGCCCGATCAAAAATTATTCGCCGGCGATGGAGGCGACTCTACATCTGTTGCCAAAGCCAGCGACGGGAAGTGGATCAACCTGTTTATTCCCGATGGTGACCGTTTTCGCTACGAATGCCTGGTGAATATGAAATTCCATCAATATAAACTGGAACCGAATGTACATTTCTCACCCGATGGAAAATGGATTATCTTCAGGGCAAACTTCGAGGGTTTCGAAAGTGTTTATGCGGTTGAAATTGCCAAAAACTATTGACGGCTTCACTTGCGTAATGGGTTGGATTTAATGAGTGAAGCCGTCAATATAGTGAAGTCGTCAATAAGAAAATATTACAATGAAATAATCATCCCTGTTGACAGCGACTTTAAAACTGGCGGTTCGGTAATTAATAATATATCCTCAAATCTGTAATCAATATCATATGTTATTGTCCAGCTTACTGTTTTGCTGAGTCGCAAATTTAACCCAATCATATACGAATTTGTGAACAATAAGGGTGAGTAGAAGTTGATCCCCACCGCAATCCGGGGAATAATTATGCCTTTGGTAAAATGATATTCTACCTGCAGGGGCATGCGTAATATCGAATTATCATATCCATCGAATACATTCAGTTTCTGAACGCCCGTTCTCAAATAAAAATTACCATCCACGGTTGGGTCACAGACACTCAATAAAATACCTCCCTGAAAAATATTTGAGCCCCAGGAAATATCCTTATTGAATATTTTCCCGATATTCATTTCAATATTCAAGGCTTCACGAACCTTATTCCCATTTTTCGAGGCAGGCTCATCGGTTTCAACGGTATCCTTCAGGTTATAATTCGAATTGCTATGGATCAGACACAATTGCCCGTAGCGGTTTACTTTTTTTACGTAATAGGGTATCATCAAAAACTTCCCGTTTGCTTTCTCTATATAATAATGCATGCCCTCCTTATCCTGCAGATACCAGATCGCATTTTTAGGCTTGCCAATACTTTTCATAAATACCCGGACACTATCCTGCATTTTGGCCACATAATAATCACCGGCAATAAATCCGTAAGCCATGATGTCCCGGGGTGTATAAATGAATACCATTTTTTTCCCTTCGGGCATAAAACTACAGCTACTTCCCATAAGCCTGTCACTTTTAGCTTCAATGCTGCCAAACAAAGTATCACCTTGATGTTTGATAATAAATCCCGGACCCGATTCCTGCTGTGCGCGGACAATTACCGTAAGAAACATTAAACAGAAAAATAGCATGCTGTATTTCATTTTCTATGGTTTTATTGACAAAAGCTCAAAGATAGAAAGATTTTTTTTATTAAACATAAAACATATATACCCCTTTCTTCAAAACAATAAAGTAATTCTATTTATATCATTACTAGCCTAAAAAAAAGCAGACCGGTTCTCACGAATCAGTCTGCTATCAGGTTTTTTTTTGAGATCTATATTTTAAAATTATTAACTGCTGCAAATATAGTGTTTATTTGTATTGAATGTACAAAAAGAAGAAAAATAATTATTTTGCATGAAAAACTTTAAACCGCAGGTTGGATTGAGCTTACTGTCCGGTAATGGAAACTGAGCCCGAGAAGATTTAAGATTTTACCGTGAAATCCTTACAGAAATAGTTGTAAATTGCCTTTATTTTACTGTTCCCACTTATTTGTTTTGAATATTTCAAATAAATTGGCAGAAAGAGTACCATGTTAATTGTTTTTTGTATGTTTGTGGGGTTATTACTACAGGTAAATCATTTAATGTGAATAACCATGGTGTGAAACCCGTGGAGAAATGGGATCAAAAAAAATCAAATCCGCCGGATTTTAAATAATCAATTCTTAACCTATGAAATACCAAAAACAATTTATCGGATTCATCTGCGGATGTGCATTCTTATTCTCATTACAGGGATGTTATCCTTATTATGCCTTCGGAAATGGTGGCGTTGAACCGATCGTATTTGTAAAGCCGGTTTACGCCGATACTGCTTTGCGAACTACCTATATTGGTGGAAAATATTCTCATTCCATCGACAGTACATTTGGACATAAAGACGAATCGAATTATTTTGGACAAATTTACTGGTCACAGACACAAACGGAACGAAACTATAATTTCTCCTATGGTGCCTTTGGTTATTTAGGTTCTTATAAAGTTGTTGAAGTGCCATCCTTTCAGGGAAATAAACCCTATTACGGGGGAGGACTTTCCGGAGAAATGAGTCTAAACAGCCCTTTTAGGAATTTCGATATGAGATTCATTGGTCTGCGAGGAACATTATATTACGAAAACGGAGCATTTACCAGGTTCCGTAAATTGGCATCTGAACAATCCCTTATAACCGGTGTGAATTCCAGTCTGTTTGCTTACAATTTAAGTTATACCATCGGAGGTGATTTTAACCTGAACAGACAGAGTAGCTTAGGCTTTGCTGCTTCATATGGCATAACTTATTCGTTAAACGAAGAGGATGCTTTTTTTACGAATTCATTAAATTTACATTATACGAATAATCAGATTACAACCTTTATTCAATATACTGATTGCCTGTTTGCTATGGGCGGAGAGTTTGCCCTGGGATTTAATTTCAGAATAAAATAAATGTATATTGGTGATAAGTTAATTTGAAAATTTGAAAATGAAAAAAATCAAAGAATTACAATTCATTAAATACGTCTCAATATGCTTATCACAACATTAGAATAAATTATCAAAATCAATGGCTCAATAATGTTTTAGGCAAGTAAATATTATAAATTAACAAACACATAGTTACACATAGTAATTCACATGGTCAATATTAGAAACAAGACATAGAAACACATAGCTTTTATTTTTTTTCGCAAAAAATAAAAGAAAGAGAAGCTTAATTCATACATTTGTAGGTAAATAACACACTTGTTTTGCTATGTGTTCTTTTTTTTTACGAGAACTATGCGCATCTATGTGTGATTTTTACTTTGTGTTACTATGTGTCGATCTTTTTTTGAAAATTGAACCCCACCTAGTTCGTTGTAGAGCCAAATAAATTACCCATTGTCAATATAATGTGCCAATTTAAAAATCAAGAGGTACTAAAAAGTATAGTTAACAATTGTCGATGATATAAATAATGATAACCACCATGAAAAGGTCAATAACCCGGGTTTTCGGGACTTTCATTTTGCCGGGTGTTTTTTGTATAGCCATGGGTGTGCTCGAGGCTGTTGTAGTTGTCTATCTCCGTCAGGTTTATTACCCCTCTGGTTTTGATTTTCCTTTAAATTTTCTGACTCCCGAAATGCTGATGATAGAGTGGATCAGGGAAATCGCCACCATCGTCATGTTGGTGGTTTTAGGAATTATGGCCGGAAAAGAGAACCTCCAGCGCTTCCTTTACTTCCTTTTCTGCTTTGCCATTTGGGATATCACCTATTATGCCGGATTGAAAATCTTCCTCGACTGGCCGACATCCTTAATGACCTGGGATATTTTATTTCTGATACCGGTCCCCTGGATAAGTCCGGTGCTGGCTCCGCTTATTTGTTCTGTCACCATGATATTTTTTGCCATCAGTATCATGTATCTGAAGGAAACAGTTACAACCTTTAAAATAAAACTGTTTGAATGGGGAATGATTCTGCTGGGTGCTACGGTTATCTTTTGTTCTTTTATCCTGGATTATTTCAGGCTGATCGTACAAAACGGTTTTCATTCCTTTTGGACTTTGTCGGGAGACAAGGAATTTGAACAGGTTATGTCGAAGTTTATACCGGTTGATTTTAACTGGTTACTTTTTGGAATCGGTGAAGTGTTTATTCTATATGGAATTATTTCAGTGATCGTGCGAACGAAAACAAAAATAAGTAAAAGGTAAAATTAGAACATTGAAAATATAAAAGGGCAGTATCAGAACCTGATATATTGAAAGGCAATAAAAAAGTTGGGTATAAAATCTTACACCCAACCTTAAACTTTAATAATTCATTTCTTAGGTTTAACATAACCTTCTTCGCCGGCTTTATAAACATGCTTACCATCTTTACATGCCTGTGTACAAACATGTTTTACCTTGACAACTTTTTTTACTTCCTTAGTAACAGGCTTTTCGGTTTTGACTTCGGTCTTCACAACTTTTTTTGTAGTAACTTTCTTTTCGGTAGTAGTCTGAGCTTGAAGTAATCCAACCATCAATACTGCTGCAATAAAACTAACAAGTTTTTTCATACAAATAATATATTAATAAGTTGTCCGATCTTAAGGCTTTTCGGTTCTCCCCGTTTGAAATAGTATTCGGCTCTATCGATTTCAATAAATAACGTATAAATAAACAAATATATTTTCAGCAGTGTTCATCTATTCGGGGGAAAAAATAAAAAATAACATTATATTTGTCCATGTTTTTGTTTATGATATGGAGAATTTTGTCAGGTGGGACTTTAATAGAAAAGGATGAAAGTAATCAATTGAAAAATATTTAGAAATACACCTGGCTTTGGTTCTCATAAATTACGTTGAATTCTGATAAGCTTAAAGTAAGGCCATTCTGTTGCTTTTTGAACCTTTCGATTTATCAATTGTTTTTATTTTCACTTGATTAAACTAACGGGAACGGCAGATTTACTAACTTTTTAAAATTATTGTAAGATGATATATAATGAACTGGGAAAAACCGGCGTATTGGTTTCGGAACTTTGCCTGGGAACCATGACATTCGGTGGGAAAGGTTACTGGCAGGCCATAGGACAATTGGCGCAGGACGAAGTAAACAAAATTGTAAAAACATCAGTGGATAGTGGTATTAATTTTATTGATACTGCCAATGCCTATTCCGAAGGTTTGTCGGAAACATTGCTGGGTGAATCGTTGCGGAAGTTGGGCATTCCGAGGCAGGAAGTGGTGATCGCTACCAAGGTCCGCATACGCATGGGAGCGGGGGCAAACCAGATTGGACTTTCGCGTCTGCATATCATGGACTCGGTAAACAATAGTTTGGAGCGGCTTCAGTTGTCACATATCGATTTGCTTTATATCCATGGTGTTGATCCGATAACACCCATTGAAGAGACCATGCGGGGGCTGGAAGATGTGGTGCGCTCGGGTAAGGTCCGTTACATCGGAATCAGTAATCATCCGGCCTGGATGGTGATGAAAGGAAATGCATATGCCGAAAAAATGGGTTGGACCAAATTTGTAGCTTCGCAAAACTATTATAGTATTGCCGGACGCGACATCGAAAGGGAAATAATCCCCATGGCCCTGAGCGAAGGTATCAGTATTATGCCATGGAGTCCGTTGGCAGGGGGTTTCCTCTCGGGGAAATACACACGGGACATAGAACTGGCAGGGAATAGCAGGCGCGATTCATTCGATTTTCCACCGGTAAACAAAGATAAAGCATACGACATTATAGATGTGATGATGGAAATCGCCGCCCGTCATAAGGTTTCGGTTGCTACGGTTGCACTGAACTGGGCGATTAAACAACCGGGCATTACCAGTACCATCATCGGAGCAAAGAACCTGCAACAACTGAACGACAATATCGCGGCGGTTAATCTGGAACTGACTTTGGATGAACTAAAACAGTTGAATGAAGTCAGCGCGTTGAGTCCCGAATATCCGGGTTGGATGGTAAACCGCCAACAACAGGGGCGATGGCCTGAATAATTGCAAAAATATTTTTTTTATTTACCTTAAAAACGAGAGCACTATGCAAACAATACTTGGAGCAAATGGAATAATAGGAACAGAGTTAGCAAAAGAACTTTACAAAAATTATACGAAAGACATTCGGTTGGTGAGCCGAAATCCCCGAAAGGTAAACGAAACAGATAAATTATTTGCCGCTGATCTACTGTATGCTTCTCAGGCCGAAGAAGCTGTAAAAGGAAGTGAGATTGTGTATTTAACCGTTGGATTACCTAATGTAACTTTTATTGCACAGGAACGCTGGCCAATTATTATGCATAATGTTATCAATGCCTGCGTTAATCATCAGGCCAAACTGGTGTTTCTCGACAATACCTATATGTATGGAAAAACCGGGGGCCTGATCAAAGAAGATAATCCATTTTTGGCAACCGGGCTCAAGGGTAAGGTCAGAACCAAGGTTAGTAACATGCTGTTAAATGCGATACATCACGGGGAGATTTCTGCTATGATTTGTCGCGCTCCCGAATTTTATGGTCCACGAAACACACACAGTATTACCAATTCACTTGTTTTCAATAATATCCGGAATTCGAAGAAAATCAAAGTATTAGTAAAAGATAATACAAAGAGAACTTTAATATTTACTCCCGATGCCGGAAGAGCTATGGCTTTGCTTGGAAATACTCCGGATGCTTACAACCAGACCTGGCATTTACCCTGCGATCAAAATCGACTGACCTCCAGAGAGTTCATACGTGAAGCAAGTGAGGCTTATGGCAAAAGATTATATTATATTGTGCTGGAAAAATGGATGGTGAAATTTTTGGGAAACTTTAATTCCTATATGAAAGAAACCCAGGAAATATTATATCGTTATGAAACCGATCATCTGTTTGATTCGTCAAAATTTATGACCCGGTTCCCCGATTTTAAGGTGACTACTTACCAGGAAGGAATCGCTGAAATAATCGCTGAAATAATAACAAAGCAACATTCCGGTATTTAAATATGACAGTTGAGAACAAGAAAAATTCAAAAACAAAAGAGATAGTTCCTGCTGCTAAAATTGATTATCAAATCATTGCTTTTGTTTCGCAGCAGGAATTTGAAAGCTGGCAGGAAAAAAATCATAGCCTGGTAAATGGCCTCTGGATCCGTATTTTTAAAAAAGATTCTGGAGTTGCTTCGATAACGTACGATGAAGCATTGGATGTGGCATTGTGTTATGGCTGGATCGATGGGCAATTGAAAAAATATGATGAAAATTCTTATATTCAAAAGTTTACTCCGCGAAGATCCAAAAGCATGTGGTCCAAAAGAAATGTAGAAAAAGTAGCACTGCTTGAAAAAGAAGGAAGAATAAAACCTTCGGGCCGGAAACAGATTGAATCGGCAATTGCAGACGGAAGATATCTGAGTGCCTATGATTCTCCGGGGAATATGGTTATACCTGAAGATTTTATTCAGCAAATTTCAAAAAATAAAAAAGCATACGATTTCTTTAAAACTCTGGATAAGACTAATTTATATAGCATTGGCTGGAAACTTCAGACTGCTGTAAGTCCGGCATCAAGACATAAACGAATCATTGCCATCATTGAAAAACTTGAAAAAGAAGAAAAATTTCATTGATAACCGATTGTTGACAGGTATATTCCGAATTATATTTTTTAATTAAAATACTGTATGAAAACTAAGATAATATTTTCCGTATTTCTATTTTTTTCGTTTTTGCTGATGGGTCAGACAAATAATCCGGATTATGACGCGGCGCTTGCCAAAACCTTGGGTGCCGACAATCTGGGCATGAAAACGTACGTAATGGTGATACTGAAAACCGGTAGCAATCAGGTTGTGGACAAAGCCAAAAGAGATTCACTGTTTGCCGGACATTTTGCAAATATAAACCGTTTGGTTGCGTTGAAAAAGATGGTCGTTGCCGGTCCTTTTGAAAAAAATGAAAAAACATACCGTGGAATCTTTATTCTTGATGTAAATACTTTTGAGGAAGCTGCCACGTTATTAGAGCAAGACCCCACCATAAAAGAGAAAATCTTTGAAACAGAAATGTATCATTGGTATGGTTCTGCTGCTTTGCCTGAATACCTGAAATCAGCAGATAAAATATGGAAATCTAAACCATAGATGCATTTAAAAACAGGCAAATGAATTATGTTTAAGTTTTTTTGAACGGCGCAATTGCCTTATTTCCACTTATAATATGATTCGGGTTCAATTGAGATTATTTGCAAACTGAAAAATAAGTAAAATGAAAAAGATACTATTCTTAACCGGAGATTTTACCGAAGATTATGAAACCATGGTTCCATTCCAGATGCTTGAAATGGTTGGATACGAAGTGCATACCGTTTGTCCCGATAAAAAAAAGGGAGATGTAATCAAGACAGCCATTCATGATTTTGAAGGTGATCAGACTTACACTGAAAAGCCCGGACATAATTTTGTTTTAAATTACAGCTTTAAAGATGTTGTGCCTGGTGATTACAGCGGACTGATCATTGCCGGAGGAAGGGCGCCTGAATATTTGAGGTTGAATACCAGGGTGATAGAGCTGGTAAAATACTTCTTTGAAAAGAATCTACCTGTTGCTGCCATATGTCATGGGATTCAGATTCTTACTGCTGCCGGTGTGGTCAGCGGGAGAAAGTTGACGGCATATCCTGCTGTGGGGCCCGAAGTAACTTTAGCCGGCGGAGTATTTCAAAACATACCTGTAGATGGTGCATTTGTTGATGGCAATCTTGTCACTTCGCCCGCATGGCCCGCTCATCCGGCATTTATAAGGGAATTCCTGAAAATTATGGGTGCAAAAATTGAATTATAAAACAGTGGCAGGCCTGGTATAACATTTTGTTACAGACAATAAAACTATAGATAAACAATTAATTAAAAGTAGATTAAATATGAAATATACTGCATACAAAAACAGAAATGGAATGTCATACGATAAAAAGGAAACATGGCTGAATTTTCTGGCTTTAACCACTGTCATCTTTGTTGTAGCAGCAATAATGTCTACTTTTAAATGTGAAGAGTATTCAGCAAAATCAGTATTGTATCAGGAGCAGGCATCCGTTGAATGGACAAATTTTCAAAGTCAAAATTTGAAGTTGTATGTTTCGGAGACACAGAAAGCAGTCCTTGTATTGGAAATCAATACAATTTCAAAATGGAAAAAAGATATTATAGCGGCATATCAGAAAAAAATCAATGAATATGAGCAATCGGTAAACAGTTATAAAAAAGAGAAACTGGAACTGAAAAAGAAGGCAGAGCGTTTTGAATCGTTGCGTGATGAAGCCAGGGCTCATTCTAAAGAATTCTGGATGGCTTTGATATTCTTATTGGTTTCGGTATTAATTTCCTCCATTGCCGCATTGATAAAGATGAAATACGTTTGGGTGCTTGGAATAGGTGTCGGTCTTGTAGGATTGTTCTATTTTATGAACGGATTTTTGTTGTTAATTTAAAATGCCTGCTTTTTACTTCTATTACGAACAAGGTTGGTGAACATTCTTTGTTCAATTTGAAAAAAATAAGGACACATAGAAACACATAAAAAAAAGAAAACATAGACGCACATAGTCCTCTCAAAAAATAAGAATACCTGGCAAAATAAGTCCATTATTTACCTGCAAATAGATAAATTATCCTACTTTTTCTTTTATTTTTTGCTAAAAAAATAAAAGCTATGTGTTTCTATGTCTTGTTTCCAATTTTGACTATGTGTAACGATGTGTGAATGAAAATGTGTCTGTAATTTAGATTTAGTTACCCACCCAAAATGTTATAGAACAAAATTTTTTAATCATTCAAATACGCAATTGCCAATCGCAATTGCGTTTTCGCATATTCCGAATAAAAGCAGTACTTTTGCACACTGAAATTCAACACAACAAATTATATTGTTAACTCTTATCTGCTGACAGATAAAGTTGACTGACAATTAAACTAAAATGGCAAAAAATAAAAAACCGCATCCGATTTTCGAAAATGTAACCATAACTGATATTGCCGCCGAAGGCAAAGCCATTGCAAGGGTTAATGAACTGATCGTGTTTGTTCCTTTCGTAGTGCCGGGCGATGTAGTTGATTTACAGGTTACACGTAAGAAAAGTAATTTTATGGAGGCGCGACCCATAAAATTCCACAGCTATTCCGATAAACGTTGCGAAGCGGTTTGTCAGCATTTTGGCATTTGTGGCGGTTGTAAATGGCAGATTCTACCTTACCCGGAACAATTGCACTACAAACAAAAACAGGTGGTTGATAACCTGAAACGTATCGGAAAAATTGAATTACCGAAAATCTCGCCGATCATTGGTTCTTCTAAAACAGAATTTTACCGCAATAAGTTAGAATTTACTTTTTCGAACAAACGCTGGCGAACCAACGAAGAAATAGCTGAAGGTAAAGTATTCGAAACCATGAATGCAGTCGGGTTTCACATTCCGGGTCAGTTCGATAAAGTGCTGGACATTGAAAAATGCTGGTTGCAAACCGAAGATTCGAATGAAATCAGGAACGAAGTACGTCGTTATGCTCTTGAAAATGAGTTGACATTCTTCGACTTACGCAGTCAGGAAGGTTTCCTGCGTACGCTTATGATCCGCACGACTTCTACCGGTGAGTTGATGGTCATCATGATATTTTTCTACGAAGATAAAGCGGCTCAGGATGCCTTGTTGCAAAATATTGCCGACAAATTTCCACAAATCACTTCATTGTTATATATTATAAACACCAAAGCCAACGATACAATTTCCGATCAGGAGATACATGTTTTCAAAGGAAATGAATGTATTTATGAAGCGATGGAGGACCTGCGTTTTAAAATAGGACCAAAATCTTTTTATCAAACCAATTCGGAACAAGCCTATGTGCTTTACAAGGTAGCCCGTGATTTAGCACAACTGACAGGAAACGAGCTGGTTTATGATCTTTATACCGGAACCGGAACCATAGCCAACTTTGTGGCGCATCAGGCCAGACAGGTTATTGGCATTGAATATGTACCCGAAGCTATTGAAGATGCTTTGGTTAATTCGAAACTCAATAACATTGACAATACCTTGTTTTATGCAGGCGATATGAAAAACATTTTGAATGCCGCCTTTATTGAAGAACACGGCAAGCCTGATGTGATAATTACCGATCCGCCACGCGCCGGAATGCACGATGATGTAATTGAAGCGATTCTTCTGGCTGAACCTAAACGCATCGTGTACGTAAGCTGTAATCCGGCCACACAGGCACGCGATCTGAATTTACTCGACAGTAAATATAAGGTCACAGCGGTGCAACCCGTTGATATGTTCCCGCATACACATCATGTGGAGAATGTGGTACTGCTTGAGAAGAGGGATTGAGGCGTGTAGCGTTTTGCGTTTCGTGTTCCGCGTTCTGAGTTTCGGGTTTGAAAAGTTTGAAAGGTTTCGCGTTCCGAGTTTCGTGTTCCGTGTTCCGCGTTTTGGGTTTTAAAGGTTTGAAAAGTTTGAAAGGTTTCGCGTTAAAGATTCCTCCAATCAACTAATCACCATTCAACCAATCACCAATCAACCAATAACTAATCAACCAATTAACCAATAACTAATCACCAATCAACCAATCAACCAATTAACCAATAACTAATCAACCAATTAACTAATCAACCAAACACCAAATAAATGATCAGTTTTTTTATATCAATAGTAGTCCTGATTTTAGGTTATGCGCTTTATGGAAAACTTGCCGAACACATATTCGGAGTTGAAAAAGACAGACCAACACCTGCCATTGCCAATCCCGATGGTGTTGATTATGTGCCACTTGCAACCTGGCGTGTTTTTCTTATTCAGTTTCTGAATATTGCCGGACTTGGACCAATATTTGGTGCCATTATGGGAATCATGTTTGGGTCGGCTGCATTTATCTGGATAGTGCTTGGAACCATTTTCGCCGGGGGTGTCCATGATTATTTTTCAGGAATGATGTCCATTCGTAGTAACGGAGCCAGCCTTCCCGAATTGGTCGGCAATCAGTTGGGAAATCCTGTAAAACAATTTATGCGGGCTTTTTCGTTGGTTTTAATGGTTTTAGTGGGTGCCGTATTTATTTCAGGTCCGGCATTTTTATTAGCCAATCTCACTCCCGGTTTTATAAATGTAACCTGGTGGATAGTCATCGTATTTGCGTATTATATTTTGGCAACGTTATTGCCCATTGATAAACTGATCGGCAGAATTTATCCTGTTTTTGGATTTGCATTGTTGTTTATGGCTGCTGGAATTTTTGGGGCAATGATACTCAACAATGCTCCGATTCCTGAGTTTACCGGTGGATTTGCCAACTTAAATCCCCAAAAACTCCCTATTTTCCCAATGATGTTTGTATCCATAGCTTGTGGAGCCATCTCGGGTTTTCATGCCACACAATCACCATTGATGGCACGTTGCATAAAGAACGAAAAACTCGGGAGACGCATTTTTTACGGTAGCATGGTTGCCGAAGGGATAGTTGCCTTGATTTGGGCGGCCGCTGCAGCCAGCTTCTTTGGTTCTATTGAGGGATTACAACACTTTGTGGCTGGTTTAGCTCCTACAGCCAACAAACCGGCTGTAGTGGTGGATTTGATATCAAAACAATGGCTTGGACATTACGGAGGTATTTTAGCTTTGCTGGGTGTTATTGCCGCACCCCTGACGTCCGGTGACACCGCTTTACGTTCAGCACGTTTAATTGCTGCTGACTTCCTGCATTTCGATCAAAAACCTATGAAGAAAAGGTTAATGATTTCGATACCAATTTTCGCAGTGACTTTTCTGATTCTTCAAATGAACTTCGATGTTCTCTGGAGGTATTTTGCCTGGAGTAATCAAACTTTATCGGTATTTACTCTGTGGGCGATAACGGTTTATCTGGCCAAACAAAACAAGATGTACTGGATTTCACTTGTTCCTGCCGTTTTTATGACAGCAGTAAGTGTCGTTTATATCCTAATTGCTCCCGAAGGTTTTCATTTGTCTTCAACGATTTCATATTCAGTCGGAATTATAGTTTGTTTAACCTTTTGTATGCTGTTTTGGTTGAAAAAGACTTCAGGTTCAAATGATAAAATGTTTTGAAAATAAATGATATAAGGTCAATAAGAACAGAAAAAAGTTTTAAAAGTTGCCAGTTGCAATTATTTTCCGTTATTTTACATGATTTTTGATTAAAAATTTAACTTACTAATGTATGCCTGTAGTTATTCGTGAGGTTTCGTCGAAGAAAGAATTAAAAAAGTTTATTTGGTTTGGGATTAATCTATATAAAGATTGTGAGTTTGCAGCTCCACCCTTGATGATGGATGATTTACTTAATCTGAGTAAAGGGAAAAATCCTGCTTTAGACTTCTGCGAAGCTGCCTACTTTATTGCATACAAAGATGATAAGATTGCCGGTAGAATTGCTGCCATTATCAATCCTGTTTCAAACGAAACCTGGAATCAAAAACATGCACGCTTCGGTTGGGTTGATTTTATTGACGATACCGAAGTATCCAAGGCTTTATTTGATACCGCTGTTGCCTGGGCAAAAGAAAAAGGGATGACCGCAATTCACGGACCCCTTGGTTTCACCGATTTCGATCACGAAGGTACGCTAATAGAAGGCTATGACAAGCGGGGCACACTGGCAACTATTTACAACTATCCTTATTACCCGAAACATATCGAACAATACGGGTTCGAAAAAGATGTTGACTATAAAGAATACCTGATTACCGTTCCCGAGGAGTTCCCCGAAAAGTATTTTCGCATAGCTGAAATCGTAAAACAAAAATACAATCTGACATCTAAGTATTTCAAAACAAGGAAAGAGGTCGTTGATCATTATGCGCTAAAAGTTTTTGATTTACTTAATTTGTGCTATCAGGATTTATATGGTTTTACAAAGCTGAACGACAAGCAAATTGCATTTTATATAAAACTGTATTTTAGTTTCTTCCGTTTGGATACCATTTCAATCGTTGTTGACGAGAAAGACGATGTAATCGCATTGGGTATAGCCATGCCAAGTTTTACAAAAGCATTGCAGAAATCAAAAGGTAAACTTTTCCCGTTTGGCTGGTATTACATGCTGAACGCGTTGAAGAAAAACGATATTGTAGACCTTTACCTGATGGCAGTTCATCCCGATTATCAGGGTAAAGGTGTTAACTCCATCATGTTTGCCGATATTATGCCTAACAGTGCCAAAAACGGATACAAGTTCGCCGAATCCAATCCGGAACTGGAAACGAACACCAAAATGTCGTCTCAATGGGATAGTTTTGAGTATGTGAATCACAAAACCAGACGGGTTTATACCAAAACGATTTGATTAATTATTATTTAACAATTATCAGGATCTACAAAAAGATAACCGGTTGATAAGTATTTGTTAATTCGATGATTGTGAAATTCAGATAATAAAGAAATTGCTTTAGTGATGAATGAGCAGTAGTTTATTTTACTGCTCGTTTTTATTTTCAACTTATTGGTTCGGTATTTGTTTCTATAGAATAACAAAGAACCGGATATAATTATACTTTCATTAAATTGTCAATTGCCGTTTGTCAGTTGTCAATTTTTTTTGAATCAAATAGTTCATAAAATGACACGTAAATTTGATTTTTTAGTCATAGGTGGTGGCATGGCAGGTATCAGTTTTGCCCTCAAAGCTGCTCAATATGGCAAAGTCGCTTTGCTGAGCAAGTCTTCGCTTAGTGATTCCAATACCTCGTATGCACAGGGAGGAATTGCTTCGGTGACTTATGCTCCCGATAGCTTTGATAAACACATCGATGATACACTTATCGCGGGCGATGGACATTGCGATCTGGCAGCTGTTGAAAAGGTTATTCGTGAAGCTCCTGCTCAGATAGAAGAATTGCTCCGGTGGGGGGTTGATTTTGATAAAGATGAAAAAGGACTTTTTGACCTGCACCGCGAAGGCGGACATTCCGAAAATCGTATTTTACATCATAAAGACAATACCGGTTTTGAAATTCAGGAAAGTTTAATCCGTCAGGTAAAAGCGCATCCCGAAATTGAAGTCTTCGAGGAGTATTTTGCCATTGAGATTCTTACACAACACCATTTGGGCGAAGTGGTAACACAGCATACTCCAAATGTGGAATGTTATGGAGCCTATGTGCTGAATCAGCGAAGCAACCACATACATACTTTTCTGGCTAAAGTGACACTGCTGGCCACCGGAGGTATCGGAAGTGTATATGCCACCACAACGAATCCGGCAATTGCCACAGGTGATGGTATTGCTATGGTTCACCGTGCACGTGGAGTGATCAGAGATATGGAATTTGTACAGTTTCACCCCACGGGATTATATCATCCGGGTGATCGGCCTACCTTTTTAATATCTGAAGCGATTCGTGGTTACGGGGCCGTATTGCGCACGCAGGACGGAAAAGAATTTATGCAGAAATACGATGAGCGCGGTTCGCTTGCACCACGCGACATCGTTGCCAGAGCTATTGACAACGAGATGAAACTCCGCGGGCAGGACTACGTTTATCTGGATGTTACGCACAAAGATCCAAAGGAAACCAAAAAACATTTCCCGAATATTTATAAAAAATGTCTTGGAAACGATATTGACATTACGAAAGATTTTATCCCTGTTTCACCCATTCAGCATTATCTTTGTGGCGGAATAGAAGTGGATCTGAATGGTCAGACATCCATTAAAGGGCTTTATGCAGCAGGTGAATGTTCGTGTACCGGACTTCACGGAGCAAACCGGCTGGCTTCCAATTCACTCATCGAAGCCATCGTGTATGCAGATGCAGCTGTTAAGGACGCAGCATCAAGAATCAAAGATATTACGTTCAACGAATTAATTCCGGAATGGAACGACGAAGGCACTAAGCTTCCAGAAGAAATGGTGCTGATTACGCAAAGCTTCCGCGAAGTAGAACAAATCATGAGCACTTATGTGGGTATAGTCCGTTCCAATTTACGTCTGAAACGTGCCATGAACCGGCTCGAAATATTATACCGCGAAACAGAACATTTGTTTGAACGGTCAGTTGTCTCTCGTGAAATTTGTGAGTTGCGAAATGTTATCAGTGTAGCATATCTGATCATTAAACACGCGCTTCGCCGTAAAGAAAGCCGGGGATTGCATTACACAGTGGATTATCCCGAAAGAATGAAAAATGGACAGAGAACCTGAAATGTTTAATAGGAACCATCATAATTTTACAGCAATGAAACGAATACTTACACTGCTATTCTTGTTTATTGGTATTACATTTCTTTTTGCACAAAATGCTGCGAAAGGTGACCTTCCTATGACTCCAAATGTGATTGTGAAAATAGATGGCACGCAAACTTCGTGGATAAAATTCGAAAATGAAGAAACCACAAATCCAAAAGTAGTAATTGCCGGAAATGAGAATGTTTCTTACATTGCTACTGCCGATGGAATTTTTATTACTGTATTAAATGGAACTAATAAAATTAAACTTTTTGCACTTACCGGTCAAATGCTGTTGGACGGCAATTTAAAACAAGGACGCTTTTTTATACCTACTCATCAGGGAATTTATTTTCTGAAAGTAAATAATAAAAGTTATAAGGTGGTGTGTAAGTAGTTGGTAGTAAGTAGTAGGTAGTTGGTAGTAAGTAGTAAATAGTAAGTATTAAAAAGGAAGCTAAAAAAAAATAAACCATTATGATCAAACACATCGTTTTTTTCGGTTTGGCAGACAATGCTGAAGGAAAATCGAAAGCGGAAAACGCGCAGAAAATAAAGTCTGATTTAGAAAATCTGATTCATTTGATACCAGGGTTACAACGAATAGAAGTTGGCATCAATCATCCGGATGCTCCTGCGTCAAACCATGATATAGTTTTATACACCGAATTTGAGAGTTTCGAAGCACTTGATGACTATCAGGAACATCCCGAACACAAAAAAGTAGCTGCATTTATAGGCAAAGTTAAAACTTCCCGGGCAGCTGTTGATTACGAAGTGTAAAAGACATAAGAGCCAAGAGCCAAGACAAAAGATCAAAGACAAAAGATAAAAGACTTAAGATCAAAGATATAAGATCAAATATCTAAGCTAAGATGATAATATAAAAAAACCTGACAGGAGAAATCTTATCAGGTTTTTTATATATTTAGAGATCGGGTATTACATAAATAATCCATTAAAATACATCCATACAATGTAACGGGCAAATTTTCCCAATAACATGGAAATGGCTACAATCCACCACCGACAGCGGATAAATCCGGATGCCACAGCAATAATATCACCTACGCCGGGTAAGAAGGAGAAAAAAGCAAACCAGTCGCCATATTTGTGAATTTTAAGGGTATAGGCTTCAATTTTTTCTTTTTTTATATGGAAGTATTTTTCTATCCATTCCATTTTCCCCATACGTCCCAGGTAATAGCAGGTCATGCCACCTAACCAGTTGCCCATAGTGGCTACCCACACACAACTCCAGGCATTTACGCCGCCATATACCATGGCCGAAAAAACAACTTCGGAACTGAATGGTACTACGGTAGCAGCTAAAAAGGACGCAATAAAAAGGCCAAGTAAGCCAAGCTCAGTAAGTTCTAACATTTAAAAGACGATGTATTTTGAAATGATGTATGCAATATTCAATGCACAGAATATAATAAAAAGAATACCGTAAAAATCGTTTTGTTTCAATGTAAATGGATGAGATGCTAAAAAGGAATTTAACAAGGCGATAAATGGCAAAAATGAGGCGAACTGATTCTCATAAACGATACTCAAAACCGAAAATGAAATGAGTAATAATAATAATAAATTCAGCTTTTTACGGGAGTGAATGGCATCCCTGCTATAGATAGAAAACATACCTGCCAGGCAAATCATCATTATAATTACAAGGGATCCCAGATAAATTAAATCGGGTAATGAGTAAGAATACAAATCAAAATTAAAGCTGACATCCAGGTTGAAAAGCTTCAAATAGTCGGTATCAGGATTTAGTAAGTAATGACCCGCCACATACAAAATCAACGGGACCAGTGTACCCAAAATTGATGCCAGGAATGTCCGCAGCGAAAAGCAACGTAATATTGCAAACCCAATCCAGAAAACAGGAATTATAAAAATCAGGGGATTGATTAATAAACTGCTTATACTTATCAAAAGACTTCCCATAAAAGCCTCCTCAGATGCTTTCAGATCGTGAAACATGCTCAGGATAAAGAACAGTGCAATAATGAAAAGTGTGAGTGCCGGCTGCGAACCACTGACAATGTGTGTTTCATTCCAGGTACTCATTAACAAAAGGAATATAAAAATCGGGAGGAATGTCCGGCTTCGTATCAGGGTGAATCTATTGCTGAGCTGTGTGAGTAAAAATGCGTTTAACAAGGTGAGCCAAAAAGCGATCAGACTGGAAAGGAGCGAATTTGGCAATATCAGCGATTGCATGATTTCAATCTTTTGATTTTGCAACAAAGGTACCGTGGCGATCTGTCCACCAACATAATACGAAATCCATAACACAAAACAACCCCCCACCATAATTATGGCCAGCGGTATGCTTGGAATAATGAAACTTTTTAGTGATACTTTGTTGTTTTGCACAGATATACAAAATAAAATACAAACGCCTGTAAAATAAATTTTTACAGGTGTTTGTATAATTAATTAATTATTTCAGTCCTCTTTTTTTCAATAATGCATCCGGATTTGGTTCTGCACCACGGAAAGTGCGGTAAAGATTCATTGGATCATCCGAATCGCCTTTTTCAAGAATATTTTTACGGAATGAAGCCGCTTTTTCCGGATTGTAAATATCGCCGGTTTCTTTAAAAGCCTGAAATGCATCGGCATCCAAAACTGCTGCCCAGGTGTAGCTGTAATATCCGGCCGAATATCCACCTCCAAAAACATGATTGAAATAGGTGCTGCGGTAGCGGGAAATGATTTGTGGAATCATGCCGATACGTGCCATAGATGCGTTTTCAAAGTTTGTAACATCAATATCTGCTGTGTCTTTGATGGTGTGGTAATCCATATCCATTAACGATGCTGCAAGTAATTCGGTATTTATAAAGCCCTGATTGAATGTTCCGGCAAGTTGAATTTTATCCATCAATTCCTTTGGCATTACTTCGCCGGTTTTATAATGAAGCGCGTATGTTTTCATTACTTCGGGTTCCCAACACCAGTTTTCCATTACCTGAGAGGGAAGTTCCACGAAATCGCGTGATACATTCGTTCCCGAAAGAGTGGGGTAGGTGCATTGTGTCAACAAACCGTGCAGTGCATGTCCAAATTCATGGAAAAGCGTTTCTACTTCATCCATATTCAACAATGATGGTTTATCCGCTGTCGGTTTGGTAAAATTACCCACATTGCAAATAATAGGACGATGATTTACACCATCTTTTTTGTATTGCTCTGTGATGTTGTTCATCCAGGCACCGGCACGTTTTCCCGGACGTGGAAAATAGTCGGTGTACAGCACTCCGATTAATGAACCGTCGGCGTCAGTAACTTCAAAAACTTCAACATCCGGGTGATAAAGCGGCATGTCTTGCAGTTTTTTAAACTTCAATCCATAAAGTTTTGAGGATAAATCGAATACACCCTGACGCACATTTTCAAGTTTAAAATAAGGTTTCAGGGCTTCTTCGTCCAATGCGTATTTTGCTTTGCGCAGCTTTTCGGAATAATACCACCAGTCCCATGGCTCCAGTTTTTCGCCTTTGCCTTCCGCATCCATCATTTTTTGCAATTCAACCACTTCTTCTTTCGCCTTGTTTAAAGCAGGAGCCCATACTGTTGCCAGAAAATCGTAAACACGATGAGGTGTTTTGGCCATGGTATCGTCCAGAATAAAGGCTGCAGAGGTTTCAAATCCCAACAATTGGGCTTTCTGTGTCCGTAGTTTCATTATTTTATTGATAACAGCCTTGTTATCCTTGTCGTTTCCATTGTTACCACGCGTGGTATAAGCCATCAGCAATTCTTTTCGTAATTCACGGTTTTCGCTGTATTGAAGCACCGGTATAAAACTTGCTTTTTGGGTTGTAAAGAGCCATTTGCCTTCTTTTTTATCCGCTTTTGCTGCTTCGGCTGCCGCCTGACGAACGCTTTCTGGTAATCCTGCCAGATCAGCTCCGTCTTCAATAACTTTTTTATAAGCATTGGTTTCATCCAAAACATTTTGTCCGAATGCCAATTCTGCCAATCCGAGTTCTTTGTTGATTTCACGCAATTTTGCTTTTTGTTCAGCATTTAATGCAGCACCACTCCTGACGAAGTTTCTGTGATATTTCTCCAGTAAACGGTTTTGTTCAGCGGTCAGACCCAGATTCGCACGGTTGTCGTACAAACTTTTTACACGTGCGAATATTTTCTCGTTCAGATAGATATTATCATTGTGTTCCGATAGAATAGGTGAAACTTCATTGGCAATTTTAGCCATTTCGTCATTCGTCTCGGCTGAATAAAGATTAAAAAATACCGACGAAACTTTTTTCAGTAACATGCCGCTATAGTCCATTGCCTCTATCGTGTTGGCAAAAGTTGGTACTTCTTTATTGTCAGCAATGACATTAACTTCAGCCTGTTGTTGTACGATGCCTTCAGTAAATGCAGGCATATAATGCTCGTTCTTAATCTTTTCGAAAGGTGGAGCACCGTATTTGTTTTTGTACGTTTCGAAAAACGGGTTGTCATTTTTAGCACATCCCATAAGGAGTAATCCAATCATAAGGGTTAATAAAGTCTTTTTCATTTGAATGATCCATTAGATTATTAATTATTACAGTGCCACAAAGATACAATTTTTTGTAAGAAAATTCATGGCAATATTCAAGTTCAATTCATCCGGTTTTTAAGAAAAAAAATATTGTAAATTTTCAATCCATTTCCAGCACCCTCAGTTTGTCTTTTTGAAGTTGCTCAATCAGTTCTTCCACGTTGTTGAATTTCTGTTCATCCCGTATCTTGCGTAAAAAGTCAATTTTCAAAGATTCATGGTAAATGTCTTCGTTAAAATCAATTATATGCACTTCAATACTGATCTTCTTCCCGTCGTCCATGGTAGGACGCAAACCAATATTCATCATTCCTTTGTAAATCAAATCTTTCCAACGGACACGTACCGCATAGACTCCGATAGCCGGAACTAGTTTGTTTTTGTCTTCAGGTTTAATATTCGCAGTCGGAAAACCTATCTTTCGTCCTACTTTGAATCCGTCGATTACTCTTCCGTGAATAGAATACTCATACGAAAGCAAGCGGTTGGCATGTTCGATATCTCCTTTATGCAATGCTATGCGTATTTCGGAGGAGCTGATATGTTGATCTTCCAGCGTTTTATAACGATGGGCCTGTACTACTTGCATACCCAGTGATTCACCGTATTTTTTATATTCATAAAATCCATCGGCACGGTTATGGCCAAAGCGGTGATCGTGACCAACCAACAAAGTACGAACATTAAACTGCTCTGACAATATTGTTTTTAGAAACAGATAGGCTGACAGGTTCGCCATTTCGGCCGTGAAATCCAATACAATACAAGTATCAATCCCTGTGGATTCGAGTTGTATCAGTTTCTCCGGGAGGGTCGTTATCAGTTCCGGTTGAAAGTCCGAATTTAACACGGTACGTGGATGTGAAGCAAAAGTAATGACCACGCTTTCGATATTTTGTTCTGCGGCAAGAATCTTTAACTCTTCAATCAGGAACCGGTGCCCCGCATGTACTCCATCGAAAAAGCCCACCGTAGCTATGCAGGGTGAAAAGTTTACAATCTCTTTTTGATAAATTACACGCATAAAACCATTTCCCATTTAATCATTTACAAATTACCATTTTCCCTTTATTGCAGACCTTGAACGTTGTTCAACAAAAAGCTTAAATCTTCATGCTCTTTAACCAGATAAGTCTGAAATCCCAATTTATCAGCCTGATTGATGTTTTTTTCACCATCATCCAGAAATAAACATTCCCCGGCTTTAACGCCTGCATCTGCCAACAGGGTTTGAAAAATCTCTGGGTCGGGTTTTGTCATTCCCATTTCGTAAGAGTAATAACATTTATCAAAAAAATCCGAAGAAGTCTTGCCCACTCGTGCAAATTCTCCTGCCGCACTGACTTCAATATGTAGCTGGTTGGTGTTGCTAAGCATCATTAAGCGGAATTTCTTTTTTAATTCTAACAACATTTCCAGCTTTTGGTTGGGGATATCGCATAAAAAAGAGCACCAGGCCGCATCGATTTGATCATCGGAGAGTGCTGTTGTTGCCAGTTTTCGTATTTCGGAACGAAATTGTTCGACGTTAATTTGTCCTTTTTCGAACTGTAGAAAAAAACCTTTTTGACCAAAAAGACTCAGATGTTGTTCAAAGTTTTGTAGCCCTAATTGTTTGAAGTTCTGTATACATTGGGGTAAATCGAGATTGATAAGTACACCCCCAAGATCGAATATAATGGTGGTAATATTTTTGAATTGTTTCATTCTGTAATAAAAAGATGATGGATAATTTTTGCAGTTTCGTAAATTTTACTACTTTTGCATTCGCTTTGCAAAGATACAAAAAAATTTCGCAAATGTGGGGCCTATAGCTCAGTTGGTTAGTAGCACCTGACTCATAATCAGGGGGTCACTGGTTCAAGCCCAGTTGGGCCCACAAAAAATCAAGCACTTACACATTCAGTTGTGTAGGTGCTTTTTTCGTTTTGGGAAGCTTGAGGCACGGTATAATTCTACATGCGGAAGGATAAAGCCGGTTCCAATTAAATTTCAGGAAATTTCCGGTCTTTTTATTGTCAAAAAAATAAAATTCTGTATTTTTGTAGAAAATCTCCTGATTATGCAAAAAATCATCTCCTATCCGCTCTCGTTAGTGACCGGTTTTCTGTTTCTGTTTATTATCTGCGTGTTTCATATTGTTCAGTTCGTTAGCTTTAATTTATTCGGTTACCAGGCGCATAAAAAAAGTGTGGATATCATGGATCTGCTATTGCTGCGTATTTTACTGGTGAACCTTACAACGGCTGAAGTAGAAATCATGGCCGATTTGCCCGAAGACAAGCCGCTTATATTTGTGGCCAACCATCAGGGACTGTATGATATTATCGGTATTGGCTGGTTTTTGCGTAAATATCATCCGAAGTATGTTGGTAAAATTGAATTGGGAAAGGGGATTCCTAGTGTATCGTACAACCTGAATCATGGCGGATCGGTATTGATTGACCGAAAAGATCCAAAACAGGCGCTGCCCACCTTGAAAAGGCTTGCAGAATACATTGAGGCTACCAACCGTTCAGCAGTTATTTTTCCCGAAGGCACCCGCTCGCGAGACGGAAAGCCCGGAACTTTTGCGGCGAACGGTTTGAAAATTTTGTGTAAATATGCCCCGAATGCGTTGGTGGTACCCATTTCAATCAACAACTCCTGGAAGGTTTTTCGTTACGGTAAATTTCCACTTGGCATAGGCAACCGCCTGAAATTTAAAGTGCATCCTCCCATTGCGGTTAGCTCGTGTGATTATAATACGCTTTTTGAACATACCGAGAAAACCATCATTGGGGATATTGTTTCAAAATGATGGTAATCTGATTATTAAAGTTAGGAAGTATTGGTTCAGAGCTAATTGATAAAATTATCATAACCCATTTCGAAAAATTATAAACAAATTTAGTGTTGTGTTAAGTTTATTGTGACGTATTGAATGAATTGTAACTCTTTGATTCTTTACATTTTCAAATTGGCACATTCTCAAATTAACTTATCATTAGTTTATTAATTGGCAACGGGTGGCAAAATACCCACGCTCTGGATCTTGGTTCTTGGTTCCTGGTTCTACTCTGCCGGAGGTATTTTCCCTACTCCCCAATTTGAAGGCTTATTTCCCATTGTGAAAACCATCTTTCCACCTTTTACAATATCAAAGTGAGATATATAATTTTTTTCATAGGGCTTACCATTTAGGGTTATCGATTGAATATAAATGTTTTCAGGAGAGTTATTTTTTGCTATCAGCGTAAATGACTTTCCGGCCTGTAAAGCAATGGTAGCCCGTTCAAAAGTTGGTCCCGAAATTATATAATGGGGAGTAGCCGGTGTGAGCGGATAAAAACCCAATGCAGCAAAAACGTACCAGGCTGACATCTGACCGGCATCGTCGTTACCCGATAAGCCACCCGGAACATCTTTGTATTCGGTTTTCAAAATACTGTTTACATATTTCTGGGTGCGCCAGACTTCATTCGTATAATTAAATAAAAATGGAACCTGATGACTTGGCTCATTGCCATGCCAGTAACGGTTTTCGGTGAACATAGAGTCGAGTTTCAACCGAAAAACCTTTTCACCACCCATTAACTTTATCAATCCGGGAATATCTTGCGGAACATACCAGGAGTAATGAGCCGGATAGCCTTCTGTAATATAATAAGCAAAAGTAAAAGGATTGAACTGCGTGATAAACTCTCCGCTGGCATAGCGACCACGTACATAACCCGTTATGGGGTCGATTACATTCCGGTAGTTTTGCGCACGTTGCTTTAAGATAGAAGCATCGGCATTTTTACCCAGCCCGGCCGCCAACTGCGAAAGCGCGTAATCGTCGTATGCATATTCAAGCGTGCGGGATACCTGTTCATTGGTGTGGAAAGCTTCTTTTACCGAATCTTCAAGTGGGACATACCCATATTTTAGGTAAGATGGCAGTGCACGGCGTCCCATACCGTTTTTGTAATCTTCAAAGTTAACCGGCGACTCAAATGCATTTTTCCGTAAGCCTTCATAAGCTTTTTGTACATCAAAACCGGTAATGCCTTTTACGTAAGCATCGGCGATTACCGAGGCACAGTGGTCACCAATCATTGCTGCGGTGTAACTGTTCCAACAGGGAAAAATGGGGAACCAGCCACCCTGCCGGTATTTATCAACCAAAGATTCCATCATATCGGCAGATTCTTTCGGACGAATGATATTCATTAGCGGATGCAAAGCCCGGTAAGTGTCCCACATGCTAAAGTCGTCGTAGTAGTTTCTTTCTTTTTGAGAATATAAAATATTTCCTTTGGAAAAAGCAGGATAAGCACCATCTACATCGTTCATGACCCTTGGCAGGAAGAGTGAATGATAGAGCGCTGTATAGAATTTTCTCCGGGCTGTTAAATCATTGCCGCTCAATGTTACTCCCGATAAGGTGCTGTTCCAGCATTGTTCCAGACCTTCTTTTATCCGGTTGAAATCAGCGTGTGGAATTTCGGTCTGAAGATTCTTCACCGCATGTTCTATATCGGTAAATGAGGAAGCCATTTTCACAATCACTGTTTCGCCTGCTTTTACAGGGAAACCAACATATCCACCCAAATTGGGTTGATTGGAAATTTCAGTCCGTAGCTCTTCTGTTTTATCTTCCTGAAAAACGCCATATCCGGATATCGTTTTTTCAATCTTCACAATAAAATGTCCGGAGAATCCTGCCGGCTTACCCCAACCCTGATAGATGCGGTGCACCGGATTACTGCCCGTTATAATACCATTTTCAGCATCTACACGAATGCTACCTTCGCCTTCGTCGCTGTTTGGATTCACTGCAATATAGGCCATTCCTGCTTTTTGGAAAGTGAAACGGAAAATAGCGCAACGCGTAGTGGCGGTCATTTCGGCCTGAATATGATAATCATCCAGATAGATTGAATAACAGGCTGGAGTTGAAACTTCATTGCTGTGACTGAAATGTGATGCGCGTTGTTCAGGCTGAAAGGTCATTTTGTCAAGCATTGGCATCAAGGTCATGCTGCCGTAGTCCTGTGTACAGCCACCCACTATCCAGTGCGAATTCCTGAAACCTTGCATCATAGAATCTTTATAGTAATAAGGAGCGATGCACTTTTTTTCGGAATCGCGTGTTTGTGGTGTCATAAAATTCATCCCATTCGGAACCAATACTGCAGGAAGCGTTTGCCCGTATTCCTCGGTGTGCTTGCCGTGCTTCCCTGCGTTTTCGGTTGTAGAAGAAGAAGTTCCTACAAAAGTGTTGACAAGCGGAAGCAGGTTCTCAGCTTGCTTATTTCCGGCATTAACTGCATGTGAAAAAAACAATAAATATAGGTAAAAAGAGTACTTCATGGTTTTCGATACATTTGAGAACAAATATAACAATAAAAAGCAATTACTATTTATTTAGAATACGAATTCTTTTTTTATTCTCTACCGGAAGTTTTAATTCTTCCATCAAAGGCTTTTTGACGTTTCTCAATACGATAACAGGCATTTCAACAGCAATAGAAATATCTTCATTGTTTAATTTCAAACTTTTTATATCATCGAAAACCATGGCTGGTCGAAAATCGTCATCTTTAAAGCTTATATGTACATTTTTCAACTCCAGTCAATCTACATGGCGCATGTAGAAGCCCCGGGCAGGCAGTTCACCAAACATCGTAATTTATATGTCGGTATGTGTTAATCCATATTAATTGGTTTATTTTCCGCTTTTATTTCTTCAGGCCGGAAACTTCGATCCGCATATTTCTTGTTACCTTTTTTATTATATCCCTCCAATTCGTAATGGAACCATATTGTCAGTTCAGGCTGAATATAGAGAAAGAAGTTCCAAATTCAATCCTTAGCAGGTTAAATGTGTGAATCATGTAACTTGTTTTAAGAATTTTGTAATTTATTCAGGCAAAAATTTCGGAATCTTTGTATAAAAATAATATGATATGAAAAAGCTTAGATACTTAGTTACAATTTTGTTTTTCGCTATGATTTTAGGTGGTATGTCGTCGTGTGTTGTAAGACATCATCATTCTGATAATGGAAGACACAGGGGATGGTATCAACGTCATCACCAGGTAAGACCGCATCAAAGAACCAAGGTGGTAATTTTCAAGGAAAACCGGGGAAATGGATCACATTATAAAAAAGCAAAAAAAAGTCATAGAAGATAATGCCTGACAGGTCATGAAAATGAATCTATTTCAAATATTCCGCATAGAGAAAAATACTTTTTCTAAAGTATTCAGAAACTAAGAGGATTGGAATCAAATTATAAACGGTTAAATGTTCAACCGGTTTACAGAATAAGAAAATTTCCACTACTACATATTACAAAACAAAAAGCACCTGCAAGAAATTGCAGGTGCTTTTTGCGTCCATTCGTTGGTTTGATGTTATTTAATAGTCAGTTCTTCAATCAATCGTTTAGCACCGCCAACTTTGTCCATCACAAACATCACGTAACGGATATCCACGTTGATGGTCCGTTGTAAATCGGGTTCAAAAACGATATCACCACTCATGGCTTCCCAGTTTCCATCGAATGCCAGGCCAAGTAATTCACCTTTTGCATTGAAAATCGGGCTGCCCGAGTTTCCTCCGGTAATGTCGTTGTTGCTCAGAAAGGCCACGTGCATTTCCCCTGTCTTCTGGTCGAGATAAGCGCCATAATTGTTTTTGGTAATGGCTTTTTTGAGTTTTGCTGAAACATTAAACTCGGCATCACCGGGTATTTCTTTTTCCAGAATTCCCTTTGTTGTTGTATAATACTTGTAATCCACAGCATCGGCAGGTTTATAACCCCCTATTTTACCATAGGTAAGGCGCATGGTTGAGTTGGCGTCGGGATACATGGCTTCGCCCTTTTCGGCGGCGATGGTCTTGATGCCGTCTTCGTACATGCGTTCAGCATCTTTTATCTTTGCGTTAGCCAGTGTGAATTCTTCTGTTCTGATAATACCCATGGTCTTTCTGATGTCGTTTGCAAAAATCATAGCAGGATCGCGGGTGAAATCAACTTTTCCCTTTTTGAGATCTTTGCACAGCTGCTCGTAGGTAGTGAATGATGATTTTTGGTAGAGATATTTTGCGTATCCGGCATAATCGCCCTTGAATTTTCGGGTAATTAAATTATAAACTTCAGGTAACGCATCGGCATCCACCGATTTTTTGTAAATATCCAGCATGGCAATCATAGTCGCTTCATCTACCGCAGGATAGTAATCTTTGTACACTTTTGCAGTTTCAGAAAGCAGGGAGTCAAGCGGCATTTTCTTTTGAATAAGCTTTTTTACTTCGCCGGCAATTCGTGGCATTTCAACACCGTTGGTCAGCGATTCGCGCAAATAATTCATGGCACGACCGTAAGGATAGATTATCGTGTAACCATCTTCGAGGTTCTGCAATACTGCTTTATATTTAACCTGACGCTCGGGCGTGCTGTTGACCCAGTTTGCAAATCCCTGTTCTTCGGCTTGTTTACGCCCGATAATTCCTAATTTAGCAATGGCTTTATTCATCCCGATACTGTTTTTCCAGTAATTGGAACTGCGCGCGTATTTGCTGGCATAAGCAATATTGATGGCTTCATCGGCACGCATAAACGAACGCCAGACATCCTGCTTGGCACCCCGGACATCAATCCGCGCCTGGTTTCCCGATTTCATGCGGTAGTTTACACCCCACGACGATAAATAGCGTGTTGTAGCTCCCGGATTTCCCAAAATCATGCTGTAGTCGCCCGGTACGTATCCCTGGTTTGAGATGGCAGCAAATCGTTTGGGAGCATAGGGAATATTATCTTTTGAATACGCAGCCGGTTTCCCATCGGGTCCTGAATACACGCGAAAAACCGAAAAGTCTCCGGTATGACGGGGCCACATCCAGTTATCGGTGTCACCGCCAAATTTACCAATCGAAGTAGGAGGGGCGTAGGCAAACCGAATGTCGGTAAATTCCTGGTAAACGAATAAATAAAACTCATTTCCTGAATAGAAGGGTTTTACCAAAGCTGTGTAAAGCGAGTCCTTATCAGTCTCTTTCTGAATACTGTTGATGATTGAATCCTGTTTGTCAGCACGTTTATCGCCAAGTAATGTTTCGGGCAATTGTGAAATTACACGTCCGGTTACATTCTCTACGCGAACCAAAAACTTTACCGAAAGTCCCGGAGATGGAATTTCATCGGAGAGTTTTTCGGATGTAAATCCATCTTTCAGATAATTATGTTCCACCGTGCTGTGTTTTTGAATGGCATCGAATCCGCAGTGGTGGTTGGTGAAAACCAGTCCCTGATTGGAAACCATCACACCGGTACATCCGTTACCAAAAATGACCACGGCGTCTTTAAGGCTCACATTTTTATCGCTGTAAATTTCTTCGGCGGTCAGGGTCATGCCCATGCCATTCATTGTCCGGATATTCAGTTTTTCGACTAAAGGCAGCATCCACATGCCTTCATCGGCTTTTACTCCACCAAACAGGCAAAGCGTAAGCAACACGATGAGAAGTTTTTTCATGAAAATAAATATTGTTTATAGAGTTATTAATTAAGTATTCAATGGTTTAACGGGAAATGACAACAGGGAAAATTTGTATATTCATGCAGGACAAATGTAAGAAATAAATTCTGTTTATTTATTGTATTTGTTAACTGCAAATATTATTTCAATCCGAAGATCATATAATGTGAATTTAGCATACTTATTATTATTTTATATTATTCAAAAAATATTACCTTTACACCCAAATTACTAAAGAAACGTAGTTTACGATTTTATTATGGAAATACTTATTTTAGGTTTATTGATAATTCTGAATGGATTCTTCTCATTATCCGAAATAGCTTTGGTGTCGAGTAAAAAATCACGACTGGAAAATTTGCGGATAGAAGGTAGTAAGGGGGCAAAAATAGCGTTGCACTTATTGGATGACTCCGAAAACTTTTTGTCGGCAGTGCAGGTCGGCATTACTTTAATTGGTATTGTTACCGGTGTATACGGGGGATTAAATCTTGCAGTAGAAATAACACCTTTTTTTCAACAATATGAAAGTATAAGACTTTATGCACCTGAAATATCACTGACGCTTGCGGTTGTGGTAATAACCTATCTTTCGATCGTTATCGGCGAGCTGGTTCCCAAAACCATTGCCATGAGTAATCCCGAGAAAATTGCCATAGTAATTGCACCCATAATTTTTTATTTCAGTAGGATATTGTATCCCTTTGTAAAACTGTTATCCTCTTCGACCAACCTGATAAACAGGATGCTGGGGATAAAAAAAACGACGGAGCAACTCACAGAAGCTGAACTCCGTCAAATGATAAAAATTGCATCGTTCGAAGGTGTCATTGAAAAAGAACAGAATATCATTCATGAGAATGTGTTTTATTTCTCGGACAAGAAAGCCCAGCATGTGATGACGCACCGCACCGATGTGGAATGGATAGATCTCGATAAATCGAATGAAATAATAAAAAAAGAATTACTCGCGGTTCATCACAGTAAAGTGATCTGTTGCAATGGAAATCTCGATAATTTTGTAGGCGTTTTATTCCTGCGTGATTATTACAAAGCGCTCAGTACTTCGGATGATTTTAAAATCAGGGATTTGTTGATTGAACCGATCATTATCCCCGAACGTACTGACGCTCAAAAAGTATTGACCCGGCTTCGTCAAAAAGAAAGTCATGTTTGTTTTGTGGTAAACGAATACGGAGGCTTTGAGGGCATTATTACCCTGTATGATATTATGGAGAATTTAGTAGGTCAGATCCCTCAGGAGGGAGAGTCCGATGAACCGGATGTATTTGTGCGCGATGACAAATCGGTGCTGGTCAGTGGAGATGCACCCGTGGAGACTCTGGTGGATATCATCGAAGATTTTACCATCGACTTCGGTAAAATTGACTATTCAACGGTTGCCGGATTCGTGCTGTATCAGATCAATCAGATACCCAAAGTGGGTGACAAATTTATTTATCTGGATTATACCATCGAAATTGTGGATATTGACGGTAACAGGATTGATAAAATTCTGATAAAAAGGAATGAATAAAATGCACTGATCAGAACCTACAAGTTATGAAATCATCTATACTTCCTTTTTTTGCCGGAATGATGTTAATACTATCCGGTTGTGAAACGAACAATTAGAAGCCGTCACTGTGTCTTACCCCTAACCCCTTCCGCAAAGGGTGATAAATTGCGGGGAATAAGAGTGGTTTTTAAATGCCATTATACCGCCCCAAGCCCCTAAAGGGGAAGTAAAGAGTGGTGTTCGAGACAATTCTCAATAAAGCGCTGTTTTAGGAGACGATTGTAATATTACATCCCCTTTAGGGGCTTGGGGCGGTATGATGCTGATTACAAATTGTTTTTAATGGGGCTTTTTTATTTCAGGAGGGATTATTAAGGGTCAATAAATATAAAGGCTCTATGAATTAAAAAATATGAATAGATCTTAACCCTTAGTAGAAATCCAATCAGAATAGAAACACCCCTTATTACCTTACTTTCATCATTTTGTTTCAATTTTTAAGTAATTACCATTTCAACTATTGTTTTTACAAAGCCTTTAAACGGGAACAAGAGTGGTATTCGAGATTTTATAATTGACAGGGAATTTATAGGAGACGAAACATTTTAAAATCCCCTTTAGGGGTTTGGGGCGGAAAGTTACATAAAGACAGATAGTCATATAATAATGATAACCAGAATAAAAACGAAAACTCCCCAAACCATAACGGTTTGGGGAGTTTTTTTTATTTCAATAAGTTTTAGAATGAAAACGCTGCACCAACCAGTACGTTGATGCCTTGTACTTCATAGCCATAATAATCCTGATAGGGATTATTGATCAGGTTATTGATTTTGGCAAAAGCTGTTAACCAGTTGTTGTAATTATAGGAAGTTCCAAGGTTGATATCCACTTTGGGACGCATGCGTACGGCTCTGTCGCCAAGTTTCGCGTAGCGTACTCCTTCGAAGAAAGCATTGGCCGAAACACTCAGGTTGCGGGTAACATGCACATCGGTGCTCAGGTCGGCTTCCCATTTGGGTTTATTCCAGGCAAATTGCTCGTTCGATACTGTCCAGTTATTGTATGCACCCTTCAATGCTACATTTACCCGGTTGCGTAGGTTATAGTTGGCACGCACGCCGATCCTGGTAAGTGATGCGCTGCTGTAAAGTACATCGAACCGGTTGGTATATAAAACATAATCCGCTGCAGGAGCAATTCCGTTTTCCAGGTCGTATGCCTTGTTTACAAAGAAATACTGGTTGTCGATAAGCTTGTAATCGATATATGCATCCAGTAACAGGTTATAAACCGGTTTAAGTTTTATCCCGGCGAAAAAATCAATGGGTGTGTAGGTATCTTTCACCCGGATTTCCTGAAACAGGAAGCGGTTTTCGGATAACATGTTGTTCATCGTATTTACTTCGTAGTCACCACCTATACCTGCGTAAATGGAAGTATACTTTGGAATGATTTTCCACTCGGCGCGTACATCGGGCGAAGGATTCAGCAAAATTCTTCCCGGTACAAAAGAGAAACTGACTTTTGCTCCCAACCTGACATCAAAATGTTTATGTTCAATGCTGTAATAAGGATTCAGCGCAACCACTGTGTATGCATCCCAGAAATTCAGGGTATTGCCATCTTTCGAAGTATACATCAGGTTATACATATCTACATCCAGTCCGGCGCGGTTCAGCTTACTCTTTTTATTAAACAAAGCCTTAGTATGAATAAAGTTCTCGCCGAATCCGTAAACCGATTTCAACATATTGTATTCCATTTCTACCTGATAGCGAAATCCGGTGGAAAGTGGTAACGAACGAACCCCGGCAAAAGCATTGAAACGCCAGAAAGTATTGCTGGTGGAGTCATTAGCCAGGGAGTCTATATCGAAAATACGGGGAATATTATCAATGCCCGAGCGGTTTTTTTCTTTGTAATTAATCGTACCCGGAGCCATCGCCAGGGTTTTTAAATTAAGGGTCGTGTCGCGGTTGAAATTGTCGCCGTAATAATTGAAATACTCGTGACCACCACCTACTCCGGCATAAATATCGAAGGATTTGAAATACTTATCGAAGGAAAAAGCAGCTTTCGTTTTGGAATGTGCTTTCTGGTCAAAAGTACCCAGATGATTCAGTGAGAAATCAAGTCGTAAATCCGGCATTTTGACTATCGGATAAGCAAAGTCGGCCAGGGTGTTATAATGATTTCCAAATCCGATACGTGCAAATCCGCCCTTGCTTTCGAGACGTTTTTCGCGCAGCAATTCGGCTGCCGGCAAGGTGTGAATATTAAAATCGGCATTCAAAGGTAAATTGAAATTGGAATAGTCGGGAACAGTTTTCTCCACCGTTGGTTCCAGTACTTTTGGAACCGAGTTGATTTTCCCTGCATCCTGTATCACCGGTTTATACTCGCGTTCCACGGTTACATTCCGGTCTACAATGCTGTCCTGTGCCTGTACCGTTACAACCGAACCGGCCAGCAATAAAAGGAAAGACAATATATTTTTTGATGTTTTCATCTTCATAATCGTAAATTGTAAATTTTTAAATTGTCAATTAGTTGATAATTGTTTCCTTTTCTCTTCCGCTGATGGCATTCAGGCGTTCAGTTATCATGGTCTGAATCTCGTCGGCAACCGTGTAGTTTTTCTGCAGGCTGAGCAGGTATTGTTTGGCCTGAAAATCGTTGCCCTTTTTGATATAAACATCCGACAACAAAATATAACTGCGTGCCAGCCAGAATTGATGTGGTGTGTTCTTTTTCGAGAAATCGAGCACTTCATTCTCTGTTTCCGTCAGTTTACCCTGCTCAAAATAAGCATTGGCCAGCAAATACTTCGATTCAGCACCGTTCGTCGTGCGGGTTTCTTCCGACAGAACTTTCAGGTCTGACACTGCCTGACTGGTTTGTCCCATTGCCAGGTAAGCCTTGGCGCGGTTATAACGAGCTTCCGATTTTAAATCTTCAGTAGAACTTGGGTCGGTCATTATCTCGTTGACAATATCCACGGTGTTTTGATGATCGTTGAGGAAATAACTGCAACGCAAAACACCCAACCGTCCCACATTGCGGTTCTCGGTGGTTTGTGCCAGGTTTTGCAATTGTTTGAAGTAGTTCAGCGCGGCGGAGTAATCTTTGTTGTCGAAACTGATTTCGGCACAACGCATGGTGGCTTCCTCTGCATATTGATTTCCGGTAATTTTCAACAAAGCCTGGTAAGCAATCAGCGCGTTCGGTTTATCGTTAGTCCGGTAATAACTGTCGGCGAGGTAGTACTGCACCGTAGTACAATAGCGTCCGCCGGAACAGAATTTATTTAAATAGACGCGTAAACCATTTATAGCTTGTGCGTAATTGCCGTTCATATATTGTTTTTCAGTGGCAATAAACGAAATGGAATCTTCGCGGCTGGCCGTATTTGTCCTGATGGTACGTCCCAGTGTCCGGGTATAAGCCAGGTAGGCGGGCACATCATTTATTTCGATATACACTGTTTCCAGACTTTCGAGCGCGGTATAAGATTCCTCGCTGCCCGGATATTTGGAAATAACATTTTTATAAGCGGAGATAGCCTGGTCGTAGTTGTTTTCGTTGAAATAGATCATCCCGATCTCCAACGCAGCTTTCCTGGCTACATCACTGTTTGGCTGACTGTTCAGTAATCGTTGATAGGTCGAGATTGCTTTCCCGTTATTTTCCATCATCAGGTAGGCCCGTCCCATTTCGTACAGGGCATCGTCGGTGTATTCCGATTTAGGATAGGTGCTGAGCAGTTTTTCCAGTTTCAGCACTTTCATGCTGTAGTTTTTTTGTAAACCCGAAACGTAAGCTGTCTGGAACATCGCGTAGTCGCCGGTATTCGGACTCACCGAAGCTGCTTTGTTGTAATAACTTTCGGCTTTTGGGAAGTTACGTGCGTAAAAATAACAATCGCCGGTACGATTCAGCGCATCCGAATAGGTACTGACACCGGCAGTGGTTTCAGATTCGAGATATCTCAGAAACCAGGTCAGGGCTTCGGAATATTTTTTTTGTGAGAAATACCCGTAAGCAAGTGCATAATTCGCCGTGATGCGGTTTACACTCGACCGGGTGTAAGGATTGACGAAGAAAGCTTTTAAATCTCTAATACTTAACTCCGGTTGATTGGTGCGAAAATAGCACTCGGCACGCCAGTACAGACATTCTGCCGAATACTTTCCGACCGCCGAACTTTCCAACGAAAGGGTGAAATATTCGATCGCCTTTTCCAGTTGATTCAACGTGAATGCTTCGGTTCCAATCTGATACAAGAGGTATTGTTTGGTTTCAAGCAGTTTGGTCGTTGGATTTTTTATTTTCTGTATTGAATTATAAGCTGCCTCGTAATTTTTGGTGGTCATATACACCGATGCCAGGTAATCATAGGCTTTATTGGAATATTTCGTGTTGGGGAATTCGGCCAACAACTGTTCGAAAGCCGATATCGATTCACCGAAAGCGGATGTGGTCTGGTATGTTGTGAGCGCGTAATTATACAAAGCCTCTTCGCGCACGCTTTTATTAAAGTTCGTACGCAGCGATGCTTCGTAAGCAAGACGTGCATTATTAATGTCATTCAGTTTGATATACGAATTTCCGAGATGCAGATACGCGTTTTCCGTCATTTCGTCCGATTCATTTGTTACTTTCGATAAGTATAAAACCGTGTTGGTATAGTCTTTCAGTTGATAGTAGGACAAACCCAACAAATACATGTCGTTGCGCAACACTTGCGGGAAAAGTCGCTCGTAGTTCTTCAGGTTGCTGACCGCTTTGGCATAATCCTTTTTGCGATAGGCAATTTCACCTGTGATGCGATATATCTCAGCGTTATTTTTGTTGTCAGGATTGTTTTTCAACAAGGTTTCAGCCCGGTCGCTTAATTTATCGTATTCTTTTTGAGCATAATATATTTGTATAATATAATAAGGCACAATATTTTTGTATGCCGGATTATCTTCAATTTTCAGGAATTCGGTTAAAGCCACCGGGTAATTTCCCAGGGTGTATTCCGAATAGGCATAATAGTAGCTGGCCGACAGATCATACTTTGTGTTCATGTCTTTCAATTCCTTGAAGATAGTCAGTGCCTGGATATAATTCTTTGTTTCGAGGCAGCTGTATCCTTTGCAAAACATGAAATCGACTTTATCGCGTTTGTCCAGGTGTTTCTCTTTCACCTCATTAAAATGGGTCAAAGCCTTCGCGTAGTCCTTTTTCTCATATTCCAGCATCCCTGACATAAGGTAAGTTCGGTCGGAGAAGGGTGTGTATGGATGTTGCAGCAGGTAGTTTTTCAGCAGTTTGGCAGCATCTTCCTGGCGCAACTCGTAGGCATTGGCAGCAATATAATATTCCGCTTCCTGAATTTGGCCGGCCTGAATTGGCTCTGTCGTTTTCAGGAACTCTTCGAAACTCCTGTACGAAGCGGCATATTTACGCTGTGTAAAAAGTTCTTTGCCCTGATTAAAAAGAACATCCGGATTGGTGTAAACAAGCGTATGCTGCGCCCAAAGGGAACCTGCAAACGAAATCAACAACAAATTTAAAACGATTATTTTTTTCATCATAAAAAGGATAATTATTAATTTTAATTGTAGGAAAATGGAATGTTGTATTCGTTTCACGATATTAGCTTCGCGATATTTGTTTCACGATATTAGCTTCTCGATATTTGCTTCGCGATATTAGTTTCACGATATTAGCTTCGCGATATTTGTTTCACGATATTAGCTTCGCGATATTAGCTTCGCGATATTAATTGATATTAGCTTCGCGATATTAATTGATATTTGCTTCGCGATATTAATTGAATAGCCTCCAGCTTTAGCTGGAGGACTTCAAATTAAAATATTGGCTTTAGCCAAATATAAATATATGATTTTCATTTTTTAAATAAGAATCAATTTGGCTAAAGCCGATAAATAGCATCCCTTTCATTATTTATTCCATTTACATAAAAGGGTAGGGGGCTTCTTTCAATGTCATTTCCAAAAACATTTTAACGCCTTTTTTTATTGATTTCAACCCGAAAAGTTCAGTGTCAATTTTATTCAATGGCACAAAAAAGCAATCCGCCACATCATCCGAGGGTTGCAAATGCTTGGTGTTATCCAACCGGCATTTAAAAAATATATCCAGGGTAGGAACGGTCATTCCGGCGTATTCATAAAGATTCGGGAGTGAAAATATATATTCGGCATAGGTGGCATCAACCTGTAGTTCTTCCGAGATCTCACGTTTCATGGCTTCTTCGGCTGTTTCGTTGTCGTCGACAAAACCACCGGGTAAGTCCAGGGTGCCTTTCTCAGGATCTTTGCCCCGGCGACAAACCAGCAAATCGCCACTATCGTTTAAAATGAAAGCGGCCACGGCGGCCGATGCGTTGACATAATATACAAATCCACAATCCTGACAACGTTTGGATTTTACGTTGTTCTGATTAAACAGAGGAGAACCACAGGCAGGGCAGTGTGTGAATAATTCGGAAAAATGCATAAGATAATATTTAGATGAATGCTCCTGATACAAAGATACAATTTATTTGCGAAAAGTCAAATGCGTACAGTCATAAGGCCGTGTGCAAAATCCAAAAATCCAAAGACATAAGGTGCAGACTAAGACTCAGACAACTGAAGAACCGTAAAAAACGGAGCCTTGTACGCTGACATAACAAACGCCTGTCTCTTCAAATATCATTCCTAAAACGGAAAAAAACGGTCGTTGGTATATTAAAAAATGTTTCCCGTTGGGGGCTTTGTTGATAACTTTTAGGTAATCGGTTTATATAATTGCATTTAAATCGCTATTTTTGCAGAAAATTGAATCCCATGAGCCGAAAATTATCTTTTTCAGTAGATGATGAATCGAATGATATAATCCAACGATACGAGCAGTTTCTGAAGGGAAGTGCTACGGGTTACTTCGATGTGGAGGAGCTGGAGAGCATCGTGGAATTCTATCTGCGCAGAGGGCGTACCAAGGATTGCACCAAGGCACTGGAGCTTGGCATGCAGTTGCATCCCAACAGTAACGCACTGAAAACGAAGCGTGCTAAAATATACCTGGCCACCGGTGATGATAAAAAAGCATTCCGCATATTAGATGCGCTTACCGAAACAAACGATTATGAAGTCGTTCTGCTGAAAATAGAAGTACTTATTAAAATGAACCGTTTCCACGATGCAAATATGTTGAGCAAACAGTTGCTGGCAGAGGAAACCTCCGAACCGGATAATGTTTGTCTGGATATTGCCTTTATTTACCTGAGCCGTGGTGAATACCTGGAGGCGCTGGAGTTGCTCGAAAGAGGCGACAAAATAAACGATGCCAATGTAGATCTGCTTTTTGAACTGGCTTTCTGCTACGAACAAAGCGAAGATTACGAGAAGGCCATTCAAACCTACAACCGGATTCTTGATATTGACTCTTACACCGACGAAGCCTGGTTTAACCTGGGTCAGATCTATTTTGCATTACAGGAATTTCCCAAAGCACTTGAAGCTTATGATTTTGCCCTGACCATAGATGACAACGATTCGCTTACCTGCCTGCAAAAAGCGCATGTTCATTTCCAGCTCGATCAGTTTGAAGAGGCTATCGAAACTTATCTGGAATATAAAAGAATGACGACGAATATCTGGGAAACCGGGATATTTATTGCTGAATGTTACGAAAAGATGGAGCGTTACGATGAATCCATTGCTTACTATCAACAATCGCTCGAAGCCCACCCGAAGAACTACGATGCCCTTACCGGTATCGGCATTTGCCTGCTGGAACAAGAGAAATTTGTTGAAAGTAAAGTCTATATAGAGAAGGCACTGGCTATCGATCCGGATGCTTCGGACGCCTGGGTTTATCTGGCCGAGACATTAATCGGATTGGATGATACGGAGAATGCCTTGCTTGCCTATCTGAAATCCATAAGCTTAGACTACAATCAGGCCGATACGCTGATGGCCATCGCCAATATCTACCTGGAAAAAGGTGAATACAACACAGCCCTGCGTTTCTATCTTGATGCACAACAACAGGATGAAACCCTGGAATACATTGACTTATTTATCGGGGTGGCTCATTTTAAAAATGATAATATCATCGAATCAATTCCTTACCTTCAGAAGGCGGTACGCGAAAACGAACAGGCCGCGGAATTGTTCCTCGAATTATGTCCCGAAGCGATTGATACATTACTATTAGAAAAATAACCCGAAAACTTATTATGTCAAAGAAAATTTTCTTCGTTCTTGTTTTATTCCTTTCATCCTTTGCTTTACATGCTTCCTCAGCAACCCCTGTAACTGAAAATTCCGACACGCTTTCGATCATTCAAAAAGTTGAAAAATGGTACGATAGTAATATGAACTATTATACGATTACAGCACTGATGACCATTGAAAGTTCCTTTATTCCTTTCCCATCGGAAATCGTAATACCACCTGCAGCTTATATTGCAAGTAAGCCGGGCAGCGATTTAAATATTTTTCTGGTTGTTCTCTTTGGAACCCTGGGTGCTATGCTTGGGGCTTATATCAATTTCTTCCTGGCATACTGGTTGGGGCGGCCGATACTCTACAAGTTTGCCGACAGCAAGTTAGGACGCCTGTGTCTGTTAAGCAGCGAGAAAATTATAAAAGCGGAAACCTATTTTAATGAACATGGAAAAATCTCGACATTTGTGGGCAGACTAGTTCCCGGCATTCGTCAGCTTATTTCTATTCCTGCAGGTCTTGCCAAAATGAACCTGCTGAGTTTTTCGCTGTATACTTTCCTGGGAGCCGGTATCTGGAATACGATTCTGGCACTTTTAGGTTATCTGGCACATGGTCAGGCCGACTTGATAGATAAATATAACAAGGAATTGAGTATGATTATCCTGGCAATTGTCGGATTGGTTGCTCTTTATTTTATTGTGAAATATATCCTTAAGAAATACAGAAAATGAAACAGTTTGGTTTGATTGGTTTTCCCCTTGGGCACTCGTTCTCAAAGAAGTTTTTCACCGAAAAGTTTGAGTGGGAAAGCATTGATGCACGCTACGATTTGTATGAACTGAAGACCATTCAGGAGTTTAATGCATTAAAAGAAAACCCCGATCTTTGCGGGCTGAATGTGACCATCCCTTACAAAGAACAGGTGATGGAATATCTCGACGAACTGGACGAGACGGCTGCACAAATCGGTGCGGTGAATGTGATTAAGTTTACCCGTACCGAAGGCAAACTGACCCTGAAAGGATATAACACCGATGCCATTGGGTTTGAGAATTCATTAAAAGAGCATCTGAAACCTTATCACGCGAAAGCCCTGATACTGGGAACCGGTGGTGCTTCCAAAGCCATCAATTACACATTGCGCAAACTGGGTATCGAAACCACCTTTGTATCACGTACCTCAAAACCAGGCATGCTTACTTACGGGCAACTGACTGCCGAAATCCTTGCCGACAATTTAATGATTGTCAATGCCTCACCGGTTGGCACTTTTCCACATACGGAAGAATGCCCCGACATTCCCTATCAATATATTACCCCAAAACATTTATTATTCGACGTGGTGTACAATCCTGCCGAAACTTTATTCCTCAGAAAAGGAAAGCAACAGGGCGCACAAGGTCTGAACGGCGAAGGCATGCTGATCGGGCAGGCGGAAGCGGCGTGGGGGATATGGAATGAGTTCTGAGTTTTGAGTTTTGAGTTTGAAAAGTTTGATGTTTGAAAGGTTTGAAAGGTTTGAAAAGTTTCGAGTTCCGCGTTTCGGGTTCCGCGTCTTTTTGTCTTGGTTCCTGTACTTTGTTACGATCTCTTGTGGTGGGAAAGATAGTTTTATTTTTCATCCATTTTACCGCCCCAAGCCACACATAATTAATTGTGTGGATAAAAAGATAGTTTTGTTTTCATCCATTTTACCGCCCCAAGCCCCTGAAGGGGATGTAAAGAGTGGGATTAGTGAGTTTCTAAGTTCTGTAGGAGATGTTATAGGAGACGGTTGTAATTTCACATCCCCTTCAGGGGCTTGGGGCGGTATTCTTTTCTTGTTCCCCGCAATTTATCACCCTTGCGGAAGGGGCTAGGGGTACGACATAATGACGGCTTCACTGGTTTTCTGAACAGTAAATGCAATGCATAAAACTTACTGAAGCAAAAAAACAAGTGAAGCCGTCACTAACAGCTACATCACCACATGCATTACCGGTGCACAAAAATCGGAAGTACCTTCTTTTGTTACCACGGAACCACGGAACCAGTACTTACTCAGGGGAGTCAGACCGGAGATTTCAATGGTGGCCTGGGTGCTGACCTTGACCTGTTTCCAGTCATTATCACTTTCGGGCATCGGAGACGAACTCATTTGCCAGAGATAAGATTTGGCACCTTCCACGGCACGACGCCTCAGGATGACAGAACCGGATTTTCCATTGTGTTCTACACTGAATTCAGCGCGTTGACCGGGAATGGATTGTTTGGCCAGGTCAAAACCGGCAGACAACATAACTGCACCATCACCATCGGCTACTCTTTCCACGTAACGGGCCATTAAACGCATCGTTTTATCCCATTCAGCTTCAGCCTGATACATCAGGGCGGTGTCTTCTTTTCCACCGCTGGCAGCGGCTACCATACTCTGTTCAAGATGATCAGTGGCAGCATCCAGCTGATCATAAGTTACATCGGGATCAGCAAACTTTGAATTAGCCCGCATCCCTGCAGATACCTGACGTCCCTTCGTAACTTTATCGGAACGTGTCATCTTTTGAAAATTCATTACAATTCGATCTTTTCGCATTTTTTTGTAGATTAAAATTGATAATTAGAAAATATTTATCTCTAAAAATTAAAACACATTCTGACCTCCCCTAACCCCGCAATTTATCCCATCTCGCCCTGGCCAGATCGGGAAGGGTTAGGGGCGTATGATTCAATCCGTGCATTCCTGGTTTTTATCCGCCCCAAGCCCGACATGATAAATTGTGGAGATATAAAGTTAGTTTTGTTTTGCATCCATTTAACCGCCCCAAGCCCCTGAAGGGGATGTAATATTACAACCGTCTCCTAAAACAGCGCTTTATTGAGAATCGTCTCGAATACCACTCTTTACATCCCCTTTAGGGGCTTGGGGCGGTATAATGGCATTTCTAATACAACTCTTATCCCCCGCAATTTATCCCGACTCGCCCTGGCGAGATCGGGAAGGAGGGGCATAAGATCGCCACAGCCTTATTTATACATTAAAAGTATATCATAAATACAACTTCATTAGATAAAAGATCCCCTGATTCCACTCTGATCCCCCTCCCTGGGCGTCAGGAGCTTTGTTATTTGTAAATATAACTCCATGTTATTGGTAAATGAATAAAAAACAAACCCTTACGCCACGGTAATTTGCAGATATTCACTTAATTAATATTGCTTTTTCACCGAAATAAGTCGCTTTCCTTCCGATAACTTAAGTTATTGTTCCGATAACAATCGTTTTCCTTTGGATAACTTAAGTTATGCAACCAATAACAATCGTTTTTCTTCCGATAACTTAAGTTATTGTTCCAATAACAATTGCTTTCCTTTGGATAACTTAAGTTATTGTTCCAATAACAATTGTTTCCCTTTGGATAACTTAAGATATTGTTCCAATAACAATTGTTTTCCTTCGGATAGCTTAAGTTATGCAACCAATAACAATTGCTTTCCTTTGGATAACTTAAGTTATTGTTCCAATAACAATTGTTTTCCTGCGGATAACTTAAGTTATTCTTCCGATATCAATTACTTTCCTTCGGATAACTTAAGTTCTGCAACGAATAACAGTTTTTATACTATGGGCAATATACGCTACACTTTCTGTAACATCTGTTATACGTCGTATAACTGCTTTTTCACTTCAAATAGCACCGGTTTTCCATGCATATTAAGCGTATATTATTACAAAACCGGAAATAAAAAAATGAAGATATCAATAGTTCAGAAATTTAGGAAACAGGGCTCCATGCGCAACTTTTGCTTTTTTTATTTTCTCTCCCGAAAATGTTGATGCAAAAATAAATAATATAATTTTGTTATTTGTAATACAATTGTACTACATTTGCATAAATATATAAATTTATTTTTACCGGATCTAAATTTATTTCAATTCTATGGAGCACGACAATCTTTCCCCGCAAGCCGATGCATCTGCCGAAAATGCAAAATATCTCGCTATGGTCGGCAATTCCCAGAATACAATTACATTTTTCATCGCGTTGAAAATACCCCGCAACGCGGGCAGTTGCCACATCAGCTGGATGAATACGGGGCGACTCGAATACCTGCAGCTCACCTTACCCGAAATAAGGGAAAGGGGCTTTGCGCATTTCCGGGACTATTTGCATCCCGCGGACCTGCATGTGTTGGAGGAGACCCTGAAAAAACTGGAGAAGCATAAATCCGAAGCCATGGTTACGACCCTTTACCGGGCACAGGATAAGTTCAGGAATGCTTATTTCTGGTACTATTGCCAGGTATCCGCATGCGATTACTTTCCCGACGGATCCATCAAAGAGGTGCAGGTAAATGTCTTCGAATTCCCAAAAGACAAGCAGACAAACAATAATATAACCAAGGCATGCAAGGACATATTCAACAAGGAGGTACAGGAAAAGTTTAAAAAACTCTCAACGCGCCAGGCAGAAGTGCTTACCCTGATTCTCAAAGGCTATTCCGATATAGAAATAGGCGAAATACTGGTTATAAAGTATAATACCGTACGCTCATACCGCCAGAGAATCAGGGTGGCTACAAAAATTCACAATATAGCTGAACTGATTGCCCAGGCCATAGAAAGTGGGTTGTTTCAGTGCGATGCAGATAGTTGGTAGTTGGTAGTTTTGAGTTCTGAGTCTGGAGTAATATTGACGGCTTCTATACTGACGGCTTCACTATAATCACAAACCCATAAGCCAAAGTGAAGCCGTCATTAGTATCTGTTGTAAAATTATTAGTGAAGCCGTCAGTTGCAGCGAAGTAATGACGGCTTCTATACTGACGGCTTCACTATCACCTCAAAACCCTAAGCCAAAGTGAAGCCGTCATTATTAACTGTTGTAAAATTATTAGTGAAGCCGTCAGTATTGTGAAGCCGTCATTATTATCTGTTGTAAAATTATTAGTGAAGCCGTCAGTATAGAAGCCGTCAGTATAGAAGCCGTCAATAGCATTTTAAACTAATTCCAATATAAATTAATAAAATGAATGATTATATAAAAGTTAATGTGTATTTTTGAGCGTTGAAAAAGTTAATTCAGGGTTTTCTTCTTAACCGGGAATCTTATTAAGCTGAAAAAACGGAAAAATCATCACTTGGTTTAACGACTATTCTATCTATTGAAACAAGCACTTTATGGATTTAAATATACTTAAACCACGAATAGCCCTTAATAAAGCCTTCCTGAAAGTAAAACCCAACCGACCGGAAATTGAGTTATTTAAAAAGAATCTGATCACACTGATTGACAATATCAATAAGAGCGAATTGGAAGAGTTCCATAAAAACCTCGTTTCTGATTTTTTAAAGAATACTTATTACGGTGATAAACATTTTATCAATACCAAAGGGCGTAATGACCTTGTAATACACAACGGAAATAATGCATCTACTTCTGTGGGTGTTATTGTTGAAGCTAAGAATCATTCCAACAAAGCCGAAATGATTCGGACCGATAATATAAACAGCAAAGCTTTTCAGGAACTGGTATTTTATTATCTACATGAACGGATTACGCTGAAAAATACTGAAATAAAACATTTGGTTGCTACTAACATTTACGAATGGTTTATTTTCGATGCACACCTGTTTGAAAAAGCATTTGCACAAAACAAAGCCCTGGTAAAGCAATTTATTGATTTTAAAGAAGGACGTGCCGGTGGTAATAAAACCGAATTCTTTTATAAAGAGATAGCTGCACCTGCCATTGAAGGGATAAAACACGAAATTACTTTTACCTACTTCAATATAAAGGATTACGACAAACCCCTGCGCAACAGCGACAAGAAGGATGACAACTCCCTGATTGCCCTGTTTAAACTCCTGTCGCCGGAACATTTATTAAAACTTCCATTCGCCAACGACAGCAACAGCCTCGATAAAACATTTTATACCGAATTGCTGCATATCATCGGGCTCACCGAAACAAAAGACGGTGGCAAAAAGCTGATACAACGAAAAAAAGAAGGTGAACGCAATAACGGCTCACTACTTGAAAATACGATTATACAGCTCGATAGCCACGACAAACTAGCCCGCTTACCGAAACTGACTTCCTACGGTGCTAATTATCAGGAACAGTTGTTTAATGTGGCGCTCGATCTGGTTATCACCTGGATAAACCGTATTCTTTTTCTGAAACTGCTCGAAGCACAAATGCTTTCGTACCACAAAGGGAATAAAGCGTATGCATTTCTGAACAGCACGAAGATACGCGACTACGATGATCTGGACAAACTGTTTTTCCGTGTGCTGGCAAAAAAGACCAATGAACGAGATGAACAAATAAAAGACATTTTCGGACAGGTACCTTACCTGAACAGCTCCCTTTTTGAACCGACAGAACTGGAACATCTTACTATTCTGGCCAGCGGACTGGAAGACTATATCGAACTACCTTTTATACCCGGGACGGTAATAAAAGATAGCAACGGTAAAAAATCAACCAATTCGTTGAATGCACTCGAATATATGTTTGCGTTTCTGGATGCCTATGACTTCAGCAGCGAGGGCGGCGAAGATATACAGGAAGATAACAAACGACTGATTAATGCTTCGGTGCTGGGCCTAATCTTCGAAAAGATAAACGGTTACAAAGATGGTTCGTTCTTTACACCCGGGTTTATCACCATGTATATGTGCCGCGAAACCATCAGGCGTGCCGTGGTACAAAAGTTCAACGAAACCAAAAACTGGAACTGCGCCGGTATACATGAACTTTACGACAAAATAGAAGACCGCAACGAAGCCAATACTATTTTAAATTCATTAAAGATTTGCGACCCGGCAGTTGGTTCGGGGCACTTTCTGGTATCGGCACTCAACGAGATTATTGCCATCAAGAGCGAACTCAGGATACTGACCGACCGCGACGGAAAGCGCCTGAAAGAATATGCCGTGGAAGTTGAAAACGACGAGCTGATAGTTACCGACGAGGATGGCAAACTGTTCGAATATAATCCCACCAACCGCGAAAACCAACGCATACAGGAAACCCTGTTTCACGAAAAGCAAACGATCATTGAAAACTGTTTGTTTGGTGTGGATTTAAACCCCAACTCGGTAAAGATATGCCGGTTGCGCTTGTGGATAGAATTGTTGAAAAATGCGTATTACCGTTCGTCGGGTGAATTGGAAACCCTGCCCAATATAGATATCAATATCAAGTGCGGGAATTCATTGATTAGCCGGTACGCGCTGGATACCGATATTAAAAAGGCACTGAAGGGCAGCAAGTGGAATATTGAAAGTTACAGGCTGGCGGTGATGACCTACAGGAATGCACAAAGCAAGGACGAGAAACGGGCCATGGAAAAGCTGATCAACGAAATAAAAAATGATTTCGTCAGTGAAATAGCCTCCAACGATAAACGGCTGACCACACTCAACACCCTCCGCGGTGAATTGTATAAACTCTCCAATCAAACGCAACTGTTTGAACTCTCGAAAGCTGAAAAGGCGAAATTCAATAAGGCTGTAGAAGAAAAAACAGGAAAGATATTCAAACTGGACGCCGAGCTGGAAGAAATCCGCAACAATAAAATATACGAAAATGCCTTTGAATGGCGCTTTGAATTCCCCGAAGTACTCAGCGATGAAGGTGATTTTGTGGGATTTGATGTGGTGATTGGGAATCCGCCGTATATACTTTCAAGAGAGACATTTAGTGAATCTTATAAAAGTTATTTCTATGCTAATTATTTGTTAATACATGAGAAACCAAATTTATTTTTAATTTTTATTGAAAGAGGATTTAATTTATTAAGAAATACTGGAAAGTTTTCATTTATAATCCCAAATTCATGGACAGGAATGGAATCTGCTTATAAAGTCCGAGAGCATTTATTAAAAAATACCAAGATACTTCGTATTCTTAATTTACTTGGTGAAACATTTGAAGATGTAAATGTTGAAGCTAGTATTCTTATATATGATAGGAATTTATTAATAAATGAAAGTACTAAATTTGGATGTGGTATTAGTAGAAAAACCAATTTTGAAGATTTGACAATTGTTGAACAAAGTAGTTGGTTAAAAAATAGGAATAGTATTATTGATACAACAAGCTCTAATGAAGAATCAATTATTATAGATAAAATTAAAGGGAATTCATTTCCTTTAGAGAATTATTATGATGTAAGAGTGGGACTGCAGGCGTATGAGCAAGGTAAAGGTATACCAAAACAATCTGCGGAAGATGTAAAGAATCACATTTATGATTATAAATATATGTTTGATTCTGACACTTATAAATATCTAGGTGGTTCCGATGTGAAAAGGTATAATATTTCATGGACAGGACAATGGCTAAGACATGGAAAATGGTTATCTCAACCGAAGTCTTTTGAACAATTTTCAACTCCCAGAATTTTAATCCGTGAAATAACTTCAAAATTCCCTTATGTTATAGAAGCATGCTATATTGAGGAAGTGTATCTAAATAATAAAAGTATACTTAACATACTTCCAAAAGATAACAAATTAGATTTATTCTCATTATTGGGTTATTTAAATTCCAAATTGATTAGTTTTTATCATATTCGCCAAACAGTAAAAGGTAATCGTAATTTATTTCCGAAACTGGTTGTCAAAGATTTAAAGAATTATCCTCTTATAACTAATGATATATTTAATAAAATATCCCCTTTAGCTAGAATTATCTTTGAAAGTAAAAGATTAAATTATTTGACTGACACCACCAAAATAGAATCCGAGATCGACCAATTGGTTTATCAGTTGTATGGGTTGACGGAAGAGGAGATTGGGATAGTGGAGGGATGAGAAATAGTAAAATAATTAAGATAATATAAATTTTAAATATCAGTATTGGAACTGAAAATTAAAACACTAATTATAGACCAGGTTACCCTTCACTAAACTATCTATAGTGAATAATTAAATAGACCCTGAGAAAAATGAAACCTGATTTGCATTATTCCAGAAGATACATGAATAACCGTATAGATGGTAATATAGACATTTGATGATATTGATTAGATAGATTTATGAGCAATTCATTATATATTGATGTTAGGTGCAAGTGTAAAAAAAAACGTTAAATTCTACACATTTTCTATGGCGTAAAAGGTTGAACAAAGTAATAAGTAAGAAATGGACAGAACAAATGAAACAAAACTGGACTTTGACAAATTAATAACTGCTGAAACAGTTATATTCTTTGATATGGACGGTACGTTAATAGATACAAATTTTGCTAATTTTCTATCATACAAGAAATCCATTCAAACTGTAATCGGTATTGAAAATGATTTAATTTATAATTCTGACCAAAGATTTAATCGCAGTACTCTAAAATTGTCAATACCAAATTTGAGTAATGCAGAATATGAAAAAGTAATTATAGAAAAAGAAAGGATTTACTCAGAATACTTAAACGAGACAATACTTATTGTAAGGGTTGCAGAAATTCTTTTTAAATATTCAGAAACCAATATAACTGTTTTAGTTACAAATTGTCGTAAAGACAGAGCATTGTTAACACTTAACCATTTCGGACTAACTGAAAAATTCAGTGAAATCTTTTATAGACAATGCTGTGACAATGTGACCAGAACTAATAAGTATCAAAAAGCAATAACCAGTTTAAATATTTCACCAAATTCCGTTATTGTTTTTGAAAATGAAGAACCAGAAATTATTGATGCAAAAAATGCAGGTATCCCTAGTAATAACATTTTAAATTTATGAAAAATGAACACACTCACAATTGAACCCAATGAATTTTTGAGTAAAAGTATTCAAGCATTTTATAATTCCGATTATTATGGTGGAGGCGGAAGATGGAGAACAGACGGAACTGTTGAAAATGTTATTTGTACTCTTAAAAATGACATTACACCTTATTCTGAAAATGTTTTGCAAATAGCTGTTCAACGCTTAAGTAATATCTTATCAAATGATTTACCTGAAATTCTTAAAACAACAAAATCAAACAATCTTACAGTTTGTGTTATCGCAAGAGCAAAAGTGAATTATAACCCAAATCAATTACTATTAAAATCTACTATTCACAATGTAGTAGATAGACTGAGTGGATTTAGCAATGGTACGGATTTCATTGTTAGACACACAGATACAAGGACAACACATAGGAACCGAGCTGGTTATGGCGGAAATGGAGACATGCCTTATCCAGGTATTACAACACGAACTTGTTCAATTTCAAATAATGTAAAAGATAAAGATATTTTATTGATAGATGATTTATATACAGGCTCAGTGAACATTGACGAAGACGCGATACAAGCACTTTTAGAAAATGGTGCAAAATCAGTAGTTTTCTATGCAATTGGTCGAGCAGTGTAGTCAATTTTAAATAATAAAAAGGAGAATTAAAATGGTTTATACAGAAAACGCAATTAATATTTTAACTGCAAAAACCTATAAGGGTATTGGAAGAGCTTGGATAGTAAAAAATCTGAAAGGTAATGAAACACATGAAAAAATCATTACATTGTTAAACATTGAATTGAAAGAAAATAATAAAACTAATTTAGAAGAATTTGAATACAAACGAACAAAAATAAAACTTGAAATTCAGAAATTAGAAAATTGTATTGATGGAATAGTCTCAATCGGTGATGAAAATTTCCCAAAGCACAGAGGAAATGTAAAAAACAGCGAACAACCAATCGTATTGTTTTATCAAGGTAATCTGAATCTCTTGAACATAAATAATAAAAATATTGCAGTAATTGGTTTGTTGATACCAGATTCTGATATTGAAAAAGCAGAACGAAATCTTGTTGATGAACTAGTTAAAGAAGGAGCTACAATTATTAGTGGACTTGCACTAGGTTGTGATACAATTGCACACAGTCAAGCTCTAAAATCAAATGGTAACACCGTTGCAATTTTACCCAGCCCACTAAATAATATTTTGCCCTCCTCAAATGCAAATTTTGCTAAAGAAATTGTCATTAACAAAGGTTTATTGATTACCGAATATTATGAGGACATTAAATCGAAAATGGAACTTAATAGTAGATATCAAGAGCGTGATAGACTGCAAGCTCTTTTTAGTGACTATATAATTTTGTCTGCAAGTTATGCAAAAAACAATCAAGGTAATGACAGTGGTTCAAGATTAGCAATGGAATACGCACTTAATTATTCTATTCCAAGAGCTGTCATTTATGATTCTAATACCGATGAGAATAACCCGAAATTTGATTTAAATAGACAGTTAATAAAAGAAGATAGAAAAATAACGATAATAAACCTAGAAAATTTATTTTCTACAGTGAAGAAGATTCTGAATAGAAAATCTGACTCTCAAAATACTCAACAATCGCAACTAAACTTCTTCGACTAAAAGTCAGATATATATATCAGGAAAATAAAACTCCTTGCACTTAATATATAAGACTTCGTGAGGTCGGTACGACCCAGTATGAAGTCTTAGTTACACTACATTTTGCACTGTTGGTAGAACGTGAGCGTTAAATAAAGTGGTTGTAAACAATAACAACATCAAGTGTAAGTTACGAAACTAAATCTGGTTTAAGTTCAGAGAAATGTAATTTGAACCTACTTATAATTAACATGAGACGGATGTATGAACAAAAAAAAATGAATACAGGATTTGAAGTGATGATATCTTGGTGTTATGCCCTATTATAGAAAAAAAAGACGTAGAAATCTACAAATTTGACATATAATATACTATTAGCGATAAGAAAAAGAAATGTCTAAAATAAAAATCAACTATAAAAATAAAATTATGAACATAATCTTTAATCAGCTCTATCGAATTGATCATTCAACACAAACACTTGAAAATCTATTAAACTTACAGGCTAATAGTAATCTTAGAAGTTATATTTTGTCGTTATTAGAAACAATAACAGAGAAAGAAAGTGATAAAGTATTTGAATTTGTATCTGATACTGTAGAATTTTACACTCTTCTAAATAAAATTATTATAGACAATGAATATGATCTGAGTTGTAATCGAATTGCAAACAAACTACTAGAAGCAGAAATAATTGGGCAGCAGAAAATTGACAGGCTTAATAAAGAAATTCAAAAAGGAATTTTGATAATTTCTCTTGTACAAATGACAGAAAATGAAAGAAAAATAATTATTTCTAAAGCTGATTATGATGATTTTTTAGATGATCTTGGAAATATTAGAACAGGTTTACCTTTAAAGAAAAAGATTTATAAAGCCTTTACTGCTAATATTAGAAATGACAATACAATTTATAGAATTTCAACTTATGATACAAATGCGACTGTATCAGGTTACTGGTGGAAGGAATTTTTAGATTTAAAGAGCCTGAGAAATGACGAAGATAATACTAAAAATGCGTTTAATGCAATTGAAAGTAAAATTCTACAACCGATAAAACAAAAATCGAAAACGGATTATGTTATCTTAAGAAATATGAGTATCGGTCATTTTCGTAACCATGTAGAGTTCTCAATGGACGAATTTATTTTAATCTACAGGGATTATCAACCATACTCTCAGGAAATCAACATGTCTGTTTACTCGAATAAATTAAGAGAATTGTCAGTTAAATGTAAATTCGACAATAGATTTAATATTGTTCGTTCATTGATAACGAGTAAAATTAAAACAATTATTCCTTTGTCCGACACAATAGATTTAACACTAAAACAAGAAGTCGACATGGACCAAATTTTTGAGGTTAAAGTTAGACCAGATGATTCAAAGTGGGTTTATATAAAATCAACAGAAGGATATAATTATCTTAAAGGTATATTACGAAATGATGAAATCTAAATTTGAACAAAAAATAATTGAATTTTTTGCAAGCGACGCTGTAAATGTAACATTCATAGAAAATCTTGAAATAGTTGAATTGAGTTTTACATGTCAGAATTTGTCACTGAATGAATCATCTATTGATTCAATTCGGAATCTTCTTGAAATGGTAAATCAAAGAGATTATTATGAAATTTCCGTGAAAATTGATAGTAATGATCCATTAAAGTTTAGAGCAAATGAAGACTATTTATCTTTTTATAAAGACTGTGATTCACAGTATCAACTTAAAGATGACATTATTAGAATTACAATTTCAATATATAAAAAAATACAAGTCAATACAATATCATTATATTTTACTACTCAGTTTTCAAAATACACAACAGATCAAACATTTAGCAGTCTTTTATACAGTATAAACAAGTATTTTACACAAAACAAATGCTTAATTATAGAATCTCAAATAGAGGAGATAAATATTCAAACCAGATCAATCATTATTACAAACAATAAGATAAATAAGATTGAATTGATTAAACATAGAAGTGAAAGGATTGAAAAGACACAGAACATATCTTCATGTGAATTAATGTCTGAATATGATTTCATTCCAGATGATTTTTGCTTGATAGTTGAAGATGCAAAATATCCTAAATTAAATGATTTATTTAATAAAATGAAGCAATTTTATTCGATAATTTTTCTATTTGACTTCATTAAAATCAACTCTAATTTTCAATATAAACTCAATGGATATAAAACAATCAATAAATCAATAAATATTTCAGATATTGACTTTGAAACCAATAACATATTTTATCAGATATATGAATGGTCATATAATGATGGAAATATTTTTGATAAAATTGGACTTGCTCGAAACATAATATCATTAAATCTTAATCCTGAAAATCTTAAACTAACTGAGACTACATTTGATTCTATAAAATCAAGTTTCAAAATATATCAAAAAGAAAATATAAAACAATATATTGAGATAAGGAATAAAATATCAGACCAATTGATTACTCTTCAAAATAATGCAGATAAAATTGTAGATAGCTATATAAATGATTACAAAAAAAGTTTATTGACAATTGTGTCTTTTTTCATTTCTGTAATAGTTATTAGAGTTGTATCAAAAGGAGACTTTACTGGTGGTTTTACATTAGAAGTAACTTTACTTTCTTTATGTTTCTTGACAATATTTCTATTGCTAATGATATACTCAAGATGGGAAATAAAAATGCAAGTTGAAAGATATAAAGAATTTTATGAGAATCTAAAAATAAGGCATGGAGACCTATTACATGAAAGTGATATTAAGAGAATTCTAAATAACGACACTGATTTTAATAAAAATATAAACTTTATAGGAAAAAGAGAAAAATTCTATACCATTTTATGGATTTCATCTTTCGCACTTCTTCTTTTTATAGTGCTTTTATTATTTTCGATTAATAACGGTTGTAGCTTTTGCTGTCTAATAAAAACAATTTTTCTAAAAATAATATCATGCTTTACAAGGAATATATAACAATAAAATCTATCATAGTTCATGAAGTTGGAAATAAACTAAATCAAGACATATTACATTTCTCAAAATCATTGCTATCAGTTAAAGAAAATGTAATAAATATACTTGCAAATTATTTTATTTCAGCTTTTAAAACTGACGAGTATCTAAATTTTCATCATGATTCAGATTTGAATCTAAATGAAGTATTTGTATATGCTAGTAAGATATTTGAAAATCCTGAATTACTTCAAGAACAATCTGTCAATCTAGCTAAACATCTTTATGAGCAAAGTACTCATCCCAAAATAAAAAGTGGTGAGTTCTATACAGTTTATTTTAAAGATTGTATTGTTGATGGTACTACAACAGATGCTATCGGGTTGTTTAAGTCAGAGAATAAAGATATCTTTTTAAAAGTATATCCGCAGGGAGATGGTTTTGAAATTGAAAGTGAAAAAGGAGTCAATATCAATAAACTGGATAAGGGCTGTTTGATATTTAATATCGAAAAAGAAAAAGGCTATGTAGTTTCGGTGGTTGATAATACCAATAAAGGGTCAGAAGCTCAATACTGGAAAGATGATTTCCTACATGTAAAGCCGCGCAAAGATGAGTATTATAATACTCAGAATGTGCTCTCACTTTGTAAAAACTTCGTAACTGATGAATTATCCCAACAATTGGATATTTCAAAAGCAGATCAAGTAGATTTTCTTAATAAGTCGGTTGAGTATTTCAAAAAGAATGAAAACTTTGATATGGAAGACTTTGCAAAAGTAGTCATGCGTAAGCCAGAAGTCATCGAAAGTTTCAACCAATATAAATCGGACTATGAGTTTGCACGAGAATTAGCCATTTTGGATAGTTTTTCTATATCAGAATCTGCAGTAAAGAAACAAGCCCGATCAATAAAGAGTGTTATCAAACTGGATAAAAACTTCCATATCTATATTCATGGTGACAGAGATATGATTGAACAGGGAACTGATGAAGAAGGAAGAAAGTTTTATAAGATTTATTATAGTGAAGAATTATAAAGAATATGAATATTGAATCAATCCCAAGTGATATACATTTAGGCGGAGAATATAAAAATCATAAAGTATTTAAAAAAATTAATGAGTTAATTCAGTTTTATGATTCTCTTTCATTTAATGTAATGTCTTTTTGCACATCAGGAACAAGTGCAATAACTAATATAGATACATATTTATTTTCATCTTTAAAAGGAACTCTTGAATCAATCCATGATATTCTAATAAAAGGTAGAATCAATGACTCATATACTTTGTTAAGAAAATATTATGATGCAACAATTATTGATGTTTATGTTATTCTCTATTTAGATGATCACATAAATGTTGATAATTTAATAGTCAAAGAAGTGGATGACTGGATTAAAGGAAATAAAAATCCCAATTTTTTAAAGAGCAGAGTAGTTTTCAAATATATTAAAGATTCAGATAAAGTTAGTGTAATTAATGAGCTTTTAAATATAGACAAACGATATGATAGTATAAGAGTTAGATGTAATGATCAAACACATTATAATTTATATTGGAATCTTTTACTCAACGACAATGAAGTATATATAAAGAATAGAATTCAGTATTTGAATACATTTGAAGAGGATTTAGACAGTATTTTCATTCTCCATTTTGCTTATTTATTTTATATAAATGACCATTACATGTGTTCAAGCGATTATCGAGATTCATTAGAAATGGGATATGAACCTGATGAAGATTCTCAATATTGGGTTGCAAGTTTTGTACAAAATATTTTTAATGAAATAATTAAGATAAAAAGACCTGATATTGCTGCAGCTATAAAAGCTAAAACAATTATGAATTTAGAATAATTGATTCATTAAAAAAAATAATTTTAGAAGTATGATCAAATACCTTGTCTTTGCGGATATATAAAAGCCTGTTTAAATGAGCAAAGGGGTCTGATTGGTTGTTGGGATTTGCAATCCCAACAGAATATAAAATCAGGATTTTTAATCCTAGGAAATGAAATCCGTTTTGCATCCGGATACATTACTGGATTATAAATCCAAAGAATAAAAGAACTGGGATTACAATTACTCCCTTCGGTCGTGACCGCTGGTTCCCAGTGACAATCAGTAGAATTTATACATTTAAATTGCATATCCGGGAGGACAGGGGGAAAATTAGTCGTAAGTTCAAGTTAATTAATCAGGGGTAAAATGCCAAATCATTGGAAACAATATGAGATGCCACATAAGGGTTGGCGATTGATAGATGTCATTGATATTAGAGAAGATGGCCAATCCGAATGTGAAACGGGTTACGAATCCTGCATGATGTGCGGGCATGAAAAAATCCGGTTTGTTCATATTTTGACTCATGACGAAGTTGGTGAAGAATTTAGGGTTGGTTGTAACTGTTCCATTCGCATGACCGATGACTATGTAAACCCTGAACTTAGAGAAAGAGAACTCCGAAACAGGGCAAACAGACGGCTGGCATGGAGAAGAAAGGTATGGAGAATTAATGAAAAAGGTAATTTAATACTCCGGTTTGATGGACATAAACTACTTATATTTAAATATAAAACTACAAATAAGTATAAGGTAGTTATTGATGAAACTTTTGGAAATAAACTATTTGATGACATACTTTCAGCAAAAAATGCTGCTTTCAAAGGAGTTGAGTATTTGAAAGAAAGAGGGAAATGGTAATAAAAACAGTTAAGAATATAGGATCTCCGTCCCTGCGGATATGTACAAACCAGATTAGTTGAGTAAAACGTTCAGACTGGTTGTTGGGATTTGCAATCCCAACTGTTTATATTATAAGGATTTTTAATCCGAGAAAATGAAATCCGTTTTGCATTTGGTTTCTTTGCTGAATTACAAACCTGCCTGCGGCAGACTGGTCCAAAGAATACAAGAACTGGGATTGCAAATTTCAGTGACAATCAGTAGAATCTACACATTTAAAGAGCATATCCGGGAGGACACGGGGAAGCATATGGAGATACCGTATAAATATATATTATTAGCATGAACAATAACAAACTTGACACAAAGCCGCATTATCAAATATTAGATGGACTCCGGGGTGTAGCAGCTATTATCGTAGTATTCTTTCACCTTGCCGAGCCGCTTGCCGGCAGCCGCTTTGAAAATGTTGTAAACCATGGTTACCTGGCAGTTGATTTTTTCTATCTCTTGTCAGGCTTTGTAATTGGTTATGCGTACGATGACAGATGGGGCAAATTAACTATCGGCGGCTTTCTTAGGCGCAGGTTCGTGCGGTTACAACCACTCATTGTATTGGGCATGACGCTTGGCGCCATAGGCTTTTACTTTACCGACTCAACGATATGGCCACTTATTCATACAGTTCCTGTATGGAAGCTGATCGTCGTTATGCTGATAGGATATACTATTTTACCCATACCACTTTCTATGGATATACGCGGCTGGCAAGAAATGCACCCTCTCAATAGTGTTGGCTGGTCATTATTTTTCGAGTATATAGCTAATATTCTTTACGCGCTGGGTCTAAGGAAATTATCGAATAAAGCATTGACTGGTTTTGTAGTACTGGCAGGTGCATTACTTTTGCATTTTGCTGTTACGAACCCGAATGGAGATGTTGCCGGTGGCTGGACCCTAAATGCATCACACATGCGCATTGGGATAACGCGTACCTTATTCCCATTTTTTGCCGGTTTGCTTTTATCGCGGGTAGCGCGGCCTGCCTACATCAAAAATGCTTTCTTATGGTGTAGCCTGCTGGTTGCGGCTGTTTTGCTTATGCCAAGAATAGGCGGTGCAGAACATCTTTGGATGAATGGTTTGTACGAAGCTTTTAGCATCATCATTGTCTTTCCATTAATTGTATATATCGGTGCCAGTGGTGTGGTACATAATCAAGGGGGAGATAAAATTTGTAAGTTCCTCGGCGATCTTTCTTATCCATTGTACATGACACATTATGTGTTAGTCTATTTTTACGTGGCATGGGTAAGCAATCACAGCGGCATTACATTATGGCAGGCTTTGCCATATGCAATGCTCACATTTTCAGGAGCTATCGTGTTGGCTTATGTAAGTTTAAAGTTGTACGATGTACCGGTAAGAGCCTGGTTGCGAAACAAGCTGAAGTAGCGAAAAGGAAAGTATATTAATTGATTATCCGTTTAACATCCTAATGCATTTATCATATGGATTAGAGTAACCGGAAACGGGTTTCGCGATTTCCAAATCGCTCTTAAATCTGAATTCACGCGATTTGGAAATCGCGAAACCCGATAGAAGATCAATATTTCCCCTAACTAGTCCAAGTATAGGAGACGAAACTAACTCTAGTTCAAGTTTAGCGAAGTGTAACTTGGACTGAAATTAAGTCAGTTTCTGAACTGACATCAGCAGTTGAAAACTTATAAATTATGAGTCCAGGTCTCCGCTTCGCTTAGTACTATGCATTGTGTGACAATTAGTATACCTGGAATAAATAGTCTACTTGGAATAAAATGAGCAGTATTTGTACATTTAAAAAACATATCTGGTAGGATGGATTTTCCCATTTCGAATATTTAAACAACACATTGATTATTAATCACAAACTATAAAAATGAAAGCAAAACTAAATTTAATTGTATTGTTAATTTTAACTGTTATTTTGAGCAGTTGTAACTCCAATAAAAAACCCCAAAATTTTGATTATGGACACTTAGAAAATAATAAATATTTGAATTCGTTTTTTAAATTAGAACTCACTCTTCCTGATAATTGGATTGTTCAAACAAAAGAACAGACAGAGAATTTATCAGAAATGGGGAAAGAATTAACCGCCGGTGATAATAAAAACTTAAAAGCTATAATTGATGCATCAGAAATAAATACAGCAAATTTATTAGTAGTATTTCAATATGAGGTAGGTGCTGCTGTTGACTATAATCCTGGTTTTATGTTAGTAGCTGAGAATTTAAAAAATTCTCCAGGAATTAAAACGGGTAGTGATTATTTATTTCAAGCACGAAAAATACTTAAACAATCTCAAGTTCAATATAACTACATTGATGATAAGTTTAAAAAAGAGATAATAAGTGGCCAAGAATTCTATTCAATGAATTGCTCAATCGATTATATGGGAATTAATATCAAACAAATATATTATTCGACAATAATAGATGGGTTTTGTTTAAACGTCATCTTATCATATGAAAGTGATGAACAAAAAAATAACTTAGATAAAGTAATTAACTCGATGAATTTTAAAAAATAACTCCAACTAGTCCAGGTATAGGAGACAAAACTAACTCTGGTTCAAGTTTTTGTGAAGCGTAACCTGGACCTGCCTGCAGTTGGCAAGCTGGAAATAAGTCAGTTTCTGAACTGACATCAGCAGTTGAAAACTTATAAATTATGAGTCCAGGTCTCTGCTTCGATCAGATATGAACTATGCAGCGTGTGGCATTGAGTATCCCTGGACTAAAAAGGGGAATCTGTATTTTTGGAGACGAATGTAATTTGCTGGATTCAGGGAAATAAAACAAATACCACAAGCCTGAAATTTGGGCAAATGTGTAAAATGAAAATATAAGAAATGGATGAGAAAGTGAGTATATATTGATCTTATGGGCAAGTGTAAAAGCCTACTTATCAAATCTGATCATAAAACATAAATGAAAAACAAATATAAAAACAGTACGAAAATGAAAAATTCAGGACAAAAATTAATCGTTAGAATTGCACTTACAGTCATCTTTATGATTGGAGCTTACAATTCTGTGTTTTCTCAAACTGTCGAAACCCCGAAACTAACAAAATTTTTAATTCTGGTTGAAACAACAGATGATGGAATTAAACTTACTGGCATACAAGGGTGTGTATTTAAAGAACTTACCTTTGCTATTAAAAAGGATTATTCACAAGCCGTTGACCAGTATGGCATGAGTTCTTTGAAAAGAGCTGAAACTGTCAAAGACTCCAATTTTGACAATTTTCTATTCACAATAAAGATGACAAAAGAAGGACTTAGCTTTGAAGGAATAATAGGGACTACATGGGAAAAATTAAGCTTTAGCTGTCCGGAACATAAGTGTCATCAATTTATTGACCAAAATGGAATGACTGATGAGAAGTAGCCTCAAGTCCTTTCGGATATATTCAAACCTTGTCCCTGCGGATATATACATACCTGATTTAATGAGCAAAGAATCCAGATTGGTTGTTGGGATTTGCAATCCCAACTGTTTATATTATCAGGATTTTTAATCCGAGAAAATGAAATCCGTTTTGCATTTGGATTCTTTGCTGGATTATAAACCTGCCTGCCGCAGGCAAGTACAAAGAATACAAGAACTGGGATTGCAAATTTCAGTGACAATCAGTAGAATCTACACATTTAAAGAGCATATCCGGGAGAACAGGGGATATATGAGCAATTGCTTATTTATTGGTGTTATGCGTCATTTTAAAAAATAAAAGAAAAAACAAAACAATGGGTGAACATAGTAGTTCTAAAAGCTTAGAGATTATCAACTTTCTACAAGAACTTGGAGATTGTTTGGACTACTCTATCGACACTGAATATCCTATGAGCTCAAACTCATTTGGTGGTCAGGCCATTGACATAGCTTGGTTTAATGACAAATCGTCAAAGTTTCCCTTATTCGTTTTTGAAATAGAAAGTACTAGCAACAATTCAATTGCAAATAATCCAACAAAAGTATTTGGAAAAGAAAGTAAAACATTTGAAAAACCCTTGTTCTTCTTCCATATTATCATTGACAGTGCTGATAACTCAGAGAAATACAATGATTTAATGGGAATGTTTGGCAAACATAATTACGAAATCTTTCGAATCAACAAAGGTGATTTAGGAAAACTCATTTTTAAAATTTTATCACAGCACAGAAGAATTAGAGATAACATTAATCTCTATTCTGCTTTGAGATTATTATTTATTGACAAAGAAATAAATTCAAAAATAAATATAAGAGAGTTATTAGAAAATATTGAAACGATAATCCATGAAAATCAGAAATTCTATATTGGTCATATATATGCAAATATAGCCTCGCTGCATTTATCATTTAAAGATGAATATTTAAACTATATCAAACAAAGATTTAGCGACAACTCATTAACACTTCTACATTACGAAGATTACTGCTTCAATATTGTTGCAGAAATGATTAATTTAGGATTAATTTATAGCTCATTTAAGAATGAACTTGAAAAAATCAATTTCAAATTTCATTTAGTGAAATATCAGAATAGATATAATAATTTTAAGTCAATTGAGTATTTACCTGGAATAAATTATGATTACGACATTTTTATTCATGATTATGCTCCTTATTACATAGCACTTGCTTTTCACCTTTTCTCCGGGAACTTATCTGCTCAGAAATATCTTTTGGATGTTGAAATGGAAATAATAAAAAAATTACCTCAAAATAATGAATTTGTATTTGAACACCATATTTCTTGGTTTTTGTTGATAACTGCTTACGCTGATGAATTTTCAAATTATTTTGAAGAAGCAAGAAAATTAAGTAATGAAAACAGAAAAGTATTGAACACAATCGTATTTTGCCCATTGTTGAAGAATGATTATCAAAGACTTCCAGAATCAAAATTAATTCTTATCCCCGATAGAAAAGTATATAGAAAAAGAATGAATAGTGAATTTGAGCATATCTTATTAAATGATGACATTTTGACAACAGCAATAAAAAGCATATCGAAAGTTTGGGAAATTGACTTAGAATATTCTTATAATTTAGGAGTAAATTTGACTAACATAATTGTAAAATCAAACGAACTAACTAAGCACGACGAAAAACAAAAAACGAACGCATAACACACGCTCTATGAAATAATGGCGGCGGAGTCACAATCAGCTGGTTATGCTCCCGCTGTCACTTTGTAGAAATCTGACAGTGAAGCTCCCGTCTTGCCGTAGGCGAGACCAATGTTCATAGGCTCGGTTATTAGGTGCAACCCAAAAAAAGAAAACAACAACAATTAGTGAAATATGCAAATAGATATAAAAGGGAAAATAAACGAGAAAAAATTAGCGTATAGCAATACGTTACTTCCCTTGTCCTAGTGGATATATTTATTAGATGAGTAAAGTTTGGTACTGTAGTTTGGGTCACACCGTTAGCTATCGGGAAGCCAAATGTCCATAACCTCGGTCGTTAGCACCAATAGTAAGAAAAAAACAAACAAACCATGAAAATAGCATTTATATTTACTTCAAACGACATTTACTATGTTGCTTTGACGGGTACAAAATCTCAACCTATTTTTCATTCCAAGAACAAAATAGCGTTGCCAGCAAATTATGACATACCACAAACTGTTGCTTGGTTCGAGACACAGCTGGACATAATTTTGAATACTTTAAACCCAGACAGAGTGAGTTATAAACTCACAATCAGTAATGTTTCAAACAACTATGTTTCGAATGTTTATTATGGACAAGCAATACTTAATTTGTTATGCTATAAAAAAGGCATTCAAATTGGGCATATTTCTCCAGCTTCAATTGTCGCAAGCAAATTTAATCTACCTAGAGGTTCTGACCTATATGTCTATCTAAATAATTTAATTGGAAGTCATCCACCTTATTGGGACAAGACAATGAAAGATACAGCACTTATTGCGATAATTCAATTGATATAAGATGGATATAGGTAAATTTAAAACCTGACCATGCGGATATATACAAACCTGATTAAATGAGCAAAAAACTCATACTGATTGTTGGGACTTGCCTACTGCAAGCAGGTTTATAATCCCAACTGTTTCTATTATCTGGACCTGCCTCTGCCTACGGTAGATAAATGCGGAAGGCAGGTTTTTAATCCGAGAAAATGAAATTTGTTTTGCATTTGGATGCTATACTTGATTATAAACCTGCTTGCAGCAGGCAAGTACAAAGAATACATGAACCGGGATTGCAAATACTCCCTTCGGTCGTGACCGCTGGTTCCCAGTGACAATCAGTAGAATCTACACATTTAAAGTGCATATCCGGGAGGACAGGGTTACCCATCGCTAAACTATCAATAGTGCAGTATTAAATAAACCCGGAGAAAAAATGGAGCCTGATAAACAGTATTTCAGAAGACGCAATAATAGCTGTTTGAGTGGGAATATACACATTTGGTGATATTGATTAGATAGGAGATATATGAGCAATTGCTTATATATTGGTGTTAGCAGCAAGCCGAGAAAAAAAAGACTATGGTAATCGAGGTTTAAAATTGAATAGAATCATGATTTTATAATCGTTATTTAATAAATTCAAACTATATTTGAAACTCAAATCGATATTAGTGTTGTAAATTTCATTGGTGTTGCTACCACGAACTCCTAAATGCCCATACCATGATACAATAAAAATATTTGAAATTGGAGAAATAAATGAAATATAGCAAGTTCTTACAACAATAATCCGAATTTGTATCCAGAACTATATTCTTAAAGAATAACTAAAATTACAATGTTTTGAAAACTAAAATTTTAAATCTGATAGATTTTGAAAAAGTTGACACTTTGCTTGAAGGATTCAACAAGTCAACAGGGTTTGTAACTGCTATTCTTGATTTAGATGGAAATGTTTTGTCCAAATCGGGTTGGAGACAAGTGTGTACCGAATTTCACCGCATACATCCCGAAACTTCAAAAAGATGTACCATAAGTGATACGATATTGGCCGGACAAATGGCTGCGGACGAAAAATATCATTTCTACAAATGCCTGAATGGATTGGTTGATGTGGCTGTACCCATTGTTATAAAAGGTGAACATATTGCTAATTTATTTTCCGGTCAATTCTTTTTTGAAAAACCGGATGAAGCATTTTTCAAAGAACAGGCTAAGAAATATGGTTTTGATGAAGATAGCTATATCAAAGCACTAGAGAAAGTACCCGTTGTTTCGGAAGAAAGAGTGAAAGCAGCCATGGAGTTTTTGCAGAACATGACTCAACTCATCAGTGAAATGACCTTTCAGAAATTGGAACAAATAGTCCTAAATGAGGAGTTAAAAGCCAGCGAAGAGCGTTATCGTTTAATATCAGATGTTGTTTCAGACTATATTTTCACGTCTAAAGTAGACAATAACGGAAAGCTTGGATTGAGTTGGGTGACCGGAGCTTTTGAAGGTATTACAGGCTACAGTTTTGATGAATATATTGCTCGTGGCGGATGGAGGGCTGCTTTACACCCTGACGATATTGAAAAAGATAATCAGGATTTCGAAGAACTTAAAAAGAATAATCAGGTTATAAGCGATGTGCGAACCCTTGCGAAAAATGGTCGCATTGTTTGGGTGCGGGTTTCTGCTCATCCGGTTTGGGATTACCAAAATAATGAATTGGTTGGCATTTATGGTGGTGTTAAGGATGTTACTGAAAGTAAGTTGGCCGAGAATGCGTTAGCCAATTCAGAAGCTCGTTTGCACACACTGGTTCAAACTATTCCTGATCTAATATGGCTAAAAGACATAAATGGTGTATATCTTTCGTGCAACGCTGTATTCGAGCGTTTTTACGGCGCCAAAGAGGCTGATATTATTGGGAAAACAGATTACGACTTTATCAATAGTGAACTTGCTGACTTCTTCCGGGAGAACGATCTTAAAGCCATTGAGGTGGGGAAACCAAGTATTAACGAAGAATGGATCACCTTTGCAGACGATGGGCACACTGCTCTGCTCGAAACAACGAAAACCCCGATGTACAACTCTTCGGGGACACTCATAGGAGTACTTGGTATAGGGCATGATATTACTGAACGTAAATTAGCAGATGAGACTATTCGAAGAAACGAGCACATTCTTCGGCTTTTTGTTGAACACTCTCCGGCTTCTATTTGCATGTTCGATCGCGAGATGAAGTATATTGTGGCAAGTAAACGCTACCTGAGAGATTATGATTTAGGGGAACAGGATATTAGGGGTCGTTCCCATTATGAAATCTTCCCCGATGTACCCGAAAAATGGAAGGAAATTCACCAATGTTGTATGGCCGGAGCAATTGAAAAATCAGAGGAAGATTCTTTCCCCCGAGCCAGTGGAAAATTAGATTGGGTACGGTGGGAAATTCACCCATGGTATGAACAAAATGATGAAATCGGCGGAATTATTCTTTTTTCAGAGGTAATTACCGAACGTAAACATGCCGAGGAGGAAATAAAGAAACTCAATGCCGAACTTGAATTTAAAGTTGAATTGCGTACCGCACAACTCGAAGCTTCAAACAAGGAATTGGAAGCTTTCTCCTATTCCGTCTCACACGATTTACGGGCTCCATTGCGCCATATTAACGGTTATGTCAATTTATTGAATGAGCGTTACAGTGACGATTTACCAGAAAAGGCTCGCCATTATCTGGAAACTGTAACAGGCGCAGCCAAACAAATGGGTATGCTTATTGATGACTTGCTGCAATTTTCAAGAACCGGAAGGCAGGAAATACAGAAAACTACGATAGATATGAACGTTCTGATAAAAGAAGTTCTTGAAAAAATAAAACCGGATACTGAAAACAGAGAAATAAACTGGTCGGTACAGGAATTGCCAGAAGTATTTGGCGATTATTCACTTCTAAAACAGGTATGGTTAAATTTACTGGACAATGCTATTAAATATACCCGAAATAAAAAGTTAGCAGAAATATCAATAGGTTGCACCGTAAATCAAGAAAATATCGTATTTTTCGTCCGCGATAACGGTGTAGGTTTCGACATGAAATATGCCCATAAACTATTTGGCGTATTTCAGCGTTTGCACACTCAAGCGGAGTTTGAAGGTACAGGTATCGGACTTGCTAATGTGCAACGAATTATTTTTAAACATAGCGGGCAGGTTTGGGCAGAAGCCAAGCCTGATTTAGGAGCAACATTCTTTTTTAGTTTACCAAAAAAATAAGGAGGTATCATCATGTTTGAATTAAAAACTATTTTACTGGTCGAAGACAATCCGCAGGATGTGGAACTAACCATCGAGGCACTTAAGGAAAATAATCTGGCAAACCATGTGGTTGCTGTAAACGATGGCGTAGAAGCTATGGATTATCTGAATTATGAAGGCAAGTTTAAAGACCGCGAAAAGGGTAATCCATCCGTGATGCTGCTTGATATAAAAATGCCCCGTATGGATGGTATTGAAGTGTTGGAAGCTATCCGAAACAATGAGAAATTAAAAACAATTCCTATTGTGATGCTGACTTCTTCGCGCGAAGAACCCGACTTAAAAAAATGCTATGCGCTGGGTGTTAATGCGTATGTGGTGAAACCTGTAGATTTCAAAGATTTTATGGGTGCGGTGAAACAAATTGGCATTTTTTGGGCTATATTGAATGAACGACCTCTAAACACATAATTTATGGAAAAGAAACTTGAGATTCAAGGTAAAGAACTTAAAGTTCTTATTTTGGAAGATTCCATTCATGACTTTGAATTAATTAGAGAACAACTATCTGATGCAGGTTATAAATTAGATATAACCCATGTCGAAAACGAAGTGAAATTTAAAACTTCACTGCTCGAAAACAGTTACGATATTATCTTGTCTGATTTTCAACTTCCGGGCTTTAACGCATTCGGAGCTCTACAAATTAGTAATGAAATTTGTCCGGAAATTCCATTTATATGCGTTTCAGGCTCTATTGGTGAGGAAACAGCCATTGAACTACTCAAACTGGGAGCAATAGATTATGTACTTAAAGACAAGCCCGAAAGACTTCCTTTTGCCATAAAGCGGGCGTTGGAAGAGGCAAAAGAAAAAGTCGCTCATCAAGAAGCAGTCAAAGCCCTACAAAAGAGCGAAGAGAAGTATCGTTTCATGTTTAATAATAATCCACAACCCAATTGGATTTATGATCTTGATACACTCTCATTTCTTGAAGTAAATGAAGCTGCAATCCAACATTATGGATACTCCAGGAATGAATTTCTGTCTATGACATTAAAAGATATTCGTCCGGTTGAAGACGTTCCCTCTCTTTTGGAAGATGTTAATCGAACCCGCAAACCCTTTAATAATTCAGGTGAATGGAGACATATTAAAAAAAATGGAGTAATAATATTTGTAGAAATTATATCACATACTGTCATTTTTAATGGTCGTGATGCACGACATGTTTTAGTTCACGACATTACCGATCGAAAGCTGGCTGAAGATGCACTCAAACAAGCCAAGAATGAATTAGTGCAACTTCATAACAACTTGGATGAGGCCGTTTTTTCTGTCGATTTAATTCAAAACAAAATGCTTTATGCCTCTAAAGCGCATCAAAGTGTATTTGGGCATTCTTCTGCTGAGTTTTTTGATAATCCACAATTGTGGTATGAATTAATTGTTCCAGAAGATAAACCTATCGTTGATGCAGGTTTTCCTACTTTACTCTCAGGGAAGAACCTTCGTCATGAGTTTCGGATAGAACTTCCCAATGAACAAATTCGTTGGATTGAAGCAAAAATGAACCCGACCCTCGACACGAATGACAAACTAATACGAATTGATGGGGTTGCATCCGATATTACTCATCGTAAGCAGATTGAAACTGAACTTCTTGAATCGGAAATCAATTTCCGCCGTTCAATTTCAGAGTCTCCCGTGGGTATCCGCATAGTCTCAGTTGAGGGTAACACCATTTATGCAAATAAAGCTTTCCTGGACATTTACGAATTCAACAGCCTGAAAGAATTTACAAGTACACCGGCAAAGGTTCGTTATACCTCTGAAAGTTATGTAAAACACCAGGAAAGAAAGAAAAAAAGAAAAGAAGGAGTTGAAGTGTTTGATTACGAGATAAGTATCAACTGTAAAAATAAGGAAATCAGGCATGTAAAAGTTTCGCGGAAAGAAGTATTGTGGAATGGCATTCAGCATTATCAGGTAATAAACCTGAATATCACAGAACAGAGGAATGCAGAAGAACAACTCCGGAAACTTTCCAGAGCAGTAGAGCAAAGTCCCGATGCTATTTGTATTACCGACCCTAATGGTATAATTGAATACGTAAATCCAAGAACTATTAAGTTGACTGGATTTTCAGCTAAGGAATTGATAAACCAAAATACAAGAATTTTCAGTTCGGGCGAAAAATCAAAAGAAGAATACTCTCAACTCTGGAAAACCATAAACTCTGGAAATATATGGAGTGGGGAATTACACAACAAGAAGAAAAGCGGAGAACTTTATTGGGAATCAACCACTATCTCTCCTATTTTTGATACAGCTGGTCAAATAACACATTTTCTGGCAATAAAAGAAGATGTAACTGAGCGAAAACTTACCGAGATTGCTTTATATAACTCAGAGGAACAATTGAGGAAATTCGCATCTCACCTTCAGAACGTGCGAGAAGAAGAAAAAATTAGTCTGGCGCGCGAAATACACGATGATCTTGCGCAAATCTCAGTCGCATTAAAAATTGATATGGGAATATTTGAACGAAAATTATCAAAAGGAATCGAAGCTACCACTCTAGAAGAACTACTTTCTAAACTGAAAGATTTTTCTGGTCAGGTTGATAATTCCATTAAATCGGCTCGAAGGATTATAAATGGTCTGCGACCTGAATTGATTGAATTGCTGGGATTTGATGAAGCCTGTAAATCATACCTGCTTGATTTTGAGAAAACACACCACATAAGTACTCAGTTTGAAAGTACAATTTTGAACCTTAATATTGGTTTGGAACAGTCAGTTGCATTATTCCGTATACTTCAGGAAGCACTCAATAATATTCTAAAATATGCCATGGCTACAATTGTTACGGTTCAACTGAAAAATATTGATGACAAATTAGTGATGGAAATTAGTGATAATGGAACCGGATTTGACGTTAATAAAAAAGGCCGACCTGATTCGTACGGTTTAATTGGCATGAAAGAACGGGTAAAATTATTGGGAGGCAATTTGGATATTACAAGTAAAGTGGGTGAAGGAACAATGGTTAAGGTTGAAATACATTATGGAGAATAGTTTAATTGCATACGAAGATAAACACATTGTAAATTTTAAGCATTGTAAAACTTTGACTTCAAATAACAAGTCAAATGTTTACAAAAGAATAGAATAAAATGAACGAGGGCATAATACACGCCTATGTCCATTGGCTGGCTGACGTTATGGGTCATAGTAAAAAAAGAAAAAAAACTGAGTTATTGGTTGAAAAATCCTTGACGAACTGTCGGCTTTTACAACATAAACAGTCAAATATGTAACGACTGAATTTGCCCCTGTCCCTGCGGATATATTTATATATACAACCCTGATTTAATGAGCAAATGGTTCGGATTGTTGGGTGGAATGTGTCGTCAAACCATTTGTATCATACGAATTTGCAATTCGCTCATTGGCAACAAGTGTAAGTGCGGTTGTCAAATTAGATATTAAAAAACCGTCCATATGGAAATAGATAAAAAAATAGTTGAAGTGACATCACAATGTGAAAAGAATTTTGTATGTCTAAATAACAATAAGCATATTTATTGCCTGGTTGAATATTGCATTAATAATAAAGTTCATTTTACTAAATGCAAAGAAAAGAAACACTGCAACTACAAAATGAATTTTGGAGGCTCTTATATTTGTAACTGTCCGGTAAGAAAAGAAATCTTTAACAAGTATGGTTTGTGAGAACAGTTTCTAACTGTGATTTTTTATAAGTTGAAAATTGAATAGGTTATTAGCCTGCCTACTGCAGGTAGGTTCAGGATTTACTTCGTTAATCCTGAACTATCCACAGTGCCGGATTTAATAGACCCGGAGTAATAAGGGGACACATACTACAGAAGAAATTGCAACTGAAATAAAAGAATTAATCAAAACTAAAAAATAAAATTATGCCTAAATCAACAATTGACATTCAGTCTATTATTAGATTAGGTGCAAGCATTCGTATTGATGCCACAACTAAATCAACAAAAGACTTACAAACTTTTGCCAGACTTATTAATGGTTCTGTAGGGACGCTAATTCTTAAAAACGCTGATGCAAAATCTACAATGGATTTAGAATCGTTGGCTCGCCTTGCACCTGGAAAAATAATCTTTGAAGTTTGATAAGAAGAATTACTGTTGCCAACAAAGGCTATATTCAATTTGAGTTTTAGTGCTTTTTCATGTATTCTACCCCACTTAAACATGTATAGTCCAATAATGTTGAAAAATTTGCAGTCGGTGGATAGCGCAGATTTGAGCCGAGCGGTAACCTCCCGAAAAATCGGGACAAGTTGTGCCTGCCGCAGGTAGTTCCCCTGTCCCAAGGATATATACTAACCAGCTTTAATGAGCAAAGTATTCAGACTGGTTGTTGGGAACCAGCGGTCAAGACCGAAGGGAGTAATTGCAATCCTAACTTATGTATTCTTAGGACCTACCTTCGGCAGGCAGGTTTGCAATACGTAAAGAATAAGAGAAAATATATATAGCGGATTAAAAATTCTTATATTACAAAACCCGGCAGACGGACGAAAAAATAATTAAAGACATTGATTCGAAAACCATAACGGTAAGTAATTAAAAGAAGTAGTTTGCTCGCTATTGTGGTTTTAGCTTTTAACCCAATAATATACAAATGCTATGACAGAAAAACACAACGAAAAAAATCGAATGAAGGAAAACAGCCCGGATAAAATCCGGTTGGTTGAAGATGGAATTGACATTGAGATTCAAAAAGATTATATTTCTGAATCGCACAACTATGTTAGCCTTGGATTGAGTGCGGAGGAAATTGAAAATTTAGGAAGAGTACTTCTTTCGACAAAACTTTCCATAGAAGATAAGAAAAAGGCGTTGGGAATTTTAGCACATGTGGGCACAGCTGCAGCCTACCGGATATTAAGCAATTATGCCGAAAAGCCGGAATTAGAACTTAAGGAGTGGGCAATAATGGCTCAACAGGAATGCGGAATTTTTCTTGCGTGCGAGTTTTCAGACGAAAGTGAAGTTGTTGTTTTTAGCGGTGCAGGGGCAAAAATTAACAAAATGAGATGCTATTTTCTGGTATTGCCAAGCGGGGATAAAACTTTTAGTCCGTTGCAACATAAGATCATTGAGCATGAAATGACCTATATTTCCCGGTATTTAAATTGTGTAATTGAAGATTTTGAATTTCTTGATCGGTATGTAAGTCTGAACGTATTATTTGAAATGGATGTAGCCATTGCCACTTTTATGGAAGGCGGAATTAAAAACTGCAATGTATTTGGGAATTTTGTTCTGGAAGATTATTATGCAACAAATATTGGGATACCTGATAAAGAAGAGATTGAAGTGATTATTAAAATTGTAAGGGCAGGTTAATTATCTTACTAGTCCAGGTATAGGAGACGAAGCAAACTTTAGTCCTCGCTCTTGTCCAAGTATTGGAGATGAACGAACTTTAGTTCAGGTTTAGCGAAGTATAACCTGGATCTATTTGCTATTAACATAAGACGGTTGTATGAACAATAAAGTGCACGTACAGGATTTGAAATGCAGATAGCGTGTTGTTATGGGCAAGCGAAAAAAACAAAACAGGCTATTTACTGACTGAAAGAAAAGGAAAAAAGTTGAAACTTAGCCTGGCAATATAAAAACCAATACTAACTATATTGAGATTATCAAAAAGAAAAATATTAAATTTAAACGATATGAAGAACTTGTATTTATTTTGTTATTTGGCACTATTTATAAGTGCTTGTTCGCCGATTATTAGTACACAAATCAAGAAAAGTTATCCTCCAAATCCTAACGATTCTATCACTGTCTACGAGTTAGGACAGAATATAGATTACAAGTATGAAGATTTAGGAACTTTTAAAATCGAAAACGGTGATATGACAAAGCTCTCTAAATATAATAAAATTATTGATTTTGCGAAAAATGAAGCGAAAAAAATAGGAGGAAATGCAATCAAAATTCTTGAACATATAAAACCCCAAACTGAAATGGCTGGTTTAGGTGTCATTTTCACAACCTCTCATAATGTGGTTTTTAAAGTCATTAAGGTTTCTGATGTAAAAAACGAAGCAGAGTCTCAGCTTAAAGATTCAACATTATTAAACAAAGATGCTCATTTATATTTCTATGAACAGAAAAATGCTTTCGCTGGAAATTTTAATAAACCAAATCTTATTGAATCAATGGCAATAAGCATGGGATATGGGTATCAAATTCTTCTTGATGATAGCTTGATTGTAAAACTTGAGAAAAAATGGAAAAAATCAGTAATTCAAACTCATAAATTTGGGAATCAGACACTAACAGCAAAGATTAAGCAAGGTAAATTTAATATTCCTATTAATATTGAAAAAGGTAAAGATTATTATATAAGATTTAAATACTCTATTTCAGGTATAAGAACTTTTGAAATTGTTGATAGTGAACTTGGAGAATTTGAATTTAGTATTGTAATATAAATTAAAGTTTGAAATATGATAACTAATCGCCTCTAAATAGTCCAGGTATAGAAGACGAACTAATAAAAGTTCAGGTTTAGTAAAGCATAACCTGTACCAACCTGTAATTTTCATAAGACGGTTGTATGAACTTTAAAGAGCACATACAGGATTTGAAGTGTTGATAACGTGGTGTTAGCGGTTATTTTAGAAAAAAAGAAAAAACAACTTTTCTAAGTTTAATTACAAACAAATTGACAACTTAAAAATGAAAAAAAGAAACTTAAAATTGACAACCATTCTTTTTGGATTGATATTTTTATGCTCATGCAACAATAATTCTCAAGAAATAACTCAACTTAAAAAAGAGAACGAAGAACTACGGAGTAAGATTGAAATTCTTAAGAAAAGTATACCAAACGACACCGATTTTAAATATACAGCTATTGCACTTCCTGTAAAAAGAAAAATAAAAGTTGGAGAAGAATATGTGGCTGGGGTTTACTTATGTATCGAAAATAAAAATAATCCCTTAAAAGTAGTTCTTTGCAATTTAGTAAATGACCAACCAGTTCCTACAAAAGACACTCTTAATAGAAGTTTAGTGTATAATTGCCCAGAATATAGAGTTAAGCCAAAAAAGGCGGGGACTTATGTCTGGTCAGGTAAAATTACAAGAACGGATGCAGAAGGACTGATACATAGTTATTTTTTTAAGAGCGAATATGAAGTGACAAATTGAAAAATAAAAAAACAAACCGCTAACACGCGCCTATGAAACAATGGCGGCGGAATCGCAATTAGCTGGTTTTGTTCCTGCCTGCCGCAGGCAAGCCCGCTGCCACTTTATAGAAATATGAAAGTGAAGCTCCCGTCTCGCCGAAGGCGAGACCAATGTTCATAGGCTCGGTCTTTATGGCCAATAGTAGAAAAAGAAGAAAGACAGATTTGTTAGAAACCAAGTTGAAAAAAAAAGTATAAATGACGAAAATTGAAATTCCATTAAACAAGAAAAAAATATCTTTGCTTCTTTTAGGTTCGATTGGCTTTGTGACTTTTGGGCTACTATTTACATTGACTCCAGAAACCTTTACTTCTTCAAGACATAGTAGTGAATTACTTATAAGAATTATTGGAATTATATCTTGGATGTTTTTTGGCATTGTAACTGTTTTTGGCATTTCAAAATTATTTGACAAATCCGCTGGACTTACAATTGATGATAGCGGGATAATTGACAACACAAATTTTACGAGCGTCGGATTTATTAAATGGGAAGATATAAAGAAAATTAAATCAGGTAAATCTGCTTCTACAGACTTCATACTTATATATGTAAAGAATCCAAAAACTTATCTTGAAAAAACTACAATTATCAAAAGAAAATTAATGCAAGGTAATAAGAAAAGATATGGAACACCATTGTCGTTAACTTCTATGACCTTAAAATGCGACTATAAGTATTTAGCGACACTTATTGACGAAAAGTTTAACGAATATAAACAGGAGATACAGAATCGTTGCCAATAATATTCTTCAGACGACTAACATGTGAGTTGCGAGAGTTTTCATTCTTTATCGGCTGACTTTAAAACGACTGACATGAAAATAAACTACTGGCCATAATACATAGGACTTCATGTGGTCGTAACGACCCGGCATGAAGTCTCTAACCAGTACAGATATAGAAGACCAATTAATAATAGTTCAGGTTTAGTAAAGCATAACCTGGACTTACCTGTGATTAACAGAAGACGGTTGTATGAACAATAAAGTTCACGTACAGGATTTGAAGTGTTGATAGCGTGTTGTTAGGGGCAAGTTAAAAAAAAACTTATTGACTGCAAAAAACAGTGAATCAAAACTATAGATTTAATCAAATAATTACAAATTTAAAAAAGCATGAAGAAAATACTTTTATTTTTCGGGTTATTTATGTCCTTGTATGGACATTCACAAGTTTCAAAAACTATCGATGTAACTACCTCAGGTAATTTAAGTACATTATTGACTGATGATGAAAAAAACACCATAACAAATCTGACGTTAACAGGAATAATTGATGTACGAGATATAAAATGCATTAGGGATCAAATGCCTGTTATAGCTAATTTGGATTTGAGTAGTGCAAACATTGTAGCTTATAGTGGGGAAGCAATAACTTACCCATCATTGACAAGCTATCCGGTCAATGAAATGCCAGCTTATTCATTCAGAAACCCTTATACCGGACAACCTAAAGCAACTCTAAGTTCTGTAAAATTACCAAATTCATTATTATCAATTGGCGAATCAGCCTTTTCTTCATGTACAGGGCTTAAAAGTATAACAATAGGTAATTCTGTTAAAACTATCGGTAAGAATTCATTTTTCTATTGTACAGGTCTAAATACAGTTATAATGGGAAGTTCTGTGACTACTATTGGAGATGATGCCTTTGACAATTGTTTTGCATTATCTGATTTGACTATTGGTAATCATGTTACATCAATTGGTTTTAATTCTTTTTACAGCTGTCAGAGTTTGACGAATATTTTAATTCCTAATACTGTAACTACAATTGGCACCTCTGCATTTTCTCATTGCTCTGGAATTACAACTCTTACTATCGGTAATTCTGTAACCTATATTGAAGTATCTGCTTTTTCAGCTTGTACTAGTTTCAAAACTATTTATTGCTTGAATGTTATACCACCTACATGTCAGGTTTGTTTTAGCGGCACAACAGGAGTTACGGCAGTATATGTTCCAACTTTGTCAGTTAGTGCTTATAAAAGTGCTGCAGTTTGGAGCGATAGTTTTTACTCTGTAATTAGAGCCAATGATAATTATGGAATTACTGTTCAAATAGGATCTGGTGGTAGTATAAAAGAAAATAATGTTACATTAATCAATGGTTCTTTATTAAGTGTAGTACCTGGAACAAAGAATGAGTTTACAATGGTTCCTAATGCTGGTTATGAATTGGAAACAATAGTTTATGATGGTGTTGATATAAAATCTCAAGTTGTAAACAATATATATATAACACCTAATGTGAATTATAATACTATACTTAGTGTAACTTTCAAAACGGTTCAATATCGTATAACATTGAAAGATGCGTTAAACGGGACAATGGATTTATTATGTGAATATGGGGCAAGTCCATCATTTGAATTTACCCCAAGCTTAGGTTGGAAAATTAACACGGTCCATTGTAACGATAATGACATAACCAGTTCTCTTGTAAATGGAGTTTACAATGTACCAGCAATTAGCGACAATGTTGTTTTGAATGTTTCATTTGTTAGCACTGAATCAGGTGCACCTGAACTTATCTGTTCCAAAGTTAAGGTTTACTCAACTAAATCCGAAATTATTATTGAAGGTATTTCTGAAGGCGAAATTGTAAATATTTACACAATAAATGGCAAACATTTAAAAACTGTTGAATCGTTAGGTGATAGAATCGTTATACCAACTCAAAGTAGTAATATTTATTTAGTAAAAACTACAAATAAAATGTTTAAGGTGATTCTTTAAATGACTGGATACTACATCTTGACTGCGTTTAATGTTGGTATAATTAACTTATGATAGAAAATTCAATAACCTGGCCATAACCCATATCCCCCTCGTTACAAACGAGGGGGAGGAGAAGTGTTATTCGAGACGATTCTCAATGAAGCGCTGTTTTAGGAGACGGTAGTAAAGAGTGCTATTTGAAATGACCAATCTACCGCCCCAAGCCCCTCCCGCAAGCGGGATAAATTGCGGGGATGTGAAGAGTGGTATTCGAGACGATTCTCAATGAAGCGCTGTTTTAGGAGACGGTTGTAATATTATATCCTTTAGAGGTTGTCAGAGTGCTATTTGAAATGCCAATCTACCGCCCCAAGCCCCTAAAGGGGATGTGAAGAGTGGGTTCAGGATTTTTCTTTTGGAGAAGATTTTTATAGGAGACGGTAGTAATATTACATCCCCTTTAGGGGCTTGGGGCGGTTGAAAAGAAGTTTTAGGAGACGGTAGTAATATTACATCCCCTTTAGGGGCTTGGGGCGGTTGAAAAGAAGTTTTAGGGATGGATGTAATATTATTACCCTCTCCCCCTCGTTTGTAACGAGGGGTTAATGGTTGAGCGTTTGTAACGATATTTTTCAAATCCTTTTTATAAACAATGAATCATATCCAACTCGTTACAAACGAGTGGGAGGAGAAGGGAAAGAAAAGTCACTAAATGTAAGGTTTCAAAAAACTGAATTAATTTACAACAAATGAGAAAAATTATTTATGCTATAATGTTATTTGCTTTTTTTCAATTTATTTTTACAGCATGCGAGTACCTGCCCGAAGCTGAAAATTATATTGAAATAAAAAAACCAAATCCAACACATATGCTGGATCTATCGCTAATTCCCGAAAACGATACCATTAAAATTTTCAACAGTACAGAATTGACCTTTCAATTTAATACCTACGGTTTGGAAATGTTAGGCGCTACCATTAGTATAGGTAACACTACTCTTAATGCATATTCGGATACATCGACAATTGTAATTTCACCTGCTGGATATGCACCGGGAGTATATACTTTAAATGCCATTTTTTTAACACGCAGTGGCACCGGAAGCATAGCAGACAAGTTGGGTGGAGAGGGTTATAAGATTGAAAAAAATTATTTCTTGCTGATTGATGGAAGTGATGCCATACGGATAACCCCAGAATATACCATTAATAGTGATCAGTTATTTGAGTTAACCTGGCCCGAGTGTCAAAATTATAACTTTGATGCATATATCCTAAAAAAAGGGAGTCAGAAAATAAAAGAGTTTACCAATCGTAAAGCAACACATTTCGTTGATAGTCTTTATGTCGGCGGCAGCGCCGGTTACGAAATTGATGTGCGAGTGCTAACAAACAATAGGATATCCTATGGAAATACGTTGTTAGTAAACGAAGATTTTCCACACCCTTCATTCGAATTGATTTCACTAGACAGTCTAAAGATACATTGGAAAAAACAAAATATTAAAAGTAATGTGAGACTGGCTTATGGAGTTGGGATAAGTACATATACTCAACATTTTATTCCGTATGGCGACACTTGTAGTGTTATACCTCTACCTGCTTTTGGCATACAATACATTTTTCAGCTTACTACTTTACCTTATCACGATAGTAATTATTTTAATACCAGTTCGTTTGTTCAAACTTACTATACATTTGGTACTTCTCTGCAAATGTCAACCAACAGAATAGTGTACAATAAAAATAAAAATATGTTATTTTCGTACAGTGCCAGTAATAAGGAGGTTACTAGCCTTGATGCAACTACAAAGAATAAGATTAAAACAGTCAGTTTACCTGAAACACCATATCTGTCTTCTTGTGCTGTAAACAACAACAGGATTGTATTTTTGTCCTTTTATAATAATTTTTATGTATTTCAGGATGAAAATCTCAACAATCCCACAACATTCAATATCGGTGGATTAAATGGATACGGGATGTTTGTTTTGACCGACAATAATTTTATTTCAATGACGTGTTACGATAAGTTGTATATGATAAACCTTAACAACAATAATGAAATATCGACTATAAGATTACCTGAATCATATTATAACACCTATCCAAGAGTTACAACGTCGCAGGATGGTAAATATATATGTGCCGCCAGTGGAGCCGGCTACAGATTATACAGCTTCGGGAACAAAGAGTTTACACTTGTTTCAACCGATACAAGAAAATATGCATCTGTTCTGTTTAACCCACTCAATCCCGCTGAAATAGCCTTTACTTTTTTGGATGATAATCTACTGGAGGTAAGGTCAATTCCTGATTTTAACCTGATACGCAGCATTCAACTGCCCAATAAATACCGCGTTGAAAATTTCGATACCGCTACCGGCCTGTTGCTGCTCAATAATTATTCAAAGTTATTGGCGGTAAACATTCTTACAGGACAGATACATACAGGTCCGAATTGTACCAACGATCCTTATTTGCTTTATGGAAACAATATATTTAATCCTTTTACTTACTACTCTGATATGACAAAGTGTTGGTAACCCGACAGATAATAAAAAAATGATAGCATAATGAAAAAAATATATAGTCTGCTGGTTTTCACATTATTTTGTACTGTATCATATGGTCAGAACTTTTCTGTCCGGTACGAAACAGGTATGGGGCAATATAATATGAAAGAAATAAAAGATCTTCAAACTGATTTTAAAAACATGGTCAGTGATTTAGATGTGGAATCAGTAGTTCGATTTCCATCTGCGCTTTATTACGGAATAGAAGCTGAATATCAATTCAATAAAACAAATGCATTGGGTGTTCATTTGTTTTATAATACTACTGCAGGGAGAAATCATTTGGCTGATTATTCGGGAGAATATAAAATGGATTTACTACTGAGCAGTTATGCAACGGGAATAAATTATAGGTGTACATTCAGCAAATTGGGTAAATTTAGCATGAGCGCTTATCTGGGTGCCGGTATAAGATTTTCTACCCTTAAAATAAAAGAAGATTTGACAATCTACGGTGATACATTATCACATTCGGATATTATTGCCCACGGAACAAACTTTTATACACTTCCGGCTATTGAAATTTCGTATCCTCTGCTGAGTAAACTTGATTTAAATTTAAAAGCAGGTTACGAAATTGATTTCAGAAGTAAATATGTGACTATTGATGGAGATGGTGATCCACAGATACTACATAATGATGATGGTAAGTTTTTGAATATAGATTATTCAGGATTTAGAGTCGGTTTAAGTATATCATATAAATTCCCCTGAAATTCCGGATATGTCATTCATTAAATGAGATAACCAACCACTGCCTCTCACAATAGCTATCTGGAGAGGGGGGACATTTGAGGTGAAATTGTTCAAAACAGTTTCACCCCCCTGAAAAGGAATGAAGAAAACAAAACCAACCTGCCCCTCGTTTGTAACGAGGGGTAATGGTAGAGCGTTTGTAACGATAGTTTTGTAACCCTTGTTATAAACAATGAACCATATCCCCCTCGTTACAAACGAGGGGGAGGAGAGAGAGGAGTTTTAGGAGACGGTAGTAATATTATATCCTTTAGGAGTTGTCAGAGTGTTATTTGAAATGCCCAATCTACCGCCCCAAGCCCCTCCCGCAAGCGGGATAAATTGCGGGGATGTGAAGAGTGGTATTCGAGACGATTCTCAATAAAGTGCTGATTTAGGAGACGGTAGTAATATTACATCCCCTTTAGGGGCTTGGGGCGGTTGAAAAGAAGTTTTAGGGATGGATGTAATATTATATTTTTTTGAGGTTGTCAGAGTGCTATTTGAAATGCCATTATACCGCCCCAAGCCCCTAAAGGGGATGTAAAGAGTGGTATTCGAGACGATTCTCAATAAAGCGCTGTTTTAGGAGACGGTAGTAATATTACATCCCCTTTAGGGGCTTGGGGCGGTTGAAAAGAAGTTATAGGAGACGTTTGTAATATTACACCCTCTCCCCCTCGTTTGTAACGAGGGGTAATGGTTGAGCGTTTGTAACGATTTTTTTGTAATCCTTGATATAAACAATGAACCATATTACCATCGTTACAAACGAGGGGGAGGAGAGGACATTCAATTTCACATTCTTCAGCTTAAAGGGATATAAAGAGTGGTTTCAGGATTTTCTCTCGTTGCAAATCAGGGGCAGAAGAAACCCGATAAAGAAAAGAAAACGGGCAACAACTTTATGGGGTTAACAAAAAACATGTTTCAGAACATAAATTATAGAATTAAAGCATTAAATTTTATTCGTTAATTTGTGACACTTTTGCGCCGTCTAAAAAAAACAAAAACTATATAAAAATAAAACATGAATAAATTCGCATTACTTTCCGTTTTTCTATTAGCATTTTTTAGTCTGATGGCTCAGGATAGAATTGTCAGCATTCATCATGATACAATTGATTGTACAATAATAACCATAAACAATGAGCGCATTCTGTACGAACTAAAAAACAGGGATGGATCAGTGACCGGCAGGTTAATGAATCTGTCAGAGGTAGCAGAATATACCCGTACTCCTCAGCCGGAAAACAATTCGAAACCGCGTAAACTGAAAATATCAAATCTTCTAAGCATCCCTGAAAACTTGTGGTGCCTGGGTTTGAATATCGGTAGATCAACTATGCCATGGTACCTTGACAACATTCAATCAGCCGCAATGCCTGATTATTATAACAAGCTAAAAACAGGATTTCATATAAATACCAGTGCTCATTATATGATAACCGGTTTTATGGGTGTGGGCGCGGAATATTCATTTTATAATACGAGCTTTAGTGGCAGTATGCCCTCTCAATACTCCCCGTCAATATTTTTAATGACATCTGAAACATACCGCCAGTATATCAATTATTTGGGACCATCGGTTCTTTTTGTACAGCATTTGGGGGCACGACGAAAGTTTATACTTAGTGAATCTCTCTCGGCCGGGGCTATGTTCATTCGTCTGGAAAGTCAAAGTACTTATCCCAACGTTGATTATTCCGGTTACACTGACATTACATATAATTCATTACTTACCGGCAACTCCATGTCTGCTAAATTCGGACTTACTGCTGAGTACAGGTTAGATCATAACATATCGGTTGGTTTAGGCGGTAATTTTATATGGGGTTCATTAAAAAAAGCGAGTTTTGAATCCAGAGGACCGAATAATTATACTTCCACATCCGAAAATGAGGAACTCCCCAAGGCTATGAACTTATCCCGTATTGATTATTCTTTTGTTTTGCGTTATCAGTTTTAATTCAATCACTAACAAATTTATTTATGCAAGGTATCATGAAAAATACAATACTGTTTACATTACTCTATCTGCTAACATCTTGCAGCAATGATTTCCTGAACGAAAATCTTTCTCCTGATTCTTTAACTATTGGTGAATCAAATATTTATATATCACCCGATTGGCAAAGTACCAACTTTATGTTTAAGTTGCCATCGCTGAAAGATGCTGATTATGAAATTATATCGAATCCGGCGTGGCTTAAAATCGATTCTGTAAGCGGACATTTGTCTGATAGTATCGCTATTGTTCAATGTTCAGCTGAAAAGAATTCGGTCTTCAGTGCGGTGGGTGTTTACATGGATTTTATGACTGTAAAAGCAGAAGGAAAGAACTATAAAGTTCCTGTTGCCTATATAACCGAAGGAAATCCTACAGTGCAGGTCGAAAGTTCGGTCAGCCTATCGTTTTCCAATTATGGCTATCCTTATTTGCGAATTCAGAATACCGGCTTAGGTATCTTAATGTGGAATATCATCAGTATGCCCGATTGGTTGGATGTTGATGTAACCCGACTTGAATCGGGCGGCGTTTATATTCCTCAATATAATTCGTATAATATACCACTCATCATTAAACCCGGCGAAAATGCTTCGGGTAGTCTGACAGGTACGATTGTTCTTTCGACTAATGATAAGGAGCATCCAAGTGTAACGATAAATGTTACAACTGACCTGGGAATACCTCAACTTAACATATATACAAATGCAATCAATTTCGCTTCAGCAGAAACTTCAAAAGCCTTAACTTTCAGCAACTACGGGAGTGGTATACTTGTCTGGAAATTTGAAGACATCCCCGATTGGCTGACCATTACGCCATCAAGTGGAACGTATAATCCTTATACTTCTTACGATAATGTTATCTTTAGCTGCGACCGGACAAAACTTTCGCCGGGACAAAATACGGCTATCGTAAATCTGAAAACCAACGACAGTTCCCATTCGTCGTACAGTATAACGGTTACAGCTGTTGCACCCGGAAATAATGTGAACATTCGTGCTATTGATGGAAATATTACAGATGCCGTCTTCAATAAAAATACAAACACATTGTATTTTGTAACCAGTGCCCCGAACAAGTTTATAGCGTACGATGTAACAGCAAGAACTATTTTGCACGAAACAGCATTAAGCAAGGCTCCAACATGTTTTGCCATCGCGGAAGACTGGACAAAAGCAGCCGTAGGACACAATGGATCATTAAGTGCCATCGATTTATCAAGCCATACAGTAACAGCGACCTACCTGTCAAACTATTCGGTACATGACATCGCCTGGGGTGAAAACAATTGGTTTTGTTTCACGCAAACTGGTGCAAGCTTTTCAAAGCTACATTGGATTAATTCAGCTACAGGAGAAACGTACGACTCAAGCAACAGCAGTCTGGATGAAAGTTCGATCATAAAGAAAGTACCGAACCAACCTTATCTCATTGGTACGCGAAACTCCACTTCACCAAGCGGCTTTTTTGCTTTTGATATTGCAAGCAAAAGTCTGAAAAGCTACTCACATATGGATTTGAGTAATTTTTGGATGTCAGAAGATGGCGAGTATGTTTTTTCAAGGAACTTAAAAGTATACAGAACAACAAGTTCAACCGGATCGAATGATACTTTCGATGCCGACATTAGCGAGATTGGTAAAATTAATTTCAGTAGCGGATACACCTATGGTCTGAATTTTCTATATCACAGTAATAATTATTTGTGGGTCATCCAAAATGATTCTTATTCATCCGAATCATCTGCCAGCATTTACCAGTTTGAAGATAATGACTATACACAGGTAAAAAGATACGCTTACGACTTGCTCTACCAACCTGATGCGCAAACTACCTCCTTTAACGTAACTGCAAATTATGTTTTTGCTAACAATGAAGGCACAGAAATTTCGGTTTTATGTAAAGGAACCAGCAACAACACCTGGTTAATACAGTTTGTTCCTGTAAAATAGTAATTGGTTAACCGTTTTTAATACAGCATTTTTAATTTTTTTTGTTGAAAACATCAAACCATATCACCCTCTCCCAACCTGCCCCTCCCCCTCGTTTGTAACGAGGGGGTAATGGTTGAGCGTTTGTAACGATATATTTCAAATCCTTATTATAAACAATGAACCATCTGCCCCTCGTTACAAACGAGGGGCAGGAGAACTAAATATTATTTATGCTAACTAGAAATTATATGATAAGATCATTATTCACTTTATTATCGGTATTTGTTATTACTATCCATTTATCTGCTCAGGTGGATAATATTGAAAGTATGATGCAAAGCAGAATAGAAAACAGTACAGGCAAGGCTTTTACTTCATTTCAGGCAGAGACAGTAGGTGGTGTATCCTACTCACAATCGAATTTAATAGGAAAAATAACCATATTGAATTTTTGGTTCGAGATGTGTGCCCCCTGTGTTGCAGAATTGGATGCACTCAATAAGCTCTATCATACTTTCGATGCAAATCCAAAATTTCAATTTATTTCATTTTCAGAAGACTCACCCGAATTGGCAAGGGAGTGTATTAAAAAGTACAACTTACCTTATCCTGTAATCAGTATTAGTAGTGAGGAATGTTTTCGTCTGAATTGTAATTTAGGATTTCCAACCACTATTATTGTGGATGAAAGTGGAAAAATGATTTTTATAAAAACCGGTGGACATACTGAAAAACTGGCTGTAGAAGCAGATATTGATAAAATAGCCGGTATTATAAAGGAAAATCTAGATAAATAAAATCCCTCACCCCCTCGTTTGTAACGAGGGGGAATTGGTTGAGCGTTTGTAACGATATATTTCAAATCCTTGTTATAAACAATGAACCATATCCCCTCGTTACAAACGAGGGGGAGGAGAGATGTTTTATTATTACTATTCAGGAAGTTTATTAGATGTAAAACAATTTTAAAAAAGGCCCTATGAAAAAAGCATTTTATTTAATCGTGTTGATTATCCTTATTAGCTCGTGTAATAAGAACAGTGACGTTAAAAGGCCGGGTGGAAATATAGCCATTAATATGACCTATCATTCGGGGAATAACATAAATCCTCAGGGAATAAAGGGTACAGAGCTTAAAGCAGGTTTTAAGCAACAGGAAAGCCTATACTATACCGGATTCGGAGATTATATAACATCTGTCACACCTGGCGCTTTTATAGCCAAGTTCCTCGATATGCGGCTGCAAAACATTCAAGCCGACGATACGATCTGGAACTATGGCCTTGCCCTGATTGATGGAAATAATGCACTGGATTCGCCAAAACGTTTAGCTGATTTCAGTAACAATGCCACAGTTAACTTTGCCCCTGAGATGTCAAAGTACCCATCCAACGAAAATACTACGTTGAATATCTTCGTTTTTGTCCAAATGTTCTTTTATCAGGAGTTTGAGCTGCCGGTACAATATGAAAATGTAACTGATTTAAAGTATCTGTATTATGGCAATAATGTTATAAATTTTGATGGAAATTATATAGGTGGTATAAGAAGCGGTCGTATTATGAAAGGCAATGATGAACCGTTTATGACGCATATATTTGGTTCGTTGAATGGTGATAACGGGAATCTTGCAGATAAACCGCATAGCTATGCTTTTGGTGGTACCGATTCAAGCTATATTTATCAAAGTAAAGGTCATATAAGTATCAATGACCCGTTGGGACAGGGAGGTAAGATTGTCAGGAGTAATGCATTCCAACCAATAACCCTGCAATCGGTACCTGAAGGTGAGACCCGAACGATTAACGGAACTTTGACTTTTGACACCAACAACCTGATTCAAATATACGCCGGAGCCGATAATATACCTTATAACTATGATGACATTTTTGTTTATGCTCCGAATTTCTGGGAGAGAATGTCGGTGAGTTTAATTGCGAATTAAGATTCATTGACCCGGAGGTGCACATTATTTGATAGGAGGGGAAATTGGTCAACCTGAAAAAATATGACCTACAACCTGCCCCTCCCTCTCCCCCTCGTTTGTAACGAGGGGGAATTGGTTGAGCGTTTGTAACGATATTTTTGTAACCTTTGATATAAACAATGAACCATATTAATGGTTGAGCGTTTGTAACGATATTGTTGTAAATCCTTGTTATAAACAATGAACTATATCCCCCTCGTTGCAAACGAGGGGGAGGAGAGGTATACCCGGATTAAAAAAAGTCTTTTCTGCGGACCAGGTGCTGCGAAGTATTAATAAACAAAATCAAGAAATCAACTAATGGACAATATTCAATTTAAACACATAACACCTATACAACTTCGGTTTAATGATTTCGATGCATTGGGGCATGTGAATAACTCGGTTTACTTCTCATTCTATGATTTGGGGAAGACCTCCTATTTTAATGAGGTTATGCCTGAAGTGAATGTCAGCAAGGAAGTGGGTGTGGTCATCGCAAACATAGAGGTAAGCTTTCTTCTGCCGGTATACCTGGGGGAAAATGTGGCCGTGGAAACCGCTGTGGTAGAAATCGGAAACAAAAGCTTTAAGATCCTGCAAAAACTGATCGACGTGGGCACAAACGAAGTAAAATCTATCTGTCATACGGTCATGGTTTGTTTTGATGCGACAACTAAAACCGCCCGCCCTGTTTCTGATTCATGGAGAAAAGCTATGGCTGCCTTTGAAGGTAATCAGGAGCTTCTCAAGGTTCACAGTAGCAATTAACTGACTGCAGAGAAGGGCGTAACCGTAAAGTCAACCGGCACCTCGTATGAAACGAGTGGCAATTGGTTAACCGTTTTTAAACAGATCAATGAAATATCATTTCTTCCCCTCGTTTGAAACGAGGGGAAAATGGTTTTGACGTTTGTAACGATATTTTTGTAACCCTTGTTATAAACAATAAACCATATCTTCCTCGTTACAAACGAAGGGGAGGAGAGAAACAACAAAACATAGAACCCCTGGTTGCAAATGAGGTGGAGAAGGGAATTCCGAAGGAATTGAATCTGAATAGCCATATATAAATGCATGGATGAGTAAGTGATCCTGGATTACCAACCACGAAGTGGTTGAATATCTATTTCAAATATTTCATATCCACAGTTTCCCCAATTCATTCATAAAATAGGTTTTTGATATTCAACCCCTTTCGGGGTTGTAATTAATTCTGATATCGATTTTCCCATGGGTTTCACACCATGGCTATTCACATTTAAATCCTTCGGATTTCAAACTGGAATGAGAGGTTCGCTTGTTATCATTTATTCAATACCTATCTTTGTAACAAATTGTTGCTGTATTTATTCCAATGAGATTGCAATATTACAATGCATAGTATTGAAAAATAAGTATTTGATAAGATATTGAAAATTAAACGAGAAAAACCCTGGAAATTCGACAAAGGATTTCCAATACCCGGTCATTTAAAAAATAAACAGATGAAAAATAAGTTGATTCTCTTCTTTGCAGTACTTACAGTTTCATTTAATTCAACGAAAGCCCAGAACATGCAGGGCGACGAATTAAAATCGATGGAGAAAAGTGCCATTACATTTACTTCTAAAAATAAAAAAGTAGGCTCATTAAAGTTGCCTGCAAAAGTTGTAAGGCAATGGCAGGACCTGAAGTTTGGTCTGTTTATCCACTGGGGCTTGTACTCAATATCCGGACGTGGTGAATGGTCAATGTTCAATGAAAAGATTGATGCCGATGAATATGCAAAATTAGCAAACCTGTTCAATCCACAAAAGTTTGACGCCGACAGATGGGCTGCAATTGCTAAGAATGCAGGTATGAAATATATGGTGCTCACGACCCGCCATCACGATGGTTTTGCATTGTGGAACAGTCCGGCAAGTTACAAAAGATTCAACTCCCGGGAAACCGCATCAAAACGTGATTTTGTAGCCGGATATACTAAAGCATGCCGCGATGCAGGGCTAAAAGTTGGCATTTACTATTCGCCCATGGACTGGCGTTTCCCGGGATATTTCAATCCAAAAGAACTTCCCGAAAATGCTTCCCTGATGAAAAAACAGGCCTATGGTCAACTGGAAGAATTGATGCGTAATTATGGCAAAGTGGACATTCTCTGGTACGATGGTGGCTGGTTGGCCCACAAAGGAAGCGATGCGGATGCTGCCTGGTTTTGGGATCCTCAGAAGTTAAATGCGATGGTGCGTAAATTACAGCCTAATGTAATGATAAATCCACGCTCCGGGATGACCGGGAATTTTATATGTAACGAAGGTGGTGCACCTGTAAAAGGAGATATTATCAATCAGCCATGGGAGAAATGCTTAACCCTAAACAAAAACAGTTGGGGATTTAATTTTAAGGTGAATAATATGACTTCATCTGAGGTGTTAAATATGCTTGTTAACACAGTTGACAGGGGAGGGAATCTGTTGCTTAATGTAGGCCCGGATTCGGAAGGCGTCATTCCGGAGGCACAGGTTGAAATACTGGAAAAAGTTGGTAGTTGGCTCAAAGTTTATGGCGAAAGTATTTACGGGACCAAAGCGGGACCTTTTCAACCTGTCGATGATTATTATGGCTCTGTGAATAACGGAGATAAAATATTTATTCACCTTTTGCAGAATAAAGGCAGACTGGTTTTACCGGCATTGGATAAGAAAATATATGCCTGCAGCCAACTGAATGGCAAGGCTATAAATTTTACTCAAAATAAGCAAGGAATTACAATCGAAACCACAGATTTAATTCCTGACGAATCGATTATTACAATCGTAATCTGTTTAAAGAAATAAAAAACCAAACTTTAAAAAACAGGTTGAATTTCTATTACATATTGTTTTGCACAAAAATACGGAGAATATTTATTATTACCGTATTTTTGTGCAAATAGTCAGTTGAAAGTAAAACGCAGGTACAAGTCTCTGCATTGCGCTTGCCAGTGCTTTACTCAGATAGATTTTCGTATTGTATTGCGTGTCGAATTTAACCGCCTTATGTCTGAAGTATATACCCTTATTAACTCCCTACTGTCGTTGAACGTTGGTTCCCCAAATAAAACAAAAAAAACCGGGCATTAGTCATTTGATTAATATCAAATGACTAATGTCCCGGCTTAATATGCTTTTAAATCCTTTTTAGGGGATTCATGGGTATTAAATTGACAATATCTGAATGACTCCCAGTAGATTTTCATTTACAGGTTTGTCATCTTTAATGGCCTTGGTGAATGGTACATGTACAATTACATCGTTTACAATTCCGATCATAATGCTGCGTTGTTCGTCCATCAATGCATCGATAGCTGCCACGCCCATGCGGCTTGCCAAAATGCGGTCGTAGGCAGTAGGGGAACCTCCGCGTTGAATATGTCCCAGAATAGTTACACGCACATCATATTCGGGATGTTCGACGCGTACACGTGCTGCCAGTCCGGTAGCTCCACCGGTTAGCTCGCTTTCGGCCACAATGACTATGCTACTGTTTTTCGATTTGCGAAATCCGTTTTTAATCAGGTCTTCCAGTTGGTCCACCATTGTTTCGCGTTCGGGAATAATTGCTGCCTCGGCGCCCGAAGCCAGTGCACTGTTTAATGCCAGGAATCCGGCGTCGCGTCCCATCACTTCGATAAAGAACAACCGTTCGTGCGACGAGGCTGTGTCGCGTATTTTATCTACCGCTTCCACGATGGTGTTTAAAGCCGTGTCGTAGCCAATAGTGGAATCTGTACCGTACAAATCATTATCAATGGTTCCGGGCAACCCGACGATAGGCACATTAAATTCCTGGGCGAAAATTCGTGCGCCGGTAAATGTACCGTCACCGCCGATGACAACCAATGCATCAATTTCTTCTTTCCGCATGTTGTCGTAGGCCAGTTTGCGACCTTCGGGACTCAAAAATTCCATACAACGGGCCGTTTTCAGGATGGTTCCGCCCTGTTGAATAATATTACTCACATTTTGGGTTTGAAATTCAACAATTTCTCCCGTTATCAATCCTCTGTACCCTCTGTAAATGGCTTTTACCCTAATACCGTTGAAAATGGCGGCACGTGTCACCGACCTTATGGCTGCGTTCATTCCGGGGGCATCGCCTCCTGAAGTCAGCACACCAATACATTTAATTTCGTATTTCATCTTTTTAAATATATGTGTTAACTAAAAACTTAAGTTTGTATTTATTCTAATTTTACAATTTCTGTTTCTAAGGCCATTTCATTTAACCTGGCAGCTACTTTTTCCATTAACCAACTAGGCGTGGAGGTGGCTCCACAAATGCCGATTTTTTTTGTTAGGTCAATATTTAAAGAATCAACATCTTTTTCATTGCTGACCATATAAGTCTGCGGATTTATCTTTTTGCTTTGCTCGTAAAGCACAATTCCATTGGAACTTTTTTTGCCGCTAACGAAAATGATAATGTCATTTTGTTGTGCAAAGGTAGTAATATTTGGAATTCTATTCGACACCTGACGGCAAATAGTGTCAGTATATTCGAAATTAACCTCTTTTTCTATTTTTTGAGAGAAAGTAGATACCAAATGATTGAAGCCTTCCAGCGATTTAGTGGTTTGAGAGAACAAACGGATATTTTTGGAAAAATCCACTTTGTCCAGATCCTCTTCGCTTTCAATAACGATGGCTGTTTCCTCCGTTTGTCCTACCAGTCCGTTTACTTCGGCATGACCAATGTGACCGAAAATCACGATTTGTGTGTCGGGTGTCGGCAAGGTTTGATAGGCATTTTTTATGCGCGATTGTAACTTTAGTACTACCGGACAGGAAGCATCAATCAATGTTATGTTATTCTTTCTTGCTATTTCGTAAGTGCTGGGTGGTTCGCCATGAGCACGGAGTAAAACCCTGGCGTTGTGAAGTCCGGCAAGCTGTTCGTGGTCAATGGTTATTAAACCCATTTCGGTGAGGCGTTCCACTTCCTGCTCGTTGTGTACGATATCTCCCAGACAATAAAGTGTACCTCCTTTTGCCAGTTCTTCCTCGGCTTTGGTGATGGCCTTTACCACTCCAAAACAAAATCCCGATTTTTTATCAATTTCAATATTTGTCATAATAATTATTTACAATTTAAAGATTTACAATTTACCAATTCTTCATTTAGCAAATACCAAATTAACAAAGAGTTATTGTTAATTTCAAGTTTATGCTTCGAAAGACTCTGCGGGATAAACAAAGCATAAGTATGAATAGTTTTATTTGCACTTTGTTTTTATGTAAATATTTAAAGCGTACTTATCTTCAATCGTAAATAGTAAATCTATAAATAGTAAATCAATTTCGTGTTTTTTCGGCAAATAATGCTCTCAGTATTTCGCGCTGTTCATCCAGACTAAGTGACGAATTATCTATCTCAATGGCATCATTTGCTTTGCGTAGTGGACTTTCCTCCCGGTTCTGATCCCTGTCGTCGCGTTCTTTTACATTCGACAATACATCTTCATAAATTGTATCTTCACCTTTGCCAATCATTTCATCCAGCCTGCGTTTGGCACGTATTTCGGGTGAAGCTGTCAGAAATATTTTCAGTTCTGCATCCGGAAAAACAACAGTCCCGATATCACGTCCATCCATCACGATTCCTTTTTGTTTCCCCATCAACTGTTGCTGACGAACCAACTCCCGACGCACGAAACCCAGCGTACTGACACGACTGGCACCATTTGCTACTTCGAGTGTCCTGATTTCATTTTCAACATTTTTGCCATTCAGGTAAGTTTCGGATATTCCCGCGGCATTGGTCCTGAATTCGATAAGTATGGAATGAATGTGTTTTTCCAGTGCTGAAGCATCGATCTCCGTCTCCGTCATCCAGCCGTTTTGAATACAAAAGAGCGAAACTGCACGGTACATAGCACCGGTATCGACATATATATAACCCGCATAGCGCGCCAATTCTTTCGCCATGGTACTTTTTCCACAAGAGGAAAAACCATCGATAGCAACAATTATTTTTTTCATTATTATTTTTTTTCTAGACAAAAGACAAAAGACAAAAGAGCAAAGACAAAAGACAAAAGAGCCAGGAACCAGGAACCAGGAATCAAGACAAAAGGGTTAAGTGTTAGAGAGATTTGAAAATGTTAGAATGTGCCAATTTGAAAATGAAACAAAGAAATAATGTGCCAATTTGAAGATGTGCTAATTTGAAAATGAAAAAATGGAAGAATGTGCCAATTTGAAAATGTGCTAATTTGAAAATGAAAAAATGTAAGAATGAAAGAATGAGGGAATGACTCGTTAATTCAAACAACAGACCTTTAAACCTCTTTCAACATGAAACTTCAAACCTTTCAAACCCATCAAGTCATGAACTCAAAACTCAGAACTCAATACTCCAAACTCAATACTCAGAACTCCAAACTCAATACTCAGAACCTCAAACTTTTCAAACCCCAATCAACTAATTAACCAATCAACTAATTAACCAAACATCAAACTTTTCAAACTCAAAACTCAATACTCAATACTCAGAACTCAAAACCTCAAACTTTTCAAACCCCAATCAACTAATTACCCAATTAACGAATTAACCAATTAACCAATAACCTGAACCCTAAAGCCTGAACTCATTTAACGAGGTGCTGAGAGAGAATTGATACGCATAATTTCCGACCTGGAATTGCATCATTCCAAATCCCACATGGAATTTGTATATTTTTACGCCGCCCCCGAAAGAAAAGCCGGCAGAACTTTTAAAACCGGGCATACTCATTTCCTTTTGACGGCGATGATTGTAGGCAACTGTCAGATAAAAATTCTTGGTAGGGACAAATTCTGCCGCTATAATTGCATGCCTGAAAGCCATATCAACAAATCCTGTTTTATTGGTTGTTGCGGTTGTGTTCATCGTTTCGTTGGCCTGGTTGGTTGAATTGTAACTTAAATCCCATTGTTGCAGGTTATCCAACGTAAATGAAAGACGCAAGGGTGCGTGGAGGAATTTTTTACTGACCCCCAGTTGAATGTCGAAAGGTAAGGGTTCCAAATGTTGTCCATCGATATCGGAATAATACCCTTTAAATTGGGTGCCCATATTCTTTAAAACTAAACCTGCCGAGAAAAGACTTGCGGTATTGTTGTAATTAACACCGGCATCCAAAGCCATACCGAAACTTGTATAACGCTCATAAACAGAATATACCGGTTTGAGCGTGGCACCAACGGTGATCCGGTCAGTCAATGGCCTAGCGTACATGATACTCAAAGCGTAATCTTTTGCGGTAAATTCCCCGATAATTTCATTCAACTCGGTAGTTTCTTTGAATAAGCCATAATCTACATATTGAATTCCGAAAGCAAAATAATTGTCGCAACCGAAAGTCCTCCCGTAAACAGCAGATCCAAAACGAATACCCGCCAAATAATTGGCCATGTTAATTCCAATTGTATTGCTGGTTTCGTCAGTTAATAAAGCCGGATTTTGGAACGCAAAGTTAATATCATTGTCGCGCAGGGAAACATTTGTACCACCCAATGCAGCCAAACGGGACGACGCCGGTAAATCTAAAAATTGATATACTCCTTCTCCGGCCTGAGAAAAGGCAAGAAGTGAAGATGTTGCAAAGATTGCACTTAATAAGAAACTTTTTGACATCAAATACAAATTTTGAAAATTGAAGTGAGTTTACAGATGAGAAACGAATTTCACGGTTTATTTTAAAAAAACAGCCAAAGATACACAATAATGTTGGCTGTTTGCAGGAAATAACAATTTCTAATTCTCTAAACGTAGAAATATGAAAAAATTATATTTTCCTAAATGAAAATTAAAGAAAACAAGCGATTTGTCATTAAATAAAAAGAATATCGTTTTTTTTTCGATTTGACAAATGAACTTTAGAAAAAATATATTACATTTGCCCATCGGAAATATATAAAATAATACAGCTTAATTATGGACTTGAAAAAATCTCCAAAAGCCTCATTGGAAGACAAAAAAATGTTCTTTCTATTGATTGGTTTCGTAATGGTTTTGTCATTGCTTTTCATTGGATTTGAATGGACTAAATCTGAAGTGACAGTTTATGAAGTTTCAGATACTGATTTTTTGGTTGAAGATGAACTTGATGTTATTCAAACTAATCAGGATATAACACCTCCACCACCTCCACCTCCCGCACCTGAAGTGGTTGAAGTCTTGAATGTTGTAGATAATACAAAAGAAACATCTTCCATTATCATCAATACAGAGGATGATAAGAATAAAATTGTAGAGGTTATCGCTGCGCCTGTTGCTGCTCCGATTGAAGAAGAAGATCAGGTTATTTTTCAGGTAGTTGAAACCATGCCCTCTTTCCCGGGTGGAGATAAGGAATTGTTTAAATTCCTGAGCAACAATGTGAAATATCCTGTTATCGCCCAGGAAAATGGAATACAAGGCCGTGTAATTTGCCAGTTTGTGGTGAATAAAGACGGATCTATTGTTGATGTAGAAGTTGTTCGGAGTGTAGATGCCAGCTTGGACAAAGAAGCGATCCGGGTTATTAAATCGATGCCGAAATGGTCTCCGGGTAAACAACGTGGTAAATCAGTAAGGGTGAAATATACTTTACCGGTAAACTTTAAATTACAATAGCGTTTGTGCGGTATCTGAATATTGAACGGTAGCACCAACGGTCTTCGTTTTATTCTGAACCGAAAAGAAAAGTATAAAACCGTTTGGTACTCCCAGACGGTTTTTTTTTAATAAAAATAAATATGAAAACTGAAATATACGAAGAAAAAGCTGTGCTGGTAGGTGTTATAACCCAACTACAGAAAGAGGAGCAGGCCAGGGAATATCTGAATGAACTTGCTTTTTTGGCGGAAACTGCCGGCGCTTCTCCTGAAAAACTTTTTTTTCAACGCCTGGAATATCCCAATCCGAAAACTTTTGTCGGCCCGGGAAAGCTGTTTGAGATAAAAACTTATGTTGATGAAAATGAAATCGGTGTGGTTATTTTCGATGATGAGTTATCACCCAAACAATTGCGCAACATCGAGGCTGAATTACAAGTGTTAATTCTGGACAGAACCAGTCTTATCCTGGATATTTTTGCCAAACGGGCACAAACTGCCAATGCGAAAACACAGGTAGAACTGGCTCAGTGTCAGTATATGTTGCCACGTTTGACAAGACTTTGGACGCACCTGGAACGTCAACAGGGTGGTATAGGAATGCGTGGTCCCGGTGAAACGCAGATCGAAACCGACCGCCGGATTATTCTGACAAAAATTTCGTTGTTGAAGCAGAATCTTAAAGATATTGATCAGCAAATGACCACCCAACGTAAAAATCGCGGCAAAATGGTACGCGTGGCTTTGGTGGGTTATACCAATGCCGGCAAGTCTACTTTGATGAATTTGCTAAGTAAATCAGATGTTTTTGCCGAGGATAAGTTATTTGCCACCCTCGATACTACCGTACGAAAGGTGATTATCGATAATCTTCCGTTTTTACTTTCCGATACCGTTGGTTTTATCCGTAAATTGCCGCATCATTTGGTGCAATCTTTCAAATCGACGCTGGATGAAGTACGGGAAGCTGATTTGCTGCTACATATTGTTGATGTATCACATTCTAACTTCGAAGAACAGTTGGAAGTTGTAAACCAAACACTCAAGGAAATTGATCCGCAGGAAAAACCTATGATTTTGGTTTTCAATAAAATGGATGCTTTCACTTATGTGCCAAAAGAGGAAGATGATTTAGCCCCTGTTAAACGTGAAAATGTCAGTCTGGAAGAATTGAAAAAAACCTGGATGGCAAAAATGCACGACAACTGTATTTTTATATCCGCCAAAGAAAAACAAAACATCGATGGTTTAAAGGCGTTGATGTACGAGAAAATCAAAGCAATTCACACAGAACGTTACCCTTACAACGATTTCTTATACCAGAACTACAGCGAAACAGAAATTGAGGAGTAAACAAAATAATTGATAATTCACAATTGATAATTCACAATTTACGATGACTAATTACCGTAATCTAATCGACAAAGAAATAGCCACCCTGACAGTTTATGGGTGTTCGGCAGATAACTGGAGTGATGTAAAGGTTGTTGAAGCTTTTTCTCCGGCATTTATTTCAAATGTACATTTTTCAGGGCATGTGTTTCTTGGATCTTACGGGAAGATTTTCGAACTCGCGGGAGGCGTAAAAAAACATGCAGGCATATACAATTGCATTTTGCACAATTGTACGGTGGAAAACGACGTTTTTATTGACAAAATACATAATTATCTTGCCAATTACATTATCGGTGAAGGTTCGTATATAGAGAATGTAAATTTGATGGTTGTTGATGGATTGACTTCCTTTGGAAACGGGGTTCAGGTTCCCGTGATGAACGAAGGTGGTGGTCGCGAAATTCCCATTTTCGATTATCTTTCTGCTCCACTGGCTTATATTCTCACTTTGTACCGTCACCGCCCGAAGGTGATTCAAAACCTGCAAAAGCTGATTGACAATTATTCATTGGAACAACAATCGGACAAAGGTACGATTGGAAAAGATGTCCGCATTGTAAACTGCGGGAGTATTAAAAATGTCAGGATAGGCGATTGTGCTACTATAGAAGGTGCTTCCTTGCTCGAAAACGGTTCGATAAACAGCAATGTTCAGGCTCCGGTAATTATTGGCTCCGGCGTAAAATGTAACGATTTTATTCTGAGTTCAGGTGTTTCCATTACTGATTCTACCTTGGTATCCCGTTGTTTTGTAGGACAAGGTTGTATTATGGGAAAACATTATTCCGCACTCGATTCACTTTTCTTCTCAAACTGTCAGGGAATGCATGGTGAGGCAACTGCTATTTTTGCAGGACCATACACCGTTTCGCATCACAAATCCAGTTTGCTGATCGCCGGAATGTTTTCTTTCCTGAATGCCGGCAGTGGTTCGAATCAAAGTAACCACATGTATAAACTGGGACCGATTCATCAGGGTATTGCCGAACGTGGTGCAAAAACAACCAGCGATTCGTACTTGTTGTGGCCGGCCAGAATAGGTGCTTTTACTTTGGTGATGGGGCGGCATACCAAACATTCCGATACTTCGGATCTGCCGTTTTCGTACCTGATTGAAAATGCGACCGAAAGTTTTTTAGTTCCGGGCATTAACCTCCAGAGTGTGGGAACTATACGCGATGCACAAAAATGGCCCAAACGCGATAACCGGAAAGACAGCCGGAAGCTCGATCCTATAAACTTCAATCTGTTAAGCCCTTATACCATCCAGAAGATGATGAGAGGTCGGGAAGTGTTGAAAAATCTTCAAATGATTTCGGGCGAGACCACGGATATCTATTCATTTCAAAACTGCAGCATTAAAAATTCGTCGCTGGTTAAGGGAATGGAATTATATAATATTGCCATTTATAAATTTCTGGGCAATTCGTTGATCAACCGGTTGAAAGTTACCCGGTTTAAAAATATTGACGAGGTCCGCAATCAACTGAAACCCGATACTGAAAAAGGATTAGGCGAATGGATAGACCTTTCGGGTCTTATCGCTCCGAAAAAAGAAATTGACATTTTGCTGCAGAAAATGGAAAACGAGCCCATCACGCTCAATCAAATTCATCAGGAATTTGAAACCATGCACCAGGAATATTATAACTATGAATGGACTTGGGCCATTCAGAAACTCGAATCTTATTGGGGGAAAACGATAGATCAGGTTACTTACGAAGATCTGGTGAGTCTGGTTGAACGCTGGAAAATATCGGTAGTTCAATTGGATCAACTGATTTATCAGGATGCCAAAAAGGAATTTAGTCTGAACGCAAAGACCGGTTTTGGTGTTGATGGTAATGAGGAACAAAAACATCAGGATTTTGTCTCCGTTCGCGGAAGTTTCGAAAGCAATCCTTTTGTGTTGGAAGTCTTAAAACATATTCAAATAAAAACCGAGCTGGGTAATGAATTGATTGAAAGGCTGGCGGGGTTGAAAATGTGACAATTTGAAAATGAAAGAATGTGCCAATTTGAAAATGTGCCAATTTGAAAATGGAAAAATGACTCTATTAGAATTCCCAATTAACCAATCAACCAATTAACCAATCAATCGAAATGTGAAACCTTTCAAACTTTTCAAACCCGAAACATGGAATGCGAAACACGAAACTTCAAACCCCAATTAAACCAATCAACCAATCAACGAATCAACGAATCAACTAATCAACCAAGAACATGAATAACTTTAATTTTTATAGTCCTACCTTTTTTGTTTTCGGGAAAAAGAAGGAAAATGAAACCGGGAAATACGTGAAACGATTTGGAGGATCGAAAGTATTGATTCACTTTGGTGGTGGATCAGTCATCAAAAGTGGTTTGCTCGATCGTGTTAAAGCATCGCTTACTGCAGAAAATATATACTTTACTGAATTGGGTGGTGCATTACCAAATCCTCGGAGCGGTTTGGTTTATGAGGGCATTGAAATTTGTAAACGTGAAAATATTGATTTCATTTTAGCTGTAGGTGGCGGAAGTACCATCGATTCAGCAAAAGCCATAGCGCTTGGTGCAGTATACGAAGGTGATTTCTGGGATTTTTATGAAGGAAAACCTGTCGAAAAAGCATTGCCGGTAGCAACTGTTCTTACCATTTCGGCAGCATGTAGCGAAGGATCAACCGGTTCGGTGATTACCCACGAAAAAGGCATGCTAAAACGTGCCGCGAACGGAGATGCATTACGACCTGTATTTTCGGTTTTGAATCCGGAACTGACCTGTACTTTACCCAATTATCAGACTGCCTGCGGTGCCACTGATATGATGGCACACGTCATGGAACGTTATTTTACCAATACTCCTGATGTAGAAATTACTGACAGACTTTGCGAAGCGGTTTTATTGACCGTTATTAAAGAAGCACCTAAGGCATTGGCAAATCCAGCTGATTACGAAGCCCGTGCCAATTTGATGTGGGCAGGAATGGTTGCACACAACGACATTTGTGGTGTGGGTCGTGAGCAGGATTGGTCATCGCACCAAATGGAACACGAACTTTCGGCATTATACGATGTGGCACATGGAGCAGGATTAGCTGTGATGTTTCCTGCCTGGATGAAGTATGTTATGCACCATGATGTAAATCGTTTTGCTCAATTTGCTGTGCGGGTGTGGGGTTGCCAAATGGATTTCCAGAACCCGGAAAATACAGCCCGCGAAGGTATTGCCAGATACGAACAATTCCTGGTCTCCATCGGAATGCCGGTACGATTTTCGGAATTAGATGCCAAAAAAGAAGATATTCCAATCATGCTAAAAACCATGAATCTGGGAAATCGCACCCTGGGAAGTTTTGTAAAACTGACCTCGGAAGATGTAGCCAAAATTTATGAACTGGCGGTATAACCGTGTATTTTATTTTATCTAAACAACCGTTAATGAAGAAGATATTTTGCTTGCTGTTTTTGTCTGTTTTTCTTATTGCCTGTAAAAGCGATAAAGAAAAACAAAATGAGAAATTTGTAGCCAATATTGAAAATGCTGACATTCGCAATTTTTTAAATATTGAGTTCATTACCAATGGTGAAACCGAAACCTTTAATTATTTCAGAGGTGATACGCTTTTTACAAGCTGGCAATATAACAATCTCACGAAAAATTTTGAGAATTACGATTTAATGAAAATGAAAGATATTTCGGGCACGCCTCTAAAGTACAAAGAGTCGCTGAGAAATAAAATATTATCAATAAAAGTCAGTCTAATCACGCAAACCCAATGGCACGGTCAGGTTGTGAAGTTTTGGACCGGAGATACAGAGTTCTTTACCTATGTACATCCTGATTTTAAATTTGACGCAGGAGAAAAAACCTTGCTTGAAAATGAATTGAAAAATTCGATGAAGATTAATGAAAATTGGTATTATAAAAAAATGATTGTCTGTACAAATAAATAATGTACAGGATATCATACTGATAAGTTTTTCAATCATCAGGAATCCAGTACTTTGGCAATAATCAGCCTGACAACTTGAGATAATACTGCAGAAGTAAATTTATTTAAAAATATTCTTGAAAATGAAGGTATCGCCTGTTTTCTGACGAATGAAATTTTTACGACCTTGTTTCCTTTATACAATGGAATTTCTGAAAATGCAATTGATAATTAGTAATTGGCAATGTGCTGATCTGTACGATTATATATATTGACAGATAGTTCATTAAATATCTTCCATTACTTATATAAAATATATTTTGATTGCATAATCCTTATCAATTGCCATGCTTTTCTACAATATAAAATAATATCGTTCCTCAAAAAGTTTTTGGTTTTAATGAGGTGATATAGTGCAATATAATGTTTATAAAAAATTAATATGTCTTCAAGCAAAGAACTAAATATAAAAGCAGACCAATTGGCCGTCCGCATTGATTTACCTGCTTCAAAAAGCATAAGTAACCGTGCATTGATATTAGATGCATTGTCATATAGCCCTTATGATATTGAAAATTTATCAGATTGTGACGATACAAAAGTGCTGGTAAATGCTCTTGACTCCAACGATACAACGTTTGATGTGGGAGCAGCCGGAACTTCCATGCGTTTTCTTACCGCTTTTTTATCAAAGACGGTCGGAGAATGGATCATTACCGGAAGTGAACGAATGAAACAACGTCCGATTAAGCTACTTGTGGATAGCCTGAATAATCTGGGAGCAAATATTGAATATATCGAAAAGGAAGGTTTCCCGCCATTACGAATTTTTGGAAGTGCACTCACCGGCGGTAAGATTCATCTCAGTGGCAATGTGAGTAGTCAGTATCTTTCGGCTTTAATGATGATCGGCCCTTTTATGCAAAAAGGATTGAAAATTATGTTGGAAGGAGAAGTGATTTCTATGCCCTATATTAACATGACCCGGCAAATGATGCTGGAGTATGGTGTAAAAGTCGGATTTGAAGACAATGTCGTGACAATCGAACCGCAGGATTATCAACCCATTCCATATAGAGTGGAATCTGATTGGTCAGCAGCATCGTATTGGTACGAGATTATGTCACTTGTTGGCAAAGGTGGAGTTTATCTGGGCGGGTTATCCGAGGATAGTTATCAGGGCGACAGTATTGTGGCTGATATGTTTATCGATTTGGGGGTGAACACGGCTTATCTTTCAGATGGTATTTTGTTAACTCCCAACAATAAAGTGATAGAGAGACTGGAGTATGACTTTGCCAATCAACCTGATCTGGCACAGACATTTGTTGTTACTTGTTGTCTGAAGGAAATTCCATTTGAATTCAGTGGATTGCAAAGTCTGAAAATTAAAGAAACCGATAGAATTGCCGCGTTGATCAATGAATTGCGAAAACTGGGATATGTGCTTAACGAACCGGGTGAAGGTTTGTTGGCCTGGGAAGATGAACGCTGTGAACCGGATGAAAAGCTAAGTATTGCAACCTACGATGATCATCGTATGGCCATGGCTTTTGCACCGGTTGCATTGGTGCGTCCCGTAACCATTGAAAATCCAGAAGTAGTGAGCAAATCGTACCCCGGTTTTTGGGAGGATTTTGGGAAGATAAAATAAAATAAAAAAAAAGAACCCCAGACCCCTAAAGGGGCTTAAAGACCTGGTATTTGAAAATCAATCATAATTTAGGATGTTTTAGGAGACAAAAGTAATTTCAATTCCCTTTTATGGGTTAAGGGTAGTAATTTCATTTCCCCTTTAGGGGTTAGGGGTAGTATTCTTTGTCAGTTCTTCCAACACTTCATACACGATAGGACAGGTGTACGCATTTTTTACAGATAAATTATAGATCTGATAAAAACGTTTCCGGTCCGTGTGCGGGTACTCGCGGCAAGCTTTGGGACGTGACTCGTAAATAGAACAATAATTATCCGATCCCAAAAACGGACAAGGCATAGTCTTAAAGACAAGATCGTTATCTTCATCCACACGTAGGTAATTTGCAATCACAGCAGATGCTTTAATCCGTAACACTTTGGCTATATTTTCCACATCTTTATCGGTAATGCGTGGTCCCAAAGATCTGCAGCAATTGGCGCAGGCAAGGCAATCTGTACTTTTAGAAATTTTATCGTGAATAGCATGCACTTTTAGGTCCATACTTTCCAGTTTCTTTCTGTTTTTGGTAAGAAAACGCTTCCAGTTGGGTTCAGATTTTGCCGCCAATACAGGCAAAAGTCTATAATCTATTTGTTTGCTCATGAATGTTTTATGGTCGTATTTCAGGCTGCAAAGGTAGTCAAATATAACTTAGTATTCAAAAAAAAGGATGTTTCAATAAAAAATTCGTATCTTTGCAGCCGTTTTTATAAACAAATACATATACTTTTTTATGAGTCTATTAAGTAATGTTATGGGGCAATATGATGCTCCCCAGCAGGCTAAGGCAAATGGTCTTTACCCTTACTTTCGTGCTATCCAATCTGATCAGGATACAATCGTTACAATCGACGGGAAACGGGTTTTGATGTTTGGTTCAAACAGCTATTTAGGATTGACCAATCATCCTCAACTTAAAGAAGCATCCATTAAAGCAATTGAAAAATATGGTACAGGATGTGCCGGATCACGCTTTTTAAATGGAACATTAGATATTCATATTGAATTGGAAGAGCGTTTGGCTAAATTGGTACACAAAGAAGCTGCTTTGATTTATGCCACCGGTTTTTCGGTCAATTCAGGTGTTGTTCCTTGTATTACGGGACGTGAAGATTATTTGATATTCGACGAATACGATCATGCTTCCATTATTGAGGGTAAGCGCCTTTCTTTTTCCAAGCAGTTGAAATATCGTCATAACAATATGGATTCGCTGGAAAATCTGTTGAAAAAATGTGACCCCGATAAATTAAAAGTTATAGTAACTGACGGTGTTTTCAGTATGGAAGGTGATGTCGCCAAATTACCTGAAATAGTAGCATTGTCAAAAAAATACAACGCTTCCATTTATGTTGACGAAGCACATTCACTGGGTGTGTTCGGTAAAACCGGAGCAGGTGTTTGTGAACATTTTGGCGTTTCCGATGATGTGGATCTGATTATGGGAACTTTCAGCAAATCACTCGGAACCATTGGCGGATTTATAGCTTCCGATGAAAATATAATCAATTTTTTAAAACATAATTCACGCACATTAATTTTCAGCGCTTCTATTACACCGGCTTCAACCGGTTGCGTATTGGCAGCATTGGATGTAATGGAAAAAGAAACCTGGAGAAAAGATGCCCTGTGGGCAAATACAAACCGGGCAAAAGCAGGCTTTCTGAAAGCCGGATTCGAAATCGGGCCAACAGAAACACCAATTATTCCGCTTTTTGTTCGCGACAATACCACTACATTTAAACTAACTCGTATGTTGATGGATGATGGTGTATTTGTTAATCCTGTTGTTTCGCCTGCTGTACCTTCGGAAGACTCACTGCTCCGTTACTCATTGATGGCAACACACACCTTTGACCAAATTGACGAATCGATAGAAAAAATTTCCAAAGCCGCACGTATATTGGGAGTTATAAAATAAAAAATTCAAAAAATATATTTTAATAACAAAGGATAGAACGGGTTTGGAAAACAAGCCGGTTCTATTCTTTGTTTTAACAAAATAAACAAATAACCCTGATAGCAATAAGTTCTTTGAGTTCGTGTAATTAAAATAGCTAAACGATGAACACGAATATTATAAACACAAACCTCAAAACTCCGAACTCCGAACTCAAAATTTTTCAAACCTTTCAAGCGCTGAACGCGAAACGCAAAACCTCTTCAACCTCTCAAACGAATTAATAAATGATTACAGTATCCAATCTCGCCATACAATTTGGCAAACGTGTTTTATTCTCTGATGTAAACCTGAAATTTACCGCCGGCAACTGCTACGGTATCATCGGTGCCAATGGCGCCGGAAAATCCACCCTTATCCGCATTCTTAGCGGAGATCTCGACGCCACACGTGGAACAGTGCAGTTTGGTACGGCCGAGCGCCTCTCGGTGCTTAAACAAGACCACTTCGAATTCGACGAATATACAGTTATCGACACGGTAATGATGGGGCATGATGTTCTTTGGAAAGTAAAAGATGAAAAGGACGCCATTTATCTGAAAGAAGATTTTTCGGATGCTGACGGATTACGTGCTTCGGATCTGGAAGAGAAATTTGCAGAAATGAACGGATGGAATGCCGAAAGTGATGCGGCTTCGTTGCTTAGCGGCCTGGGAATTAAGGAAGAGTTGCATTATCAACTGATGAAGGAGTTAAGCGGGATGGAAAAAGTACGGGTGCTGTTGGCTCGTGCTTTATTCGGAAAACCGGATAACTTGCTGCTCGATGAGCCAACCAATGACCTGGATGTGGATACTGTAATGTGGCTGGAAAATTATCTGGCAAACTACGAAAATACGGTACTTGTGGTTTCTCACGACCGTCACTTCCTCGATGCGGTGAGTACGCATACAGTAGATATTGATTTTGGGAAAGTACAACTTTTCTCCGGTAACTACACATTCTGGTACGAATCGAGTCAATTGGCACTTCGTCAACAACAGAACCAGAATAAAAAAGCCGACGAAAAACGCAAGGAACTGGAAGAATTTATCCGCCGTTTCAGTGCCAATGTGGCTAAGTCAAAGCAAGCTACCAGTCGCAAGAAAATGTTGGAGAAACTCAATGTGGATGAAATTCAACCTTCAACACGTAAATACCCGGGCATTATTTTCACTCCTGAACGTGAACCGGGTAATATGGTACTGGAAGTTGGCGGGCTCGGAAAAACGTTGGATGATGGAACTGTGCTTTTTAAAGATGTGAATTTCAATGTCGAGAAAAACGACAAAATCATCTTCCTTTCCCGTGATCAACGAGCCATGACCGCATTCTTCGAAATTATTTACGGCCACGATAAAGCACACGAAGGAAGTTTTAACTGGGGGCAAACCATTACAAACGCTTATTTACCAATGGATAATACGGAATTCTTTAATACCGATTTGACGCTGGTGGATTGGCTTGGACAATTTTCGGACGATACAACCGAGTTTTTTATTCGTGGTTATCTGGGGAAAATGTTGTTTGCCGGTGAAGAAATATATAAAAAAGCCAGTGTTATTTCAGGTGGTGAAAAGATGCGCTGTATGATTGCGCGGATGATGCTTCGCAATGCCAACGTGATGATACTTGACTCACCAGCGAATCACCTCGATCTGGAATCCATTCAGGCATTCAACAACACACTTGTGAATTTTAAGGGGAATGTGCTTATGGCTTCGCATGACCGGGAATTTATACAAACTGTCTGTAACCGTATTATTGAGCTTACGCCCCGTGGCATCATTGATAAACAAATGGATTACGAAGATTACATCACTTCTGATGAAGTGAAAGCTGTACGCGAAAGAATGTATAAATAAACAGGATTCGATTTCTTGTTTATTACAGAAAAGAGACCTTGCATGCAAGGTCTCTTTTTCGGTTTAATTTATAATTACATGAATAGTCTTTTTATTGCTCCCTGCTTTCCCTGTTACAATGTACGATCCTGCAGGCAAATCAGTTGAAATGGTTGTGATACAGTTGGCTCCGAATGGATGTTTTTGTATTATCCGTCCGGTAATATCGAAAATAAATAAATCGCCGGAACTATCACCCGTATTGTTTACCATTAATGTTTGATGGGAATTGAATATTCTAAGTTGTATATTATCAGCATTTGTTTTTTCAATTTTTGTTGTAATCTGGCGGTCAGTTACGATTTTAAAGCGTTTTACTGAAGTGGCAACCGTGTCGACTGAAAAACTGTATGCTGTTCCGCTTTGGGTAATATCGGTTGTTGTATTTTCAAGTAAATCGATCAGGAAAAGCTCAGTATATTGTTCTTCCGGATTCTCCGATGTAAATGTAAGGGTGTACATGCTGTCTTCACCTGCACTGAAACCGAGTTCTGTATTATTTATATCGTCTACCGTACTGACCTGATAATCACCGTCCGGTTCCATGGCAAAAAGCTGAGGTGAAAGTGACGATCCCCCGAACTTATAACCATCCCAACCATTATCAAAATTATGGGTGCAGTTGGCTTCTGTGAAAATCCACATTTGGTCCGAAAAGCGTGAACCGTTGACATCTATCCTTATCCCGGCTTTCTTTTCTGTTTTTAAGCGTTGCATGGTTGTGTTTTTCACTACCGTTCCGGCTGCGCTGTATGGTATTGAAACGGTTGCCAATGCGTTGTCACTGTTCACTTTTATAAGAAATGCCTGCATTGTTGGTATTTGTGACGGCAAGCCGTTGAGTCCTGCATTTAAAACCGGAACAGCAATGTATTGACCGGCGCCGGTTCCACTAATAGTTCCCGATCCTTCACTTTCCCACTCTGCATACGATCCGGTATTATACAGGTAAACTGTATTTTCAATAATGCCGGAATCGGCTGAGCCAAAAATGATTTTCTTAATATCGATTGCAGCAGTATAAGGATTGCCAATCAAATGCTGCCCCGGATAAGTAGCAGCCGGAGTATACGATAATTTGCCGGAGTTGAAATTTCCGTTTTCCAGTTCTCCCTGAAAATAAATTGTTTTAGGTGTAAGTTGTGTAATTTCGTAACCGGTAAATGAATTCATAACTGAAGCATTTTGCAGTTGTACCCAATGCTCAGCATTGGTTGTACCCGTTTCGAACATTTTCCGGACATAAGATCCATCGAATACCGGACTTGGTAGCATAGTGCGAACCGGAATTCCAAAGAATTGCCATTTGTAGTTTGTTACTTTTGATGCTTTGCTGTACATTTCAACAGTTGCCTGTACGGGAGCATCTGAAGCATTATGAAAAATCAGAGAGCCATTGGCGGATGTTGACCCGGATTGTAAATAAATTCGATCCGGATTGTTATCGGTAATAATCGTATTAATCACGGTCAGACATTTAGCTGTTGGAATCACCAACTTTTTATCACTGGCATTGATTAGATAGCCTATGGCACGATCGAAATCCAGGTAAAGGTCATTTGATGGCATGTAGCCAATATTATCAACAGTAGCGAATTCCACATCATCTTCATCGCATGGAATGTAATTAGCTGTCCAATTGGCTGTTGTAATCCAATCTGTATTGGTAGTTCCTTTCCAGAAGTTTTTATCTTTTTCCCATGCTCCCGGGGTTGGAATAGCACGTATATCTGCAATTCCATAGTCGTCCGGAATTGTTGGAAGTAGCGTTTTATCTCCCTGTAACTGTTTTTTAGGTTTATAGTCAGTTGTAATCGTTGAACCTGCATTAATAAAATATGGATTTTTATTTAAACTATTGACATCCTGACCTGTGACGATGGGTAATACGGTTTTAGGACCTCCACTGGACCCAATAATTCCACCGACTCCTGAAACCCAATAATTATTGTAATTGAGTGTAAGATTATTGGTCGATCCCAGATAAATGCAATAATGTCTACAAGTAAGTGTGGACGGATTATTAGAACGGGCATTAACAAAAAGATTATTCCTGATATCACGGGCAGCCGAAGTACCATTGGTTAAATCTCTGAATGCAAAAGTACTTTTGGTTCCGGATGTAGTAGTTCCGGAAATATATACTGTATTGTGATAAAAATTAATTGGATTGATGCTGTTTTTCCAAATCCCGAATATATTATATCCAATGTTGTCGGCATTTCCTAACAAGACAATATTATTTGATACGGTGGCAACACCCTCATATAAACTGATGCCATGAATATAACTGGCATCTGATGAATTTGGAATGGAAAGACTGTGAACGTAATTTTTTGATACAGTATTTGTTACTGTTGTTGAACCCTGAAAGAATATACCATATACTTCGATTGCAGAAGCGGCGGTATTCTTTAAGTTGTAAACTGTGTTTTCTGTAATATTTTGTGTGGTACCTGCAGTCATGCTGTGTAATGAAATGCCAATAAGAGATGCACCTACATAGTTGTTAGCCTGTACGTTGGATGTTATAATATCATGTACCAGATTGTTTTTTATGATGTTTGAACCAGCGTCAGTTCGGATTCCGCGTGTTAATGAGAGTGAAGTTCCGGTTGTAGCATTTTGCAGATTGACAACAGTATTATCTGAAATGTCTATAGTCCCGGTTGCGGCAGAATAAATGCCATACAATATTTGAATATTTGAACTTGATGCGGAACTCGTTATAATACTTCCTGCTGTGGTTATACTGCCTATAATATTTCCTTTAACCGTTATATTTCCTCCAACTCCACTTTTATAAATGCCATAAAAGCTATGGGATTTTGTGGCGTCTGAATTTGAAGTACTTACTGATCCAATCGTGTTGTTCAAAACATTTGAAGTCCCTGAACTATTAATTTGTATTCCAAAGGAGTTGACTGTGCTGTTAGAATTGAGAGAAATAGATCCTGTTCCTGTAACTTCGCCTATGTTATTTCCGGTTACCGTCCCGATATTGACAATACCACCATCGATTTGAATAATAGAAAAAGCACTTGTAGATCTACCGTAGGCTATATTCTTAATTGTATTTCCCTGAATATTTGAAGCAGTTGTTGTCCCTGCATTCATGAAAACGGGGTAGTAGGTAAGATTTGAATTAGAAGCCCCGAGTGTTAATGATGTTCCTCCGCATCTTAAACTTCGACCTCCGATATAGTTTCCGCTGATTGTGAAATTATTTCCCGAAGCATTATTGATATAAATAGAAGCAAATGTATATGTATTTATGACAGCAGCAAAAGAAGTTGTTTCGTAAAAACTGTTTGCGGTAATGCTGTAGTCCGTAGAGTTTGCATCGATGTAAATTGCATAAGAAGAGCTGTTTGTTGACCATACATCATAAATATTATTACTGTTGATGGTATTGCCGCTGTTTTCATTTGGTGAAGCTGAGCCGGATGAATAAATTGCGTTAACGGTTCGACCAGTAATATTGCAGTTTGTTATGGTATTTCCATCATTTCCTTCACCCGAACTTGCAGTTGAGAAAAATATTGTTCCGCCGGTTGTAGTAGTTCCTGTCCCCTGAATGTTACAGTACTTAAGTGTGTTGTTTTGTGCGGAATTGATAAATTGAACTGTTTTGCCGGAGGTTATATTTGTGTTTGAAATGGATAAACTAACCGTTGAATCGTTCCCGCCTACACTTCCATCGATTGTTACATTATCTGCCCCATCTAAATTAACTAGTGGTAAAATCAGATTTCCACTAATTGAAAGTCCCGGAACAGTCGGATAAATTCTCACAAAAGTGTAACTCGAACTGCCGCCACTGGCATTCAAAACAGCCGAAGCTGTCTCGGTTGTATTATTGATTATTTGCAGGGTAATGATACCCGTTTTAATGTTACCATTATTAATGTCATCGAAAGCCGCTTTTAATGTTGCATAATTTGCTCCGGTTGCTCCAACAGTTTTTGTTACATCAGCAAAGGATTGTGTGTTGGTTAAAACAATGGAAAATACAAATAAAATTGTACGTAAAGTTGAGTTTTTCATAACTGTAAGGTTATAAATCATAGAATGATAATGTATTAACACCAATTAAAACCTTAATTTATACTGCAGATTATTTAAATGTAGTTTTAATGTTTTCCATTCTTGTTTTTTGTCAGCTATTTTAGCAAAACAATTAAAGTTACTTCTTCGATGCCGGTTACTCCTTTCAGGAAATAAGGGCCGGCTGGTAATTATGTCGGAAAGGTTGTTCTGTCGTAAACGGTCAATATTTCTTTTTCATTTTCCAGTTTATTAGTTTAAATAAATCAGAATAAAAGATTCGTAACAATTTTGATTGAATTGAAATCAAACTTTCACTTATTTTCAGGTCTCAAATGTAGTCATTCTTTTTTAACTTCAGCATGTAATTTGGTGTATTTATCATTATAATTACAAATAAAATTATTTTGAACTTAATTAATGCTATTAATCGATAGAAAACATATACCGTTTGATTGTAAAAATGCAAAGACCTTGTTGGCGAAGCCTAAGCTATCTTTATTTAAGAAGTGCTGAGACAGTAACTTCTTCTGTGCTTGTTACTCCTTTCAGGATATAAAGTCCGGCAGGTAATTTTGTTGGAAATGTTGTAATCCCTTTTGCATTGAATATCAGATTCAGCACAAGCCGTCCTGTAATGGCGTCGTAAACCATTAATGTTCCTGTTTCATCACCCGGATTATTGACAATGATAATTTTTTGATTACTGAATATATTCAGTTCAGTTTTGCTGAAAGTTGAATTGTTTTCTTTAACCGCTTTTTCAAGGCTGGTCACAATCTTAAATCGTTTTTCCGGTGTATTTGATTCTGCTGCAAAAGAATAGCTTGTTCCACTTTGAGTGATATCAGTTGTAGTACTGTCTTGTAAGTCAATTAAATAAATATTACTGTAACTCGTTTCCAGATGCTGGTTTGTAAATACCATTGTAAAGACAGAGTCTTGTCCGGGTTTAAAACCAATTTCGGTATTATGAATATCGTTTACGGTACTGACTTGGTAATCGCCATCCGCTTCTATTGAATAAAGCTGTGGTGCCAGTGCCGATCCCTGGAATTTATAGCCATCCCATCCGTTATCAAAATTACGTGTACAGCCGGGTTCGATGAAAATCCACATCTGGTCGCTGAAGCGCGAACCACTTACATCTATACGCATACCCACTTTCTCAACAGCTTTAGCACGTTGTATTTCGGTATTCTTTATCATTGTTCCTGTTGCACTGTAAGGAATTGCTACTGTGGCTAATGCATTATCACTCATCACTCTTAACAGAAATGCCTGCATGGATGGTACCTGAGCAGGCAATCCAATCTGTCCGGCATTCAAAACAGGTACGGCAACATATTGTCCGGCACCGGTTCCGCTTATAGTTCCCGATCCGGCATTAGCCCACTCGGCATACGATCCGGTATTATACAGGTATACGGTGTTTTCTATAATTGATGAATCAGCTGAACCAAAAACGATTTTTTTAATATCGATAGCTGCCGTGTATGAATTTCCAATCAGATGTTGTCCGGGATAAGTAACACCGGTAGTCATGGCTAATTTGCCGGAATTAAAATCTCTGTTTTCTAATTCTCCTTCAAAATAGATGATTTTGGGTGTTAACTGTGTAATTTCATAACCGGTAAATGAAGTAAGGGTTGAGGTATTACTCAGTTGAAACCAGTGTGCCGGATTATTATCTTCGTACATTTGACGTACATAAGATCCATAAAACGTTGGATCGGCAACCATCGATCGAAGTGGGATGCCAAAAAACTGCCATTTGTAGTTAGTTGCTTTTGATGCTTTTGTGTACATTTCTACAGTCGCCTGAACCGGTGAACCTGCCGGATTGAAGAAAATCAGTGTGCTGTTTCCCGCTGTTGTACTTTGCAGCATTAACCCTGCTGTTCCTGCCTGATTGTCGAGTAAGCCGGTAACTTTTAGCGATTGATGTACAGGAATTGTAAGTTTCGCCCCGTTTTGAATCTGAGCATTGTTTGTTACAACCAAATTGCCAGCCAGTTGAACGCCACTATTATTTTGTATTTTCAGGTTATAAATGGTCGTATCCAGAAAAGTAATTGCAGGGAGCATTTGTAACTGATTCCCGGCAAATGCCAGCGTTGAAGTTGTCTGGCCTGCAACAATTTTTCCGGTATTTGTAAAATCCAGCGCTCCATTGATTGTCAGTTGATGGGTGGATGCATCCATATTCTTTACCGATGGGTTTTTGATATTCCCCACTGTCCTGTCAGCATCCAATATACAATGGTTTACCGGATTATTGTCGAAAAGAATATTCTGACCGCTCAGTGGTACTGTGTTGTCCATCCAGTTGCCTGCTTTTGCAAAATCGGTATCAATAGAGCCTTTCCATATATTGGCGAAAGCAATAATATTTACAGTTTTCATGGAGCAGGTAGTAAAATAACTACAGGGAGTAGCATCTTCGTAACGGCCATAATATGTTGTTGTTACTGTTGGACTTACTGTCAGCGGGTTTCCCGAACCAACCAGAGTTCCGCCACAGGAAGAAGTATACCAGCGGACCGTTTCGTTGTTTCCACCACCACCGCCTTGCAGCGTGAGTGTCGTACTTTTCCCGAGCATTAAAGTATCTGAACCTGCAACAGCCGATGTTGGGTTACCCGATTTTTGATTAACCATTAAAGTCACTCTTTCGGTATTGCTGTAAAGTACACCATCATTATCGGTGGTAACAGTAAGCGCTAAGGTATATAAGCCCGGAACAGTTGGTGTTATAGTTGTATTTTGAGAAGTTGAAGATGGACTAAATGTTATTGTGCCAGGACCTGTACTTGCCCAGCTAAAGGTAGGTATTGTAACTATAGCACCTGAATAGTCACCTGAAAGTTGAACGCTTTCTCCCAGACAGATATTGTCAGAAGACGCCATAAGCATAGAGTTGATTGTTCCTCCTCCTGCCATCAGTTCCGCAAAAGTAAAGATATAACCGGGTGCACCATTACAGGCTGCATATTTATTCACCCCAATCCGGATTTCCTGATTATTACTACAATCACCTTGCAAACCCATTGCCCGTACTTTAAGAATTGCATCGGTAGGCAGGGCTAAAATACATTTATTCAAAAAAAGGATATTTGCCCAGGGTGTCAGATCACGGGTAATTATAATTTGTGGAGTATTTAAAGTATTTAAAGTTTGCGAAGTTCCTGACCCGTTTAAAGTCAGCTGACCATTTATGGTGACAGTTCCCATGGCATTGGTTGTAAGTCCTGTATCCGGGATACTTATCGTATTACCGGCTACTATGGTCACGGAATAGTTTCCGGCATTCTGCCCCGGATAAGTTGCAGCAGCAACCCATGCAGTGCCGTTAAACGTTTGCCAGGTACTTGCTGTCGCCCAGTTTCCGCTTGCCATCGATCTAAAATCACCTGTTAGCTGTGCATGACCAACTGCAACTACAAAAAATAAGAACAGAAACAACAACGATAATTTGGTTGAGATGTTTTTTGTAAAATAGATCATAGGTTCGTGCTTTTGAAATTATTAAATCTGTTTTTCTTCATTTGAAATATTCCCCGGAAAATGAAAATTGTTCCGGTTGTTATCACCTCAATTGAAACAGAACTGAAGTTGATGAAAATAACAGTTTGGAATTTAATTTCAAAGATAAGAATAATTTATAAAGTATTGATATGTAGATAAATGTAGTAGTTATTTCGGAGCAAATAGTTTTTTTTACTACATGGGAAATTACACTGTTCAGGTTCATAAATACAGTTGTTTTTTGAGCCCGTTATTATCAAATAAATTGTATGTCAACAATCAGATAATGAATTGCCAATTCCTGAATACAATCTGGTCTGAGTAAATATTACTGCATTGGTTTGTAGTAAATACTGCCAGATTTTTTAGAGTATTTTAGAATGATGATTTACTTTTTAGCTTTTATTACAGGTAAAAATGGCTCTGTCTATGTTTTTAAATATAAAAATTCATTGATGAATTATATATTATTAACTTATTGGAGGGCAAAAAGGAAGTGAATAAGTAACGGTAAAAATATAATGTCCTGTTTTTCTTCTACCGATAAACCTGCCTGACGCATTTATCTGCCGAAGGAAGAGGGAAGTCGGCATGTGCCATTTGCGGGCTTTGCGTGATAGAAATAACAAAAAATTGACTCTATAACGAATAAAGTGGGTAATTTTACTTAGTTCAATTCTCAAAAAAAAAGATCGACACCTGGTAACACAAAGTAAAAATCACACATAGACACACATAGTAGTCGAAAAAAAAAGAACACATAGCAAGACAGCAGTCGTAAACCGTCTATATTCCATTTTCATTTAAAAGATTAGTAACATTTTCACAGTCTCTGAATTTTTTATTTAAAAATTGCTGATAAAGTTACTACTTCTGTACCTGTTACTCCTTTCAGGATATAAAGGCCGGCTGGCAATTTTGTTGGAATGGTTGTTTTCCCTTTTGATTTAAAAATCTGATTCAACACAAGCCGTCCGGTAATGGCATCGTAAACCATCAATCTTCCTGCATCATCACCCGGATTATTGACAATAATTAATTTTTGGTTACTGAATATAGTTAGTTCAGTTTTGCTAGAAGTTGCATTGTTCTTTTTAATGCTTTTATCAAGTCTGGTCACAATCTTAAATCGTTTTTCAGGAGCATCTGTGCCTGCTGCAAAAGTATAGCTTGTTCCACTTTGCGTGATATCAGTTGTAATACTATCTTGTAAGTCAATCAAATAGATATTTTTATAGCTTTTTCCCAGGTGCTGGTTCGTAAATATCATTGTAAAGACGGAGTCCAGGCCGGGCTTAAAACCAATTTCAGTATTATGAATGTCGTTTACCGTACTCACCTGGTAATTGACATTCGCTTCAATTGCATAAAGCTGTGGTGCCAGTTCCGAACCCTGGAATTTATAACCATCCCATCCGTTATCAAAATTTCGCGTGCAACCTGGTTCGATGAAAACCCACATCCGATCGCTGAAGTGCGAACCACTTACATCTATCCGCATACCCACTTTCCCAACAGCTTTAGCGCGTTGTATTTCGGTATTCTTTACCACCGTTCCTGTAGCACTGTAAGGAATTGCTATTGTTGCTAATGCATTATCACTCATCACTCTTAACAGAAATGCCTGCATGGATGGAACCTGACCCGGCAATCCAATCTGTCCGGCATTCATAACCGGTACGGCTATATATTGTCCGGCACTGGTTCCGCTTATAGTTCCCAATCCTGTACTTGTCCACTCTGCATACGATCCTGTATTGTACAGATATACTGTGTTTTCTATAATTGATGAATCAGCTGAACCAAAAACGATTTTTTTAATATCAATGGCTGCCGTGTAAGAATTTCCAATCAGATGTTGTCCGGGATAAGTAACATCGGTAGTCATGGCTAATTTACCGGAATAAAAATCTCTGTTTTCTAATTCTCCTTCAAAATAGATGGTTTTGGGCGTAAGCTGTGTAATTTCATAACCGGTAAACGAACTAAGGGTTGAATTATTACTCAGTTGAAACCAGTGTGCAGGATTATTATCTTCGTACATCTGACGAACATAAGATCCATAAAACGTTGGATTGGCAACCATTGTGCGAAGTGGGATACCAAAAAACTGCCATTTGTAGTTGGTTGCTTTTGATGCTTTTGTGTACATTTCTACAGTCGCCTGAACCGGTGAACCTGCCGGATTGAAGAAAATCAGTGTGCTGTTTCCCTCTGTTGTACTTTGCAGCATTAATCCAGCTGTTCCTGCCTGATTGTCGAGTAACCCATTCACTTTTAGCGATTGATGAACAGGAATTGTAAGTTTTGCCCCGTTTTGAATCTGAACATTGTTTGTTACAACCAAATTGCCAGCCAGTTGAACGCCACTGTTATTTTGTATTATCAGGTTGTAAATGGTGGTATCAAGAAAGGTAATCGCGGGGAGCATTTGTAATTGATTCCCTGCAAATGAAAGCGTCGAAGTGGTCTGGGCTGCAACAATTTTACCTGTATTTGTAAAATTCAGCGCTCCGTTGATTGTCAGTTGATGGGTGGATGCATCCATATTCTTTACTGATGGATTTTTGATATTCCCTACTGTCCTGTCAGCATCCAATATACAATGGTTTACCGGATTCTTGTCGAAAAGAATATTCTGACCGCTCAGTGGTACTGTGTTGTCCATCCAGTTACCTGCTTTCGCAAAATCAGTATCAATAGAGCCTTTCCATATATTGGCAAATGCAATAATATTTACAGTGGTTGTTGCACAAGTAGTCATGTAGCTGCAGGGAGTTGCATTTTCATATCGACCGTAATATGTTGTAGTAACGGTAGGGCTGATAGTCAAAGGATTTCCGGAGCCAACCAATGTTCCGCCACATGAAGAAGAGTACCAGCGTACCGTTTCGTTGTTTCCACCACCACCGCCTTGCAGGGTGAGTGTAGTACTTTTACCGAGCATCAATGTATCCGAACCGGCAACAGCAGACGTTGGATTCCCCGATTTCTGATTAACCATTAAAGTTACTCTTTCGGTATTGCTGTAAAGTGTACCATCATTATCGGTGGTAACAGTAAGCGCTATGGTATATAAGCCGGCAACGATAGGTGTAATGGTCGTATTTTGTGAAACTGAAGAGGGTGAAAAAGTAATTGCGCCGGGACCTGTACTTGCCCAGCTAAAAGTTGGCGTTGTAACTACAGCACCTGAATACTCACCTGCGAGTTGAATGCTTTCACCCAGGCAGATGTTGTCGGATGATGATGTAAGTATAGAGTTGATTGTACCTCCTCCGGCCATCAATTCAGCAAAAGTAAATATTGAACCGGGGGCGCCATTGCAGGCTGCATATTTATTCACCCCAATCCTGATTTCCTGATTATTACTACAATCACCCTGCAGACCCTTTTCCCGGACTTTAAGAATTGCATCGGTAGGCAAGGCTAATATACATTTATTTAAAAAAAGGATAGTTGCCCAGGGTGTCAGATCCCGGGTAATTATAATTTGATGAGTATTTAAACTATATAAGGTTTGCGATGTTCCCTTCCCGTTTAATGTCAGCTGACCGTTTATGGTGACGGTTCCCATAGCATTGGTTGTGAGTCCGGTAGATGGAATGCTTACTTCGTTTCCGGCTACTATGGTCACGGAATAGTTTCCGGCATTCTGCCCCGGATAAGTCGCAGCAGTAACCCATGCTGTACCGTTATATGTTTGCCAGGTATTTGCTGTTGCCCAGTTTCCGTTTGCCATCGAACGAAAATCTCCGGTTAACTGTGCATAACCAACTGTAACTACAAAAAATAAAAACAGAAATGATAACGATAATTTGGTTGAGATGTTTTTAGTAAAATAGATCATATATACGTGCTTTTGAAATTATGATATCTGTTTTTCTTCAATTGAAATATTCCCCGGAAAATGAAAATTGTTCCGATTGTTATCACCTCGGTTGAAACGGATCTGAAGTTGATGAAAATAACAGTTTGAAATTTAAATTCAAAGATAAGGATAATATATAAAGTATTGATACGTAGTTAAATGTAGTAGTTATTTCTGCAGAGTTGTTTTTATTACTACATGGAAAATTACACTGTTCAGGTTCATTAATACAGTTGTTTTTTGAGCCCGTTATTATCAAATAAATTGTATGTCAATAATCAGATAATGAATGGCCAATTTTTGAAAACCATACAGTCGGAGTAAATATTACTGCATTCGTTTGTAGTAAATACTGCCGGATTTTTTAGAGTCTTTTAGAATGAAGATTTGCTTTTTAGCTTATATTGCAGGTGTAAATGGTTCTCCCTTTGTTTTAAACATAAAAATTCTTTGGCTGATTATATATTATTAACTTATTGATGGGAGAAAAGGAAGTGGATAAGTAGCGGTAAAATAGAAAGTCCTGTTTTTCTTCTACCGATAAATCGGCATGTTCCATTTGCGACCTTTGAGGTCTTTGCGTGAAAGAAATAACAAAAAACCGGCTCTATAACGAATAAGGTGGGTAAATGTACTTTGTTCAATTTACAAAAAAAAAGGACACATAGAAACACATAAAAAAAAGAAAACATAGACACACATAGTTCTCTCAAAAATAAGAATCCATAGTAAAAAAAGTGTGTTATTTCACTGAAAATGTATCGATTATGCTTCTTTTTCTTTTCTTTTTTGCAAAAAAATAAAACCTATGTGTTTCTATGTCTTGTTTCCAATTTTGACTATGTGTAACTATGTGGATGTATATGTGTCTGCAATTTAAATAAGTTACCCACCCCAAACGTTATAGAGCCTATTATTCTCTGGAAAAAGATGCACGAGGTATGATATTGTTCAGATTTTTTTTGATTTCCGGATTGATTTGAAATTTATTGATGATCCTGATCAAAATATCCAAAAATATAATTATTTTTGCATCAAATAATTTTTGTTTACAAACCTTATTTATCAACATTATGAGCTCAGAAAAAAATGACTTCGACTGTTGCCCTCCATTCGACCCGGCACCCTGGGACGATAAAGTTTTTACCTGGAAGAATAAATTCTTTATCAAAGACAAAGTATTTACATTTTTTTTCATGCCGGTAAATTTTGGTGCTGCAATGAAACGTTTGAATGCTCGTGTAGAGAAAGCCGGTGCAACTATGCCCGACTGGCTCTGTATGTCAGACCATACTTCGAAATGGAACATGGATCTTTATCTGGCTGTAGATAAGGAAATCCCCGGAGCTGATAATTTGCAGCTGAGTGGAACTTTCTATAGCCGTGTGTACGAAGGAAACTTTAATGATACCGGTAAATGGTGTACCGATTTCGAAATCCAGGTCGAAACCAAAGGATTAAAAATTGAAAAATGGTACATGTGGTACACGACTTGTCCCAAATGTGCCAAAAAGTACGGAAAAAACTATGTAGTCATTATTGCTAAAACATTATCAAAATGAACGAAGAAAACGATTGTAAAAAAACGCAGAATCACCAGGCGAATGCTACCGGTGGTGCAGTTTATGGATTGGGCATGATTGGTGCCGCCATTTATTTTATCTCGCATGCTGCCACTTTTTGGGTGGGTGTGCTTGGCTTCCTGAAAGCCATCATCTGGCCTGTCATCCTGGTTTACGAAGCATTGAAGGCATTGGGGGCCTGAATTTAGTCGGTAGTTCTGAGTTCAGAGTCCTGAGTTTTGAGTCGGTAGTAAGTAGTTATACCGAAATAGATTTACAAAAAAGGTGACGAAATTCTGAACAATAAAGCGGCTATGGATTTATAGCAAATAAAAAAGAAATGCGTTTCCCGAATAATTCGAGAAACGCATTTTATTTTAATCAGTACTAAACCACCGACTACCAACTATAAACTACCAACTACTTACTTTTCAGCCATTCGTCCATAGCTTTTGCAGCCCGTCTTCCATCGCCCATGGCCAGAATAACTGTTGCACCACCGCGTACGATATCGCCACCTGCAAAGATAATAGGAACAGCCGATTGCATGGTGTCGTTATTCACGACCACAGTTCCCCATTTGGTTACTTCCAATCCTTTTACCGATTGCGGAATAAGCGGATTCGGCGAAACACCTACGCTTACGATTACTTCATCGACTTCAACCAGTTTGGTTTCGCCCGCTACCGGTATGGGTGAACAGCGTCCCGAAGCATCCGGCTCACCAAGTTCCATGACCTGCAACAACATATGTGTTACGCGCCCTTGTTCGTTACCGATATATTCGATGGGGTTGTGTAAAGTCCAGAATTCGATGCCTTCTTCTTTGGCGTGTTTTACTTCTTCCAAACGGGCAGGCATTTCTTTTTCCGAACGACGATAAACGATCATCGCCTTTTCGGCACCCAAACGGCGGGCCGTACGGATGGAATCCATGGCTGTATTTCCACCACCGATCACTGCTACTTTTTTACCTAAAAATACGGGAGTGTCCGACTCGGGATTGGCAGCATCCATCAGGTTTACACGCGTCAGGTATTCATTCGACGACATTACACCAACCAGATTTTCACCCTTGATATTCATAAACTGGGGCAAACCGGCTCCACTGGCTACAAATATGCCTTTAAATCCATCATCTTCCAGATCCTTTATCGAAATGGTTTTGCCAACCACACAGTTCGTTACAAAATGAACGCCCATGGCCTGAAGATTCTGTATTTCTACATCCACTATATCGTTGGGTAAACGGAATTCAGGGATACCATATTTAAGTACACCGCCAATTTCGTGTAAAGCTTCAAAAACCACCACTTCGTATCCCAGTTTTGCCATATCACCGGCAAAAGCCAATCCTGCAGGACCTGATCCTACTGTCGCAATTTTAATGTCGTTGGACGGTGCTACTTTCGGTACAGAGATATTCCCGCTTTCGCGCTCGTAATCCGCTGCAAAGCGTTCCAAATGTCCGATAGCAACCGATTCTTTTTTCATTTTCAAATGAATACAACGCTCTTCACATTGTTTTTCCTGTGGACATACACGACCGCAAACTGCAGGTAGGGCAGAGGTTTCTTTTAATGTTTTTGCCGCTTCCAGAAATTCGCCCCGTTCAATATTTTTGATAAAGGTAGGGATGCAAATTCCAACCGGACATCCTTCCATACAGGTAGGGTTGGCACAGTCCAGACAACGTTTGGCTTCCAGCATGGCTTGTTCGGGAGTAAGCCCCAGGTTCACCTCTTCCAGTCTGCTATGGCTGCGGTATTCGGCGTCAAGTTCTGGCATGTGAACACGTGGTATCTCTGTACGTTCTTTGGCTTTCATTGCGTTGCGCAACTCTGCACGCCACGTTTCGGATCTTTCTGCGTTTATATTCATTGTATTATAACAAGTTATTTGGTGTTTCGTTGATTCGTTAATTGGTTGATTGGGAATGAAAAGTTTGATGTTTTGTTAATTGGTTGATTAGTTAATTGGTTGATTGGGAATGAAAAGTTTGATGTTTGAAAAGTTTGAAAAGTTTGAAAGGTTTGGCGTTCAGCGTTTCATGTTCCGCATTCTCTGATTTGAGTTTTTTAATATCGCGAAGCTAATATCTTTAATATCGCCGAACTTGCGTGCGGCAGGCAGGGGCTAATATCGCGCAGTTAATATCAATTTATCATATCGTGAAACTAATATCGCCGAAGGCTAATATCGCGCAGCTAATATCTATTAATCATATCGCGCAGCAAATATCTACTTGCCGTTAACCATTGACTGATAATGTGCATTTTCCTCCCTTTCAATGTCCCTGTAACCGCCAAGGCGCATCAGCATTTCATCAAAATCTACCAGATGGGCATCAAATTCAGGTCCATCAACACAAACAAATTTTGTTTTTCCACCTACACTCACACGGCAGGCACCACACATACCCGTTCCGTCAACCATAATGGTATTCAGCGACGCCAGTGTTGGCACTTCATATTTTTTTGTCAACTGGCTTACAAATTTCATCATAATAGCCGGACCGATCGTTACACATAAATCAACTTTCTCACGGTTAATAACCGTTTCAATGCCGTTTGTCACCAAACCTTGATTTCCGTATGAACCATCATCTGTCATTACAATCACCTCGTCGGAATTCAAACGCATTTGTTCTTCCAGGATAATCAGGTCTTTGGTACGGGCAGCGATTACTGTAATCACACGGTTCCCTGCTTTTTTTAATGCTGCAACTATGGGCATCATGGGAGCTGTTCCCACACCACCGCAAGCACAGATTACTGTTCCGAAGTTTTCGATATGCGTCGCTTTGCCAAGAGGGCCTACCATGTCGGTGATATAGTCTCCTTCTTCCAGTGCACATAATTTCGACGACGATACGCCCATTTTTTGAATTACCAGCGTAATGGTACCTTTTTGCAGATCGGCATCGGCTATGGTCAACGGGATACGTTCACCTTTGGCTCCAACTTTTACCATAACAAAGTGACCGGCTTTCCGCGCTTTGGCTATTAACGGAGCTTCTACTTCAAACTTAATTACATTGGCAGAAAAATATTCTTTGCTGATGATTTTGTTCATTTCGGACAGTGTTTTTTTAATGAAGCCGCAAATTTACAAAAAAAATCGACTATTCTCTATTCCTATTGAATTAAAAAATGCTCTATTTATACAGAAAGTAAGCAATAAAACAAAAATGATCAAAAGATTAAAAGCTGTCCCTTTGTATGAAAAATGCAAAACCAAGGCTTATCTCCTGTTTTTAGTCAGCTATTTTTAAGTATTTTTGCGCACTCTGACGAGAAATGTGTACTTTTTTCTCCCGGAATAAATAAATCAAATTAATTTTAAAATACGAATATGTCAAATAAAAGCTTTATAGTCCTGTTGATAATATTATTAGCCTATGAAACTGTAAGTTCGCAAACATCAATAAAGGATAGCATTAAACTCAGTGAAGTAGTGGTAACCGGATCGAAGATCGGAATTTCCAGAAAAATCGTTCCTTTGTCGGTTTCACAAATCTCTAAACAAGACATCGAAAACAGTGGTCAGATGAATATCCTTCCAGCCCTGAATGCTTATGTACCCGGAATTTTTGTTACCGAAAGAAATATCGTTGGTTTTGGAGTTGCCAATAACGGTTCCGGTTCTATCACCATGCGTGGTATCAGCAGTTCACCCAATACGGATGTGTTGGTGTTAATCGACGGACATCCACAATATCAGGGGATTTTCGGTCATCCGCTGGCTGATGCCTACGTGGCTTCGGATGTCGAAAAGGTTGAAATAATCCGGGGTCCCGCTTCCCTGTTGTATGGTTCGAACGCCATGGCAGGAGTAATTAATATTATTACCAAAAAACAACACGAAGACGGTTTGAAAATAAACGGGGGTGCTTCTTATGGTACTTTCAATACACAGAAGTATTATGGAACAATAGGCTTTAAAAAGAATAAAATCAGTGTCTTTGCTTCCGCAAATCACGACCAGACCGATGGAATCCGTGCCAATACCGATTTCAATATCAACAACGGTTATACCAAAGTGGGATACGCGATCAGTAAACATTTGGATCTGATTGCCGATTTCAGTATCGCAAAATATAATGCCAACGATAACGGTCCCGTTACATTGCCTATCCCAAAACCTTTTAATATTGATATCACACGGGGTAAGACATCGTTTTCGCTCGAAAATAAATTTGAAAATTCCGAAGGGGCATTGAAAATATATCACAACTTTGGTACACACGATTTATCCGATGGTTTTCATTCTACCGACCGCAACTCGGGCGTCATGCTTTATCAAACGGTTAAACTGGCTACCGGGACAAATATCACCGTTGGTACTGATTTAAAACAGTTCGGAGGTATGGCTAACAGCGGATTCAGAAGAGATTCTATGCTTACTGTCAACGAGCTGGCAGTTTACGCTTATGCCCAACAAACATTATTTAAAAAACTGACCCTGAGTGCCGGATTAAGACTGGAAAATAACTCTATGTACGGAAATGAATTCGTTCCACTGGCTGGTCTGACTTATAATCAATCGGATAATACTACTTTCAAAGCTTCCGTATCAAAAGGCTTTCGCAGTCCGACCATTATGGAGATGTATTTATATGTGCCGAATCCCGGTTTAAAGCCCGAGCGCATGATTAACTATGAAGTCAGCTGGTTGCAATCCTTACTCAATAATCATTTGAACCTGGAGTTAACTGCTTTTCTGGCAAACGGTGAGAATATGATACAGGTTGTAGGTTTTCCCCCTGCCATGGTAAGAATGAATATTGGTGAATTCAGCAATCAAGGCATCGAGTTTTCAGCCAAATATTTTGTGAACAGGAATTTGTATTTCAATGCCAATTACAGCTACCTCGATATGGATAAAGTTGTTATCGCTGCACCCCGTCAACAAATCAATATCGGAGCCCATTACAATTATAAAATATGGGGTGTACATCTTTCAGCACAACATATCGATAAATTAACTACCGATATTTCCACCGGATCGACCCAAAGTTATACCTTGCTCAATGCACGCCTGACTGCCAGACCATTGAAACAACTTGAATTATTTGTAGCCGGTAATAATTTACTGAATCAACAATATCAGATAAATTACGGCTATCCTATGCCCGGCATCTATTTCAATGGTGGATTTAATGTAAGGTTCTGATCGATTCCCTGGGAAAAAACCTTTTGTCGTCCGAAAGACACAAAAGCGTTTTTATGGCAAATGGTTGAATTTAAAACTCTCAAAGGTACTGCGTACTCTTTGAGGTTTTGCTAACAGAATTCCCCTTCGTATACCAATCCAAAATGGTACAGGAAGGGGAATTTACCTTTTTATATTTTGCTATAAAATATCTATTCGGATAAAGGTTTTAGTTTTAAAAAATATCTTCCGGGCTGAGATGAAATTGTATGCAAAATTTAATGATTTCTTACGACTAAACATTTCACCATCAAAACTTCGTTGGTGATATCTATGTATCCTGTACATTCACCTTTTACCGAAATGCTGTCGCCAACTTTTAATAACCGGCCTTTTGGAATTTCAATTTTTTCCATCGAACAATGAATTCCACCCTCTTTCATATCAGTTGTTTCTCTGAGTGAAAGCGTAAGCGTGGTGTCGCCAACTTCGGTTTTTTCTGCCAGAATTCCCGAAACCTGTATCACTTTACCATAGGCAGTCGAGAGATATTTCGCGTTTGCAGCAGGTTCGTCTTTGGTAAACTCAGTCAGGAGTTGCGAGGCTGAAATCGCGTATTCAGGCTTGATATTGGCTATATTCCGCTTGGGTTTAAAAAGCATATAGCTTAATGCACCCATTCCAATCAACCCGCCGAGGCAAATTATCACGATCCCGTATTTTATAATCTTTTTATTCATTACTGTTGATTATTAAAAGTTTAAATCAATATTTATTTCTATTGTTGACGCAATATTTTTGGTGAAGCGACTTTCTACCGCTATGTTGTAATCTTTAAGTTCTACCTTAAATTTCGATTTAATTAAATACTTTCCATCTTTTACCTCAACAGTTCCATCCGCTTTTATGCGCCTGGTTATGTTGTGAATGGTGAGGTCACCTTCTACCGTAGTTTTGTAAATGCCATTCTTTTTGGTGTTAATTTCCGATAGATTGTTTATGCTCCCTTTGAAACTTGCCTTCGGGTATTTGGCAGATTCCATGTAATTTTCATTGAAATGCTCCTGCATCAACGTTTTTTTGAATTCGAATGACATAATCGGAATCGCCACTGCAATTGAACCTTTTTCTGTATCAATAATTGCTGCTGCCTGTCGCGTGTGAGCTTCGATGTCTTCGAGTGCTGCATGGGAGTAAAACCATACATGACCGGTTTTGGTGATTAACTTCTCCTGAGCAGTAGCAATGTTGTTCATTCCCAATAGGATAAATAGTGTAATTATCGTTGTTTTCATAGGGATATTAATTTATTTATGTTTTCATTTTAAAGAAAATACACGTGAGATATTAAACCCAAGATGAATATCACCGTTGAGCCACTTTCCGGTGGTTTCGGTAATAAAGGTTTTTTCAATCATGCCTGAAGAGTTAGAAAGTATGATTTGAAAAACATGTCCGCCGGTCTCAATGTCGAATCCGAAAGATAAGGCGTTGGTATAATTTGTATTTTGATGGTTCCAGCTTGGACTTAATACAGGATAATACTCCCCGTTAAACGAGATCCTGCGCGAAAGTTTATACCGGCCTGAAATTCCCAACGCAAACATATCGTTTTTATCAATAATGGCGGGTACCATGTTGCGGTGTATCCATACCGGTGAAAGTTGCAGCGAAAAACTTTCGTTAAACTTCCGGGCAATTATGAGCTGTGATGTATAGCTGACCCGCGACGAGAAGTAATTATTGCGTTCAGGATAAACCCATTTCATTCCGGTGACACTTGATCCCAACATCATTGATACCGAAACAGGCATAATCTGAGCGCCGCTATGTTGCCTTAATACGCTGAACTTAGCGAACCCGGATACGGTTTTATCCTGGGAGGACCGGTTGATTCCCAGCATGATCCAATCCTTAATACCATATTCGAGGGCAAAAAATGTTGTTGCTTGGTCTAAACCGAAGAACTCATAATATCCCTGATTTATCAACCCGAAACGATGCTCTATCCTGAAGTCGAGTTGTCCTTCAGGCATGCGTTCATTGGAATGACCGTTGAGAACCCGGGTAGATTTGAATGTTCCATACGTATACTGCACTTCTTTTAGAGTAATGCTGTCAAGCATATTGAGTAAATCGGGTTCCTGTGCCTGGCCGGTGCGTGAAAATAAACTCAAAATGAGTAATAATCCAAGCGTTTTAGGGTAATTCATATTTTCAGAATTAAGGAATAACAGTTGAGTTGGAAATTCAATTCTATATACAATAAGTATTTATTGAAAAGTTCCTTTTGATTATTCAAATGGTAGATATACAAACGAATAGGTTTATTCTCGGGAAGTGTTTAATTATTGGGTGCACCTGCATCTTTCCAGATACGTACAATTTTAATTTCACATGTATCGATCGTATTGCTCATACCTTTGGGCATGGGCGTATATCCTTGTTTGTGGGACATTGATCCGTAAGCGGCATCCAGATTGGCTTTAACATCAACATAGTCCTGGAGTCTGATTCCGCCACCATTGCTGGTAGCCACTGAATTGCCATGACAGCTCAGGCAATTTTTACTGAAAACTGCTGCCACTTTGGTACTGAAAGTGATGTTGGTGGTGTCACAGGTATTGGCCAATTTTGGATACAATACTTCTTCATTGTTATAAGCACAGGTGCTGAGAACAAGTGCAACCACCACCAATAGGCCGAAATAAATCAGGATCTTCATTGTTCGAAATTTTATATGATAATTGTGGTAATTAAATGTCTGTAAAAGAAGAAGATTTATGTACATCTTCTTCTTTTATTTGTAGAATAAACAGAATTGAAAGTGCTATTTTATTAAACTTACAAAACAACAACTTTCCTGAATATTTTCTTTTCACCAACTGTTATTTGTATAAAATAAACACCGGGACCTGTTTCTGATGCCAGATTAAAAGATTTTAGGAATGGGCCGGTAACCCCGGTTTTTGCAACCAAAACTTTCAGCATCTTACCCTCGAGGTTAAATAGCTTAATTTCAAGCTGATCTGACTCCGGTGAAACAGATTGAACGTTCAAATAATCAATTACAGGATTGGGGTAAATGAAAATGTCATTTTGAGACTTGGTATCATCTAATCCTGCAATTGGCTGAACTATGATTTTACCCTTCATCCCCAGGGAAGCATGTGGCGTACATACATAGTAATGCGTTGCAACGGTAAGTTCTGTTGAGGTTACATTACCACCACCAAATGAAACTGAAAATCCTGTCTCCGGAGAATTCCCGTTAGCATTCCATACCGTTTGACTAACTTCAACTGCATCATGTGCACTGCTAATCACAAAATTTACATCATCTCCCTGATTGATTGTCAGCGTTGATGGCGAAAATGTATTACCGGAATTTACGACACTCCATGTTTTGCTATAACCATTCAAACTAAAAGTGGCTAATAATAAGGCAAGTATAATTTTTTTCATAAAATGTAAGTATTAAAATGATTACTTTTTACAATTTTGTAATTATAACAACTTAATAAAATCATTTGTTCTGAAGAAAACTCAGAAAAAAGTTCAGACCGGTAAATGTCGACGCGCTTATTAATATGGGTCTTATTTATTCACATTTGATTTTATTGGAAAGAAATTATGATACAAAGCAAGCTGATTCAATTTGAGTGTATATTCTCAACGGATAAAAAAATGAATATACCAATACTCTGTAGTGAGAAAATGAACCTACGATTTAGCCTTTCAGCTATATAAATGAATTGTTTTTTAGATTAAGCCTAAAACACACGGTAGATGTGCATATATATTATTAAATATTAAGAATCTTAGCTCGTGTTCCCTTTTAATTTCGTAAATTTGCAGACGAAATATACGAACATGCACATATCGTAACATAAACGCGATTAAATTGTACCTCTTGAAGTTCAAACTGTGAATTCCCATAGCTATTGAATATCTGTGAATTATAGGGGTTTTTGTACGTTAAATTTTAAGTTTCAGGGTTGGTGCAGATCCATACTATTTCAAAAAATAAAAATAAGCGTACAAAAATATTTCTTATTCAGTATAATAAAGTTTGTAAAAACCAGTTTGTTATTAGTTATACACAACATCAGTATTTGAGATGTATAGATTTATTTCAGACTACCAAATTTGACTTAATTATGATTAGCAGGCAAGAGGATTTTTTTATTGGAACAATAATTTTTGGTATTATTTCTTTAGTACTCACTATACTAACTGTTTCCAATGGTTCGGATTTGTGTTGGATGTTTCTTGGATTTTTTATTGTTTCAATCATCCTTTTTGTCCTCATAAAAAACGGAGTTTTACAAATTCCTGACTATAAAAAGAATATTGCCGCCAAAAAATTACTACTGTCACAAGAATCGACTGAGTATTACAAAGTGATTCAGGAATCTGAAAATCAGAAACAAGAATTAATCAATAAATACGGTAAACTTTCAAAGATGATTGCCGTAGTTAAATATGCTGAAACTAATCTTGGTGATAAAATACTGATTTTCGAATCCAGCTCTATAATTGTAATCAGAAACAAAGTTTTCAATTTTGTTGATATTAAAGATTTTGAATTGAAAGAAGATGAGCAAATGATTTATAAAAGTGCAGTTTCAGGAGTAATAAGCACAGCATCGACTGATAACCCGACCGAAACTGATTTTGTCGGTGGCGATTTATTGGCTGAAGTTGAGGCTGTTATTGGCTCTGCTTCTGCAAATAAGAATACAAATAACCTTCATCCGCAGAAGAATGTATCACACAAATATAAAATTTATATTGATGTTGATAACCATACTCATCCTCAGGTAGTTTTAAATTTAGGTAAAAATATCAATATCGCCACTGAGCTTGTTGCAGTATTATCGGTTATTCTGGAACAAAATAAAAGTGCCGGAAAAAATATTAATTGTACTTCCTTCCAATCAAATATTCAAATAAACGAACTGAACATATAAATCAGTAACATAAAGTTAGTCCGGTGACAGTTCATTTGATTTTCTGACATTCTAATTTGGTAATATGAATGCCTTAAACCGGTGTTTTCTTGATAAAATGAAATTTATTTGAACTTTTTCTTGTCAATCTGGTTGTATTTATTGAAATTATATTACTTTTGCACAGTCTAAACAAAAAGACAACATTTTATGGCAAATCGTTTTTTTACATATTTCTTTTTTTACTTTTACTTTAGTAGGTGAGAGCAGGATAGCCTTTATGTAAAAAACAAAACTATATTTATAGATAATACATGAAAATCCTGCTCAAAATATGAGCAGGATTTTTTTATTAAAACAATTCTTAAGAACCAAGAACCAAGAACCAAGATCCAAGATCCAAGAACCAAGACAAAAGAGGTTAGAAGTAAGAGGTAAGAAGCAAGAGCCAAGAACCAAGAAGCAAGAGCCAAGATAAAAGAGGTAAGAAGTAAGTAAACTAAGACGAAACGCGAAACACGAAACGCTGAACTTTTCAAACCTTTCAAAGATCAAACTTTTTTATTCCCAATCAACCAATTAACTAATTAACCGATTAACCAATCAACCAATCAACCAAATTACCAAATCAACAAAAGATAAGATATGAAAAGAGTAGCCATTCAGGGTGTAAGCGGTGCTTTCCACGAAATTGCAGCACGACAATTTTTCCAGGGCGAAGAAATAGAAATTTTACCTTGCATTACCTTTAAAGATTTGTTCAAAGCCCTGGCCGAAGATGAATCATTGCTAGGTATCATAGCCATCGAAAACACCATTGCCGGCAGCTTACTACAAAACCATAATCTGCTGCGTGAGAGTGGTTGCCTGGTAATAGGTGAACATAAACTACGTATTGAACACAATTTGGCTGCACTTCCAGGTCAACATATTGAAAAAATAAAGGAAGTATATTCACATCCGATAGCATTGATGCAATGTGAGGAATTTTTGGATCAGCACAAACATATTAAAGCCATCGAAAGTGAAGATACTGCTTTGTCTGCCAAAGAAATTGCCGACAATAAACTTCAAAAACGCGCCGCAATATGTAGCTCGCTGGCTGCAGAAATGTATGGTTTGGAAATTTTAGCCAAAGGTATTGAAACGAATAAACGTAATTTCACCCGGTTCCTGATCATTGCTGAGCCTGAAATGGCTAAAAAATTGATCGAAGGAATAACGTTAAACAAAGCCTCCTTGGTATTTACTTTACCACACGAAGAAGGAAGTCTGGCTAAAGTGCTCTCTATTCTCTCGTTTTATCACGTAAATCTGACTAAAATCCAGTCATTACCCATTTTAGGTGAAGAATGGAAATATCAATTCTATATCAATCTGACTTTCAGTGATTATAGCCGTTATCGTCAATCGCTTGAAGCCATTATTCCATTGACCAAGGATTTCCAGATTTTAGGTGAATATAAAGAAGCAGCAACTCCGGTTGATTAGTCGGTAGTTTATAGTCGGTAGTCTATAGATAGTAGTTTGTAGAAGAGAGAATGAACTTTACTCTGACAGACCGGATTTAGTCAAACTAATATCGCGTTGCTAATATCTATTAATATCGCGAAGCTAATATCTATTAATATCGCGAAGCAAATATCAATTAATATCGCGCAGCTAATATCAATTAATATCGCGAAGCTAATATCATTTAATATCGCGAAGTAAATATCAATTAATCTCGCAATGCAAATATCAACAAGAAAATGAATATAAAACCAGCCAACCGGCTTAACAGCGTATCTGAATATTATTTCTCGGCAAAATTGCGCGAAGTAGGAGAGATGAACGCAGCGGGAAAAAATGTTATCAATCTGGGTATTGGTAATCCCGATTTACCGCCATCGGAAGAAACAATTGCAGCACTTTGTGCCGAAGCCCATAAACCAAATGTACACGGTTATCAAAGTTATGTGGGAATTCCGGAATTGCGGAACGGTTTTGCACAATGGTACAAAAAATGGTATGATGTTGAATTAAATCCGGCAACAGAGATTCAACCACTGATCGGTTCTAAAGAAGGTATTTTACATATAACGCTGGCTTTTGTGAATCCCGGTGACAGCGTGTTGGTTCCCAACCCGGGTTATCCTACCTATACTTCGGCAAGCCGCATCTGTGAGGCCAATATCATTGCTTACGATCTGGATGAAGATAATGACTGGCAACCCGATTTTGATGCACTTGAACAAAAGGATTTGAGTAGCGTTAAGTTAATGTGGGTGAACTATCCGAATATGCCAACCGGTGCAAATGCAACTGTTGAGCTTTATGAAAAACTGGTTGCTTTCGGGAAAAAACACAATATTGTAATTTGCAACGACAATCCCTACAGTTTTATTCTGAATGATGAAAAACTGAGTATTCTGTCGGTGGAGGGAGCCAAGGATATTTGTATTGAAATGAATTCGATGAGCAAATCGCATAATATGGCGGGTTGGCGTATGGCCATGTTGGCTACGAATGCAGAATTCGTTCAATGGATTCTGAAAGTAAAGTCGAATGTCGATTCGGGTATGTTCCGGCCAATGATGGTGGCTGCCGTTGCTGCATTGCAAAACTCAGAAGCATGGCACGCCGAAATGAATAAAGTATATGCCCGTCGGAGGAAGCTGGCTTATCAGATAATGGATGCTCTTGATTGTAAGTACGAAATCAAACAGGTCGGCATGTTTCTTTGGGCAAAAATCCCTGACAAATATAAAGATTCCGGAGAATTAGCCGATGAAATATTATATGGTAAAAACGTATTTATCACGCCCGGTTTAATTTTTGGCGACAAAGGAAACCGTTATATCCGTGTTTCACTTTGCTGCCCGGAACTAATACTGGAGGAAGCTTTAAACAGAATCTGTAAATGAAATATTTGCTTCGCGATATGAGAAATAGATATTAGCTGCGCGATACGATAAATAGATATTAGTTTCACGATATGATTAATAGATATTTGCTACGCGATATTAAAATGCTAAATTCAGAGAACACGAAACACGAAACGCGAAACTTTTCAAACATCAAACTTTTCAAACTTTTCAATCATCAATCATCAAACATTAAACTTTTAAAATATGGAATTTGAATCAATTTTATTGCCCGGAGTAGACGCCAAGCGTCCTTTCATTATAGCCGGACCGTGTAGCGCGGAAACGGAAGAACAAGTTATGGAAACAGCGCGTGGTTTAGCAGCCCGTGGTGTAAAGATTTTCCGTGCAGGAATATGGAAACCCCGCACAAAACCGGGTGGTTTCGAAGGAATAGGTGCAAAAGGACTACCCTGGCTTAAACGTGTACAATCTGAATTGGGAATGTATACAGCCGTGGAAGTTGCTACTGCAAAACATGTTCGCGAAGCTTTGTCACACGACGTTGATATTCTCTGGATAGGAGCACGAACTTCGGCAAATCCATTTGCGGTGCAGGAAATAGCCGATGCGTTGGAAGGAATTGACATTCCTGTGTTGATTAAAAACCCGGTGAATCCCGATTTGGATTTGTGGATTGGAGCTATCGAACGTATTTATAATGCAGGAATTCGCCGCATTGGAGCCATACATCGTGGATTCAGTACTTCCGATAAGAAAATATACCGCAATTTACCACAATGGCATATACCCATCGAATTACACCGTCAGTTGCCTAACCTGCCTCTGATTTGTGATCCAAGTCATATTGGTGGGAAACGGGAATTGATTGCACCGCTTTGTCAGCAAGCCATGGATTTGAATTTTGATGGTTTAATTATTGAATCGCATTGCAACCCCGACAAAGCCTGGAGCGACGCTGCCCAACAGGTTACCCCGGCAGTACTTGATTTTATTCTCAATTCCATTGTTATTCGCGACATGCATCAAAGTACCGAAAGTCTGACTGCCCTGCGTCGTCAAATAGATGAACTGGACGATAGCTTACTTGAGTTACTTGCCAAACGTATGCGTATTTCCAATGAGATCGGGGTTTACAAGAAAGAGCACAATATGCCTATCTTACAGGAGCAACGCTACGACGAAATTCTGAAAAACCGTATTGCACAAGCCGAACAAATGGATATGGACGGTGAGTTTATGAAAAATGTGTTGGTTGCCATTCACGAAGAATCGGTACGTCATCAAATGGAAATTATGAAATAATAAAGTGCTAATAATGAACTAAAAACTCCCGCCAACTATTTCTGATTGACGGGAGTTTTTTAGTTTTAATATGAAATTACTAAAAATCTCTATTTTGCTTCATTCATTCTTTTACCTTCGCGTGGTCCTCTTTGTCCGCGGAAAGTAGAATCGTTAGGACTTTGCATTCTTTTTTGATTCATCTTTTCCTGACGTTGAGCACGCATTGTTTCCAGTTTCATTGCTTTTTCTTTTCCAATAATCTTCTCAAGTTCCGCAACCTGAGCTTTCCGTTCGCTTGCAAATTTTGATTTTTGCTCTGCTTTCAGCTTCTTTACTTCTTCGCGGTATTGATCGTGTTTAGCTTCTTGTTTTTCGAATAAAGCCTGAACCTGAGCTTTCTCATTTTCAGTTAATTCCAATTGTTTAGCCATTCTTTCTGCTCTTTCTTTTGCAGTGATTTGTGGTTTTTTAGCTTGCTGATGGTCATTCATTTGTCCTCTCCGCTGATGTAATTTTTGATTTTCAAAACGTCTTTCATTCTTCTTAGCCTGAAGTTCATCTCTTTTGGTTTCCATTTTCAGGAATTTGTCTTTTCCTATAATCTTTTCCAGTTCAGCATCCTGAGCTTTGCGTTCGCTTTCAAATTTTGTCATTTGTTCTTCCCTGATCTTTATTACTTCCGATTGATGTTGTTCCCTGATTACAGCTTGCTTTTCAAAAAGAGCCTGCACTTTTGATTTTTCGGAATCGGTCAGAACAAATTCTTTAGCCATTTTATCTGCACGGATGGGAGCTGAAACTTGCGGTCCTTTTGCAGGATTAAATTCTCTGTTTTGATTTCTTTTTCCGGCCTGATGTTTTTGTTTTCCATCCCGTCTAGCTTTCATTTTGTCCTGAAGTTCAGCACGTCTGGTTTCAAGTAGCTTGAATTTCTCTTTCCCTATAATTTTTTCCAGTTCTGCATCCTGTGCTTTCCGGTTAGCTTCAAACTGATCTTTTTGCTCTGCTATGACCTTTTTTACTGCTGCCTGATGTTCCAACCGTTTTGCATCCTGCTTTTCGAATAAGGCCTGAACCTTTACTTTCTCAGCATTGGATAATTCCAATACTTTTGCCATTCTTTCAGCTCTTTTTTCTGCTGATAATTGAGATCTTTCATTTTGTCTGAATTCCTTTCTTTCACCCTTTTTCCCCTGAGGAGGATTTTGTTCCTGAGCGATGGTTGCTACGCTAAACATAAAGGCACAAGCCAATACCAACATTGCATACTTTTTCATAATTTTACTTTTTTATATTGTTAATAATTTCAATTGCTAATCTGTATGCTTTGACCAAACAAATTTCAAATGGTTTAATGAAGAAATTTTTCATTTGAAATATTTAACAGTTATGAAATAATATATGCAGATACATAGTATTTTATGACCGATCAATGGGTGCGCCATTCAGAATAAAAAAATTTCGGTACTGAGATTGAATTTGGAGCAAAAAAAAACTCCCATGATACTGAATGATCAATAGGAGTTAATTTTGATTTTCGAAATGCAATTTTTATTGTTTCATTCTTCTGTGAAAAGAATAGATTCAGACTTTATTTATCTCTCATTTTCTGACGACGATCTGCACGCATAGTTTGCCAGGTCTGAAATTTTTCTTTCCCAATAATGCTTTCCAGTTCCGTGTCCTGCGCATCCCGCAAAACCTTGAATTTTTCCCTGAAATCAGGACTCTCTCTGTTTACTTCAGATCTGAATTTGTTGAAGATTGAATCATGTTTTTCATACAGTACCTGAATTTTTGCTTTTTCGACATCAGTCAGACTTAAATCTTTTGCCAGGTTTTCAGCCCGTACCTGAGCAGAAAGCTGTTGTCTTTGACCTTGTCTCATTTCATTCGGTACTGCTTTTTTTTCAGGTGTTGTTTGCTCCTGAGCCATAGCTGTCATGCTAAACATGAAAAGCGAAGCTAAAAATAATTTTGCATACTTTTTCATAATACTTTTTGTGTTTGTTGATATTAATTTTTTTGAACTTGTATGGTTTGACTCTGCAAATGCAAAATGGTTTAATATCAGATGTGAATATTCTGTATTATTAATAAGATCTTTAAATGCCGGGAAATGATTTATTTTGTAGTTACTACCTTTATAAACTTATCAGCCTGTAAAAAGGCATCATTCATTACCTTTTCAACAATTCCCCCAATCTGCGAAGCCATTGCCTGCGAATTTATCATCGATATATATGTTTTCCCATCTTCTTTCTGGTAAACAGAAATCCGGCAGGGCAGCATGCTTGAGTATATTCTTGTATCACTTCCCTTTAAAATTTGCGAAGCAAGTTTCGGGTTGCAAAGTTCTATAACTTTTACCGGTAAAACCTCAATTCCACTCTTATTCAACGTTCCCTGCAAATCATGTGTAACTGATATTTTCCAACCACCATTCAGGATTTCTGTTGAGAGTTTTTCCATTGTTTGCTCAAAGTCATAAATACTTGAATACTCAATGAACATATTTTTCGTTTTCTGTCTTTCAACATCGCTTACACTATGGTTCCTGACAGTACTCTCATCATGATTTTGAGAGGCATCTGACAGTATTTGAACCTGTTTCGTCTTGTTTTGTACGTCTTCTTTTACAACTGGTGGTGTTTGCTCCTGTGCAATTCCCGACAGACTAAATATTAATATAAAGGCCGACACTAATTTTGCATACTTTTTCATGATTCGTTTTATTTGTTGATAATCAATTTTATAGATCTTGTATGGTAATACTTTACTTAAGCATAAAGGAACAAAACAAGTTCTGAGTATTTTTTTTGTAAAGAGATTTAAAGAATAGCACAAATTTAATTTGCAGTTACTACCTGTCTAAACTTTTCAACTTGTGAAAATGCTTCTATCATAACCTCTTCCACAGTACCACCTATTTGCGATGCCAATGCTCCGGTATTTAAAATGGAAATATAAGTTTTTCCATTGTCTTTCTCATAAACTGATATCTTGCATGGTAACATGCTCGAGTAGATTCTTGTATCACTGTTATCTAAAATTTGAGAGGCAAGTGTTGGATTACAAAGTTCAATTACTTTTACCGGGAGTACCTCAATTCCATTTTTACTGAGTGTAGCCTGCAAATCAAGTGTAACAGAGATGTTCCAGCCACCATGAAGAATTGTTTCCGATAGTTTATTAACTGTTTGGTCAAAGTCATAAAGACTTTCATTTTCGATAAATATATTTTCCATTTTTGTTTATTTGTTTTTAATACTGTTGATATACAGTAATCTGGTGAAAATAAAAATTTCACCACCCGTAATTTAATTCTCAATTGTTTTAAAAAAATCCCTGTTTTGAAAATTAGCCCGTTAAGGCTAAATCACAAAGCAGGGATTTTCTTTTTTTACCGTTTAAAGCTTTTCAATAAAAGCTTCGTCAATTATTTTTTCAATAATACTTCCATGATTGCATTTTTGAATGCATCTTTCGGTAAAGCACCCTGTGCCATTTGCGGAGCACCAACCATAGGACAAAATAATATCGATGGTATACTGCGTATTCCGAATGCAGCGGCAAGTTCCTGTTCTTCCTCAGTATTCACTTTGTAAATATAAATCTGGCCATCGTATTCTTTTGCCAAATCTTCCAGGATTGGTGCAATGGTTTTACACGGACCACACCATGAAGCATAAAAGTCTATGATACAAGGTTTGTCACCCAGATATTTCCATTCTGTCGGATTAGCTTCAAAGTTTGATACTTTTGATAAAAATTCAGCTTTTGTTAAATGTATTGTTCCCATTTTTTTTACTTCTTTTGATTGATTAATTTCTTCTGTTTTATTTTCTTTGTTATTTCCGGCACAAGCCGTAAGTGTTAAAGCAAGCAACATACTTGCAAAAAAGATTTTTTTCATGATTTGTTTGTTAGTTGATTATTAATTGTATATATTTTTTATTTATTGATTAGAGTGCGCATCCCCAGATCGATGGTTCGTCTTTTTCTAACTCCTGATCTTCTGTCTGTTCAAGCTCTTCTTCTTTTTCGGGAAATCCCAGTGAAACAAGACTTTCTCCGATTTTTGCACGTGTTACTTCGTCGGTGTGTGAAACCACTATGCGTCCTTCAATTCTGTCCATTTCTGCACCAAATACTCCCTGAAGAGTACCGAGGGTTTTGAGTACCTGGTTGTTGCAAGCCATGCAGTCCGATTTTGAAACTAAAAATGTGCTGTACATAATTTATTGCTTTTTAGGTTCGTATTTTTCGGTTTTTATAATCGCTTTATCTTCTTTGCTGTAATCTGTACTGCAACTGCCACCCGGACATGTGATATTAAATACAGCCTGCAAAGCTAAAATTATACCACCAAACAGGTAAATCGTTTCGCGATTGTAGTAATACGAAATACCTAAAGCTCCCGCCAAAACAATCCGGATAATACGCGCAGCGCCCCAACCCTTAAAATAATTTTTAATTTGTTCCATGTTCTTTCTTTTTAAACATATCTAATAATAAATAACCCATTACAGCACCCCATACAATACTAATATATGGATTTGAGGTAATCGGGCAAGTGCCGCTTGTACAGCCTACAAAATAATAATACGCATAGCCGCCAACACCACCAAGCAGTGCACCGGTTATTTTCAAGATGTTCTTTTTGATAAATTCTTTCATTTTGAATATATTAATTGGAAATTAATAATAATGTATACATAAACATGTGTTCATATGACTGTCAAAAAAATACAGTTTTAAACGCATTGACAAGTGCGTATGCAATCTAAAATTTGTACTATTTGTTTGTTTTTCAGCGAGTAGAAACAATTCTTTCCATCTCTTCTGCAGTTCAAAATTCCTTTTGCACGCATATCGGTGAGGTGATGAGAGAGCAAAGATTGTTCGCATTTTAATTGCTCACCTAATTGTGATACATTCATTTCTTCCTGTTCAGATAAAAGTGAAATAACACACAAACGGGTGCCGTTCGATATTGCTTTTAGGGTATAGGCTGCTTCGTCCATTTTAATTATATCAGGTTTATCGTTCATGGTTTATAATTTTCTGCAAATATATGAACATATATTCATACGTTCCAAACATTTTTAGAATTTTTATGAAAAAAGCATTCAAATCGGCAGGCAGAAAAAAAAACGAATAGATTCCGTCTGTTTTTAACCGCTAATTTTAAAGAATAAAGTATCTTTGTCTGCTAAAATTAAACCGATGAGTCATTCGATTACAAAGATATGTACAGATTTTATTCCGGAACTGAATAAAGCAATAGCTGAACAAGGTGCGGAAAGTATATTTGTACTTACAGATGAAAATACCCGTGAGCTATGCCTGCCTGCTATGTTGCAATCCGAAAAATTAAAAGGAAGTCATGTAATATGCATTCCCAGTGGTGATGAGCATAAGACCGTTGAATCGGCAGTTGCGATCTGGAAGTATTTAAGCGAAAATGGAGCAACCCGCAAATCGTTGATGATCAACGTTGGAGGTGGCATGATAACGGATATCGGCGGATTTACAGCTTCTACTTTTAAGAGGGGACTGCGTTATATCAATGTTTCCACTACTTTACTGGGTGCAGTGGATGCGGCTACAGGAGGAAAAACAGGCATAAATTTCCTGGGGCTAAAAAATGAAATTGGTGTTTTTGCACCGGCCGAAACTGTATTAATCAATATCGATTTCTTCAAAACGCTTGACGAAGCGAATCTTCGGTCGGGGTATGCTGAAATGGTAAAACACGCGCTGATTGAAACACGTGAAGAATGGGAAAGTGTTTTGAAATTTGATCTGGAGAATATTGATTTTGAACAATTAAAAACCTTGCTTGCACGTAGTGTCCGTATAAAAGAACGTATTGTAGAAGAAGATCCTTACGAAGCAAATATCCGGAAAGCCCTGAATTTAGGTCATACTTTTGGTCATGCCTTCGAAAGTTATTCGTATAAAACTGAAAAACCGGCTTTGCATGGTTATGCGGTCATGTGGGGTTTATTATGCGAATTATACTTGTCGCATATCAAACTTAATTTTCCAAAGGAGGAATTGTTACGATTAAAATATCTGATCAAAGAGTATTACGGAACATTTGAGTTTCATTGTCAGCAATACGATATACTTTTTGAATTGATGACACACGACAAAAAGAACGATTCCAAAGAAATAAACTTCACCTTGTTGGCAGATATTGGCGATATTCATATCAATCAGACTGCAACCAAAGAAGAAGTATTTGAATGTTTTGATTTTTTCAGAGAAGGCTGATTAATTTACAATTTAATTATTTACAATTTACAAAATGAAAAAGACATTAATAATAGGAGCAAGCAATAATCCCGATCGATATGCTTACAAAGCAGCTGAACGATTGTTGGAGCACGGACACGAAATAGAATTGTTAGGATTAAAAGCAGTTGAAGTATTTGGTAAAACTGTTGATACAGAACGTAAAATGTACACAGGAATTGATACGGTAACTTTATATGTGGGACCTAAAAATCAACCTGAATATTACGATTATGTATTGTCGTTAAAACCAAATCGTGTGGTTTTTAATCCGGGAACTGAAAACGAAGCGTTTGAAAGTTTACTGACAAAAAATGGTATTGTAGCAGAAGAAGCCTGTACGCTTGTACTGTTGGGAACCGGACAATATTAAACCCCCTAACCCCTGAAGGGGAATAAAAGCTAAGAAAATAGACTTAAAACAAAAAGATGAAGATAGCATTAATAGGATACGGCAAAATGGGGCAAACCATTGAGCGAATAGCATTGGAACGTGGACACGTAATTGTTTCGAAGATTGATATAGATAATCCGGATGATTTTGATTCAGAAGCGTTTAAAAGTGCGGATGTTGCCATCGAATTTACAGCCCCGCATGTGGCGTTGAGTAACTACCGGCGTGCTTTTGCTGCAGGTGTTGCGGTTGTTTCGGGTACCACCGGCTGGACTGAAGCATTGCCCGAATTAAAAAAAGAAATTGAAGTTGGTGGAAAAACCCTGTTTTGGTCATCAAATTTCAGTTTGGGTGTAAATGTTTTTATGGCAGTTAATAAATACCTGGCAGGTATTATGAATCAATTTCCAAACTACAATGTGGAAATGACTGAAGTACATCACACCCAAAAATTGGATGCACCAAGTGGAACAGCCATTACTTTAGCCGAAGAAATTTTAGAAAAACTGGATAGAAAGAGCGTTTGGGTAAAAGAAACTGAAATAAAACCCGAAGAGATGGCAATTAAATCCATCCGTGAAGGACAAGTTCCGGGAATTCATACCATTCGTTACGAATCGGAAGTGGATTCAATAACCATCACTCACGATGCAAAAAGTCGCGTAGGTTTTGCCCTAGGAGCTGTGGTAGCTGCTGAATTTACTGCCGGAAAAAAAGGATATCTGGGAATGGATGATCTGCTGAAATTCTGATCTATGCTCCGAAAGAAATGCGAATTAATTGACCATTATTTGAAATTGAGATAATAAATTATTGAGAAAAAATATGAGTGAAGAAAAAGTATCATCACGTTTTGATAAACCGCTGAAACAATGGATTAAAGCCTGCGTTTGGTGCCTGGTTTACATTTTGTTTATCGTTTGGGTTGGCAATTACTGGTGGTTATTGGGTTTGCCCATAATTATTGATGCATTCATTTCTCATTTTATCCCCTGGACCTGGTGGAAAAGTACAAAAAACAAAACGCTCTTAGGCTTGTTTGGTTGGATCGATGCCATCGTTTTTGCATTGGTAGCAGTGTATTTCATCAATACTTTCTTATTTCAGAATTACCAGATTCCAAGTTCGTCACTGGAAAAAAGTTTATTGGTTGGAGATTTTCTTTTTGTAAGTAAAGCCAGTTACGGGCCGCGTGTGCCGAATACGCCACTCTCGTTTCCGTTGGTTCAGCATACTTTCCCTGTTTTGGACTGCAAATCTTTTATTTTAAATCCTCAATGGGAATATCACCGGTTGAAAGGCTTTGACACAATAGAACGGAATGATATTGTGGTTTTTAACTTCCCTGCCGGTGACACGGTAGCTGTTAAGCAACAAAATCCGGATTATTATTCATTGTGTTACTTTTACGGACGGGATGCGGTAAACAGCAGGAAAGATATTTTTGGAGATATTGTTTATCGTCCGGTCGACCGTCGCGAAAATTATGTGAAACGTTGTGTGGCTATTGCAGGTGATTGGTTTCAAATAAAAGATAATCAGGTATATGTAAATGATAAGAAACAAGAGAAAATTGAAGGAGTTCAGTTTAATTATTATGTACAGACCGATGGTACACGTTTAACCGACGAATTGTTGAATAAATTGAATATCAGTGTAGACGATAGAATGATGTTGAACAATGAGCAAAGTATTGAAGAAATAACAAAACTTGGATTAGATGCAACATTGCCGATCTATCATTTTCCAATGAATGAGAAAGCGTATACTAAAATGCAAAATATATCTGGCGTAAAGAAAGTGAAAATTGAACCTGCTTTTGTCGGAGGTGAAGTTTTTCCGCTTGGAGGACACAAGAATTGGAACAGGGATAATTTTGGACCGATTTATGTTCCAAAGAAAGGTGCCCGTTTGGCATTAAACAAATATAATTTGCCAATTTACGAACGTATCATCCGGGTTTACGAAAATAATAAACTGGAAGTGAAAGATAATGTGATATTTATAAACGACAAACCGGCAACAACCTACAAGTTTAAAATGGATTATTACTGGATGATGGGCGATAATCGTCACAATTCAGCAGATTCGCGTTTCTGGGGATTTGTGCCTGAAGATCATGTAGTTGGACGCCCTGTCGTTGTATGGTTATCGATTGATAAAGATAAAAGTTTGTTTAATGGTAAAATTCGCTGGAACCGTTTTTTCAGGGATGCAGAAAAATAAAAAATAGATTATGAATGCAGAAAAGGAAACAACACGCTTTGATAAACCGCTGAAACAATGGGTGATTTGTTGCGTGTGGTGCTTAGTTTACATTTTATTTATCCTTTGGGTAGGTAATTATTGGTGGCTACTGGGCCTGGCTGTGGTTTTTGATGCATTTATAACACAATTTATACCCTGGACCTGGTGGAAAAAGTCTAAGAATAAATCCGTGCTGACTGTTATGGGTTGGGTGGATGCCATCGTTTTTGCTCTTGTTGCTGTTTATTTTATTAATACTTTTTTATTTCAAAATTATCAGATACCAAGTTCTTCGCTTGAAAAGAGCTTGATGGTAGGTGATTTTTTGTTTGTCAGCAAAGCCAGTTACGGACCGCGGGTACCAAACACACCACTCTCATTTCCATTGGTTCAACATACTTTCCCTGTGTTGAATTGTAAATCGTTTATCGAAAAGCCTCAGTGGGAATACAAACGTTTGAAAGGCTTTGATAATATTGAACGGAATGACATTGTTGTATTTAATTTTCCAACAGGAGATACAGTGGCAACAAAACAGACCAATCCTGATTTTTATACTTTATGTAATTTATATGGCCGCGAAACTGTTTTGACACAAAAAGATGTGTTTGGTGACATTGTGTACCGTCCGGTCGATCGGCGTGAGAATTTCGTGAAACGTTGCGTGGCAATTGCAGGTGACTGGCTTCAAATAAAAGATAACCAGGTATATGTGAATAATAATAAGCAAGATAAAATTCCGGGTATTCAGTATAATTATTTTATTCAAACGGATGGAACGCGTTTGACTGAAGATTTGTTATCTAAATTGGGAATTAGTGTGGATGACAGGGCTATCGTAGATAATGAGGGAAGTTTGGAAGTTATCGGACAATTGGGGCTTAGTGAAGCGTTACCAATCTATCATTTCCCTTTGAATGAAGAAATTTATAACAGATTAGCGAAAATATCCGGGGTCACTCAAATGAAAATTGAACCGGCGAATTGTATCTTACAGGCTGTTCAGACTTCCGGAGGATTCAATCTAATGAAATTTGGACCAGGGAATAGTGAAGTGTTTCCATTGGGTGGTCGTAAGGGTTGGACCCGTGATAACTACGGACCCATATGGATGCCAAAAAAAGGAGCTCGTCTGGCATTAAATGCCTTCAATTTACCAATTTACGAACGCATTATCCGGGTTTACGAACACAATAAACTGGAAGTGAAAGATAATGTGATATTTATAAACGACAAACCGGCTACCAGCTACCAATTCAAGATGGATTACTACTGGATGATGGGCGATAACCGTCACAATTCAGCCGATTCACGATTCTGGGGATTTGTACCCGAAGATCATGTCGTGGGTCGCCCGGTATTGGTTTGGTTGTCGCTGGATAAAGATAAAGGATGGTTTAGCGGTAAAATCCGTTGGAACAGATTTTTTAAAAATGCAGAAAGATAGTATTTAGTGGGTAGTTTATAGTAAGTAACAGGTAGTAGAAAAATGTCAGAAATCTGTTTATCAACAGCATATTTAGCTCCGGTAGAATATTATTCAGCTATGGTGAAAGCCGAAACTGTATTTTTGGAATATTGTGAATTTTACGAGAAGCAGTCGTACCGTAACCGTTGCAGTATTGCAGCAGCGAATGGTAAAATGACTTTAAGCATTCCTGTTGAAAAAGAGGGCGGAAGTAAAACATTGACGCGCGATGTGCGGATTTCGGAACATAACGGTTGGCAGTTGCAACATTGGCGTTCGATAGAGTCAGCTTACAATTCAGCTCCGTTTTTTGAGTTTTACAAAGATGATTTATTGCCTTTCTATGAAAAGAAATGGGATTTCTTATGGGATTTTAATCAGGAGATTCAGGCGAAAATATTGGAATTGATTGATTTACATCCTATAATAAGGAAGACCGACATATATAAAACAAAGTTGGATGAAACTATTTCGGATTTACGGCATTGCATTCATCCGAAGAAAGAAAATTCGATTCAATTAAGTAAACCCTATTATCAGGTTTTCGAACAACGATCCGGTTTTATTCCGGATTTGAGCATTCTTGATTTGCTGTTTAATATGGGTAATGAGTCGATTTTCATTTTACAATAAAAAGAATATTAAGAAATTTATAATACATAACATTATGGAACAAATTGATTGGAGTAATCTGGCTTTCGGTTACATGAAAACCGATTACAATATCCGCTGTACTTATAGCAACGGAGCCTGGGGCGAATTAGAAACAAGCACCAGCGAACACCTGACGCTGCATATGGCGGCCACTTGCCTGCATTACGGACAAGAAGCATTTGAAGGTCTGAAAGCATTCAGAGGACAGGATGGAAAAATCCGTATTTTCCGTCTTGACGAAAACGCGAAACGCATGCAATCGTCCTGCGACGGTATCATGATGGCCAAATTACCGCTCGATAAGTTTGAGGAAGCTGTGTTGAAAGCAGTGAAAATAAATGAGCGCTTTGTGCCGCCTTACGAATCGGGTGCTTCGTTATATATTCGTCCTTTCCTTTTTGGAACAAGTGCCCAGGTTGGTGTAAATCCTGCCACAGAGTACATGTTTATTATATTTGTGACGCCGGTAGGCCCCTATTTCAAAGGTGGATTTCAAACTACACCTTTTGTAATTATGCGCCAGTACGATCGTTCAGCTCCACTTGGAACGGGTACGATTAAAGTCGGGGGGAATTATGCTGCCAGTATGGTTGCCGGTCAAAAAGCACACGAAATGGGATATTCTGCCGTATTCTATCTTGACGCCAGAGAGAAAAAATATATAGATGAATGTGGTGCAGCTAACTTCTTTGGAATTAAGGATAATACCTACGTTACTCCAAAATCAACATCAATTCTGCCTTCAATAACCAACAAAAGTCTGATGGTACTAGCCGAAGAAATGGGAATGAAAGTGGAGCGCCGACAGGTTCCTGTAGAAGAATTAAGCACATTCGAGGAAGCCGGTGCCTGTGGAACTGCTGCTGTTATCAGCCCGATTCAACGCATAGATGATCTTGACGAAAATATTTCCTATATATTTTCACATGATGGCAAACCGGGCGTTATTTGTGAAAAGCTATACAAAAAACTGCGAGCCATTCAATATGGTGACGAACCGGATAATTATGGTTGGATAACGACAGTGGAATAACGAATGCCGTGAGTTTTGCTATTTCAATGAAAATTAGTCTGAAAATTCTTTCTTATTGATATCTGTATGGCAACGAAAAAGATGGAACCCAAAAATGTATTTTTACAGATGCATCCGTTAACCCGGTTAATCATTAGTATCGGGTTAGGAATTCTGCCATTTTTCTTTTCTAATAATGGTGAAATAAGTCTGTTACTTCGTTCTATGGTTTCGTGGATTGTGTTTACATTGACATTCCTTTTTTGCAGTTGGATTGTAATTATTCAGCGTACAGTACCACAAATTCGCAAAAAGGCGACTGAAGATGATGGAAGTGTCGTCTTTGTCTTTTTAATGGTTTTAATTTCCTCTTTTGCAGGAATGTTTACTACTTTACTTATCATAATATCGAAAGATTCTGCGATCAGAGAAAGTGTATTATTTTTGCCTTCATGCATTTTAGGAATGATTCTTTCGTGGTTAATGGTTCATACTATCTTTGTGTTTCATTATGCGCATGAATATTACGATTCGAAAGATAAATACGGAAATAAATATGTGGGAGGCTTGATTTTTCCTGAAGAAGACGAGCCTGATTACCTTGATTTTGCCTATTATTCTTTTGGATTGGGATGTACTTTTCAGGTTGCTGATGTAAATATTGTTTCCCGGAAAATCAGACGTATTACCATGTTTCATGGTTTACTTGCCTTTGTACTGAATACTTTTGTTATTGCACTGACAATTAACTTAATAGCCGGGCTCACTTAGGGAACTTTCTGTTCAGAAATTAATGTATAATGAAAATTCTGATTATTCTGATATTAGATCCTTTGTTCAAATTAATATTTCAATTTTATAAAAATCTTCTCAATGATATCTAAATCCGATGTAATTCCTATAGGACAAATCAATAAACCACATGGCGTAAGTGGAGAGATGTCATTTTCATTTACTTCCGATATTTTCGACCGGGAAGAAGTGCCTTATTTTATTTTTGAAATGCAGGGCATTCTGGTACCCTTTTTCCTGGATGAATACCGGTTTAAAGGCAGTGCTACAGGATTAATGAAATTAGACGGAATAACTACCGAAGAACAGGCGCGGGCGTTTTTTGGGCTGACAATTTATCTGCCAAAATCCTTTTTGGAAAAAGTGGAGGACGACGAGATAGAACTGGATTATTTTGCCGGATTTAGTTTAATCGACGTGGAGAAAGGGCTCATCGGCATCATCTCTGAAGTGGATAAAACGACTGATAATGTGCTTTTTGTTATCCCAAAACCGAATGATGAGTTGTTGATTCCGGCAGGTGAGGAGTACATTCAGGAAATTGACCACGATAAGAAGATTATCTATGTCAAACTCCCGGAAGGATTATTGGATTTGTAGAGATCAACCTCCAAATAGTTTAAAGTGACTTAACTGTTGTAAGTGCAGATTTTATAAGTATTTCTTTGAATGTAAAACGTCTTATTAAAATAGAAGAATTATGTTTGATGACGATGAAAATGATTTTGACAGAATAAAAAAGCTGCCGATTTTCAGGAAGGGCACTGAAATTATTGAAGTAGTTAATGAAATTGCCTCGCTGATTCCTGAAGAAGATGAACATCTCGGTTATTTTAAGCAATTTATGATCGAAGATGCCTACATGCTCAATGCAAAACTTACTGCTGCCGAGGGCGGTGATTTGTATGATATCCGCATGGAGAATGCCGCTATCATTCGCAAGTCGGCACAAAGTTTAATGTTGCACAATCATTCACTGGAGATGTTTGGTTTCGAACATGTGGAGTATTATTCCATCGTACGAAATCTGATTGAAGAATATCGATTGCTGTTTATCGATTGGATTGCAGGATTTGATAAATCGAACTATATTATTGACCGTTGGGGCCTTTTCAATCCACCCGGTGTCGGACCGTTTGATTATGACCCGGATGAAGATATCCCAAGGTTTGATATTTCGGATGATGATTTCTAATGGTGGTTCTATAAAATGGACTATACTAAAGGAATCAATACTCTCAGCTGTAATTCTCTGATTTAAGCCATTTTATATACAATTTCCTTGACCCATTGAGCCCATTGTGTCTGGGTTTTTGATTTGTCGAAGGTTTCCCAGGGAATAGGTTTTCCTATCCGTATGGTAAAATGTTTCCCTCTCTGTTTAAACATCTCATCGGCCAGATACATCATTTCCGCGTTGAATTTAATTCCCAGAAACTTACGGACATTAGCGAGATTGTAGAAGAAATTAGAATTTCTACCTTCGAAATATATGGGCACTACATCGCGATGAAAATTCACAGCCTTGTTGATGAAATTTTTCTTCCACTCCAAATCTGCAATTTTACCATTAACTTTTCGGGAACAGATTCCGGCAGGATAAGTAATCAGATGATTGTCTGAATTATACAACTCCTGCATCATGAGAGCGTGTTCTTTTCCCTGCGTACCCGTTTTGTTTACCGGAATAAACATATCATGCAGGGGTTTCAGGTTCATTAATAGATCGTTTGAAAAGAAACGGACCTTTCCATCATATTCTTTACCAAGTAAATAACCTGTTGATATGCCATCGAGACCTCCAAGTGGGTGATTGCTGGCGAAGATATATTTTCCACCTTTGGGCGGTAAATTTTCTCTTCCTTCGATGTCAATGGTAACCTCCAGAAATTTAAGCCCTGCTTCAATGAAATCAATATTCTTCAGGTCCTTGTTTTCATTTAAAAAGTTATTAATCTCTTTCTCGTGAACAATACGTTTCAGATAATTTACAATAAAACCCGGGACATAGGTTTTCGGCGCTTTAGCTTTTAGCACTTTGGCAATATCAATGGAAATTATTTCTTTTTTGTTCATGAGATCTGTCTTTTTTATCGAATGGGTGCAAATGTACGAAAAATGTGGAAATCTAAAAAAGAAAGATATAAGTAAGTAAGAAATTAATTATTAATAATGAACAAATAATATTTGCCGGAGCGCTGATATAGTCTTCTTTAGATTAACAAATAGATCATTAAATTTCTTCGATAAGTTATATTGAAGTCTTTATACTTTTTAAAAAACATATTGTCAGATTTGGGAATATTTCCCCACTTGTGTGAATTTTAAACTCAATTTAATTAATGGAATTTTTATTGATTGAATTTGAGATTTATATGTTTTTTTGTGCAGGGTAATGGCTGTTTATAAACTGTTCATAAACTGTTTGTAAAGACTATTTTTAACGTTATAAATTGTTGATAATTTTTTTGTGGGGAATAGTGGGGAATATGAAAATAATTCTCTACTTTTACCGGTGCAAAATGAACCCGAATTATTATGTCAACATTTATAGGTAAATACGAAGCAAAAGCCGATGTGAAGGGACGAATCTTTATTCCTTCTGCCTATCGTAAATTGTTGCCCGACGGTGAAAGAGAGCGTGTTGTGTTACGGAAGGATGCTGAGAACGACTGTATGATATTGTTTCCGGAGCATATTTGGAATGAAAAAGTAGGAGAATTCAAATCAAAACTGGATGAATGGAATCCGGTAGATCAGCTTTTATTGATGCAATTTGTATCGGATGCAGAATGGCTGGATATAGATTCACAGGGTCGGATATTGATTTCGAAGAAGAATTTACATTCTATTGGCGTTGAAAACTCGGAAATTTTGTTTGTCGGCATGATCGACAGGTTTGCAGTATGGAGTAAAACGAGGTACGAACAGGCAAAATTGTCTCCGGCCGATTTTGCGGTTTTGTTGAAAGAACGAATGATGAAGCCCAACTCATCCCGCACGCCGGAAGGGGAATAAGGAAATCCCGATCCCAAAGGGAGAAAGAAATACTGTATTGATTTTTATATCGATTCTTATGAGTAAACAAAAAAACAAAGCACCCAAAAATAACCTCAATTCCCTTTCCGGGGAAGAGGGAACGTTGGATGTTGCTTATCATATCCCTGCATTGCTTAACGAAACCATTGAAGGTTTGAATATCAAGCCTGACGGTATTTATGTAGATGTTACCTTTGGTGGTGGGGGTCACTCCAGGGAGATTTTGGCACGTTTAGGTAAAAATGCTAAACTGATAGGTTTTGATCAGGACGAAGATGCAATAAAAAATGCATTGGATGATCCACGTTTTATTTTTGTCCGCAGTAATTTTCAATACCTGAAAAATTTTCTTCGCTATCATAATATAGAGAAAGTGGATGGCATTTTAGCCGATTTAGGTGTTTCTTCCCATCATTTCGATGAAGCAGACCGTGGTTTCTCATTCCGGTTTGACGGTGCCTTGGATATGCGCATGAATACAAAATCACCCCTTACCGCTGCTGTAGTGCTCAATACATATTCTGAAGAACAATTGGCAAATGTATTCTATTTGTACGGTGAGCTACACACTTCACGCCGGATTGCAAAAACCATAGTTGATGCCAGAACCAAAACACCTATAAACAGGATTTTCCCCTTTATCGAGTTGCTGAAACCATTTTTTGGAAGGGAAAAAGAAAAAAAGGATATGGCGCGCGTATTTCAGGCTTTGCGCATCGAAGTAAATAAAGAAATGGAAGTGTTGAAATCCCTGTTGGATCAAAGCCTGGAGGTATTAAATCCAGAAGGTCGACTGGTGGTACTGACTTATCATTCACTTGAGGATCGTCTGGTGAAGAACTTTTTCAGGAGTGGAAATTTTGAAGGAAAACTGGAGAAAGATTTTTATGGAAATGTACTGTCGCCATTGAAAGCCATAAATAATAAAGTGATTGTTGCCGATGAAGCAGAAATTGCCCGCAACCCGCGTGCACGAAGTGCCAAATTGAGAGTCGCCGAAAAAAAGTCTTGATTGGTTAATTGTTAATTAGTTGATTTGTTAATTGGTTGATTGGATAATTAGTTAATTGGTTGTTAGGTAGATGAGTTGACAGAGTTGAATGAGCAGAGGAAAAGTTTTTCCAATTGTAAATTGTAAATTATAAAATTGTAAATTTAATCATGTCCTGGTTTAAAAAAATAACAGAAGCTATAAAAGGCAGTGAGGATTTCTCGGATATGAAGTCGAGTACGATCCGTGACATCCTGAATGGTGAGATTCTGTCGAAGAATTTTTTAATAAAACAATATGGTTTGTTTATAATGATTTCATTATTAGCCTTTATGTATGTTGGTAACCGCTATGCATGCGAAACGCAAATGGCAAAAGAAATTGAATTGAAGAAGAAAATACAGGATTTAAAATATGAATCGCTTACCATTTCATCGGAATTGATGAAAATCAGCAGACAGTCGAGTGTATTAAGTATGGTGAAAGCAAGCGGACTAAATCTGGTCGAGACGTCTACACCTCCTATCGTAATTGAAGATAGTATAGCTGAAAATTAGATGGCAGACAAACGTAAAAGTATAGTACTACGGTTTGGCATAATATATACAATAATATGCCTGCTATTTGTGTATGTAATATACAATATAGTGATTATCCAGTTTGTCGAGCGAGACAATTGGTTGGCCCTGGCATCACATTCAAAAAAAACTGACATTGTTGTAAAGCCTGACAGGGGGAATATTTATGCTTGCGATGGCCGGTTAATGGCGAGTTCCATTCCCACTTATTATATTTATATGGATATGCGGGTGCCTGCCTTACACGAAAAAGATGGAAAGCTTTTTAAAGATAATATTGACTCCCTGTCCATTTATTTATCGAGTTTTTTTCACGATAAGTCGGCTTATGCTTATAAAACCGCTTTAAGGAATGCATATAAAAAAGGTGTTGGGGAATTTCAGATTTTTCCGGAAAGAATTTCATACGCTCAGCTCAAACAATTGCGCAAACTACCGCTGTTCCGAAAGGGTCGAAATAAAAGTGGTCTGATCACTAAAGAACTTTTCCGGCGGGAAAAACCATTCGGATCGTTGGCTTCGCGGACTATTGGCGATATTTATGCCGATGAGTCGATGGGAGGTAAGAACGGGATTGAGCTTAGGTTCAATTCGTATCTATTAGGTACACCGGGTGTTTCGATACGTCAAAAAGTAGCCAATACCTATATGGAAACTGTTCAGGTAGAACCCATAGATGGTATGGATATTACAACTACTATTGACATTGATTTACAGGATATTGCCGAAAGTGTTTTATTGGATAGTTTACGCTCCTTTGATGCAGGCTCGGGTTATGTTATACTTATGGAAGTTCATTCCGGTGAGGTTAAGGCCATAGTCAACATGCAGCAGAACGCCGATAAAACATATTCGGAAAATAAAAATGGTGCTGTCTCTGATATGGTTGAGCCAGGTTCTACTTTCAAAGTAGCATCATTGATGGTAGCATTGGATGATGGGAAAGTGAAAATTGGAGATTCTATTCAAACAGGGAACGGGAAATTTCGTTTTGCCAATCAGGAAATGACTGACTGGAACGCCAGTAAAGGTGGTTTTGGAAGAATTTCGATAGCAGAAGCCATACATGTTTCTTCCAATATTGGAATTTCCAGAATGATAGTCAATGCTTATGGTGATAATCCGTCGGCATTTGTCGATAAATTGTACGAAATGAAGTTGAATGAACCATTGGATCTCGAAATTCCGGGATCAGCAGCACCCAATATAAGACATCCTAAAGACAAGGCAAAATATTGGTCAAGCACTACGCTTCCCTGGATGTCGATTGGTTACGAAACTCAGATTCCACCAATTTATACGCTGGCATTTTACAACGCCATTGCTAATAATGGAAAGTATATTCGTCCGTTTTTTGTGAAATCGATCAGTAAAAATGGACTTGTAGTGAAAACGTTTGAAACAGAAACGATTAAAGAATCTATTTGTAAACCAACTACCCTGAATGACATTCATGAAGTTTTATTGGGTGTGCTCGAAGGTAAAATGGGGACAGCAAAAAATGTTCATTCGAATTATGTCCGTATTGCCGGGAAAACAGGAACTGCTCAGATATCCAAAGGGGCTTTGGGTTACAAATCGGGTGGAAAAACACATCAGGTTTCATTTTGTGGCTATTTCCCGGCTGATAATCCTCAATATACCTGCATTGTTGTGATTCGCGAACCGAGAATCGGTTATCCCTCGGGAGGAAAAATGGCGGGTTCCGTGTTTAAGGATGTAGCTGAAAAAACGATGGCAATTAAATCGAACAGAAAGGCAAGCAGTTTAGATATAGACACCATTAGTAAAAATCCTTCCAAACCCTTTACCAAGTTTGGATATTATAAGGCCCTGCACACAGTTATGACTGAGTTGCAATTGCCACTGGAAGCAAAAACTGACGAATGGGTCAAAACCCTTTCGGATGATAACCATACAAAAACAGAGCCCTTGCCGGTTTTTAATAATGTGGTTCCAGATATGGAGGGCATGGGAGCCAAAGATGCAGTATATTTACTCGAAAGAATGGGACTTTATGTTCAGGTTCAGGGGCGTGGGAAACTTATTACTCAAAGCCTGAAACCGGGAACATTTGCCAAAAAGGGTAGTGTGATCAGATTAAATTTTGAATAAATCGATGGATTGTAAACTATAAATTTACGGATATGATTTTAGATAAACTATTGCAAGGTGTTGTCCTTCAAAAAACGATAGGTAATACCGGGATTGATATTACAAACATACAATTCGATTCACGGTTGGTGGATTCGGGTGCTGTTTTTGTTGCCACAAAGGGAACCGCTTCCGATGGGCACCAATATATTCCGCTGGCTATAGAAAAAGGAGCAACTGCGGTAGTCTGCGAAGAAATTCCTGCCGATATAAACCCAACTGTTGCTTACATTAAAGTTGAAAACAGTTCGGATGCACTTGGAAAGATGGCTTCTGCCTGGTATGGTTTTCCTTCTTCAAAACTCATTCTGATCGGAATCACCGGAACGAATGGTAAAACCACCATAGCTACTTTATTATATCAGCTTTTTCGCGCGTTGGGACATAAATCAGGATTACTTTCCACGGTTTGTAATTATGTGGATGATCTTGCCGTAGAAGCCACACATACAACCCCGGACGCGTTGGCATTGAACGGATTATTGTCTCAGATGGTGGATGCAGGATGTGATTATGCTTTTATGGAAGTCAGTTCACACGCTGTGGATCAACGACGCATAGCCGGGTTGGAATTCAATGGTGGAGTTTTCACGAATATTACCCGCGATCATATCGATTATCACCTTTCTTTCGAAAATTATTTAAACGCTAAAAAGCGATTTTTCGATGAATTATCTGCCGAAAGTTTTGCGCTTACGAATCTGGACGATAAGAACGGATTGGTAATGCTCCAAAACTCAAAAGCAAAAAAATATACCTATTCACTTCGCGCGATGGCCGACTTCAAAACGCGCATTCTGGAGCATAGTTTTGAGGGGATGTTGCTGGATATGAACGACAGGGAAGTGAATGTTCCGTTTATCGGTCGTTTCAATGCCAGTAATTTATCGGCAGTATTTGGAACGGCTGTGTTGCTCGGTCAGGAGGAATTGGAAGTGCTACGCATAATCAGTTCCCTGCATTCGGTATCCGGTAGGTTCGAAACATTACATGCACCGGCAGGATATACAGCCATAGTGGATTATGCACATACGCCGGACGCGCTGAACAATGTTATAAGTACGATTAATCAGATTTTACAGGGCAATGGTCGGTTGATCTCTGTGGTTGGTTGCGGTGGAAACCGTGACAAAGGAAAACGACCCATGATGGCTCGTGAGGCTGTGAATGGCAGTTGGAAAGCCATTCTGACTTCGGATAATCCACGTTTCGAAGAGCCTCTGGATATTTTAAACGATATGTTGGCCGGACTGGATATGGTTGAAAAGGCTAAAAGCCTGACCATTGTCGATCGCCGGGAGGCTATAAGAACAGCCTGTGCCCTCGCTCAGGCGGGTGATGTGGTTCTTGTTGCCGGTAAAGGACACGAAGATTATCAAATTGTTCAGGGTGTGAAACATCATTTTGATGATAAAGAAGTTGTTAGGGAATGCTTTTGATTGGTTAATTGGTTAATTCGTTGATTGGTTTTGGGTTTGAAAAGTTTGAGGTTTGAAGGGATTGAAAAGTTTCGAGTTCTGAGTTTTGAGTTCACTGGTCTTTTGTCTTGGATCTTTGCTCTTGGTTCTTATTTGTAAATAAATAAATTGTAAATAAAAAATATATGCTATACCATTTATTCCATTATTTAGATCAGATTTTTGATATTCCCGGGGGTGGATTGTTTAATTTTATTTCATTCCGAACGGGTTTGGCTTTTATTCTGGCACTTATCCTTTCCACTGCGTATGGTAAGCGAATTATTGATTACCTGCAAAAAAAACAAATTGGTGAAACCATTCGTGATCTTGGTCTGGAAGGTCAAATGAGTAAAAAGGGTACACCTACTATGGGTGGTGTTATCATTATTATAGCCATTTTGATTCCAACACTTCTATTGGCCAATTTGACAAATATTTATGTGTTGTTGATGATCATCACCACTGTCTGGATGGGATTAATCGGTTTTTTGGACGACTATATAAAAGTTTTCCTCAAAAATAAGGAAGGTTTGAAGGGCCGGTTTAAAATTGTCGGACAAGTAGGTCTGGGACTGATTGTTGGTTTAACCATGTATTTGAGCCCCGATGTGGTTATCCGTGAAAATAAGGAGGTTAAAGTCGAATCGCGTGTAGAAGATGTGTTGTATTCAAAACATGAGTTGAAATCCACTAAAACGACGATTCCCTTTATGAAAAACAATAATTTCAATTATGCTGATGCTTTTAAATCCGCAGGTGAGAAGGCGCAGGATTATGGTTGGATCTTATTTGTTTTGGTGACAATATTTATTGTAACTGCAGTATCAAATGGTGCTAATCTCACCGATGGACTGGATGGACTGGCAACAGGATCTTCGGCGATTATGGGAGTCACCTTGGGGATTTTGGCCTACGTGTCGGGAAATATAAACTATGCCGGCTACCTGAATCTCATGTATCTACCGGGAACCGGTGAATTATTGGTCTTTGCCGGTGCCTTTATTGGTGCTACCATTGGTTTTTTGTGGTACAATTCGTATCCTGCACAAGTATTTATGGGCGATACCGGCAGCCTTACCCTGGGTGGAATTATTGCCGTTTTTGCCATACTTACCCGTAAAGAATTGTTGATTCCAATTTTGTGTGGTGTGTTTCTGGTAGAAAATTTATCGGTAGTTCTTCAGGTTGGATATTTTAAATATTCGAAAAGACGGTATGGTGTAGGTAAGCGTATGTTTAAAATGGCACCCTTGCATCATCATTATCAAAAACAGGGAAATGCAGGCATTCAGGCGTTTTTCCAGCGTCCTTTACAAGCTATGCCAGAGTCGAAAATTGTGATTCGTTTTTGGATTGTAGGTATTATTTTAGCAGCAGTAACGATTATTACATTGAAGATTAGATAAAAGACCCTAGCCCCTAGAGGGGGATAAAAAACTGTTTCAGATCCGTTAGCTGACGGAATGAAATATATTTTACAACTGATATTTTAGAATTTGAATATGAATAATATAGAAAATACAGGTGAAGATACTAACTTCAACTCCCCTTTAGGGGTTGGGGGTTCTAAGCGAATCGTCGTTTTAGGCGGAGGCGAAAGTGGCGCCGGTGCAGCCGTTTTGGCAAAAAAACAAGGTTTTGATGTTTTTGTTTCCGATTTGTCGGAGATAAGAGCCGAATATAAAGACCTGTTGGATAAGTATGAAATAAGTTGGGAAGAAAAACAGCATTCTGAATTACTGATATTAAATGCTGATGAAGTGATTAAAAGTCCGGGTATTCCTGATAAATCACCTTTGATCAAAAAGTTGCATGCGAACGGAACACCGGTGATTTCTGAAATTGAATTTGCAGGACGTTATACCAAAGCAAAAATGATTTGCATTACCGGTAGCAACGGTAAAACCACCACCACCATGTTGGTGTATCATATTTTAAAAAGTGCCGGACTCAATGTCGGTTTAGCAGGAAATGTCGGAAAAAGCCTTGCCTTGCAGGTAGCCACCGAATCCTACGATTATTACGTAGTGGAACTGAGTAGTTTTCAGCTCGATGGCATGACAGAATTTAAAGCAGATATCGCCATTCTGTTAAATATCACGCCCGATCATTTGGACCGTTACGATTATAATTTTCAGAATTATATAGATTCTAAATTCCGCATCACACAGAATCAAACCCCTGATGATGCTTTAATATTCTGGGAAAATGACCCGGTCATCAAAGCGGAACTGGCAAAGCGGAAAATCGAATCGGCAATGTATCCTTTTGCTATTGAGCGGAATGAAAAAACAAAAGCATTTATTGAACAAGATGAATTGATAATAAACACCCTTAAATTTTTATTTACTATGCCAACAACAGATTTAGCTTTGCAGGGTATGCACAATACCTACAATTCCATGGCTGCAGGACTGGCAGCCTCCATAGTAGATGTCCGAAAAGAAAGCATCCGGCAATCGCTACAGGACTTTCAGGGTGTTGAACATCGGCTGGAATATGTTGCAACCATTCGTAATGTGCGTTTTATCAACGATTCCAAAGCTACCAATGTCAACTCCTGCTGGTACGCGCTTCAAAGTATGAAAACTCCCGTTATCCTTATCCTTGGTGGAACTGATAAAGGGAATGATTATTCCGAAATTGAAGCGTTGGTCAGGGAAAAGGTAAAAGGATTAATCTTTTTGGGAGTGGACAATAAAGCGCTGCATAGTTTTTTTGATGGCATAATTGAGAATATTGTCGATGTGCAGTCGATGGAAGATGCCGTGAATGCAGCCTATAAAATGTCTGTCGATGGTGATTCCGTTTTACTTTCACCATGTTGCGCCAGTTTCGATTTGTTTAAAAGCTACGAAGACCGGGGAAAACAGTTCAAGAATTGTGTGAGAAACCTGTAGATAGTCGGTAGTAAAAGAATGGAAGAATTTGAAAATTTGAGAATTTGAAAATGAAAGAATGGACTGATTTGAAAATTTGAGAATTTGAAAATGAAAAAATGGAAGAATGGAAGAAAGAAGGAATGAAAGAATACCTCTAAATTTTTAACCTCAAACCCTTCAATCAGAACTCAGAACTCAGAACTCGGAACTTCAAACTTTTCAAACCTCAAACCTTTCAAACCAGTAACGCGGAACACGAAACACGAAACACGAAACGCAGAATGCAAAACACGGAACGCTAAACGCGGAATGTCAAATTTTCGAACTTAGAATTATGGAAACCCTGCTGAAAAAATACTTAAAAGGCGATACAACCCTCTGGATTGTGTTTATTATGCTATGCATTCTTTCGGCTATCGAAATGTACAGCGCATCGAGTACCCTGGCATACAAAGCGGCCAGTCATACTGCGCCCATGATTCGTCACGTCGAGTTTTTGGCCGGTGGGATAATTATTGTTTTTCTGATACACCTTGTTCCATTTAAAATCATTCGTATTCTATCGTATTTCGGCTTGTTACTGTCATTCTTTTTATTGATATATGTACTCTTTAAAGGAAAAAGCGAGAATGAAGCCAGCCGTTGGTTAGTTATTTTCGGCATACAGTTTCAACCTTCCGAGTTAGCTAAATTATCTGTTATTATCGTGGCGGCCGATCTGATTTCACGGATAAAAGATACGGCAAGCAATGAGTGGATGTATTTCCGCAATACGGTCATCATGTTATCCGTAATTAGCGGACTTATCTTACTCGAAAATTTTTCCACTGCGCTGATTCTTTTTGCTGTAGTATTTTTTATGATGTTTATCGGGCGTATTTCCCTGAAGTATTTGGGAGCTTTGGCAGGCATCCTGTTGATAGTTGGTTCACTTGGATATTTTGCTATTAAAGTTATACCAAAGGATTCAATGCCTGCTGCATTCGATCGTGGCTATACCTGGGTGGGCCGGATTGAAAGGAAATTTGTGGGTGATAAAGATGCAACTGTAACCAAGTATGTAATCAACGACCAAAACCGGCAGGAGCAACACGGTCGGATTGCTATGGCCCGTGGTGGTGTATTTGGTGTTTTTCCGGGAAACAGTATCGAGCGTGATTACCTTCCACAGGCATATTCCGATTTTATATATGCCATAATCGTTGAAGAAATGGGATTGATCGGAGGAATCTTTGTCATGCTGCTTTATCTGATTTTACTGTTCAGGGCGGGAAAGATAGCCACGAAATGTTCTACGGTTTTCCCGGCATTGTTGGTTATCGGTCTTTCTTTAATGATAGTCATACAAGCCCTGGTGAGCATGGTTGTTTCAAGCGGTTCGGGCCCGGTAACAGGGCAGCCGCTGCCATTGATAAGCAGGGGTGGAACTTCGATACTGATAACCAGTTTATACTTTGGTATTATCCTCGGCATCACCCGTCAGATCAAAAACGAAAATGTTCCCTTAGATGAAGATGTGGAAATACCTGAGGATGGAATTCCGGTGGTGGAATTGGACGATTTATAAATACCACCTGTATATATTCGTATAAAGCGGTTTGAATTAAATGATTAATCGATTTATATATAGTAAAATATGTGATTTTTAAGATGTTTAATTTGCGTAATTTTGCGTTCAGTATATTATTGAAAATATAACTATGAAACACAAATTCATTATCAGTGGAGGTGGGACCGGTGGACATATTTTTCCTGCTATCAGCATTGCCAATGCCATCAAAAAACAAATGCCCGATGCTGACATCCTTTTTGTAGGAGCACTTGGTCGTATGGAGATGGAACGAGTACCTGCTGCAGGTTATTCAATCGAGGGCTTACCTGTGAGTGGTTTCAACCGAAAGCATTTGCTGCGCAATATTAAAGTGCTGTGGAATTTATCGCGAAGTATTGTGAAAGCGCGCACGATTATTAAAAATTTTAAACCCGATGTGGCCATAGGTGTCGGTGGATATGCCAGTGCTCCCACACTGCGTGCAGCGTCCGGATTTGGTGTGCCAACGCTGATTCAAGAGCAAAATTCGTATGCTGGTGTTACCAATAAGTTATTGGCTAAGAAAGCATCCCGTATTTGTGTCGCTTACGAAGGCATGGAGAAATTCTTTCCAAAAGAAAAAATTGTATTGACCGGGAATCCTGTCCGCCAGGATTTGTTTTCTATCGCTCCTAAAACTGCAAAAGCCTATCAATTTTTCGGATTCGATCCGGCTAAGAAGACCCTGTTGGTAGTGGGTGGAAGTTTAGGTGCCCGTACCATTAATCAAAGTATGATTGCCGGCCTGGATTTATTGTCGAAAGCCGGTATCCAGGTGATCTGGCAAACAGGTAAATTTTATTTTGAATTAGCCATTAAAGCTGCTACCCCATTTGCTTCCCCTGATTTGTTGGTTGTCGATTTTGTTTCGCGCATGGATTTGGCTTATTCCATTGCCGATTTGGTTATTTCACGTGCAGGAGCAAGTTCTATTTCGGAATTATGTTTGCTTGCCAAACCGGTAATTTTAGTACCTTCGCCAAATGTTGCCGAAGATCATCAAACTCAAAATGCTTTGGCACTGGTTCACAAAGAAGCTGCAGTCATGATTAAAGATGTAGATGCTGAGAAACAATTGGTAGTAAGTGCATTGGAACTGATTGCTGATGATGTTGCATTAAATGCGTTGAGTAAAAATATACTTGAAATGGCTCAAAAGGATTCTGCTGACCGGATAGTAAAAGAAATTATGAAATTAATTAAATAATTCCAATGTGAAATTGGAAACTGGTCATAGAAAAAATTGAAATCATGAATAAGTTTAACAACTATTATTTTTTGGGAATTGGCGGCATTGGAATGAGTGCTTTGGCCCGTTATTTTCATAAAAACGGCTTTCAGGTTGCCGGTTACGACCGGACAGAAACCAAGCTTACTGCTGCGCTGCAGACTGAAGGAATTGCAGTTTGTTTTGACGAGAATGCAGATCAGATTCCTGAGAAATTCAGAAACGAAAAGAAAACCCTGGTGGTGGTTACGCCTGCTATACCACAGCATAATGCACAACTGATTTATTTCAGGGAAAATAATTTCACCATTCAGAAACGTGCGCAGGTGTTGGGTACTATTACGCTTCAGAGTAAGGGAATTTGTATTGCCGGTACACATGGTAAAACAACTACATCCACCATTACAGCACATTTGCTTTATCAGTCTCAGGTGTCATGTAATGCCTTTTTAGGTGGCATATCGAACAATTACAATACGAACTTATTGCTCTCTAAAGAAAGTAATCTGGTGGTTATTGAGGCCGATGAATATGACCGTTCATTTCACCAGCTCTCACCCTATATGGCCGTAATCACTTCTGCCGATCCCGATCACCTGGATATTTATGAAACACCGGATGCATTTCGTGAAAGTTTTGAACATTTCACTTCTTTGATTCGTCCCGGTGGCGTACTGATTATGCGTAAGGGGATCAATATTCAACCACGATTGCAAAAATCAGTTAAGCTTTACACTTATTCGATGGACGAAGGCGGTGATTTTTGTGCTGAAAATATTATAACGGTTAAAGGTGAAATTCATTTTGATTTTGTGACACCTACCGACCGTATCAATGATGTCCGCCTGGGTGTGCCGGCCCGGATTAATGTGGAAAACAGTGTGGCTGCCATGGCATTGGCCTGGCTAAATGGCGTTAGTGCCGAGGAATTGCGTGCAGGAATTTCATCTTTCTCAGGTATCTACCGTCGTTTTAATCTGGTATATAAGTCTGATAAAGTGGTGTTTATGGACGATTATGCACACCACCCGAGCGAACTGAATGCCAGCATTTCTTCCATCCGTGATTTATATCCCGGGAGAAAAATTACCGGTATTTTTCAACCGCATCTCTATACCCGAACACGGGATTTTGCTGCCGATTTTGCCCATGCCCTGTCGAAACTTGATGAATTAATCCTGCTGGATATCTATCCGGCGCGTGAATTACCGATCGAAGGAGTTACTTCGGAGCTGATTTTCCGCGATGTTAAACTTAAAAATAAAACTTTGTGCTCCAACGAAAATCTATTACCTTTGCTCAAAGAAAAGGAACTGGATGTGCTGGTTACTTTCGGAGCGGGAGATATTGATAAAATGGTGCCTAAGATTAAAGAACAATTAAAAAAAACTGCTGTAACCGGTTGATAATTAATAATTAAAAATCAATAATTACGGTTATCAATTATTCGTTGCATTTATCTTATTGTCCTGAATTAAATAATTTTTTTATGAAACCCGTACTCAAATACATACTGATTTCCATTTTTGCCCTATTGGTTTTGGGCTATCTGGTTTTTTCACTGTGGCATTTCTCCGGAAGTAGTAAGGAATTGGTATGTAAAGAATTGGACATTGAATTGGAAGATAGTATAAATGTTCAACTGATAAACCAGTCAGAGATAGCGCTTATACTGGATCAAAAAGACCTGAACCCGATTGGAAAAACGGTTAAACATATTCAGACCGAATTAATTGAAGAAACCTTACGTAAAAACCCGATGGTAAAATGGGTAGAGTGTTATAAAACGCCTTCGGGAATTGTGCACATCAAGGTTTTGCAGCGTTCTCCAAAATTCAGGGTTGTCGGTTTAGGAAGTTATTATATAGATATTGACCGGAAGCTTATGCCGGTGTCAACAAATTATGCGGCTTATGTGCCGGTAGTTTCGGGACGTGTTACAGTTTCGATGGCCACAGGGAAACTTTTCGACTTTGTGACCTACCTGGAAGCAAATCCGTTTTGGAATGCACAGATTGAACAGATTTTTGTACGCGATGATCTTAAAATTGAGCTTGTTCCCCGTGTTGGTGATGCGATTATCGTGTTGGGAACTTTAGATAATTTTGAAGCTAAGCTCAATAAACTACACAAACTGTATGTGAGGGGCTTTAATATCATTGGTTGGAACCGGTATAAAACCATTGATTTGCAATATAAAGACCAGGTCGTTTGTGACAAGGTCGGTTTGGAAAAAGAACTGCCGACTGCTGTTGTGGAAGAAAAAAAAGATACTATTATTGCCAGTAAATTATGATTTCAAATAAACAATTTATAGCTATAGATTTGGGCAGTTCCCGCATTTCGGCCATGGCGGCTGAAATACAGGCTGATGAGTCTCTTAAGATTTTATCGGAAGAGTATAAAGCCTCAGACGATATAAAATGGGGAATTGTGGAACAACCTTCGGGTGCAGCTTTCAAAGTCAGTGAATTACAAAAATTACTACAGAATAGTGCCAGAATCCCCGATATCTCCATGGTATCGGTGGGCATTGGTGCTAAAAGCATGAAGCTAATAGCAGTTTCTATCAGTCGCTTTATAGGCAAACCCAATATTGTATCTGAAGAACTTTTGGATGAGATGCTCGAAGAGTGTAAGGCAAAATCTGAGCATGCTGAAATTACAATTTTTGATGTTATTCCGCTTTCCTATCACCTCGATGGTGTACGCATGGATGATCCTGTATACAAAAAGGGGAATCAGATTACTGCAAATTATCATGTTATTTATGGTCAAGCCATTATTAAGGCTGAGTTGGAACGTTGTTTCGACAGAACAGGAATCCGTCTGGAGTATTGTCCATTGGCGATAGAAGCGCTGTCGACTGTTCTACTCGAAGATCAGGATCGTGAAGAGGGATGTGCTTTGATTAACCTCGGAGCTACCACCACTACTTTAGCTGTTTATGCCGAAGGTGCACTGCAACATTTGTTGGTGGTGCCACTGGGTGCTAAGAATATCACCAAAGACATCCAGGAATTAGGGATCTCGGAAGCAAATGCCGAACGTTTGAAATGTCTGAAAGGTGTGGCGATGGAAAGTAATATAGATGATCCCATTTACGTACAGATTCCTTCTGTGGATGATCCGAATACGCCCGTACGTATTTCAACGAAATTTCTGGCTACGATTATCGAAGCCCGTTTAGAGGAAATTATGCAGACCATTTTCGATGTGTTGGATAATCTCACCTTCCCATTGAATGCGGGTATCGTAATTACCGGCGGAGGTTCCAAGCTGACTGATATAATTGATTTTATATCTGAGAAAACCGGTCTTTACACGCGTTTTGGTGACCATTCCGAATGGCTGACCGACGATACGCCGGAAAAATATTTCGATCCCTGTTATTCGCAGTTGATCGGAACCATTATCCTTACAAACGAATACCGCAAGGAACACCCGATAGAAGTTACCATAGTGGATCCCGGAAAAGGACCAAAAATTCCGAAAAAGAAATTCGGTGAGAAGATTGCCAATGGATTTTTTAATTTCTTTGGCGATGAAAATAAATTTGATAATAAAGCGGTTATTAAGTAATTCGTTGATTGGTTGATTCGTTGATTGGTTAATTAGTTAATTCGTTGATTGGTTAATTCGTTGATTCGTTAATTGGTTGATTCGTTAATTAGTTGATTCGTTAATTAGTTTATAATTATAGAGTTTAGTAGAAAATATTATAAGAGACGTTTGTAATCCTTCATCCCCTTTAGCTTGGGATTGGTTTACATTAGACTATAGAAATAAAAATAATTCAGAATATATGGGATATTTAGATGACAGTTTGCCTTTAGAATTGCCACTGGTTGACAGTTCAATTATCAAAGTGATAGGCGTTGGCGGTGGTGGCGGTAATGCTGTCAATCACATGTATCGTCAGGGTATTACCGACGTTTCGTTTGTAGTATGTAATACCGACAATCAGGCTTTGGTGAAATCGCCGGTACCAACAAAAATACAGTTGGGTGAAGATACTACCGAAGGCCTGGGTGCAGGTGGAAAACCCGAAGTGGCACGCAGAGCCGCGGAAGAATCGATTGAGAAAATTCAGGACTTGTTGAAGGATAATACCAAAATGGTTTTTATTACCGCCGGTATGGGTGGTGGAACCGGAACGGGTGCTTCACCGGTAGTGGCCAAAGCGGCACACGACCTGGGCATTCTTACGGTTGCTATCGTTACCATTCCCTTTGCTTTCGAAGGTAATATGAAGATACGGCAGGCACTCGAAGGAGTGGCCGCGCTGAGCGAACACGTGGATGCCATTCTGGTGATTAATAATGAAAAGCTGAAAGAGATTTATCCCGATTTGGAGCTCTCCAATGCTTTCGCCAAAGCGGATGATGTGTTGACAAATGCTGCCAAGGCCATTGCCGAAATTATTACGGTTCCCGGTTATATCAATACCGACTTTGCCGATGTGTACAGTATCATGAAGGATGGTAACGTAGCCATAATGAATACAGGTTATGCTTCGGGCGAAAACCGTATTACCAAAGCCATAGAGGATGCGCTTAATTCACCTTTGCTGAATACCAACGATGTGAGTGGAGCCAGCAAGATTCTGTTGAGTTTGTATTGCTCAAATACCGATCAGATCCGTATGGAAGAAGTAGACCAGATCCATCAATTTATGTCAACAGTAGGCGAAAACGTCCAGGTAATCTGGGGTGCCAGTTTCGATGATGAATTGAAAGACAGGGTTAAAATCACACTGATTGCTACAGGATTCGATGTGAGTGATATACCCGGTATGCCCGCAAAGATAGCAAAAGCATATACGCACAAAGATATTCACAGTGTGGAGTCGGCCAAAATATATGAATCTATAAAAACAGAAGTGGAAACAGCATCGGATTTATTCGACGATGAAACACAAAAAAAACCGGATACCGATAAGGCCTTTGAACAGTATTATGGTAAAACAACTGCAGAGCCTGAACCCGAACCCGAACTTCAGACATTTACACTTGAGGATTTTGAGGATGCAGATACTCTGAAGAACGTTGAAAATATTCCGGCGTGGAAAAGAAGAACGATGAAGTAATTGTTGGTTAATTGGTTGATTAGTTGACTGGTTAATTTGTTAATTCGTTGATTTGTTAATTGGTTGATTCGTTATTCAGTTAATTTGGTAATTGGTTAAATAGTTAATCAGTTAATTGGTTGATTAGTTAAAGAGTTAATCAGTTATTTGGTTGATATTCTTATGATAAACAGTTAATTGTTTTTTTTTATTTGAAGTGTTTAGTTGTTCCAAATAAATATTTACCCAAATAACAAATCATATACACACCCAATTAACCAATCAACCAATTAACTAATCAACTATATGCACACCCAATTAACCAATCAACCAATAACCAATTAACCAATCAACCAATCACCAATCAACTAATAACCAAATAAGATGGAAGATTTATATGAAAAAGTAAGTGGCGATATAAAGACCGCCATGTTAGCCCGCGATAAAGTAGCGCTTGAAGCCTTGCGCGGTATTAAAAAAGAATTTATCGAAGCACGTACAGCCAAAGGTGGAGATGGAACCATGTCCGATGAAGTTGCGGTGAAAATCCTTCAGAAGATGATCAAACAACGCAAGGAATCGGCTCAGATTTATGCTGAACAAAATCGTCCTGAACTGGCTGACATTGAATTGGCCGAAGCAACCGTGATTGAACGTTACCTGCCCGTACAAATGACTGAGGCCGAACTGGAAGCAGCCGTAGCCGCAGTCATAGCTCAGTTAGGAGCAACCGGACCACAGGATATGGGAAAAGTTATGGGCGCAGCCAGCAAACAATTAGCCGGAAAAACCGAAGGACGACTTATTTCGGAAAAAGTAAAAGCGCTGCTTTCAAAATAGTTACGCGTTTCACGTTTCACGTTTCGTGTTCAGCGTTCCGGGTTCCTTACTCATCATCCAATAGTTTTTCAAAGAAACGTTTGTCTCGTTCCTCTACGACTAAATGTTTCATCACAACTTTGAGCGTTTAATTCATGAACCAGATATTGTGATCGTTTGATTAACTTATAACCAGAAATAAACTCTTTTGGGCTTGGCAACGAATGTTGGTGTTTCGCAAAAGGTTAATTCATACAAACTCCCGCATTTCTTTTTGAAGTGCGGGAGTTTGTATGTTTTTATTCGTTTTCTATCGCCAATTCGATGAATCATCCTGCCTTAATCTGTTCCGTGATTTCTATTTATATTGAATATGGTACAAATTTAATGTTTTTTGATCAGGGATTCTCAATGCATTCATTTTAATGAACGTACTTTTGTTTTTCAAAGTATAAATAAAAATACTGCTGTAACCAACAACTTATATTCAGCTAAAATTAATCTAATGCGCAAATTAATTACTTTATCTCTTTTAAGCTTCTTTTTGTATGCTGCCGGAATGGCTCAGCAAGTGTCACGGGTCGAAGATAGTCCCTTCAAGGCATCCGCAAAGCCTGACACACTCTACTATACCGGAAAGTCCATGACCGAGTCGGAAACCTTTGCAACCGGATCGCTTAGTGGTATTCTGGCCAGAACAAAACCCATGATTATGCAGTGGCAATACTTCCATCAGGAAATCGTCAGGGAATCGGGATTGGGTTATAAAATATTCGATACCTATAGCAACGACTTTACAGGGCTGCTCAGATTTTTTGCCAAAAGGCTGAATGGCTATATTCTATGTGATCCGAAGAGTGCAAGTTCCAACGTGGCTGCTTCATTGTCCGGTATTCTGAATGCGGTAGCTATACCGACTGATATCGAGGCGAAAGCTATAGCAGTCGGTCTGACCAAGGTGCTGGATGTGACAGGTAAAGATGAATTATGGGCTTTGGCTAATTACAAAAACCAGTTGAATAAAGACCTTGCCTTTTTTCAATCGCCTGACAATTGGTTGGGACTGGTGGATTATTCGGCATATACCGGTGGTATTCGCTTTTACGACCCCAGTATCAACGGAGCTTTGGCAGATAGTGTTTACAACTTTTTGAATCCGGGAGCCATGTTTTATGGATGGTGGGTGTCTGAAGATGGATCGGTAGGAAAGATGTCGCAAAAATCATTTAAGATTATTCCTTGTGGCGGACTTAAAAACCTGGCTACATTTACCAATTTAGACGTTCCCATTCAGAAACAAAAGGAATCGGTTACTCCTTACAAGGTAGAGCCCGGTGTACATACCGTTTGTTTTGTTATTTCCGATGGTGACAATATCGGCTGGGTTGCAGGGGCCGGTTACTGGGATGCCTGGATATGGAAAAACGACAACCAAAGCCGCATGAATCTGGGATTTACCCTTTCGCCCGCGCTTTGTGAATTAACCCCACTGATATACAACGACCTGATTAACGGGCTGCAAACTACTCCCGAAGGACGAAGTGTGGCGGTTGCCTCTCCTTCGGGACTGGGTTACTATTTCCCGAGTCTAAGTCCCAACCAACCTTTTCATTGCGAGCAACTGAATAAGTTCATGAAAAAGGCTGACATGAGCATTGTAAACGTAATTGACAACGATAACGGTTTGCATGACCCTACCGAATACCTGAAGCAAAGCAATATTGATGCATTGTTTTACTACACTTATGGAGCGCAATATACAGGAATGAAGGGGAAAATCAGTTGGTACAAAGGAAAACCAAGCATCGGTGGACGATTCACTTTCTGGGGAAACTCCGAAGATCGCAGTGCAATCACTCAGGAACGCGTAGCACAGTCTTTGGCTAACGTACTTAACTCCCAATCCACCAGTATTTATACCGAAGCAGGATATAGCCTGATTCCGGTACATATCTGGACCGAAAATCCGACAGATGTGCTGAACCTGATCAATAAACTGGGTCCGAAAGTACGTGTGGTTGCTCCCGACGAATTTGTTTGGCTTATAAAGAAAAACCTTGGTAATCTGCCTATGGGAACAGGTGCCGGGCTGAAAGCAGAATATTTCAAAGGCACTGACTTCGATACCTTGTCATTCGCTAAAATCGATAAGAAAATTGACTTCGAATGGCTGAAAAGTCCGGTATCAACATCTGATAATTTCTCCGTGCGTTGGAGCGGGCAGATTCAACCGCTTTATTCGGAAGAATATACCTTCTCTATTACTTCGGGTGATGGTGCGCGACTGACCATCGACGGTACTGTTTTATTCGACTCATTGCAGGCTACAGGCAGTACAACCAAAGTGGGTAAAATAACCCTCGTGGCAGGCCAAAAGCATGATATCGTTGTTGAATACCGCTCAACAGGTAGCAAGCCGGGCTGTATGCTCGAGTGGGAAAGTGCCTCGCACCCACGTCAGGTGGTACCCTTTACGCAACTCTATTCCGGCCCCTTGTCGACAACCGGTGTAGTGACCGTTTATAAAGATAAGGACAGAAAAGGCTTCTCGGCAGGTCTGAAAATTGGGTCGTACACCACCGCTCAACTTATCGAAAAGGGAATTCTTCAGGATGAGATTTCATCCATAAAATTAATGGAGGGATTTAAAGCAATTGCTTACTCAAATGATAATTTTACTGGTGACTCCCTGATAATTACTGCCGGTATTGACACACTTTCAAATTACCTGATGAGTGACAATACTACCGCATGGGATGATAATATAGCTTCCGTAAAGATTAAGGCTAACGGGGATACAACTTTAACCGGTGCCTTTTTCCTTAAAAACAAGAGAAGTGGTTTCTATATGGAAGTTGCCGGTGGAATAACAAGCACAGATTATAACACCAATATACGTCAATATAGCTATGCGAACAGCTACAATCAGGTATTTCAGCTTGTTCATCAGGGCGATGGTGTTTACAAAATAATGGCACGTCACAGCAAAATGGTACTCACCGTTGCAAAAATGGGTGAAGAAAACGCGAACGTACATCAGTGGAAATATCACGGTTCTGCAAGCCAGGAGTTTATTATTGTTGCGGCAGCTGCCAATACCATGAAGCTTATTTCGACATACAGTGGAATGGTTGTGAATGTAACCAACAACACTGTTGGAGGCAATGTGCAAATGAATACGAATAGCTTTCAACTGGGTAGTATGTGGACTTTAGTGAGAACCGTAAACAGAGAAGGTACTGGAAGCGGTTTAAAAGCGGATTATTACAACGGAAAGAGTTTTAATACTTTCAAGCTAAGTCGTATTGATCCTCAGGTTTTGTTCAACTGGGGTACGTTGTCACCGGCTGCTTTGTTGCCAATTGATAACTTCTCGGTTAGATGGACCGGATCTGTTGAGCCCCGATTTACAGGAACATATACTTTCGATCTGACCAGCGATAATGGACGGAAACTGTGGGTAAATGATCAATTAATAATCGATAAATGGACAAGCGATTGGGGAGTTACCTATTCCGGAACTATCAGCCTGAAAGAAATGACTAAATACAATATTAAAGTTGAATATTTTGAAGAGGCCGGTGGAGCAGATATCAGACTGGAGTGGAGCAGTAATTTTGAATTAAAAGAAGTTATTCCTCAAAGTCAGTTATATCCTGAAATGATAGTCAGTGCATTACCTTCACTGGGCAATGCCGCAATATTCCCTTATCCAAATCCGGTTAAAAATATATTGCATATCAATGGTTTAGACGCACCTGCATCCATTGTAATATATGATGCTCAGGGTAAAAAGGTGTTGGAAGATTTCGGGACATCGGTAAATACAGATCTGTTATCCGGTGGCTTTTATTTTCTTCACCTCCAATTGAATGGAAAATCGCAGTCATTCAAATTCATTAAGGAGAAATAATAACAGCAAATGCACTTTAAATAGTTTTACGGTAAGGTACAGAAGAAACAGGATGGTATCACAACCATCCTGTTTTCATTTATCATGGGTATGTTGCCCGAAGCAGGGATTATTTGATGTGTTTTCAGCAAACCTCAAAGAGTACGAAGTACCTTTGAGCGTTTTTTTTTCGTCAGAAATACAGGTATACTCATCGCATTATAACCACTTTGATTTTTTTTTGGAGCTTCGCTATTCATCAGAAATACTGAATAAAAACTCCCGCATTCCAAAAAAAGGAATGCGGGAGTTTTTATTAGATATAATGTATTGAAAATCTATTCGACAAATATCAGGCGCCAATCTATAGGTCGAATTGATTTTGTATTGAAGTGAATTGTTATGATAATTCTACTCCGGATTTATCCATTATTTTGTAATCTCTGGCTGTGTAAACTCAATAAAGTCGATACAAGCGTATAACGGAGTATTAATGGTCGAACCTGATTTATCACTCGAATCAAATGTAAATATAACTTTATCAACTTGTCCCAAAGCGCTGACATCTAATTTATTCCATTTGTTTGATACAAATGTTTTGCCATTGCGAAAATCAGCAAGATAATAATCTACCTGAGCTGTTTGAACATTTTTTAGATAACCAGTAATTATTAGCTTAAACCAATCATCGGCAGCAAATTTCTTACTGGTTGTACTTCCATTTTTTATGTTCAGGTAAGTATAAGTTGAATTAGTTACCATCATGTTTTTTATACTATAATTGCCATACTGATTACTAATTATAGTATTGGTGCCAAATAAAATGCTGTCACAAACCATAGTTGCTGAATTGTGAATAAGACCAAATTTCGCAGTATTGGAAGCTCCTGAACCTGCGGCACAACTGTAAAGGTTTTTATAACTAAAAGTTAACGTGTCCTTTTGGCTCGAACATGCAAAACCTGAATAATTATCCGAAATCGTATCATATGAATTTAAAAACCAGATATTTGATGCAATAAATTTACCGGTTAAATCAGCACCATTACTTACAGTATATAACGTGGTATCAATCCTGATATTTGTGGTATCAATCTTAAGAATAGTATCCCTTAATAATACATTATCAAACTCAACCAGCGTGGTTCTTACAGCTTCATTTGAATTACAAGCATTAATTAATAATGCCAATACGGCTACTAAAAATGAAAATTTAATTGATCGCATTTTATAATATATTAGTTGTTAAATGATTGTTTTCTGACAACAAAATTGTGCACAACAGAAATTTTTGTGGTGCAACAACATTTATAGGACGTAAGTTGGATTTATTTGTACTCTTTTTAATCAACAAATAAAAAATAAATTGAAATTAGACCGCTGCATAAAATAACTTGCTGTTATTAAATAAACTATTTAATGTTTCAAACTAAATAATTTGAGTATAAACGATGTGGGGACCTGAACTACTTCTGCCTATGCCTCCGGTAGATAAATTTCGTAGGAAGGCATAAGTTACCGCTTCAAATAAAGCTGCCTTATCCACCGAATTAAATGCTGATTTTAATCATTTACCATGCTTAACCTTTAAAATTTTTCCATCTGTTTTCTGAATTTCAATATATGATACACCACCTTTAGAATTTGGTGTAGAGTGCCCTCAATAATCCTTACTCCATTTTTCAACTTCACATTGTAAGGTTTCTTCTTGTAAATTCTTTCACCATAAATTGGAAGCCAAATTGCTTCAGCAATTTTAATGGAGGTAGCTATATTAGGGACGAAGCCATCTTTTGGAATATATCCTGTTTTATTCTTTTCTGTAGTCATGTGGCTTTTAATTGAAGTTCCAGGAACTGCAGTTGTTGTTAATATACAAGTAATTATTGATAATATTATTTGCCCGATATTATCTTTTAGACTTTTCACGAATATTTTTTATAATAATCAAATAATCACCCATGGCTTCCATGTTAATTCAAGTTATAAACGATGTGAAGAATTAGTCCCATCGCTGGCTCAGATCTGCGACATGTGCCATTTCCAATCTTTATTGTTTTATGTTCTGTATTTTATATGTTTTGCACGATTTACAAACCCTCACCAGTCGCGGAAACCGCATTATTGTCAACAAAGAAATGTTTCAGGATTTGATCCTCTTTTCGTTCAGTCTTCTCATTCGGTTGTATTTCGGTGAGATGCCACATGTCTGCTTTTTTCAATGCTTGTTGTAATATGGGGATTGCTTCAAAATCAGTATTCGTGTAAAAACTAAATTTATCCAGTCCGAAATATTTCGAATCCGCTAACTGTAGCCCTAACTCCATATGAAGTTTAGAACCCTCCGGCGTAATTGGCGACGATAACGGAAGAAAACTTAACAGCAACACGGCATCATTCTGTTTGATAAAAGGGAAATACCCCACAGGCTTGCCCGTAACGTCGAGGGCTTTGATAAGCCGTTGACCATTCACTGCAGTAACCACTCCTGGAATAAGAAACGACACGGTGAAGATATTATTCCTGTACAAATTATCCTTACAATCCATTCGCTCGGCTGAACGGCGCAATGCATGATTTTGTATATAGACGGGGAGTTTAACTTCTTCTTCTGTTTCACTTTTTCCCTTATTTTTTCCTGCATTTTTCCAACCCGATAAAATGCTCAGCGGAATTTCAGCCAGAATAGGAGCCACATCGATATCATTGGTAAACACGTCATAATATGCCAGTCGATATGCCGAATGTATTTTTCCATCGATAATGAATTTTTTGCGTTCAGGCTCCAGAGAGGAAACAAAAATCTGATTTTCCATACAACCTCTCTGATAATTGATAGCTCCTTGTTCCTTACAGGCATAATACCGGTAATTTGGTTGACTGACATACATAAACAGTCCCCTTAATACTTTGTTTGAACGAACGGCATAATGATCTTCTTCATTGTCTAGGGTATATTTTATCAATGGAGTTTTAATTTTCTCCAATAAATCAATTTGGTCAGGACTCCAATAGTGATCACGAGTCATATAATTGCGGATAGAGAATATCAGGGTCATTCCGTAAGTTACATATTCCAGGAAAGAAATGTTGAATACAGGATCTCCGTAAAAGGTTTGCTTTTCGTGCACTCCCATTATGTAATTAAAGAACTGAATATAAGTTCGCGGAACACGACTCCCTTTGTCGGCACGTATTCTGTAAGGAGTATGTTTTATGATCATAAGATTCTCTTTCGAACGTTTCGACAAGGCATCAAAGTCGGAAGGTTCCAACCCTACAAGCCGCATAAATTTATGTGCAGTCTTCGTAAAATCATCAAAATAGGTTTTCGTTATGGCAAGATGCGAGCTTATTGGTTTCCTATTCTGAACACATTTTTTTCTCTTGTTTTTCTTACTCATAGTATTAGATTTTCGTTTTCTTCCGGACGCTGATAGGTTTAAGACGCTGACAGGTCTTTTCTTTTAACAGGAATAAAAGCAGAAACTATTCCCCAAGCCGGCGCAGTTCTCCTTTTTATTCCAGGTGTATCAAATTTACACACAGGATAATTTATTAATTCTGAACGAAGTGGAGACCTGGACTTATCAGTTGTAGGTAGGCTGAAAGCTAATGCAGTTTGAAAATGAATATAATTCAACAATGCTCTTTAACAACAAACCCCAAGCTCCCGGATATGTCTTTCAATTTAATTTTGTAAATATAGTGATTATTTTCGACTGCCAATTATGTTTTGTTTGGTTTTAAATAATTAAATTCACAAAGTCCATAAGTTGTGATAACCGGTCTGCTTGTACCTGGTCAGTTCCACCTTCCAATTCGCAGGTTTTGTTCAGATAATCAGGTTAGTAATTATCCGGCAGGGGTTCTGTTTATCGAAAGCTCCCCAAGGGGTTTTTCATTAAATCTCCACCCTCCAAAAGTCGGGTAGTATTTAATGAAAAATCCTTGCTTGGAATTACCTGTAAGGCTTTTTAGGGCATATCAAAAAAATGTCTGCAAAAAAAGTTTTAGTAAAACAAGATGTTCACAAAACCAGGACATAAAAGAAAAAGGTTGCGATTATCAGTAATTCTAAATATTGATGTATGACAAATCAGGATTCTGAATTTTGATTGAAATAAAATCAGAAAGTAGAAATGAAAGCTTAGAAAGAACCAGAATTTAAAATTATGTTCGTAGTCTCAATTAAAAAATTATTATAAATTTGTCAAGCTAATTCAGGACAAGTCAACTTGCCATCGTCAGAAAGCTACTTTACTGCTTTAGAAGATTACTTTACTGCTTTAGAAAGCTACTTACCATCTTCAGAAAGCTACTTACCAACGTTAGAAAGCTACTTTACTGCTTTAGAAAGTTACTTTACTGTTTTAGAAAGCTACTTTACTACTTAAGAAAGCTACTTTACTGCTTAAGAAAGTTACTTTACTGCTTTAGAAAGCTACTTTACTACTTAAGAAAGCTACTTTACTACTTAAGAAAGCTACTTTACTACTTAAGAAGGGTCTATTCAATAAACTGTGTCAGAAAAGGGAAAATCATTATATTTACCCTTTAAAAACAAGTTAAAATGAACAAGACAAAAGTATTTGATTACAAGGAATTTGAACAAGAGGCCTTAATAAAATT